>Ga0315281_10013243_pt1 | contig 11174 bp, 11 predicted proteins | sample YL17G07_0_MG_FD_204540 | JGI IMG/M metagenome (GOLD analysis project Ga0315281, IMG submission 204540) | Sediment microbial communities from Yellowstone Lake, YNP, Wyoming, USA - YL17G07_0 | ecosystem: Environmental > Aquatic > Freshwater > Lake > Sediment | place: USA: Wyoming | collected... | reverse complement strand
CTTCGGCTGACAACCTCTGGAAGCACCAGAGAGAGAACTCGGAAGACTACAACGACCGCGCAAAGCGTGTGACTTACTGGAACTACTGTGAACTCTTGGTGGACTTCTTCACGAACTTCGTGTACGCGGAGACGATTCAGCGCGAGGGAGGTACAAACCAGACTTGGTACGACGCCTTTATCAAGGATGTCAACCGCAAGGGCGACTCCATCACTGACTACATGAGAAAAGTTAGTGACGATGTGCAGATTTTTGGTATCTCGTACACGCTGGTTGACACACCGAGGACGGGCTTTGCCCCGGATTCAAGCCAGCCCCTCACCAAGCAGCAAGAGGTGGACTTGGACATCCGACCCTATTGGGTTCTGCTGCATCCTGATGAGGTCACTGATTGGGTCAAAGATGATTTCGGCGCGTACCAGTATTTTAAGCGTATGCAGCTTGTGAGTGAGCCTTCTAAAGCAGGTGTGCGTCACTACGAGCAGTACACGGAATGGTACACGGATTTTATCTTAGTCTCTCGTGTGGACATCACCAACTCTGCTAGACCTACGTTGACAAGCAAGGTTAAGTACCCGAACGAGCTTAACTACATCCCCATTCACGCCTCTTTGTTCCGTGAGAGTAAGAAGCATTGTGGTATGGGAAACAGTTTTCTCCGGGATTTCGCGTGTAGCTCTCGTAGAATCCTGAACCTGACGAGCTTGCTGGATGAGTTCCTTTACCGCCAGTGTTTCAATATGTTGGCCAAGCAGACGGACACAGCGATTCCTCTGCATGACCAAGAGGACAACGTTACTGGTTCCTCGAACATCATCGAGTACCCGAAGGGTGCCGAGGCTCCTAAATATATTTCACCTCCGTCTGAACCTGCAAAGTTCATTCAGGATGAGCGACAGCGGGAAATCAACGAGATGTTCCGCCGCGCTGCTCAGGACACGGTGAACGAGCTTTTCAACGGAGAGAAGTCGAGCGGATTCAGTCAGGCTCAGTCGTTCTCGAAGACTGTGCCTTTCATTGCCACTCGCGCAGACACGCTAGAAAAAGGCGAGAACGCTCTTATGACCATCACCATGAAGGTGTTGGGTAAAGAGTGGGATGGTAAGGTCAAGTACAAGGACAGGTACGAGCTTACCAACGTCACGGACGCTATCACACAGCTTACCTCTGTGTTCCGCGACCTGATGATGCCTTCCGAGTCGTTCGTGAAGGAAGAGTTGAAGCGCCTTGTGCGGGAAATTGATGGCAAGATTACTCCAGAGACTATGGCTAAGATTTTGAAAGAAATCGAAGGCATGGACTTTGCGGGTTGGCAGGAGACTCAAAAGCTGGCGCTGATTGGTAACGCCGGAAATTCCCCTGCTGCACAGCAGAAGGACAAGTCAACCGGGACTGTGGCTGAGGCTGCGGCTGAGGCACGTGCGCCGGGGACTGCCACCAAGAAACTGCGTAAGTAGCTCAAGCTTGCTCGTTCCACACGCCCACGGGCAACCCGGAACTGAGCGCGGGAGTGGTCGCGCAGAGACCCCACTCCCGTTATTTTTCTCTATCTAAGAGAAAGGAATAGTACAGCAATGGCGAACACAGGAAATCAGGTGCGCTCGGTCGGCAACAGCAAGGGCACTGGTACTCGGAGAAAGCCTTCTGCTATGGCTTTGGCCAGCAAGAAGCAGACGAAGCCTGCCAGCGAAAACCCTGACGGCAAGCGTAATCGTCCGTAAGGCAACTTCATCAACGGTTCTAATACCCGGCCCTAGACGCCACTCACGTCTAAAGGCTTATATCAAATTTTGAGGCAAAGGAAAACACAATGGCTGACGAGCTTAATACAAACGGCGCAAAGCCCGGTGACGGCGGCGACGACAAAGACAAAGTTGAGTTCACCCCGAAACAGCAGGAGAAGGTGCAGGAGCTTATTGACAAGGCGGTGGGCCGCGTGGCCAACAACGTGCGCGCTGACCTTACCGGCAAGGTCGAGGCTCTGACCACCGAACTCGAAGCTGCAAAGCTTGCGCTCAAGAGTGCCAAAACCCCTGCTGACAAGAAAGAGTCGAAAGAGGACATCGCTGCTCTCCAAGCGAAAATCGAGGAGATGCATAATGCCTCGAAGACCTCCACCGCTGACATCGAGCGGTACAAGGGAATCGCCCTAGCGAAAGAAAAAGAGCTAGAAGTTGCGCGTGCAGAGGCTCTGAATGTTCGCAAGGAAGTTGCCATCACCAGTGCTGCAACGAAGTCAGCCGAGTGGGTTGACCTAGATGTGGTCAGGAAGCTGACGCAGGATACCGTCCATTACGATGCTGATAAGAGCAAGTGGGTCGTTCTCAATGAGAAGGGCCAGCCGCGTCTGAACGCAGCGATGGAAGATATGTCTCTTGCGGAGTTTTTCAATGACTTCGCAGCCAAAAACCCTTACCTCGTGAAAAGTTCCATCAAGCAGGGCGTCGGTTCTACGGAAGCGAATCGCTCGGCGCTGTCTCGGAACGGCAAGTTCGAGGTGGCACAGATTTTCGGGAAGACATCCAATTCCGCGCTTGCTTCCAAACTGATGAAGGACGACCCGGCAGAGTATCGTAGGTTGAAGGTCATCGCCAAGGAAGCGGGTTTGCTTGCTTAAGTTTGGCTAAAGGGTTCTACGGCGCGTGCCCGCATACAAAAGCGCCAGCGTAACTAACACAAATTCATTCCGCATTCATAAGGAGTAACAAAAAAGAAATGGCATACACTGCGATTTCAGATATTATCAATCCTAAATAACTTTGGGGCGCTCCACGGGAACGTGGAGACGCTAATCTTCTCTGATTGACTTGAAACCTGCAATGGCAACAAGGGGCAAGGCACAGTAAGTGCCAGCCTGAGAGACTAAGTGAGAAGACACCCTGCAATACAGGGTGATGCGATAGTCCGAACTTACGGGAAAGCCGAACCGTAAGAGGGCGGCAGAAATGTCCGCCCCTGCTTAGACAGCAGGTAACAGCTTGGAAGTACTGGCTGACCAGATTGCTGCAAAGTTCCCGGATATGCTTGTCCTTGGGAACTCGAATCTGGTTGAGGTGGACACCACCTTCCCGCTCGGTTCTCCGGGAACCAAATTCAAAATTCCGTTCTGGAAGCGTATCGCCGCGTTTGCCGATATGTCAGAAGGTTCGGCCATGACGCCCGGTAAGATTCAGGCGGCTTCTGAGAGCGCGACCGTCGTTCGTGGCGGCGCTGCGTTTCAGGTGCTCGACACCGCTGAGTTGGTCTCCAAGGCCGACCCTGTGGGCGAGGTCTCTTCACAGCTTGCTCGTAGGGCTGCGGAGTACATTGACGCGAAGCTGGTGACTCAGGCTGGCCTGACTCCCAACACCTTCGACCAATCCGGCGTCAGCGGCGGAACCGTTGACCAGAACGCCATCGTCAACGCCATGTTGACTTTGGGCGACAACTACGGTGCGCTGCTCAAGGGCGGGGCCATCATCATGCACTCCAAAGTGTATGGCGACCTGCTCAAGTTGGGCGTGATTCAGAACCAGTACCAGTTCGGCGGGGACGTGCTTCGCACGGGCGTCATTCCGACCATTCTGGGGCTGCCCATTATCATCTCCGACCTCGTGACCACAAGCGTTGTGTCGTCTGTGACGTACTACCAGACGTTCATCCTTGGGCCGGGTGCGCTGGCGCTGTTCTACCAGCGGCAGGTGATGGTGGAGTTCGACCGCGACATTCTGTTGCAGGCCGACGTAATCGCCGCCACCGTCCACTTTGCGCCTCACATCTTCGGCTACGATGATGTGTCTACCGCTGTGGTCGCAGAGCAGAACAAGAGCATCCACGTTGTCAACATGAAGTCCAAGTAAGGTTGACAACCAACTCTGAAAGGGGAGTCCTTCGGGCCTCCCCTTTCTTCTTTTTGGAGATTTTCATGGGAATGCTAATGAGACGGCACGCGAATTACCTAGCGGCGGAAAAGTCTGCCCCTAAGACGGAAGCGCAAGCCGCTTCCGCAGAGGTTGCAGAGACCGAGGCAGTCACCGAGACTGCGCCCGCTCCTGAGAAACCGTCTGTTTCACGAAATCGAAAGTAACTTAGGAGTCGGCAGATGCCCATAATCCTTGACACGTCTTTGGCAACGGAGACGGCGAACAGCTACGCGGACGTTGCGTTTGCTGACGACTATTGGGAAAACCATTACCTTCCCACAAAAGCTGCGGCGTGGGCCGCGCTTAGTGATGAAGCGAAAGCTGCAATTCTAACGGCTGCGTGCAGAGTGCTGGAAACTGCGCGGTTCACCATCAAGGTGACTCTAGCAGAGTACGCCATGCACTACGATAGGTTTAGTGGAACGGTGCAAGACGTAGCCCTCACTACAGAACCCGTCAAGTATTATTTTTACCAACGCCTGCAATTCCCAAGAAATCTTGATTTCTACAAGAGCGGAGCACACCAAGGGGATTTGTATATCCCTGATGAGGTCAAGTGGGCGCAGTGTGAACAGGCACTTTACCTTTTGTCTTTGGATGAGACGGCTATGGCCAACCGCCTTCAAGGAATCACAATGGACAAAGTAGGTATTGGCAAGGGGCAGATTGAAGCCACGCAAGAATACGCCATCACAGGGAGCAGTTTTTCTCCCGTAGCGTTAGAGATGCTTCGCCCTTACATGATTAAGGGCGGGCGGTTGAGGAGAGCTTAACAGATGGGACGCGCCTCTGGTTTGATTGCAAAGGTCAATGCCATTCTAAAGAAGTTCACTCCCTTTGAGCGAACTGTGTACAAGCGCGTTGTTGCGCGGACTGGTGGGGATTCTCTCACCGGGCGCAAAGGAACAGTCACATACACTGACACCTTGTTTGCCCCGCAGCCCGCATACACGCGGTTGGGTAGAGAGCGTGTGCCGGGGCATCAAGCCAATTTCGAGAACATTTTGACCGCTGCTGGCAAGCAGCTAACGGCTGATGACTACGAGTTCATTTTCTCCCCTGACGCGGTGTCTCTAGTAGACCTACAAAATCCCGATGTTGCCGTGCTTCTGAAAGACGCAACTGGCAACAGCGAGACGCTGAAATACCTTGACCACGAAGCTCCTGCTGTGAATGGGACGGTGGTTACCTACATCGTCTTTATGAGGAGCACGAAGCGACCCTAATGACATCAGTTAGAGACACGTTTCTTCATTTGCTGGATGACAATCTAGTGTCGCCAGTCACGGTGCATCATGTTCGGCAAGACCCGGATACTCCGGCGAATCAACGTCTGCAAACTAATGCAGTGAACGTACAGTTTCTCAACGACAATTTACATATGGTCGTGTCGGATTTGCGCGTTGCTATTGACGTTATCCACGAAGATGAACGCACGGCGATTGACTGGACAAAGCAAGTCTGGACGATTCTCGGTGCAGCCCTGTACACACCCATCTTCGACTACAGCAGCGGCACTCCGGTAGCTACAGGGCAAAACCTGTCTTGGAATCAACCAGTGGGCTTTCGTCCAGTCTTTGATGAGTTGTATACACGTCGAGGCTGTGTGCTCACTTTGCAATACCATTTTTAATCCCGCATTCATAAGGAGTTACTCCATTGGCTATCGCAGTTAACAAGAATACTAATCAGCAGCCGATGTCAACGGCGGGGCGGACTGGCGCACAGACGCTTAAGTTCATCCCCGGCGCTCGTGTTTACACGAAGACCGCTGAATCCCTGACCTCTACCCCTGTGCAGACCCACTTTGTCAAGTCGTCTGGTACTACGCCTTCGGGCTGGACTGACCTTGGCACCGTGCTCGGCGCGGTGAAAGTCAACTACACCAAGAAGGTGAAGGAAGTAAACACTGGTATTGACAACTACTTCCGCGCTGCTTACATTGACCAAAAAATGGGCCAGATTGAGTTCGAGCTTTCACAGCTTGACGACATCGCTCTGGAAACCATCTCTGGTCTGTCGGCCTCGGTCATCACCTCTGGCAGCATCGTGAACTACGAGGTTGGTTCGGAAGACCTGAACCAGCTTGCGCTGCTGGTCGTGGCGACTTCCAAGCTTGATAGCAAGGAAATCCAGTTCTTCAACCCTTCGGCCTATCTGAACTTTGTGTGGGCGGAGCAGGGCGATGCGCTGGTGCTCAAGGTTACGGGGCTGCTTCCCTTCTTCACGCCTACGGGCGCGTCGGCGGAAGCCATGCTTTCCGTGACTGAGTTCGCTTAAACAGCTTGCCAACCTAGTGGATTGGGCGGGGCATCTTTGGTGCCTCGCCTTTCTGCTTTCTCCGCACTACAAAATCCGCAACACAAAGCAAAGGACTATGGACACTGAAACCAGCACCACCACTCCTGAGACCTCTGCGCCTCCGACCAGCGCCCCTACTCCTGAACCAACCCTAGAGCCTACCTTAACGGAAGCCGAAAAAGTACGTGCCGCCGTGAATGACCCCGCCGACCAATTCACTCTGGGAGGCCGTGCCTTCAAGATTGTGGATTTGACTTACGACGACTACCTGCGCTTCATCGTCTTGCTTGAGCCTCTCATCAAAGGCTTGGTAGCCAAAGTTGGCGCTGTGAGCAACGTCAAAATCCCCGGCATGGAACTGGACTCCTCTTCCCTCTCTGCATCCGGCATCGTCACCTACTGTGGCGAAAGCCTTCCTGAGATGGTTCGCATCATCTGTTCCCAAACTGAGCCGGACATCACGGTTGCCGAAGTAAAGTTGCTTGGCAAGAACCCGTTCAACCTAGCGAAGGTCGTCATGCGACAGGTCGCGCAGAACGGAATCATCAAGGACTTCACGGATTTTTTCGGACAGATTCTTCCTCTCTTCACCCCACCCCAGAAATAGAGGAAGAGGACACCAAGGGGAATCCTTTGGTCGTCGTGCAAAGCCTTATGGAAGCATATCACTGCTCTCTTGAACAGGCTATGCACCTCACGTTGCCACAACTCATCATGCTGAACCACGCCGCGCACATCGCTTACATCAACTCTGAAAAGCGTGCGGATGCTAGACACAAGGAGGGCGGGACGCCAGACGCAACCCCCGGTCCATCATGGCGGGACGACCCTGTTGTTGGGAACAACGGGGAGAGGCTCTCTGAAATACAGAAGGATGACACCAAGCTCTTCAACTACCTAAGAGACTGGAAAGGTATGGGATGAGGTTAAAAGTTACTTCCCGCAAGTTCATAAAAGAATTAGAACGTCGTCGCGGCGAGTTCGCCAGCAAGAGACTCGCCGCACGGATAACTGTGCCGGAAGGACTTGAGTATAGGTGGTGGTATTTTCAAGAAATGGGGACTGCGACGCATAACCCGGACAGTCCAAACTCGTCTGGTTACAACATCCATCCGGTAACAGGCGAGGTCTTGGCATGGACTAACCCTGATGGAAGCCGCATCGTAGTCCCATTTGTGGGGTTCCCTTACACCGCTGTTCACCCCGGCGTCCCTGCCCAAAGGTACATTGCAGAAATAGAGCCAACCATCAACCTCGCTGTGGGGAGCATGGTAGGCAAGACCCTGACCTCTTCCAAGTTCGACTTCAACGCCCTGCACGATGCCTTGCTCACCGAAATAATGCCTGAAGTCAAAAGGCAGATTGTGGAGAGCATGGCAACCAAGCTAACGGGTACACGAGAAGATGGCAAGTTGCTAGGGCGTGCGGCTGCCGATGTGTTCAATGAGATTACGACGATTGAAGAAGTATAACCGACCAAAGGATTGAATCATGGCAAACGGCAACGCGGTTTTCACAGAGGTCTTGGAAGTTCAGGTAGACACGGCTGAATTTGCCTCTGGACTGCAAAAGCTTACCAACGTTTACACGCAATGGTTGCAGAGCTTGCCGAAGGGTGTTAGCGCGAACGAAATCCTCGGTGTCGGTGGTTTGACTACGTTTAACACGGAGTTGACCGAGCTTACGGCGCACCTCAAAGCTTTCACAGAGGCTTTCCGTGACAGCTTTGGTGCGGTGGGCGCGCAGATTAAGGAAGGTCTGGACGCTACCACGAAGCAGGAGCTTGACAGCATTGACAAGAGAGTAGCTGCCCAGAACAAGTACGAGAAGGACGTTTCTCAAAGCTTTGTTCGCATAAATGGAAGTTGGGTTAACCTCACTCGTGAAGGGCAAGAGAACCAGGTAAAGGCGTTGAAGGAAATGAGCGACTCCTTCGACACTGCCAAACAAAAGGAACTTGAGACTGCAAAACTGTCGGCTGAAAAGCAGACGGAAGTGCGCCTTGCGGAGCTAAAGAAAGGCTTGCAGCAGGAAGAGGCTGCACGAGAAGAGGCGCGTGCCCGCGAATTAGCCGCACTCAAGGAAGACATCCTTGAGCGTTCAGAACAGTATGCTTCTTCTGGCAAGGCTGCCATTCAGGTTGATAGCCTTCGCGTAACAGAGCTTCGTAAGGGGCTTAAACAAGAAGAAGCTGAACGGGCGGCTGCACGAGATAAGGAACTCGCTGCCCTCAAGGGAGACATAGTTGCGCGGTCGAAAGCTACTGAGGCAATGGAAGCCGCGCAGGTCAAGTTGGCCAATGTCTCTGCGGCTGCTGCGACTGCTAGGGCAACGTCGGACAAAGCTGCTGCTGACCTCTCTGCTGTCACTGCCAGCAACGCTTCAACCCGAATCGTTGAGGCTTACCAGGAAACCGCCGCTGCTGCGAAAGTGTATGCCCAAGAACGCATTGCTGCGGAAGAGAAGTACGCTGCGGTCGTACAGGCTCTAGCCACAGGTACGTCCAAAATCCAAATTACAGAGCTAAAGCGCGTAGCCACCGAGACGGAGCGTTCCGCTAACGTAGCACAGCGCAGTTATCAGCAGTTGGCCACTGAGCAAGAGGCTTTGGTTGCTCAGGGCAGCGTTTTGCAGCGCGCTTCCTCACGCTTCATTAAGGACATCCCAGAGTTTGCCTCTATGATTTTCCGGCTGACTCTTGGTTTGCAAATCAGCTACGCTCTCATCAACGCCATCCTATCGGTCATCGGCCTCATTCCTAAAGCTTTCCAAGAGGGTTGGACTTGGTTGAACCAGATAGCCGACCAAGCTGCTGAGTTGCAGGGTGTGCTTGCTGGCAATGTTCGTTTCTCTGACAACCTTGTTACCAATTTTCAAATGGCGGGGAAAGCTTCCCGGCAAGTCGCGGAAGCCATCCAAGACCAAGCCTTCTTAATCGGCCAAACCATTCCTAACCTTACCACGGTTTTCAACGCCTTTATCGAAGCGGGCGGGCATGGGTTTACCAAGAGTCTGCAAGAAGACATTCAGCTTGTGGGGCTGTTTACGCAAGCTATGCATACCGTGGTTGCTCCTACCAAGGTGATACGCCAACTTACTTCTGAAATCCCTCAATTCCTTGCTGGAACCCTCGTCCCTTCCAGCGCGTTCGGGCGCTTCCTGCATATGAGTCAGGAAGAGATGAAGAAGATGGTGGAAGAGGGCAAAAAGCACCATGACCTGATACAGCGTCTTCCTCCTGCTATGCGCGAGTTTGTAAAGATTCAAGAGGAAGCAAGCAAACGCCAATCGGTGCTCAACAACCAGATTGAAAACATGACACAGCGGGCGCTCTCCCTTCTTTCTGAACCTGCTTGGGAGATGTGGACGGATGCTCTGAAACTGGCTAAAGAGTATTTTGTAGAGCACCATAACCAGATTAACGCCATTCTTTCGGCTATAGGGCATCTCGTTGAGGGAGTGCTTCGTTTTGTTGTGGCGTTGGGTAGGGTTTTATTTGCCACAACGCCTTTGCTAGGGGCTTTCAAGGGTCTAGGCTTGATTCTCCTAGCCCTTGTTGAAGCTGCGAATGTTCTACTCAACATACTGACTGGTGGGGCGAATGTTCTCGTTGACATCATGGACGCCTTTGTAGCGGTGGCGTCTGGCAAGTCAGTCGGTGAAGCTTGGAAGACCCTCTGGGCGAACGCGGAAAAAGACGCCAACAAAGCTTTGAATGGCATGGTTGAGTCGGTTCTCCGTTTGCACGATGTTATCACTGGTGATAACCAGAGTGGGGCTAATGTAGGCGAAGGCGATGATTTTTTGGGGTCATTTTTTGGCTCCAAGACAGGCACGCAAGACAAGCCTGCCAAGTTTAATAACAAGCCCTTAACGCACTTCCGCGAAGAGTACGCCAAAGAACTGGCCACGCTCAAGAACGACGTTCAGGGGCAACTCAACGACATCAAGGACAAATTAGAAGCTGGTGTTCTCGATGCCAAGCAAGCAGGCATTGCTCGTTCCAATGTATTAGGCAATGAGCACGTTGCTATAGACGCCTTGATTTTGAAATACGAGGACTTGGCCAAGAAGGTCAAAGGTGCAAGCCCGGATGCTAAGGCGAGCTTCCAGAATCACCTTGAGACTTCTCGTGAGCAAGCCAATAGCCTTTCGGAAGAGTCTCTGGCAGCCTTCAAAAAAGGCAAGACCGACCAAGAGAACGAAGACAGACGGCACAACACGCGTATGCGTGCTCTCACCGTACAAGCTGCTCGTGAACAGGCCCAAGTTGAGCGGGCAGGGCTTGAGGCGATGCACGCTTTCCGCTCGACCATTCTTAAACAGCAGTTCGCAGACGAGAAGAAAGCTGTCACCGATAGAATAGCGGAGATTGACCGAGAGATAAAAGGCAAGAGGCTTGTTGGTGAGAAGCTTAATCACCTGTTGGAAGAGCGTAAACAGGCTTCCGACCAGCTTGCTGCGGCGGAGAAGAAGAACGCCATCGCCGTTCGTGGAGCATTAGAGGCAGAGGCTAATGAACGCCAAGGCAACGTAGTTGCCTCTATTCGGCAGCACATTGCTACGTTAGAACAGCAGCTTGCTTTGGAGCGCACGTCACATGGCGAATCAATGGCTGCCAAGAAGCTTGAGGCGGAAATCGCTCATGAGCGCGTCAAAGAGACGCAAGCTGTCATTGACCAGACTCAAGCAGAGATAGATTTGTTGCTGGTCAAGGCGATGGAAGTTGGCAACTCGGACGAAGTTCTTCGTGCCCTACAGCAGGAAATTGACAAGCGTGCCGAGCTTATAAAGACTCTAAAGGCCCAGAAGGATGCTCAAGGAGCGGCTGCGAGGACTGCGGGTTCTAAGACTGGCTTCTTTGGTGGAGTAGCTGACAAGCTAGGTCTTTCCTTTGCTGACTTTTCCAAAAGCGTTGGCTCTCTTGGTAAAATTTTTGACACGTTTCAGAACGTTGTCAGCAGCATCCAA
>Ga0315281_10013242_pt1 | contig 11174 bp, 8 predicted proteins | sample YL17G07_0_MG_FD_204540 | JGI IMG/M metagenome (GOLD analysis project Ga0315281, IMG submission 204540) | Sediment microbial communities from Yellowstone Lake, YNP, Wyoming, USA - YL17G07_0 | ecosystem: Environmental > Aquatic > Freshwater > Lake > Sediment | place: USA: Wyoming | collected... | reverse complement strand
TTTCTCAATGGTTTAAAGAAAAGGAGTTAGGTCTATCCATGGGTATCTTTAATACCGGTGTTCCTTTGGGTTCGGTCATCTGTTTCGGGCTCTTTGGGAAAATGGGAAATCTATGGGGATGGCGTGTTCCTATTTTATTAACTGGGATTTATTTGTTCATTACATTCATTCTTTTTTTAACTCTTTATCGATCGCCCCCTCCGCCAGAGATGAAACAGGATAAACCTCTCAATATTTGTAAATCTTTAAGAGAGATGGGATTCCCCATCTGGTGGGTAGGCTTTTCCTGGCTCTGGTTCAATGCCGCTTTCATTTCTTTTGCCACTTTCGCACCCAACCTTTTCCTCCAGAAAGGCTACACGATTGAACAGAGCGGGTTCCTCATCGGAATCCCTCTTTTGGGTTCCCTTCTTTTTAGTGCCCCTATTGGATATTTGGTGGATCGATTTAAACATCAGGAATGGTTCATTGGAATGGGAGCCATTGCATTGGCCATCTTGGCTTTATTTTTCAATTTCAGCTCTTCGTTTCTACTCCTCGTCGTCTTGATGGGAATCTTTTCTGCGATGATTCCCGCTCCTATTTATTCTCTTCCTCCGGAGATATTAAAACCAAAAAATTTGGGACTTGGATTTGGGGTCATCTCCACCTGCTCAAGCATCGGTTTATTTGTTGCACCCTATCTGGTTGGAAAAACCAAAGACCTAACAGGGTCTTACAGTTTGATTTTCATCTTAATCTCCCTCTTCTCCTTTCTCACCATGATCTTTATTTTCTTCACCCACCACTCCCGGGGCAAAATAAAAAAGTTTTGAGTTATGAGTTAGGAGTTCGTAGTTAAGAAACTAAAATAAGATAAGAAGAGCTTTCCAAAAAAAGCTCCGAAAAACTACACCAAGCACTCTTGATTACTCAGATTTCAAAGATGATTATACAGATTTTAAGGTTTCAAAGCTTTTCAGAAACTCTCCAAAAAACCCTTGACAAGCTAAGACCCTTGGCGTATAAAAAGATGTAATTCTGGATACAGTATACAAAATTTTAAAGAAAAAGGAGGGTACTGTGGAAACGACATTAGGAGGCCTTCGGGTCAGTAAAAAGAAATCTTTACGTGAAGAAGTCTATGAATCATTAAAGAAATCTATTCTTCATGGAAAATTGAAAGCCGGGCAGCGTCTCATCGAGGAACAATTGGCCCATCAGGTTGGAATCAGTCGCACCCCTGTCCGAGAAGCCTTCCACAAACTGGAAAGGGATGAATTGGTCACCCGACTACCAAAAGGGGGCTTTGCGGTAAGGGAATTCACTAAAGAAGATGTGGAGGAAATCTTTGGCATTCGGAGTGCTCTGGAAAGTTATGCCGCTTACCTGGCCACCCTTCATATCACTCCAGATAAAATCTCCACTCTTGAGAAAAGACTGAAAGAATCGGAAGAGGCCCTAGAGAAAGGAGACGATGATAAGGTCGTCCAACTCTACACCGAATTTCATGATATCCTCTATAAATCTTGTAAAAGCAAAAAACTCGTCGAGATGATCAATAACTTCCGAGATTATTTTTATCGCTATCGGTCTGCCTTGCTCCATATGGAAAATGGCATAAGCTATTCTAACAAAGACCACCGACAGATGTTGGAAGCGATGAAGAAGAAGAACCCAAGGTTGGCTGAAAGTCTTGTCCGAAAGCACCTGTCTAGAGGGAAGGACCTTGTTCTAAAGGAAATTGAAGAGGGAAGATTGGCCCCATAACGGAGAGAAAAGGTGGAAAAAAGGATTCGTATCTTAGTCGCGAAACCTGGTTTGGATGGCCATGATCGAGGAGCGAAAGTGGTGGCACAAGCCCTCCGCGATGCAGGGATGGAGGTGATTTACACCGGTCTCCATCAGACCATTGATCAAATCACTAATACAGCAATCCAAGAGGATGTGGATGTCATCGGGCTATCCATTATGTCCGGTGCCCACCTGCCGATCTGTGAAAAACTGACGAAGGAAATGAAAAAGAAGAAGATCGATGACATCATGATCGTGGTCGGCGGTGTCATCCCCAAAAGAGATATCCCTAAATTAAAAATAATAGGCATCGAAGGAATATTCCCGGGAGGGACTCCTTTTGACGAATCCATTCGTTGGATCAAAGAACATATCAAAACCGATAGAGGATAGAGGAGTAGGAACTTTGTTCCTTTGAGGAGCGTTTCACTTTAGGAATGGCCCGTTGGGCCAGAGCCAGAAGGTTCGCTTCGTTTGATGAAATAGGATGAGTATCCATGAACAGTGAATTTAAATTTCCTTTTGAGAAACTTGATGTTTGGCATCTTGCTGTTGACTTCGCTGATTATATTCTTAACATTCTTGATTCTTTGCCACCCAACAAATATTTGAGGGTTATTGGCCAAATGGAAGCAGCCGTCTCAAGCATTCCACAAAATATCGCTGAGGGAAAAGGTAGACAATATAAAAAAGAGTTTATTCAATACCTGTATATTGCAGAAGGGTCACTTTTCGAAGTTCTGACATTGTCGGAGATATTGAAACGTAGAAAGCTTATTAGAGAGAACGAGTCTATAGAAATAAGAAAGCAGGCCGAAATTATTGATCGGAAATTACACGGGCTGATAAATTCGTTAAGGGGCAGATAAAAGGTCTTCTACCTTGAGTGAAACGCTCCTCAAGCGGAGCGATCCTCAGGCCTAAAGCAGGGGTTCTATATGGGAGTAGCAAGATATATTAAAAATGAGAAGGACGAAATCCAGGATGTCATCCTCCAGTCAGGCATCCATATCAAGCCTCTATATACCCAAAAGGATTTAGAGGAAATCGGTTTTGACCCTGAGAAAGATTTAGCTCCACCTGGAGAATATCCCTATACTCGAAGTATCCATCCACTAGGTTATCGAAGCCGGGAGTGGACCACTCGACAATATACGGGTTTTGGGACACCCAAGGAGACCAATGAGCGTTTTAAACTGATGATTTCTCATGGCCAGACCGGTCTCAATGTGGCCTTCGACCTCCCCACACAAATGGGTCTCGATTCCGATGACCCATTAGCTGAGGGTGAGGTAGGAAGAGTCGGTATGGCGGTCGACTCGCTGCGTGACTTCGAAGTGGCCTTCCAGGGCATCCCACTTGACCGGATTGGTGCTGGGCTCACCATCAATGCTGTGGCGAGCATCATGCTGGCGATGTTCCAAGCGACAGCTGAAAAATTTGGATTTAAAAAAGATCGAGTGAGCGCCACCCCTCAAAACGATATTCTTAAAGAAATAATTGGCCGGGGAGCATGGATCTTTCCGGTAAAACCTGCCGTGCGGCTCATTGGTGATACGATCGAATATGCTATGAAGGAACTTCCTCGAACCAATCCTGTTAGTGTCTGTGGTTATCACATTCGTGAATCAGGATGTTCTCCCGTTCAGGAAATCGCTTACGCCTTCCAAATTGCCAATACCTATATCGAGGAGGTCCTCAAACGAGGTCACCCCATTGATGATTTTGTTAGGGGCTTCACCTTCAATCTCAACGTCTTTGGAAATCTCTGGGAACAAGTGGCCAAATTCCGTGCAGCCAGAAAACTCTGGGCAATCAATTTAAAAGAACGTTATGGTGCCAAGGATAATAGATCCCTCCTTCTCCGTGGAATTTTCGGTGGGGGTGGATATGGAATGACCAAAGCCCAGCCTGAAAATAATATCATCCGTGGTGCTTACTATGCCCTCGCCGCTGCATTAGGTGGAGCTCAGACAACTGCGCTCTGCTCCTTTGATGAAGCGTATACCATCCCCACTCCCAGAGCAGCCCTCCTCTCCCTTAGAACATTCCAAATTCTTATGGAAGAGATCGGGTTAAGGGATACCATAGACCCCTTAGCGGGTTCCTATTTCATCGAAACCTTAACAAAGCAAATGGAACAGAAGATTATTGAAGAAATGAAGAAAATTGATGAGATGGGCGGAATGATTAAAGCCGTTGAAACTGGCTATGTTCAAAAGGAAGTGGCCAGGCAGGCTTATGAATTTGACAAGGGAGTCCAAAAGAGAGAATTAATTAAGGTTGGTATGAATAAATATACCGAAGGGGAAGAGATGGAGGTTGAACTCCACGAATACCGCCAGGAATCAGTAGAGGAGCAGATCCAACGCCTTCGGGAGGTCAAACGGGAAAGGGATAACCAAAAGGTGGTTCAATTATTGAAAGATCTTGAAAGTGCTGCAAAGGCTGAGAAGAATGTCATGCCCTATATTCTCGAATGCTGTAAAGCCTATGCGACGGTGGGTGAGATGACAAAAGTATTTAAAGAGGTCTATGGAGAATTCAAAGAACCATCGATCTTCTAAATAAAACGTAAAGCGTGAAGAGTGAAGCGTTTAATGTTTACACTTTACACTTGACGCTTCGCAACTTACGGTGCGAAAGGGGGATCTTATGGCTTTCACAATGTTTGGTAGAACAATTCGGAAGATTGGTGTGATCGGTTCAGGAAATATTGGCCCAGATATTGCCCTTCATTTCAGTCAAAACCTCTATGCCCACGGCGTCCCCGTGGTCGTGGTCGATATCGTCCAGGCTGCTCTGGATTCGGGCTCAAAGAAAGCTGAGTCCAAAATGGCCAAGGCCGCTGAAAAGGGAATCCTCAAAAAAGAAGTGGCGGATGCCGTATTCAAGAACATACTCTTCACCACCGATTATGGGAAAATCGCCGACGCTGATTTTGTGATCGAAGCCGCCTTTGAGAGAGAGGATGTCAAACACAAGATCTTCGATCAGTGCGAGGCAGCGTGCCCGAAAACTGCAATCTTTGCTTCCAATTCCTCCCACATGGAGCCAGAGGTAATCTTCAAGAACATGAAAGACAAGAGGAGGTGCCTGGTTATCCATTATTTCTTTCCTGCGGAAAGGAACATCCTGCTCGAAATTGTTCCCGGCAAAGATACGGATCCTGCCCTCACGGAATATTTGATGAAGCTGTATGAATTCATCGGGAAAGCTCCGATTAAAGTGAAAAGCCGTTATGGCTATGCGGTGGATCCCATCTTTGAAGGCCTCTTTGAAGCCGCGGCCTTAACCGTTGAAAAAGGTCTGGCGAGTGTGAAGCAGGCCGATGTCATTGTACAGAAAACCCTTGGAATGGGCGTGGGTCCATTCACTGCCCATAACCTCGCGGGGGGAAATCCGATCACCCAGCATGGCCTCAATGAGATGAATACGAAGATCATGCCCTGGTACCGATCCCCCAAGATTCTGGACGAACAGGTGAAATCTGGAAAGCCCTGGGAGACCGCAGGGAGAGGAGAGAAGGTGGAATACAGTCCCGAAACATATGAGGCGGTTTCGAATAGAGTGATCGGAGCTTATTTCGGAATGATTTGTGAAATTGTTGATAGTGGCATTTCCAATATTGGTGATATGGAACTAGCCATGGATGGTGGGCTGGTACTGAGTCCTCCCTTCTCAATGATGAATAAGATGGGGGTAAAGAAAGCCCATGAACTGGTTGAAGCCTACGCCAAAGAAAACCCTGGGTTCAAGGTGGCTGAGATCCTCAAGAAACAAGCCGCATCGGGCAAGCCCTGGAAGATCCCCGTAGTGTTCAGAGAGGATAAAGGTGACGTCGCCATCGTGAAGATTCGAAGGCCCAAGGTTCTCAATGCCCTCAATGAGGATGTTTTCGAACAGTTAGGAGAGAATTTCCTCGCCATCATGAAGGATCCAAAGATTAAAGGTGCGGTTCTGACCGGCTTCGGAACAAGAGCCTTTGTCTCAGGTGCAGACATTGGGATGCTGGCTGCTCAAAAAACGGCCAAGGAAGCAGAAGAGGCGTGCCTCAAAAACTATTCTGTCCTTAGTATCATGGAGAATTTGGGCAAACCTGTGGTTTGTGCCATGAATGGACTGGCCTTCGGTGGCGGCAATGAGATCGCCATGGCCTGTACTACCCGCATTGCCAAAAAGGGACAGAAGGTCTTGGTGGGTCAACCCGAGCCAAAACTTGGTTTTATCCCTGGAGCGGGTGGAACTCAAAGGCTTCCAAGATTAATAGGGATAGAGAAGGCTTGGCCGATCCTTCGAAATTCGAATCCCATCTCTTCATCTGAAGCTAAGGGGATGGGGTTGATCCAGGAGGAAGTGGAGGGCGATCTCATCGAGGCCGGTGTAAATTGGGTGAAAAATATTCTCTCGGGAAAAGTCAAGGTTCCTTCAATCCCAAAAGGCCCTATCCCTATCCCTTCGAAGCTTCCAGAGGTCGATATTGGACATTTGAGCCGAAAGATCGATTCACTTCTACAAAAGGCAATTTTAGAAGGGGCAAAAATGACCCTTGAAGATGGATTGAAACTTGAGGCCAAGATCTTTGGCGAGTGTTTCTCTACTCAGGATAGGAAGATTGGGATTGATAATTTCATGGAAAACGGGCCCAAGGTCAACGCAAACTTTGTGCATCAATGAAAAGAGTGATGGTGATGGGTGATGGTGGGAGTGAAAAGAAATAACTATCACTACTCACTGTCACTATCACTTTATGAAAATGATAAACATTGGTGATTGGATAAGAAAATGGAGTTTTCTTCAACCTCATAAAAGAGCTCTAATCTTTGAGGATCGTCCTTTTACCTACCAAGAAATAAACCAACGCACCAATCAACTCTGTCATTTCCTTCTGGAGCTGGGGATTCGAAAGGGAGATCGGGTCTCTGTTCTTCTTTACAATTGTCATCAATATATTGAAATCTTTTTTGCCCTCTCAAAAATCGGTGCCATTCTTGTTCCCCTCAATTGGCGACTGGCAGCACCTGAACTCAAATTTATCTTCGAGGACAGTGGCTCCAGGATGCTGATCTTTGACCCCGAGTTCGAAGAGGTCATTGCTTCCATTCGCCCTCATTTAAATCTTTCGAACGGAGATTATATGAGTGTTGGAACCCCTTGCCCGGATTGGGCAAAGGATTATGAAAAAAGTCTTTTAGAATATTCTGCCCAAGAACCACCACTTCAGGTTTCTGTAGGCGATGAAGACCCCCATATCTTCATGTATACTTCAGGGACGACAGGTACCCCCAAGGGAGCTATCCTCTCTCATCGTAAAACCTTCTTTAATGCTCTCAATGCAGATATTTTTTATAACCTCACCTCCAAGGATATTATGATTGTTTCGAGGCCCATGTTCCACTCCGGAGGGCTCCTCGTTGAAGCTGCTCCTGTTCTTTACAAAGGTGGAACTCTCATCTTAAAGAAACGGTTTCGCTCCCATGAGATCCTCGAAGCGATTCAAAAATACCGAGTCACCTTATTGGAAATGGCTGCCACGGTCTATCAATTTATACTTCAGGAGTGCGATCTAACCCAATATGACCTAAGTTCTATCAGGTGTTACTTCACAGGTGGTGAAAGAATCCCAAAGGTAATGTTAAAAGAATATTACAGGAAAGGGATTACCATTTCCCAAATTTTTGGACAAACCGAAGCCTCCACCATCACCTTTCTCTCTCCTGATGATGCCATACTAAAAATAGGATCTGTGGGACTACCAGTTTTCCATGGTGAAGTGAGAATTGTCGATAAGACGGGAAAAGATGCCAACCGGGGAGAAGTGGGTGAAATTATCATCAAGGGCCCTACCCTCATGAGTGGATACTGGAATCGTCCGGATCTTACAGCTGAGACGATTCGAGACGGCTGGCTCTTTACCGGAGATCTGGCTCGGATGGATGAAGAGGGATACATTTATATCGTGGATCGCGAAAAAGATATGTATGTCAGTGGAGGGGAAAACGTTTACCCAGCTGAGATTGAAAAGGTTCTTCATACCCACCCCAAGATTTTCGATGCAGGGATCGTCGGGGTTCCAGATGAGAAATGGGGTGAGGTAGGAAAAGCTTTCATCGTCCTCAAACCAGGAGAGACGATTGGCAATGGCGAAATCTTCGAGTTCCTTAAAGGAAAGGTGGCCAAATACAAGATTCCAAAGTATGCGGAGTATATTGAAGAACTTCCTAAAACAGCAAGCGGGAAGATTCAGAAGTTTGTACTGAAAGAAAGGGATAGGATCCAAAAAGCCGAAATACGCGGCACGAAATTCCATTGATCGAAATGCAACTTCTCCAAGAAAGACTAACCCAGAATATCCCCTCCCCTGGAGGGAGGGGATGATGGGGAGGGGGAAAGAGAACTCTGTTCACCCTCACCCTACCCTCTCCCGTCAAGGGAGAGGGAGATATGGTGTGGTTTTGAACATTCGAATTTTGAATTTGCCTGCCCTGTTAAGTAGGTTCAGGGTAACCTCTGGTTTGATGTATCACGATCCGTCTGGGAAAAGTAAAGTCATCGACTTCGGGAGAAATTACTTAACAGGGTGAAGACTTCGATATTCGAATTTCGGATTTGAATTTATGGAGGGTCGTATGGCTGAAAAGTTTTACCGCTTAGGCTGCGACATTGGCGGCACTTTTACTGACTTTGTCCTGCTCAACGATCGAACTGGGGAGATAAAGATCTATAAGTGTCTGACCACTCCTAAAGATCCCTCTGATGCTGTGGAGCACGGCATAAGAGAAATGGAGAAAGTGACGCCTGCCTTTGTGGAGAAAATGGATGAAGTGATCCATGGAACAACCCTGGTCATTAATTCGATTATAGAGAGAAAGGGAGCCAAAACAGGTCTGATTACTACAAAGGGCTTCAGGGATGTCTTGGAAATTGGAAGAGGCATCCGGTATGCGCCTTATGACGTATTTGCTGAATTCCCTAAGCCCTTGATTCCGAGACACCTTCGTATCGAAGTGGATGAGAGGATCCGTAGTGATGGGACTGTTCTAAAGTCCCTAGACCCCGAAGAAGCAAGGCAAGTGGTCCGTACTCTCTTGAAGATGGGGGTTGAATCGATCGCTGTCTGTCTGATCAATTCTTTTGAGAATCCAACCCATGAACTGATGCTCAAAGAGATGATTCAAAAGGAAGCTTCTAATATATCTATTTCCATTTCCTACAGGGTTTTACCACAGATTAAGGAGTATGAGAGAACCAGCACTACAGCTACCAATGCCTATGTGAAGCCTCTGACAGGGAAATATCTCTCCGGATTAGCCGGAAGGCTGGAGTCTATTGGTTTTAAAGGAAAGCTCTTTATCATGCTTTCAAGTGGAGGAGTTACTTCAGTTGAGACAGCGGCTGAGTTTCCAGTCAGGATCATCGAATCGGGTCCCACGGCTGCGGTCATTGCAGGTCAATATTATGGGAAGCTCTTCAATATTTCGGAAATGTTTTGCTTTGACATGGGAGGGACAACAGCCAAATCCTGCCTGATTCAAAAAGGGATTGCCGGTGTTGTACCAACCTTTGAGGTCGGCCGTGTTCAGAGGTTCATGAAGGGGAGCGGCCTCACCATTCAGGTGCCTGTAGTGGACTTGATGGAAATTGGAGCAGGAGGCGGAAGCATTGCAAAGGTAAGCAGAATGGGAACGCTTCAGGTGGGGCCGGAAAGCTCAGGAGCGGAACCTGGACCAATCTGTTATGGGATAGGAGGAGCTGACCCTTGTGTCACCGATGCTGATCTCTTATTGGGCTATCTTGATGAAAAATACTTCCTTGGCGGTGAAATGAAGCTTGACAAAGAGGGAGCAAGGCGTGGTGTCGATGAAAGGGTTGCCAAGCCTTTGGGAGTTTCATTCATACAGGCTGTATGGGGAATCCATGATCTCATCAATGAGACCATGGCCGCAGCAGCCAAAACACATATTGCTGAAAAGGGAGGAAATCCAAAAATTGTAACCATGGTTGCCTTCGGAGGAGCAGGACCGGTGCATGCCTATGGTTTGTGTAAGAAATTGGGAGCGCCTCGTTTACTCGTTCCACCGAATGCTGGAGTGGGCTCCGCACTTGGCTTCTTCACTGCTCCTCGAGCCTTTGACCTCCTTAGAAGTCACAAGGTTTCTTTAAGTGCTGCTGATTTTAATGAAATAGAAAAGATTTTCAAGGAGCTCGACGCCGAGGCAACCCAGATATTGAAGAAAGAAGCTACAGAAAAAGATATCAAAATCGAAAGATCTCTGGATATGCGTTTTGTCGGTCAGGGATCAGAGACCAATGTTCCACTCGCCGGAAGAGATTTTACAAAGATGAAGAAAGAGGAGGTTCGGCGACGTTTTGATGAAGTCTATGAGAAATTATATGGAAGAACCTACCCTGACTCCGAAGTAGAGTTTTTCAATTTCAAAGTCAGGGCAAGTCTCCCTGAACGATTGATTCAATTTCCAAAACTTGACCAAAAGGGGAAATCTCTGGATAAAGCGATCAAGGGGAAACGTAAGGCTTACTCCGCTATGGCAAGGGATTTTATTCCCTATACGGTCTATGATCGCTACAAACTTTTCCCGAATGCAAAGTTTCGAGGTCCTGCCATCATTGAAGAGAAGGAGTCGACCGTCATTGTTGGCGAGGACGCCTCGGTTTCAGTAGATGATTTTGGATTTTTATGGATTAATATTAAAGGCAAATAAGACGAATGATAGCGAATGTTCCCAATAAACCGAATTCGGTAGATTCGTTCTCATTCGGGTAATTCGTATTTTTCAGGGAGGAGAAAATGGGACGTAAATTTGACCCAATCACATTAGAAATATTTTGGCGTAGATTGATCTCCATTGTAGATGAAGCAGATAGCTCCGTTGCTCGGACAGCATTCTCAAGCCTGTTAAGAGATGCTCATGACTACACCTGTATGTTCACAGACCAGAAAGGTCGTGAGTTGGCCCAAGGATCATTTGCGACCCCTGGCCAATCTGGAGCGATGGCATTGGGAATCAAAAATCTCGTAACCAAGCTTCCTTTGAAAACTTATAAACCTGGCGATAGTTTCATCACCAATGACCCCTGGGCCCTGGCAGGCCATCTGAATGATGTCTGTGTGATGAGTCCCATATTCTATAAAAGTCAAGTGGTCGCTTTCACTGCCTGCGTTTTTCATCATTCGGATATTGGGGGTCGCGTCTCATCAGACAACCATGATGTATTTGAGGAAGGACTCTTTATCCCACTCGTGAAGCTTTACGATGGAGGAGTGCTCAATCAATCTGTGATGGATATGATCCGTTGGAATGTCCGGACACCCGATGAGGTGATCGGAGATATTCGTTCCCAGATTGCAGCGAATCATGTCTGCTCGGAAAAGATATCTC
>Ga0315281_10013241_pt1 | contig 11175 bp, 5 predicted proteins | sample YL17G07_0_MG_FD_204540 | JGI IMG/M metagenome (GOLD analysis project Ga0315281, IMG submission 204540) | Sediment microbial communities from Yellowstone Lake, YNP, Wyoming, USA - YL17G07_0 | ecosystem: Environmental > Aquatic > Freshwater > Lake > Sediment | place: USA: Wyoming | collected... | reverse complement strand
CTCGACTTCTTCAAGATGAAGCCTTGTGGTTTCAGCATAGTCGCGAAGGACGGCGCTCCCAGACCAGAATTCACGAAGGGATACCATGCGTCAGGACACGCCTCCGTGAGTGATCTGGAGCATGTGATCAGTGAGATAGATCCCGACGTAATCATACCAGTTCATACTGAGAACCCAACCTGGTTCAACAAGTTCGAACAAACAGTGATTCCTGAAGAAGGAAAGCGCTACGCGTTCTAGACATCCGGAGAAGAAGACAAGCCTCAACACCCAAGAGGACGGGAGGATGGCGTGACAAACTATCCTTGGAAACAGGTTCTTGAGCGAGCAGGTATCGATCTGAATTGCCCAACATCCAATTTCATTCCAGTGGGTTTGTTACAATTCAGAGGTCCCAAGAGCAAAGCTTAACACAAGTCCTCGTGTTCAAGAATAATCTCGAGTGGCAATGACCACTACGTCAGGAGTTGGTTCGTTGCACACGTGCGGTTATTGCGGGCAGGAGGTTTCGGAAGGTGACCAATACTGTTTGAATTGTGGAAGGGCAGTCCAAACCATAGCGCCAAGAGCGAGCGGCGGATTAGTGAAGCCTGCAATTGGAGCGCTTAAGAGCATTGAACTTGCCAAGCTGCATGAACGGATCGCCGAGTGGGCAAAGAAGCTTGTAGACCTCACGCGCCGTAATAGGTTACTATATTTCCGAAGTACCCGTTCTTCGACCTTACAGATTATTGAACCAACGATGGAGGAAGTTTTCAATCGCCTGGTCATCGATGATAAGCCTTGGCATTTCTACATTCCACCAGAAGATTCGACTGCGTCCAAGAATCGACTCACATCAACACTGGAACCGGTTTTGAACCATGAGCCGGACGAGACTCTATTATCCGCCTACCAACCAGAAAACGAAGTTGTTACAAAGGATAGGAATGCCACGGAACTAAAGTGCGTTTCTGAGAATCCTGTTGAAGATGTTCTGATCAATCTGTACCGCCGTGCTCACACGGAATTCGAGGAAAGAGGCGTACGGATTCTCTACGTCACATTCGGAATGCTCGATTGGTCAGAACAACCGCAGGGCGATCACATCAAGTCCCCCTTACTTCTGGTCCCAGTTGAACTAAGACGCGAGTCTGCGAGCCAACCATTCGAATTGCGCCTCGCGGAGGACGAAATAGTGCTGAACCCTGCACTTAGCACGCAACTCAAGAATGAATTTCGCATCGAATTGCAGGACCCCAGTGATTGGGAAGGCCTTTCCGGGTTACAGACATATCTCAGTGATGCTGAGCGAAGCATTTCATCGATGAATTTCACAATTTCAAAAGAGTGCTGGATTGGCCTTTTCTCATTCTACAAACTTCCTATCTATAATGACCTTAAGGAACACGAGGCAATGGTCATTGAGAATCCTCTCGTTCAGGCTCTAGGCGGAATTGGCCGCATCGATAGCGGAGAGCTAGTCGATCCAAGGGAGCTCGACAGGAAAGTTGAACCTCAGCAGAGTCTCGTAGTTCTCGACGCCGACAGCAGTCAACTGGCGTGCATAGAATCGATAAAGAAAGGCTCGCATCTCGCTGTCCAAGGCCCTCCTGGTACCGGGAAAAGCCAGACGATTGTGAACCTGATCGCAGAGTTCGTTTCATGCGGAAAATCCGTGTTATTCGTTAGTGAAAAGATGGCGGCCCTGGAAGTAGTTCACAAGCGGCTGAGGGATCACGGACTTGGCCACCTGTGTTTGGAATTACATAGCAACAAAGCAAACAAGAAGGTGGTGGTCGACACTCTGTACAACTCATGCCTAGAGAACATCGAAGTAAAAGGCAGCCCGATGTCGGAGCACGATTTCAAGAAGCTTGGATTCAAAAGAGACGAACTGAACAGATATGTCGACTTGCTGCACCGTGAGCAGCAACCCTTGAGCTTGACGGCATTTCAGGCACTCGGAGAATTGGCCCGACTCGACCAATATCCAACACTAACCTCAGCCAGAGGTGACCCGGGAAATCTCACGGTGGACCATATTGAACAGGCTGTTAACCTGGCAAAAAGGCTCGGCGCCGTATGGAGTATTGCGCTTCAGGGAGACAAATTTCCTTGGCGCGGGTGCACAAGCAACCAGTATTCGTTGGAACTTCGCACACGAATCCTCGCATTGTTGGGTTCCTATCTCAAGGCAACCGAAACTCTAGAGAGAGACGCCTCCCAAATTGCGGCCCTGTTCGGACTCCCCAAACCGAAATCAGGTTCGGATCTTTGGATTCTTGAAGTAGGAAAGATGCTGCATGAGTGCCCTGGAGTTCCAAGAATTCTCCTGACCGCAAAAGGAGACCCGTATCAGAATCTTCGGGGCGCTAGGCAAAGCGAAGAACCATGGGAATACACTAGTATAACTGACGACTATGGAAGAGGCATTATTGAGCTCGATCTTCCGCGTCTGATTCAACTCTGGCAATCACCTCTTCGATGGATTAATCCTCATTTTTATGTTGGAAGATCTAGACTCAGGAAGCTCAGAGTTCATGACAGGCCAATACAAGACTCCCTTAAGGACTTGAAAAATGCGCTTCAACTGAAGGAGGCGATCGATTGGGCGCTTCATTTTCGTTCAAGGATACCTACGGAAATAACGGACGACCTCCTGCAGATTGCAGAGAGCGGGTCTGCCCGTGCTCCAAACCTAACTCAGCTGGAGAATTCGATTACCGATCATCACAAAGCGTTGACGTCCCTCTCCGAGTTTTTTGAGCCCGGCTATCCGAAGATACAGGGCGTCTACCTGGGAGTAACTCCTTTTCAACTGCAGCAAACCCACATTGGTTCACTGATAGAGTCCATTGATGCATTGCGCGATTGGATCGATTACAGGAATATTGAGAGACAGTTTGCAGATCTCAGACTGCACGCTCTGTTCAGGGCGCTCGAAGCTTGTTATGTTAGAAGTGACGAATTGGGCGCGGTCGTGCGTAAGTCACTGCTTCAAGAATGGTTAGACTGGTTATTCGCCAAGGAACCGCTGCTGGGGCAGTTCCGTCACGTAGAGCATGAACGACTAGTCAATGAGTTTCGAGAACTTGACGCACAACAGTGGAAACTCGGACCTCACCGCGTGATACACAACGCAGCGAAATTCAAACCGCCAATCAGCACGTATCCTGACAGCGAATTTGACATTTTACGTAGAGAAGCCCTGAAAAAGAGGCGACACCTCCCTCTTAGGAAACTATTCCCTAAGATATCTAACCTCTTGCTCAAAATCAAACCATGCCTGCTCATGAGCCCGCTCTCAGTAAGTCAATTCTTGGACCCGGAAAGATTTGTCTTTGAGCTTGTAGTATTCGATGAGGCATCTCAAGTTCGCACCGAAGATTCTATTGGAGCCATCTACCGAGGAAAACAGATAGTGGTGTGTGGGGACGATAAGCAGTTGCCTCCCACTTCATTTTTCGAAGGCATGTTGTCTGACGAATACTACGAGACGGCCGAAGATGCTTACGATGAATACGAGAGTATTCTCCACGCAATTACAGCAGCAGGAGTCAACACCAGCATGCTTCGTTGGCACTATCGCAGCCGGCACGAATCGCTAATAGCTTTCTCAAATCATCAGTTTTACGGAGACAAGCTTGTAACTTTTCCATCTGCCGTTGATTCGAGCCCAGATCTAGGAGTCAAATTCATCTATGTTCCAAACGGGGTCTATGACAGAGGCGGAAGACGTGATAATAGGATTGAAGCAGAAAAGGTAGTTGACCTCATCGTCTCGCATTTGATGAATTCTCCTGGCAAATCCCTTGGCGTCGTGGCCTTCAGCAATAGCCAATCCAACACAATTGAAGACCTTGTAGAGAAGATGAGAAAGGAACACCCCGAGTTTGAAAAATCCTTCGCAGAAGATAGACTCGAGGGCTTCTTCGTGAAGAATCTTGAGAACGTCCAAGGTGACGAACGGGACGTTATGATCTTCAGCGTGGGCTATGGACGTGATCCACAAAGCAGGCTAACAATGAATTTCGGTCCCCTCAATAGGGAAGGAGGACAGCGCCGTCTGAATGTGGCCATCACACGTGCAAGGGAGAAAGTGTTCCTTGTTAGTTCAATCAAAGCACAGGATTTCGACCTCACACAGGTGAACGCGCCCGGTGTCCTCCACCTTCAAAAATACCTCCAGTATGCGGAACAGGGGCCCAGTGCACTCGCGTTCACTAGCAACTCGGGCGGTGAGTACGAGTCCCCCTTGGAAGCTGAAGTCGCTGAGGAGATCAAGACTCTTGGCTACGGTGTCAGAGCGCAGGTCGGTTGCAGTGGATATCGGATAGACTTGGGAGTGATAGATCCTGCACGACCTGGACAGTTCATTCTGGGCGTAGAATGCGACGGCGCGACTTATCATTCTGCATGCACAGCAAGGGACCGAGATCGCATTCGCCAAGAGGTTCTTGAGAAACTGCGATGGAAGATACACAGAATCTGGGCTCCTGACTTTGTGACTCGTCGCGATGCCGAAGTACGTCGTCTGAAGGAAGCCATTGAACTTGCGAGGAACTCGCAACGAACAGTGAATCAAAACGGCAACGACGGTAAGGACGATAGACTTCAACTAAACCTGACCCAGACTGGCAATACAGTAGTTCGCCAGAATGCAGGCTGGGCCGTCTTCTATGAGGCTTGTGTTCCTCACTTTCGCCCTCCGTGGAACACGCAATTCCATGAAGCGACAGGGACACTCGGCAAGTTGCTGAGAGAGATTGTTAAAAAAGAAGGCCCTGTACACGTCGAGATTGCCACTCGGAGACTAGCAGAAGCATGGGGGCTTCACAGAGTTGGAAGCCGTATGACCCACGCGGTAGATGATGCTATACGATATCTTCTCCGTTCACATGGAGCGGTGAGACGCGGCGATTTTCTCTGGCCGGTGGGAGAAGGATTTCAACTTCAAGTTCGAAAACCCAATCCCAATGACGAGCGAACGATCAGGAGCATTCGACAAATCCCGCCTCAAGAGATCGAATTGGCATTCACCAAGGTACTCGAAGAAGCGCTGAGCATGCCTCGCGAGGCGTTAATCACTCAGGTTGGAAGGTTATTCGGGTCAGACAGAATACCTTCTGAATCGCAGAACCTTCTGGATCAGATTCTGCGTAAGCTGATCTCCGATCGCAGCATTATCGAGAATGAAGGACGACTTAGCCTTGCTTTGCCCGGATACAAAGTGGCATGAAACGCTTGAGACAAGCTCCTTCGTTTTGCCAGAATGAAGTGAATTCGTGCAAATGAAAAGTGAAGTCAATCTGGGTCAGAACGGGGTCATGGGTTCTCGCGATCGGATCTCTCGCAAATCGTTCAGCGATGGTATACCAGAGATATCGCCAAATGCCATCTTTGACAGATTTGTCTCTCTCTGGATAGCATTCAATCGGTCAGATACTTGCTTATTTAAGCCTCAATGTGGAATGAGCTATACCGTAGGGCGTTGGAAGTGCGAACGCAGTAGAAAACTTGGGGACTAGCTGTCACAATGCAGGAAGCCGCAACCCAACTCTTCAACCAAAAGACGATTACTAGATTCTGCTCTGACGTTGAGGTGAGTTCGAAACGGCATAAGGCAGCAATGGACTGGCTTGGACTGCTGGAGTCAGGCATCCTCGACAAGGAGAGAACAAATTACTTCAAGTTTGCCCTGGTTGTCCTTCAAGACATTCTGGGGTATGAGGTCAGAAAGGAACTTGAATTCGAGACAGGAAACGTAGAGTTCAGCTTCAGGATATCAAGTGGTAGATCGGTTTGCATCGAAGTTAAAGGAGCTTCCACCAAGGACTTATTCTCGGATCAGTACCGGGACAAGCCCGAACATCAAACCCCAGTCAAGCAAACATGGGACTACATGGGGAGCGGAAATTTCGATTATGGCATAGCGACTAACTACAGAGACTTCGTCCTTATAGACAGATCTAAGGGATACTCACGGTATCACCTATTTGACTTCTTGTCGATCAAGAATGACGAATCCAAGATCAAGGAATTTATCGCCATCTTCTCGAAGAAGAGCATTCTGGAAGAAGGTTTCATTCCGAAACTGTACTTGGCATCTGTTGTCGAAGAACGCGAGTTTACGAAACGGTTCTACAAGTTGTATCACGAAACCAGATTAATGATGATCAAGGAGTTCCAAACCAACGGACACGCAGATCGCATTCAATGTCTTCACTATGCACAAATCTTTCTCAATAGATTGGTTTTTCTATTCTTTATTCAAGCCTCAGGGAAGATTAGAAGACGCCTATTCACTCAATCAATTCTAGAGAGCTTGAATCCGCTATTGGTCTCGGAGCATTCGCGATATGCGTGCGACACCATATTGAACCTGTTTGAAAGCTTAGACAAAGGTTCGGCGAAGCCTGTTAGGATTTTCGGATTTGATGGAGGCCTATTCAGAGAGAAAATCCCTGATCATATTGTCTTCAAAGACCTGAGGGAGGCATCATTTTTCAACGACGTCTTGTTGGACTCAGTACTGAAGAAACACATGAAATTGGACGAGCTATCGCAAGTTGTAGTTGATCGCTTTAGAGATAGGCTGAACCCTATCATCAGCAACATGCTCATTCTGTCCTCATTCGATTTTGAGTCCGATCTTAATGTGAACATTCTGGGCCACATCTTCGAACAATCTCTGACAGATTTGGAGGAGTTGCAAGGGATAGTATCAAGGAGAAAGAAGGAGGGAATCTACTATACGCCCCGTTTCATCACCGATTTCATCTGCAGAAGCACAATCATCCCCTATCTCTCCAAATCTGGCAAAGCACGCACAGTAGATGATTTGATCGAGGAATACCGACTGGATATCGATAATCTTGAAAAGAAATTCCAAACCATTAAGATTCTCGACCCAGCGTGCGGAAGCGGCGCGTTTCTTCTCAATGCTGTCGACATTCTGCTTGACATCCATAAGCGCATTAGGGCTCTAAAAGAATCCGAAGGAAAATACACCACTCTAGTTAATGATAAAACCAAAGGTAAAACCAGAGTCTACACGCTGGCGAAATGGAATGAGGAGGAAGAAGCGCGGTCCATCATCCAGAACAACATATTTGGCGTTGATGTCAACGAAGAATCCGTTGAGATTACGAGACTGAGTCTATTCCTGAGAATAGCGTCAAATGACAAGAAACTGATCGATCTCTCACAAAATATCAGAGTTGGAAATAGTCTTGTTAACGATAGCCGCGTAGACAAACGGTTCTTTGTTTGGCAAGAAGAGTTCAAAGAGGTTTTTTCAAAAGGAGGATTTGATGTAGTTGTTGGCAATCCACCATATCTCCGCATTCAAGGTCTGCATGAGAGTCATGACTATGCAACAGAGTATTTCGAAAAGACTTACGAGTCAGCGAAAGGGCGGTATGACTTCTACGTACTTTTTGTCGAACGCGGGGCGCATCTCATCCGAAAGGGCGGCTTCCTTGGATTTATTGTCCCGCATAAATTCACAAACTCATCGTTTGGAAAGGGGATTCGAGGGTTTCTTTCTAGAGAGAGACTTGTTCAAGAGTTCGTGACTTTTGGTCATAATTTCGTATTTGAGGACGTTGCGACGTATACCGGAATTCTAATCCTTAACAAATCGCCGAAAGACGAATTCCTTTTTGCCAAAATCGGGAAGCTGCAGACGCCTTCCATTGAAGGCGACTTGGCGGCTCTAGCACCAAAAGACTACGTGAAGATACAACAGACAGCGATCGGCGAACAACCGTGGATTCTGGCCTCCGCATTGGATTCGGCCGTCCTGAAGAAGATCACTGATTCCGGGCTGCCGATAATGGATTATTTCGACAAAATACTTGAAGGCGTCATATCTGGAGACGACAAAATCTATTTTCTTAGACCGATGAAAGATAATGGCTCTACAATTACAGCCATTTCGCAAAAAACTGGAAGGCAGATTGATTTAGAGAAAGATCTTCTGCAGCCCTTCATAGTCGGCGAGGACGTCAAGAAATACAAGTTCTTTGGGCAGACTGAATACCTTCTTCTCTTTCCGTATGCTGTTGAAAATGGCAAACAGAGGGTCTTAGAAGAAGCCGAACTGCGCGATGCGTATCCTTTGGCGTACGCTTATCTCTTGCAATTTAAGGACTATTTGATTGATCTAAGGAAGCGATTCAAAACCAACCCGAAATATTGGTACGCCCTTCATAGGCCGCGGCGCAAAGAGTGGTATGATGAGGAGAAAATAGTCACTCCAGAGATATCCTTTGGCTGCAACATGACTCTCGATAAGAAAGGACTAGTTCACAATGCAACAGTCTACTCTTTCCTGAAGAAGAAGTCTGTGGAAACTGACAACAGATACTTGCTCGCGATACTTAATTCAAAGCTAACTTGGTTCTTCCTAAAGAGCACCGGATGCGTATTGCGTGGTGGATTCTTCAGATTCAAGACAAGGTACATGGAACCCTTTCACATTCCAAAGGCAGACCATGAAGTTGAGAAGCAAATCAGTGAGATAGTTGAATCAATCCTCGAATCAAGCAAACAATATCACGAACTGTCTTCCAAACTTCTCAATAGAATAATAGGGAGGTTCAAGATCACTTCGACCAAGTCTGGCGACGAAATCCATAAACTCTCTTTCAATGCTTTCTTGGCAGAATTGGCGGTAATCTCCAAGGAGAAGCTGAGCCTGCAAGAACAGGACGAGTGGGAAGACTATTTCAACCTACAGAAAACAGAATTGCTACAATTGGAGTCGGAGATCGAGCGGCTGGACTCGCAAGTAAATCGCATGGTGTACGATTTGTACGGCCTAGATGAAACTGAGAAGAGGCTCATCGAAGATACGTATCCCTGAGAATCGCTCGTCTGCTCTTCGCGCGTTTCTCTTGGTGCAGGCGTCAGCATTTGAACCGTCCTTCGTTCGTTCAATTGTAGGGGGTGGGAGATTCTAGGGTTCTGTTAAGTTGGGCGAAATCGACTGTTAACCTGAGGGGGAGCGGTGATAAACCTCTGCAAGACTGTTGCAAGTCTCTAAATCTGGGTCAGCAGACCGCGAATTGAGTTGGCATCGCCCGGAAACTGGAAGAGATTCAAGATTGTTACAGCGAATTCCTTGTTAATGTCCGCTGCGAAACTAGTGAAGTCTGGGTCGCCTGACAGTAGCGCGACTTTATCGCTCCCAGCTAGTCGAGCTGCTTCTGCCAAGAGAGTCATATCTGCATCAGATGGCAACAGAGAGTGCCCCGGTCTGTGTGGCGCCTTGTCAACCAATCGCTTATCCTTGGCCGTTGCGAAATTCGAATAGAAGCGCTTCACCTCTGCGGTTCTCGCGTCTCTGATCACTAGCGGAGATCCCACCGCGGCCCAGAGTTGCCGCAATCGCACTTGGGCGAGTTTGAAGACTAAGTATCGAGGTACGTACATACGAATCTGACCCTTATCGAACATTCTGTTAATGTATCCGACAAGTCCATCTTTTACTTCTGCGTGAATTGTCGAAGTCACGCGGACTCCTATTCTAAAATTGCGGCACCTCAACAAGTTCTCGATCGGGCTGCAATAGCGGCTTTCCCAGTGACAGGGCCGACCCATGAACCTTACTGTGAAGTTCAGCGTGTAGTCTACGCAAGCGTTTGCGTCGAGGAGAACGATTAGACGCCTTGTTGGATTATTTCCTGCAATCGGTCTGCTTCTTCCTTTGACATTGTTTCAGCTAGGTCAAGCTCTCCCAGAGATGGGGCAATGGAATTGCGTTGTGAATACTCGTTTAGGTAGTTGATCAGTTCCAGTATTTCGCTACTCGGATTGGCATGTGAGCACTTTCCTTCTGGTGCGCAAGCTTCAGTGGCTGAAATCAGTCGTGCAGTTAACTCCAAGACTGTGGAAAGCCAGACCGACTTGATCACGGGATCTTGCACGGTTTCAATCTTCTTGAAGCCCAAGGATACATAGTCCAGCATCGCAAGATAGGTCATCGACGCGTAACAATCCGGAGAGTACAACATGCCCCAAGTCTCCCGTAGCGACCAGACATTCTCTCTTGCATGTTTCAAGTTGCCCTGAAACTGACTTGGGTCCATGACATATCTCTCATACACGTAACTTGTTATAACATCATGGTTCATTGGCTTATACTTGCCGACGATCTCTTCCAGACGAGTGGTCTCTTGCGGTTCAATGTTTGGTCTAATGTCTTCGATGGTTCTCTGACCCTTGGGCGTCAACTCATAGATGCTGTACGGGTTGCCCCAGTTCGATACCCTTGTAGTTATTGTCACCATGTCCATTGCTTGGAGGAGTGTCATGTCAACGCTTAGTTCCTCTGAGTATGGACCGTAGTACTTCTTCACGAAGCGGTAGCGCTCTTGAATTCGCCCTTCAGTCTGTATCAAGAATACTAGTTTCTGCAACTTGAGCGAAGTAACAAGCCGGCCGCCGTGAGCTTTCAGTGCTAGGAGAGGAACCCACAACCTCTCGGGGAGATCCATTATTACCTGCCTAACCAGTTGAGACCTGTCTGGACAGGCTTCGTATTTAGCCTTTCCCGAATATCAAAGGCAAGTTGCGAGCTCACAGATGAAAGTGATGTGTCTCTGGATAGCTATCTTTTGTCAGTTCTAGCCCTCCTGATTAGCGATTCACACTTATTCTTGTCGAGTTCAAGATCTAGTCCGGCTGCCTGTGCTGGTGTCTTGCCGTCTAGTCCTTGATGTGGGCGTATGTAGTCGTAGTAGATTCGTTGACCGTCCAAGATCGCGGTGTCGCTGTTCTTGAGTGCTCGCATAACTCTCGTTCGTTCATTTAAGGCTCCTTGGTAACGTTCCATGCGATTGTTGTCTAGGCGGCCACCAACATTCTCCAAAACGCCTGGATCGTGTTTAAGTGTCGGCCGCTGAATCTTTGATGGCACCGAGGGAGCCCGCCCTGGAAATCCCCTACCGCCAATGTTCAAACGGAAATTTCCGGCCATCGAAGCCTCAACTGTGGGTAACCCCAAATTACCCGCCGATTACCCGAAACGTACAAGAAACAGCGGAAACGCAGGCGGGAAGATGGTGCGGCCGCCGGGATTTGAACCCGGGTTTCTCCCCTACGGCTGTAGGTCAGAAGCGGTCCGCCCGGTGTTGGCAGGCTTGCGGCGCGCAGAGGCGCGCGTTCCCGTCCTAAACCAGACTAGAC
>Ga0315281_10013240_pt1 | contig 11175 bp, 11 predicted proteins | sample YL17G07_0_MG_FD_204540 | JGI IMG/M metagenome (GOLD analysis project Ga0315281, IMG submission 204540) | Sediment microbial communities from Yellowstone Lake, YNP, Wyoming, USA - YL17G07_0 | ecosystem: Environmental > Aquatic > Freshwater > Lake > Sediment | place: USA: Wyoming | collected... | reverse complement strand
GAGCGCAAGATGCAGGGGTTCAAGAGTGCGGGGTCAGCCCAGCGATTTTTGTCCTTCCACGCCGCCATCTGCAACACCTTCAACGTTCAGCGCCACCTCATCTTGGCAAGAACACACCGTGCGTTCCGAGTCTCCGCCATGCAGACATGGCGCGAGGTCGCCGCTGCGGCGTGACCGGGATTGAGCAAACGATTTGTCGCGTCTATCATTCGTCAACGTGACAATGCCATCGCATCTTGTGGGGATGCGCTCATGAAAGCTGGCTGACTTTTGATTTATTAAATTGGAATGCAAAGCGCATTGTCCACGAGCAGGTTGTCGTAGACGCAGCGTCGTTCGGCGAGCTTCAACCGGCCGTCGACGCGCCGGAACTTGTCATAATAAACGCCAACCTGATGCAGTGTCGCATTCGGCCGGTCGAACAACACCTGCAGCACCACATAATTCGCGCGCGCCCGGATGATGCCGCTCTCCTCGCCGAGGACTTGCTGATTGCCGATGATGTGGCGCAGATAGCGCGGCGCATACATTGCCGTTTTCAGGAGTGCATAGGCGCGATCGTAGATCATGCCTTTGTTTTCGCAATAAATAAGACCGACAGGCATGTCGCGGTCGAAATTTTCACGCGAGATGATCACATAGAACGCATCGTCGGTGAACATTTCGACCCAGTCCATGAGGCGCTGTTCGTCGAGCGTGTCCGCGTAAGCCGCATTAAACGCCGTGATCTCATGATGGAGAAGCAGTATTGCGAGGCGCGGGTCATTCTTGGCGTCGTGCGGGGCATCGAGCATCGTACAAACTCCTAGACGCCCATCTCTTGACGCCAATGCTTATACATGGCGCGGATCGCGGATTCCGAAATCAGATTGTCGGCGGTGCCGGTCTCTGTCGCCGGATCGAGTTTGATGAGATGCTGTCCGTTCAAAACCCGCTGCATTCCATCCTGCACGAATTTGATCGCTTCATTGTCCTCAAGGCCGAGGAATCCCGCGGGTCCCATCAGGTTGCCCTGGCGTAATCTGTGACGGGTCATCTCCTCGTCATCGCCTTCGAAGCCGAACATGGTCCACTTCATGATGAATTCATGCGGGCCGGTTGGCACAATCTGGCGAATGCCGAGCGTATTCATCTCCCGTTGCACGATCAGGTTTGGCCAAATCGTCGCCATGGTCACGGACCATGTGCTGTCGAACTCCTCGATGAAGTCCATGAAACGCGGCTCCTTCAAGGTCATGCCCTCCTTGTAGGCGCGCATTTCCTTCTTGATATCGCCGGTTATCGTCTTCGCTGCATCCGATTTTGCCGACGCCATCACGCCATGCCGTCCGCTCTGATCCACCAGCATGAGCGAGCGATTGCCCACGACCATCAGGCCAAACGTCACCAGGAAAGTATGCAGCAACGTGGCATGATAGGGGTCCTTGAGATTCTCGTGATAGAGCTTCCAGTTGCCTGGCAGCGTATGACGATAATGGCCGAGCACTTTCAGTTTCCGGCCATCGAAAGTAGCTTCGAATTCGTGCAACACTTCCGGACCGAGATATTCGGCAAGTGGCTCCATGTCATTGCAATAGGATGCAAACACCACACCGCGGTGGGTGATAACATTGAGCTTGCGCAGTCCGTGGTCTTCGTTTTTGAAATCCTTCGGCATCCCGCCCTTGCCGCCGACGCCGCGCCGGAACGGTATGCCAATGAGGTTGCCCTTCAGGTCGTAGGTCCACTGATGATACGGGCAGACGAACTCCTTGCGCGTGCCGGTCAGATCGCGGCAAAATTCGGCCGCGCGGTGCACGCAACGGTTCTCAAAGACGTTGATCGAGCCGTCTTCCGCCCGGGCAACGACGACGGGCGTCGGGCCAACGTTCGAGCGGATAAAGTCGCCGGGCTTTTCTATTTCTCCCTCGAGGGCCACGTAATTCCACGTCCGGCCGTGAAAAATGCGATCGACCTCCCGGTTGTAGATATCCTGATCGGTATAAACCCAATCGGGGATGATGGTGAGATCGTCACCGGGCCAGATATATTGCTTGGCGAGTAATGCGTTGTCATTGTCCATGATGTGGATTCCTGTCGAACCGTTTCCAATCCTGCTGGCCGTCATCTGGCCGCACGGTTACGCATGTTGCCCTCGTCGCGGGAGACGTAATTCTCTCAGCCGGCGCATCAGTCTCTCCTAAATATCGTGTCCGCAAGCAACTTCATCAGCATACCCCATTTCTCCGGACCCGCAACCGTTCCAAGCCCGGTCGAGGCGCCCGGATAAAAACACGCCTCCATAAACGCCGATGCAACGGGCCGCGCGGATTGCTTTCGGAAATTCCTCAGCATACCATCCTATTTGCCGTTATCAGGAGGATGTCATGGCGCAAGAACCGCTCGCAAAGACAGGCAACTATCTGCACATCTACGATTTTCATGTGACGCCCGGGAAAGAAGCCGAGTTCATCAAGTCATTTGAAGAATTTGACTATTCGGACGGCAATCCGATGCACAAATCGTCGGCGCAGGTGAAGGACGGAGTGTTGTGCCGTGACGTCGAGGATCCGCAACGCTTCTTTCTCATCGCGGAATGGGCCGATATCGAGGAACATGCGCGCATTCGCAAGATTCTCGCCAATGAGATCAAGCCGGAATTCATCAAGTACATCGTGGGCGGCAAGTTTGTGCCCAAATACGTCGAGGTCGTTTCGTCGACGCCGGATGAAATTCTGAAAAAAGCGGCAGGGTGATCCCTTGGCGCGCGATCTCTATACATTCTTCCGCTCATCCACCTCGTACCGGCTTCGCATTGCGCTTGCCTGCAAACGGCTCGACTATAAGGCGCATTACGTCAGTCTGCCGAAGATGGAGCATCGCGAGAGTTCGTACCGGGCGCTCCATCCCCAGGGATTGGTGCCGCTGCTGATCGATGACGGCCGCTCATTGATCCAGTCGATGGCCATCATCGAGTATCTGGACGAGACCTATCCCAAGCCGCCATTGATGCCGAAGGATGCGCCCGGACGGGCTTATGTACGCGCCGTATCGCAAATCATCGGCTGTGAAATCCATCCGCTGAACAATGTGCGCGTGCTCAAGCACATTCAGACGCAATTCGGCGCCAACGAGGCGGCGACGAAGGTGTGGTATCAGCATTGGATCGCGGAAGGGCTCGGCGGTCTTGAATCGTACGTCAAGAGTGCGGGCGTCCATGGCCAGTTCTGTTATGGCGACAGCGTGACGATGGCGGACATCTGTCTGGCGCCGCAGATCTTCAATGCCAAGCGGTTCGACTGTCCGCTCGATGGCTATCCCATTTTGAATGCGATTTTTGCGCGTTGCATGACGCTCGACGCCTTTAGCTCCACGCAACCGAGTACGCAGCCTGATGCATCCTGAATATGTGGATGACAGATGGCGGAAGATAAAAGCGGCAGCGCTCGTTCGTTGCCGTTTTTGTTTTCAGCTTGGCTCGAAGATCGTCCGCCCGAGGTGATTGTTGCCGTTGATCAGGCGGACCAGCGTGATGAGGAATGCGTTGCGTTCGTGAAGAAGAAGAGGTTTGAGCAGACGTTCCTGAGAGCGTTGCATGGATTTGTACATCTTTTTCGTCAAACGTTTTCCCGCGGGCGTCAATCGCGCCAGCACCATACGCCGGTCGTCGCGGCTGCGGCGGCGCTCCACCAATCCGCGTCGCGCGAGGCGATAGAGCACGTCCGCCACATTGGTTCGGTCGATTCCGAGTTCGCGTCCGAGTGAATTTTGATCGAGGTCCGGATTGACCGACAATGTGGTGAGAAGCCCATACTGGACAGGAGTGATTTTGAAGCCCGCGCACTCCTCGAAAAAAAGCGCATAGTGGATTTGGTGCAACCGGCGCAAGAGATAACCGGGCCGGGCCCACAAAGGCATGCCGAGGTGTAGAGCGTTTTCATCCAAAGCGCCGTTCACCGCATGTTGTCCGCGGTTTTTTCCTTGAGCGGCGCGTTTTCCAGCGCGAGTTCGCGAGAGTTTTTGTTTCGTGGCTTTTGTCATCAGACTTCCAGTGAAGGGTGCGTATCAAAAAGCAGGATGCTCAGTATAGGATCATATCTTGCGCACCCTCAAAACTGTGTTAGGCTTTTTCAGTCTGCCGCGTAAAGACGCAATAGAGGAGTTCGGGGGATGTCTCTATTTTCATGGCTACGCACCATCACCATATTTTTCGTGGGCACGATTTTCAGCCTGCCGGCGATTGCGGCCGACAAACTTGCCGTCCGTCTCGACTGGACTCCGTGGGGTTCTCATGGCGCTATTCATCTTGCGGTGCAAAACGGACTGTTCGCCAAACACGGCCTTGATGTTTCCATCGATGACGGAAACGGATCGGTGGCGACCGTGCAGATTGTCGGCAATGGCGAGTACGATGTGGGGCATGCGTCCCTTGCGCCGATGGCGATCGCGCGTTCGAAGGGCCTTCCGGTGAAGGCCATCGCCGGGTTCGTCCGCCAGAATGATATTGGCTTGCTGGTGCCGAAGGACAGCGGCATCAAAGGCCCCGCCGATCTCAAGGGCAAGAAAATTGCTTTCACCGCCGGGTCCCTGGAAGCGCCTTTTATCGATCGCTTTCTCGCGGCCGGCAAACTCACGCGCAACGACGTGGAGCTTCTCAGTGTCGACGCGGCCGCGAAGACCGGAACATACATGGCGGGGCGAGCCGATGCCGCGTTCTCGACCGTGCCATTCTTCCTCGCCGTGGTCGCGTCGCAGCGGCCTTCAGGAAGCATCAACTTCGCCGATCATGGATTGCAATTCCCGAGCTTCGGCCTGTTTGCAACCGAAAAAACCATCGCTGAGAAGAAAGACCAATTGCGGCGGTTCGTGAGCGTGGTGGCGGGCAGCTGGGCCTATATCATTGCCGGGCATACCGATGAGGCGGTGCGCGCCATCATCAGCGCGCGGCCGCAGGCGAAGCTCAATCCAGATGTCCTTCGTCAGCAAATCGAGTCCTTGAAAAGTTTCATGTTCACCGAGGCGACCAAAAATCTACCGTTTGGAACGATGGCTGAATCGGATTGGAAAAGCGCCGTTCAGGTATTGGCGGATGGCGGGCTTGTCGATCGTTCCACCGATTCCAGAGCCGTTTTCACCAATGAGTTCATCGATGCGCGCATCGTAGCCGACATTGCCGCCGGCGCGCGCTGAATTGCCTATTCCAATGATCTCCGCTTGCGATGTGGTCAAGCGGTATGGCGATGTCCGTGGGGTGACGGCGCTCGACCGAGTGTCGCTTGACATCGCGGAAGGGGAGTTTGTCAGTCTCCTCGGGCCGAGCGGGTGCGGCAAAAGCACCTTCTTGCGTTGTCTTGCCGGCCTCGAAAAACCGACAAGCGGAACGTTGCAGATTGACGGCGCTCCCATTAATGGTCCGCCGGACGGGCTTGGAATGGCATTCCAGCGGGATGCGCTCCTGGACTGGTTCGACGTGCTTGAAAATGTCCTGCTGCCGGCGGATTTCGAAGGCTACCGCAAACAGGATTTCGAGCCGCGCGCCCGCCAGCTCTTGAAGATGGTCGGTCTCAGCGAGTTCACTCATACCTATCCACGCGCGTTGTCCGGCGGGATGCGCCAGCGCGCGGCGATATGCCGGTCGCTGCTGCTCGATCCGCGGCTGTTGTTGATGGACGAGCCGTTTGGCGCGCTTGATGCGCTCACGCGCGATCAACTCAATATCGATTTCCGCCGGCTATGGTCCGAGCGCAGAATGACGGTGGTATTTGTCACTCACAGCATCACCGAGGCTGTATTCCTTTCCACACGCATCATTGTTCTCAGCCCGCGGCCGGGCCGTATGGTGGAAGACATCGCCGTCGATCTGCCGGTGGAGCGTAAGCTGGCGCTTAGGGAAAGCCTGGAATTTACGTCATACACCCGAAATATTCGTGCGCTGTTTGAGCGGATGGGTCTGATTCATGACTAATGCCGGGCATGCCGTCATGTTGTTTTCCGATGCCGTTCGACGCAGCTTTACGTCGCTGATTGCGAGCGCAATCTTTCTTCTTGTGTGGGAAGTAGCGTGCCGTGGGTTCAACATCCGGCCGATTCTTCTGCCACCGCCTTCCCTTGTGATCCAGGAACTTGCCGAATCCCCGTTCTGGTTTGCCCAGCAAGCTTCTTATACTTTAGGCGTCACGTTGGCCGGTTTCGGCGTGGCAACGGTCTTCGGGGTTTTATTCGCCGTGGCGATTACGGAATGGAAGGTGCTTGATCGTCTGCTCTTTCCCCTGTTTGTCGCGCTGAACAGCGTTCCGAAAGTTGCTCTTGCTCCTCTTTTCATCATCTGGTTCGGAACCGGGGCGGAGCCAAAGATCGCGATTGCATTTCTTATCGCGGTCTTCGCCGTTGTGATCGATATGGTGCTCGGGCTTCGATCCGTTCCGCCGGATACGATTGATCTCGCGCGCACGCTGCGAGGCTCGCGTCTGAAAGTCTTGTTGCGCATCAAAATTTTTTGCGCGATGCCCCATCTGTTCGCCGGCATGAAAGTGGCAATGTCGCTCGCTCTTGTCGGAGCCATTGTCGGAGAATTTGTCTCATCGCAGCGCGGGCTGGGCTACGTGATCCTGAGCGCGCAGGGAATGTTCGATACGCCGAGAGTTTTTGCCGCGATATCCATTCTTGCGGTGCTCGGCGTCATTCTTGTCGGGGTAGTGAACATTGCCGAGCGTCTGGCGTTGCCGTGGCATTATAGTGTCGGCGAACATATGGACCAGTAAGTATGAAATTCCGCTGTTTTCGCGGTGTCTGGGCCCGAGATTTTACTTGAATGCACAATTTATCGTAGCCAGAATCGAACGCCGGAAATTCATGATTGTGTTTGACTCATTCCGGACCTTTAATCAGTATAGCTGCATAATTTGGTTGAGGTTCTCTTAGGCGCACAGAGAGTACTTGGTATCTGCCGCGATCCCTGTGCAGTTTGAGTCCAGATATTTTGGCAATGGATCAAAACGAATAAACAAGGGGAGGATTCAAAATGAAAAGGCGTGCATTTCTTCAACAGGCCGCAACCGGCGTTCTGGCCGGCGCGGTGGCCATGCCGGCAGTTGCACAGACGAACCCCGCCATTCGTTGGCGGCTGGCGGCAAGTTGGCCAAAGAGTCTCGACACGGTGTACGGCACCGTGGAAGCGATGTGCCAGCGCGTGAGTCAACTCACGGAAAAGAAATTTGAGATCAGCGCATTCGCGGCCGGCGAGATTGTGCCGCCGCTGCAGGTCCTCGATGCGGTGCAAAATGGCACGGTCGAATGTGGTCACACCCTGACTGCGTTCTACATTGGAAAGAATCCAGCCTTTGCGTTTGATTCCGGCGTCGCTTTCGGGTTCAACAATCGCCAGCAGAACGCCTGGATGTATTACGGCGGCGGTCTCGAGTTGATGCGCGAGCTGTTCATGAAGAGCGGCGTGCGGCCTATCCCGTGCGGCAATGTTGGCGTGCAAATGGGTGGATTCTATCGCAAGGAAATCAATAGCGTCGACGATCTCAAGGGATTGAAATTCCGCATCGGCGGGCTCGGCGGCACGATTTTGGCGAAACTCGGTGTGGTGCCGCAGCAGATCCCCGCCGGCGACATCTACTCGTCGCTCGAACGCGGCACGATCGATGCCGCCGAATGGATCGGTCCCTACGATGACGAAAAGCTCGGCCTGCACAAGGTCGCCAAGTTCTACTATACGCCCGGTTGGTGGGAAGGAAGCGCCCAGGTCACGCTGCTCGTCAATGCGAAGCAATATGAGGCCCTGCCGGAGCTTTACCGGGCCGCGCTTGATACCGCGTGCGCGGAAACGAACCTCCTCATGATGGCTAAATATGACGCGAAAAATCCGGAGGCCTTGCAGCGGCTGATTGCCGCCGGCGTCCAGCTCAGGCAGTTCCCGCGGCCCGTGATGGATGCTTGTTACAAGGCAACCTTCGAGACTTACGAAGAACTGGCAAGCAAGAACGCCGACTTTAAGAAAATTTACGAGTCCTGGAAAAAGTTCCTTGCCGATTCGAATTACTGGTTCCGGGTCGCCGAAAACAATCTCGACAACTACCGTTACGCTATGTCGGCGCAAGCCAGATAAAAAAATGTAAGGATCTAGCGTGGCGGACGGCGGCGTCCGCCGCGCTTGCAATCGTCATGTCCGATCATCGGGAAAATATCAAGCCGCAGGGCATAGGGGCGCGCGTCCAACGCAAGGAGGACGCGCGGCATCTTCATGGCCGTGGCAATTTCGTGTCCGACATGCTGCTCCCGGGTCAAAGCGAGGTTGCTTTTCTGCGCAGCCCCATCGCGCATGGCCGGATTCTCCGGATCGTCAAACCGCGGGGTTTCGAAGACCGTATCTTTGTCCGCGGCGATCTCGAAAATGTGAAACCGATTATCGCAACGTCGACGGTGCCCGGCTACAAGCTCTCGGAATGCCATCCGCTGGCCCATGGCAAAGTGCGGTTCGTCGGCGAGGCGCTGGCCATGTGCATTGCGCCAACGCGCGCCGAGGCCGAGGACATTGCCGAGAAGATCGAAGTGGAGTTCGAGGAACTTCCTGTACTCGTCGATGCGCATGCGTCACGCGTGGATAAGACACTGCGTGTGCACGACGAATGGAGCGACAATTCATTCCTCACGCTCAGCTACGAAAACGGCTATGACGCCAAGGCCAAGGATGCGCCGATCGTGATTGAGCGCGAAGTTTCGCTTGCGCGCCAGGCGATGGCGCCGATGGAAGGCAAGGTGGTGCTTGCCACCTGGGACGAGCGCAGCGATCAGCTCATGGTCTATGCCTCGACGCAGGTTCCGCACATCATCCGCATTGGTCTTGCGGAGTTTCTTGGCATCGACCAGGGGCAAGTCCGCGTCATCTCGCCCGATGTCGGCGGCGGTTTCGGTTACAAATGCGTGCTGCAGCCGGAAGAGCTGTGCGTCGCCTGGCTCGCGCTCAAATTCCGGCGGCCGTTCCGTTATATCGAGGATCGCCGCGAGCATCTCGTTGTCGGCGCCAATTCGCGCGAGCATCACTATCGTGTCACGGCGCACGCCGATGCGCGTGGACGATTGCTTGCGCTCGATGCCGAGATCACGATTGACGGTGGCGCTTATTCGGCTTGGCCGTTCACCGTGGGGCTCGAGCCGGGTCAGGCGACCGGAAATCTGCCGGGGCCCTATGATTTTCACGGTTATCGCTGCAAGACTCATTGCGTGGCGACCAACAAGCCGGGATTTCTGCCGTATCGCGGTGTTGCGCGCACTGGCGTGTGCTTCGCGATGGAGTTGACGATCGACGCCATCGCGCGCGCCGTTGGCCGCGAGCCGTGGGAGGTCCGCTACGAAAACCTCGTGCCGGCTTCCGCGATGCCCTACGATAATGTGGCGCGCAAACACTACGACACCGGCGATTATCAGAAGGCGCTCAAGCTCGCGCATGACAAGATCGATCTCAATTCCTGGCGAGCGCGGCAAAAGCGAGGCGAGCCGGACGGCCGCCGGATCGGCATCGGCTTTGCCTCCTATTGCGAGCAGACCGCTCACGGCACGAGCGTGTTTTCCGCCTGGGGGCTGCCGATCGTCCCGGGCTACGATCAGGCCACGGTCCGCGTCACGCCCGACGGCGGCCTTGAAGTGCGCGCCGGCGTGCATTCGCACGGGCAGGGGATGGAGACGACGCTGGCCCAGATCGCGCACGAAGTGCTCGGCGTCGATCTCGCCAACATCCGGGTGGTGCTTGGCGATACCGGCATAACGCCATTCTCGACGGGAACTTATGCCTCGCGCAGCATCGTCATGGCCGGCGGCGCGGTCGCCAATGCGTGCAAGGCGCTCATCCCGCGCTTCATCGGCATTGGCGCCCATCTCATGCAGGCCGCCGTTGGCACGGTGCGCTACGAGAACGGCAGGATCGTAGGCCCGCAGCAATCGGTTCCATTAGGCGATGTTGCAAGGGCCTGGTACATGCGGCCGGAACGGTTGCCGCCCGACGTCGATCTTGGCGGGCTGGAGACCACGGTCGGCTTCCGGCCCAAGCGCGACAGCGGCGCGTTCAGTTACGCCTCCCATGCCGCCGTCGTCGCTGTCGATACCGAGACCGGCGGGGTTGAAATCCTCGATTACGTCATTGTCGAGGACTGCGGCACGCTGGTGAACCCGATGGTGGTCGAGGGGCAAACGCTGGGCGGCGCCGCGCAGGGCATCGGCACTGCATTGTACGAGGAAAGCCCGTTCGACTCGAACGGGCAGCCGCTGGCCTCGACTTTTGCCGATTATCTCCTGCCGGGGCCGACCGAAATTCCTGCTATTCGCATCTATCACATGGAGTCGCCGTCGCCGTACACCGAGTTCGGCATCAAGGGCATGGGCGAAGGCGGCGCGATTGCTCCGCCGGCGGTGATCTTCAATGCGGTGAACGACGCATTGCAAACGCTCGGCGTGGAGATGACGGAGACGCCGCTGACCCCGCGGCGCCTGCTCGAAGCGATCGAGCGCGCAAAAACACCGGCCATGACGGGGGCGGCATGAAGGCGGCGAGCTTCGACTATGTCCGGCCAAAGGATATGACGGAAGCGCTTGCCGCGCTGTCGCAGGCCGATGGCGCGAAGATTCTCGCCGGCGGACAGTCGCTCGGGCCCATGTTGAACCTGCGGCTGGCACGGCCAAGTCTGCTCATCGACGTGTCGCGTCTCGACTCATTACAACAGTTGGAGGACAGAGGTTCTGTCTGGCGCATTGGCGCGGGCGTGACCCATGCGCGTCTCGAAGATGCCCGCGCCAGTCTCTCCGGCGCCGGGATGTTGTGTGACGTGGCGGCGGGTATTGCCTACCGCGCGATCCGCAACCGCGGCACGATCGGCGGCAGCCTTGCCCATGCCGATCCGGCGGCGGACTGGCCGGTGGCATTGGCCGCGCTTGGGGCTTCCGTCAATGTGCGAGGCGCCGGTGGCGCGCGCGGCATTGCGGTCGATCGTTTCATGCAGGGCGCATTCACAACCGCGCTCAAGGACGATGAGATGATCGAAAGCATCGATGTTCCGAAGCTCTCGCGCGCGGGGCGTTACGGTTACTACAAGTTTTGCCGCAAAACCGGTGAGTTCGCGGAAGTGAGCGCCGCGGCATTGTTCGATTCCGAGCGCGGCACGGCGCGCATTTTTCTCGGCGCGGTGCGCCCGGCGTCGC
>Ga0315281_10013239_pt1 | contig 11176 bp, 11 predicted proteins | sample YL17G07_0_MG_FD_204540 | JGI IMG/M metagenome (GOLD analysis project Ga0315281, IMG submission 204540) | Sediment microbial communities from Yellowstone Lake, YNP, Wyoming, USA - YL17G07_0 | ecosystem: Environmental > Aquatic > Freshwater > Lake > Sediment | place: USA: Wyoming | collected... | reverse complement strand
CACGGCGACGATGCGCCCGTCGCTCACGGCCACGGCCTCGTGGCGCGAACGACTCGCGTCGACCGTGTACACGACACCGTTGGTGAGAATGAGATCGGGCGCCATAGAGCCTCCTGCGGGAGAGTGCCGGGACCTGCGGGGACGATACAAGTAGTCTCCTCCGCGCACAAACGCGTTCAGCGCGCGAAGACGAACCCGAACCCCGGACCTTGCCTAAGCGGGACCAGCGGGCTGCGCGGGACGCCGGGCCGCGGGCCGCCGTGGAAGTCACGCGGCGCCACGTCGTTTGGGCCGTCGGGATAGAAGAGGCTCGCCAGAGCCTGGACGTGGTCGCGACCCACCCCGAGCTCGAACTGCCCTCCCCCGTACAGCGTGATGCCGGCGACCTGGGCGCGCGCGACGCAGTCGAACAGCGCGTGCAGCGAGCCGAAGCGCGACGGCTTGATGTTGAGATGGCGCGGGAGGGCGCCGAGGCCGGCCCGCTCCGCGACCGTCTCGACGTCGACCCAGGAATGGATCGGCGCATCGAAACTGAACCGCGCCTCCTCCCCGTCCAGCGCCCTCCGCGCCGGCCCTTCGAGCGCCGGGTCTTCGAGCACGGCGTCCGGGAAGGTCCGCGCCACGGCGGCGTACTGGAGCGGGTCGGGCGCGTTGTCCACCGGCGTCCCCTCGTAGAACGCCTTGAAGTCGAGAGCGCGCACCCGACCTGTGGCGGCGATGCGCCGCATGGTCCCGGCGTCCCATTCCGGAGTCGGGTCCAGCTTGAACTCGAGCGTCGGGTCGAACGCCAGCCAGGGCGAGATGTCGAACCGCGTGGAGACGACGAAGCGCACCGGGCGATACTCGAGGCCGAGCGCCGCGCCGAGCGACAGGCCCGCCTGGCGGAGGGCCAGGTCGAGCGCGGCGCTCTCGAACGCCCAGCGCCGGTACTCGCGCGCCGCCGCCATCCCCGGCGGCCGCGCCGGGAAGAGGTCGAGTCCTGCGAGCAGGTGGGAGAACCCTTCAAGCGTGTGCGCACCCTTCAGCGGCAGCGCTGGCGGGAAGTCCTCGTGGTCCTCGTTCAGGTAGGTGACGTCCTCGCCGCGCCCCTCGAGGCCGCCGCTCTGCAGCACGACGGTCGTCGTGCGGCGCGCGAAGCCGCTCGAGACGTCGAGATCAAGGCGTTCCACTCGGTGCCCGTCGACATCGAGCGGAAGCCCCGCGAGGCGGGCATAGGTGTCGTGCGGTGATCGAGCCACGCGGCCACTCTTCCCCGCCTCGCCGTTCGTCACGCAGCGCCACCCTCACCGCTGGCGATGCCTCACCATCACCTTCGACGGGCTGGCCGTCGCCGTCAAGAAGCCCGGGGTCCAGTGCCGACCACCGGCACGCGCCGGGCAGGCCTCGACGCCCGGCGGACGAATCCCACAGGTGGAGGTCTTCAGGCCGTAAGCGCAGCGGCCGATACGAAGCCTGGTGCGGACGAGCCATCCACGGAGGACATCGCATGGCCGATGAGCCAGCCCACACGCGGGACACCGTCCCGGATGAGAGGGACCAGCATCTGGAGGTGGCGGAGGACGAGTCCGTGGGCGCGTCCGTCGCCAACACGCTGGCGCTTCTCGCCGAGCGGCTGGCGGTCGCGTTGGACTGCTGGGAGTGCTGCATCTACGAGTACGTCCCCGAGCGTGACGCCGTGCTGCCCAAGACGCTCTGGAGCCGCGAGATGAACGACGACGACCGCGCGTATGTCGGGGTCGAGAACCATCTGAACCGGCAGCCGCACGTGGCCCCGGTGTTCGCCGAGCACCGCATCGTCGTCACGCAGGCCGACGCGGAGGCGCTCGACCCTCAGAGCCGGGAGAGCATGGCCTACTGGGGCGAGAAGACGGCCCTGTACGCGCCGGTCCTCAACGGCGACGAGCTGCTCGGCGTGGTCGAGCTCGTCGAGAGGCGTGAGCGGCGCGAGTTCGACGCCAGCGACCTGCGCCTCGTCATGGGTCTCGCCGAAGTCGCCGCGGTCGCGCTCGTCAATGCCCGCCTCTACGACCGCCTCCAGGTGCAGGCGATCACGGACGGGCTCACCGGCCTGTTCAACCACCGCCACTTCTACGATCGCCTGCACGCCGAGATCACGCGCTCGCGCCGCTACGGCCTCCAGCTCTCGCTGCTCATGCTCGACCTCGACGACTTCAAGAGCTTCAACGACGAGTTCGGACACCAGGCCGGCGACCGCGTGCTGGCCGAGGTCGGCAGGATCATGCTCGAAGAGCTGAGAAAGGACGTCGACGTCCCCTGCCGCTACGGCGGCGAGGAGTTCGCCGTCATCCTGCCGCACACCCCGGCCCCCGGCGCCGAGACCGTGGGTCGGCGACTCACCGAGTTCGTCACGGCGATCGTCGGGGCCGGCGGCAGCGTCGACCCGGCCTGGCTCGCGGGCGAACGCGTGCGAAGCACGATCGAGGGCGCCCCGTTCCCCGGCAGGGGGCCCGAAGAGACCACGCACATCACCGTGAGCGTCGGCATCGCCACGTACCCGGACCAGGCCGGCGACGCCGACACGCTCGTCGGCAACGCCGACAAGGCGCTGTACGTCGCCAAGCGCCGGGGCAAGAACCGGGTCGAGCTGTTCGGCTAGCCGCCCGCCGCGGATGCCTCCCGGCCTCCGTCCCTGTAGGATTCCCAGGGACTGTCAAGGAGGAGAGATGGCAACGAGCGGCGGTACGGCGGACATCAAGGGCATCAGCACCGACGTCGACTTCCTGCGCGCGCTCTGCGGCGCGCCGGGGCCGACCGGCTTCGAAGCGCCGGCCCAGGAGGTACTCCGCCGGCGCCTGGACGGGACGGCCGCGGCGCAGGCTGACCCGCTCGGCAACTTGTGGGCCGACGTGCCGGCTGAGGGCGCCCCTCACGTCGTGGTCACGGGGCACAACGACCAGATCGGCCTCATCGTCACCTACATCGACGAGCACGGCTACGTGTTCTTCGACAAGGTCGGCGGCGTCGATCCGCAGCTGATCCCCGGGCGACGCCTCGTCATCCACGGGCACAATGGTCCCGTCGACGCGGTCGTCGGCCGCAGACCGACGCACATCATCCCCAAGGACGAGCAGGGCAAGGCGCCGCCGCTGCACGAGCAGTTCATGGACATCGGCGCCGGCTCGCGCGAGGAAGCGCTCGCGCTGGTTAGCATCGGCGACCCCGTCACCTTCGAGGCCCTGTTCGTGCCGCTCGCCGGCGGCCGCTTCGGCTCGCCCGCCTTCGACAACCGGGCGGGCGTCTACGTCGCTTTCCGCGCCCTCGAGCACTACCGGGCGAAGCCCGCGGGGGCGAAGCTCACAGCTCTCGCCACGGTCCACGAGGAGACGACCTTCATGGGCGCCAAAGCGATGGCGCGCCGGCTCGAGGCCGACGTCATCATCGTCGTCGACGTCGATTTCGCCAGCGACGACCCCTCGGTCGACCCCAAGAAGCTCGGCGGCGAGGTGAAGCTCGGAGGCGGACCGGTGATCCACCGCGGCGCCGGCGGCAACCTCGCGATCACCGACTACGCCGTCCAGGTGGCGGCGAACGAGGGCATCCCCGTCCAGGTCAAGGCCCTGCCGGGACGGACCCAGACGGACGCCGAGGAGCTCATGGCGTCGGGACGCGCGACGACGCTGTCGTTCAGCATCCCCGTGCGCTACATGCACTCGCCGCTCGAGGTCATGCAGCCGGACGACGCCGAGGCCGGGGCGCTGCTCGCCGCCGCGCTGACGCGGCGGCTCGCGGCCGACTGGACGCCGGAGCGCTTCATCCCGCGCGCCTGAGAGTCGCTGCGGGCGCCTCGGCACCCGCAGCGCCGGCTACTTCAGCGTGGCGCTCAGGCCGGCGACGAGCTCCTGCTTCTCCGCGTCGGACAACCGCGCGCCGCCGTGGATGAGCTTGTACTGGAGCGGCGGCATCTCGCCGCCGTCGACCTTGTCCGCCGCTTCCGCGCCGACGGCCGCCGCGCCACCGGCGGGCAGCTGTGGCCACTCCGAGAAGTTCAGTCTCTTGCGGCCGCCGTCGACGTCCCAGGTGACGAGCCACGAGACCGGGGCGATGTTCGAGTACCACGGCCAGACCGTCTCGTTGCTGTGGCAGTCGAAGCAGGCCTGCTTGGCCAGCTCGCGCGTGCGCGGGCTGTCCCAGGCGGGCTCCGCCGTCACCCGCGGATTGGTGTGGTCGCGCCCGTAGGGCACCAGCTGGATGGCCGCGAAGCCGACCAGAAGGCCTGCGACGACCCAGAGCGTGATCTTGACCGGCCGGCTCACGTGCTCTCCCTTCGTGCGTTGCGGCACAGTCTACCGGCGCAGACCCCCGGATGCTTCGCGGCTTCCCTGGCGAGAGCGCCCCTCACGACGCTTTCGGCCGCGACGGGGCGATCGAGGCGACCGCCGATCGGCGAGCTGGGCCTGCGGCGGTCTCGGCGTCAGCCGCCGCTTGTCTTCGACGCCTGACCGAGAGCGCGGTGGATGAAGGCGAGCTCGTCGGCAGCCGTTCGCCGCCAGTAGTCCGGGTCGTGGCAGCCCTTCGAGAAGTCGCTCGCGACCGGGTTCCCGGTCTGCTCCGCGCAGCGGGCGGCGAAGTCGCGGGCCGCGTCGTAGAACCCGTCCGCCCGGCCGCAGTCGACGCGCACCGCCGTGTTGCCGAGCTTGGCGATACCCGCGAACACGTCGTTCTCGGCGAAGTCACGCTCGTCGTCGAAGGCGTCTCCGACGCCGTCGTCGTACGAGCGCCAGAGCGCCGGGCTCGCCGCCACCACGGCGCCGAACAGGTCCGGGCGCCGTTCGGCGGCGAGCAGCGCCCCGTAGCCGCCCATCGACCAGCCCATCACGGCGCGGTTCGCGCGAGAGCCGCCCACGCCGCCGACCTCAGAGCGCCCCTCGAACCACGGGATGAACTCGTCGAGCAGCATCTTCATCCGGTCCTCGCCGGTGGAGCGCTCGTGCCAGTACGTGTCGCTGCCGTCGACCGCTACGATGTCCAGCACCGGGATGCTGCCGCCCGGCCCGGGCTGAGCCAGGAAGTCGGCAAGGCAGACCGGGTCGTCCAGGACCCAGTGGGGGCTCTGGCCGCGCGCCGGCAGGCAGTAGCACACCGGGAACCTGAAGCCGTACGGATGAGGGATGCTCGGCGCCCAAGAGCCGTACTCCACGTCCACCCCGAGCACCTGGGAGGGGAAGGTCCCATACCTCGGCTTCGCCAGGTCTTCGGGCACGGGCCCCTCCGGCCCGCACTGCCCCGTCAGCTGGTACCAGTACTGGCGCAACGGCAGCGCGCGCTGGGCGACGACGCCGGCGACGGCGAGCCCGCCCAGCGCGATCCCACCGCCGATCAGGAACTGCCGCCTGGTGACGCCCGCTCCCCAGTCGTCTCTACCCGGCTCCATGCCCCGTCCCCTCTGCGACGCTCCGCGCCTTCCCCGCTATTGTCCCCCGCCGGTCGGCGATGAAGCAGTAGCCCCCAGGCGCGACGCGGCCGCCGCGGCGGCCGAAGCGTCCGCGGCGCCCGCGAGCGGCGACGTCACCAGGCCGCCCCGCCGCACAGCCGCGCCGAGCTGCCCGGCGAAGACCGGCTGCCACTTCAGTCTGCCACGGGTCACGAGGTGGTAGACGTCGAGAAAGTCGCGGTCGTCCAGCTTCACCCGCTGGGCGACGTCCAGATAGGGGACGCCGAGCCGGTCGGCGAGCGCCAGCGCTCGCCGCCGGTAACTCGGCACGATCCCGGCCCACGTCGCCCCCACGACGTGCTCGTTCAGCGGCTGGTCGAAGAACACGACCTCGAAGCCGCGCTCGCGTGCGAGGCGCACCAGCTCCTCGAGCACGACGAAGTTGTAGTCCGCGTACTCGCCGTAGCGCGTGCCGTCCTCGGCGACGTCGCGGCTTGCCATCTCGTACTTCTCGGCGGCCGAGTGCAAGGGCCCGTCGATCGTGTAGTGCTGGTTGTAGCCGACGTCGGCGAAAAGCGGCAGATCGTCGTGGCGACGCTCCCGCACGTAGCCGACCAGGTACCTGAGGACGCCCGGCACGACGGTGTCGACCGGCATCAGCGACACGGGCTGGTCTGTCAGCAAGGCACGCACGCGCCGGCTGCGCAAGAAGAAGGGCTCGCCGTAGAGCAGGCCGGCGTCGTCGCCGGGTCCGTTCGTGAAGCGCATGGGCGCGAGACCCACCGCCAGCATCGCCCGACCTTGGGGTAGGTTCTCGACGAGAGCGAGTGACTCGGCGAAGCTCTGCGAGTGGGCGGCCAGGCTGATGAGACCGACCTCCCCGCCCGCCGCCCTTCCGACGTCGGCGCCCAGCGACCTCTCGCTGAGGAAGCTCTCCATTGCGGCAGAGCCGCCCAGGAGGTAGATCGTGGCGCCCGCGGGCGGCGACTCGCGCAGCTTGGCCATGACGTGGGTGACGTGAGCGTTGTCGTCGTTGCGGTAACGGACGAAACGGCCTTCCGGTACCGACGTCAGGGCCCCCGTGCGCACCAGCCAGTCCGCGGCCACGAGGACGGCCGCAGCCAGGACGACCGCGACGACGAGCACCAGGGGGTGGTGGGACCGAAAGCCGCGCCGGAACGACGCCGCGCGCCGCGCGGCGGGCCGGCCGGCGCGCGGACGCGCGCTTACGTGATCGTCCCGAGCAGCCACTTGAGCGGTCCCACCAGACAGAGCGCGATGATCTTCAGCGCGTGGCGCGGCGTGTCCGTGCTCACGAAGGCGTAGCCGAGGGCGACGTACAGGAACGTCGCCGGGTAGCCGAGCCACTTCGTGCAGCGCTCGTAGCCGGCCGCCGCAGACTTGCCGGCCTTCTTGCGCACCTTCTTGCGCGCCTTCTTGCGACGTTCCCACCGGGCGACGACCACGAGTCCGGTGCCGTGCCAGAGTCCCCAGAGCGTCCAGTTCAGGTTGACGTAGTGCCAGAGGCCCATGGTCAGCATGCTCGCGTAGAGGCCGAGCCACGGCTTGCGCGTCAGGCCGAAGACCGGGAAGTAGACGTTGTTGCGGCACCAGCTCGAGAGCGAGATGTGCCAGCCGCGCCAGAACTCGCCCAGGTTGGCCTTCCAGAACGGGTAGTGGAAGTTCTCCATGATGCGGAAGCCGAAGAGGCGCGAGAAGCCGATCGCGAGGTCGGTGTAGGCGGAGAGGTCGAAGTAGGCGCGCACGAACACGATGATGCAGTATGCCAACGGCCACCACCAGGTGGTGTCGGCGGCGCTGAAGAACGGCTTGCCCACCGTCCCCGTGATGTTGGCGAAGAAGGTGGCGATGAAGAAGTCGACGACGAAGACCTTCTTGAAGTAGCCCAGCGCGATGCGGCGCAGGCCCTCGTAGACGAGCCGGCGGTCGAACGTCAGGCTGCGCTTCTCGTAGAAGCCCTGGTACGTCTCCAGCGGTCCCGCCGGGAACGTCGGTATCCACATCACGAAGGCGGCCAGGCGCAGGAACGAGTTGTCGGTGATCACGCCGCGAAGGTGGTCGAACACGTACTGCATGAGACGGAAGACGAAGTAGCTGATGCCGAGCGGCATCAGCAGGTAGCCCACGATCGGGTCGCCGCGGCCCCAGACGGCGATCGCGCCTTGCTGTCCGTACTTGCCGATCGCCAGGCTGACGACGGCGATCGTCACGATGAGCAGCACGGCGCGCCCGCCGGCGAGGCGACGCTTCGCGTGCAGCTCCACGATCTGCCAGGCCACGGCCACGAGGCCGATCGCGCTGGCGGCGAAGATCGGATGCAGGACGGCCAGCACGCCGAGCGAGACCGCCAGGGAGAAGACGAGCCGCGAGCGGTCGCGGCGCAGCAGCAGCCAGAAGACCGGCAGCGCCGCCAAGACCACGGGCACGAGGTACCAGGTGAAGTAGATCTTCACGGCGCGCTCACCAGGGCGACGTCACCCGCCGCCGCGTCTTCGCCCTTCCGGGCGTAGAAGGCGGCGATCTCCTCGGCGAGACGCTGCTCCCAGATCTCGCGACCAGGCTTGAGGAGGTGCATGAGGTCCCAGTAGTCCGCGGTGGTGAGCGGCAGCTCACGGGTGAAGTCGACGTAGGGCACGCCGTACGCGTCGGCGAGCGCCTGGACCTTAGGCTGATAGGCGGCGACCACCCAATCGAGGTCCGTGCCGATCACGTCCCAGTTGAACGGAAGCTCCATGAGGATCACGTCGACACCCCGCCGGCGCGCGCGCTCGAGCAGCTGACCGAGCATGGCCAGGTTGTAATCGAGGTACTTGCGGAAGAGGGGGGCGCGACGCGTGTTCCAGCGCCGCACCATCTCGCGCTTCTTCTCCTCCGAGCGCCTGGGCCGGTCGTCGTAGCGATGCTGCCGGTAGGCGCGGGTGGGCACGTGGCCCTTCAGCAGCTCGTTCTTGTGGTACTCCGCGTAGCTGGCGAGAAAACCGAACACACCGGGCAGGATGGTGTAGTGATCCCGGTAGAACGGCGTCGCCTGGTTCACGTAGTCGCGCAGGTACGGGCTGTCGAGCAGAAGCTCGCGGCCGCCCGCCTGGCGCTCGCTCTCCTCCGGCGGCCGCGTGAAGCGCCCAGGGTTGACCCCGACGATCAGCAGCGTCGGCGTGTCCGGCACGTTGTCGGTGATGGCGAGGCCTTCGCCGTAGTTCTGCATGATCGAGCACACGTTGAAGGCGGCGATGCGCGGGCCGCCCGCCTGCCTCACGCGACGGGCGAGCGACGCGTCGCTGACCGTCGTCTCTCGTCCCATGGAGCCTCCGAGGAGGTAGACGGAGGGCACCGACGGCGGATGCCGACGGTTGTGCGCGACCGTCCACGAGACGTAGGTCCAGTCGTCGCTGGAGTTGCGCAGCCAGTACTTCAGAGGGATGTCCGACCAGGCGCCGCTGGCGAAGTAGGACTCGAAGGCGAGGAGCGCCGGCGCCAGCAGCAGGATCGCGACGAGAAGGACGAGCGGGTTCCGGTCCCGATACCCGCGGACGAAACTGGCGGCGCGGCGACCGCGGCCCGGCGCCGCTCCCCGTCTCGCCCTGCCGCCCTCCGGCGTCATCCCACGGCCTCCTCGAGCAGCCGGCGCAGCTCGGCGCGCACGGCCTTGCCCGACCCGGTGCGAGGGATGCGCTCGACGGCGATGATGCGGCTGGGCAGCGAGGCCGAGGGCAGCACGTCCCGCAGCTCGCGCAGCACGCGGCTCCCGCGGAAGCCCTCGGGCTCGCGCGGCACGACGAAGGCGACCGGGACGTGCCCGAGGATCTCGTCGGGAGCCGCGATGACCGCGACGTCGTGAAAGCGCCCCAGCTCAAGCAAGGCCTCCTGCACATGCAGCACCGAGACCTTCTCACCGCCGCGCTTGATGATGTCGTCCTTGCGGCCGGCGACCCATACGTACCCGTCGGCGTCGACGCGCCCGAAGTCGCCCGTGCGCAGGCCGTGCCCCGTCAGGGTACGTGCGGTGATCTCGGGCTCGTCGAGGTACCCCTGCATCACGAGCGGACCGGTCACGTACAGCTCTCCCGACTGACTGGCCGGAACGGCCGCCCCGTCGGCGTCGCGAGCCACCACCTCCATGGCGTCGAGCGGGCGACCGACGGACCCCTCACGCTCATCGAGCTCGTCGGGGAGCAAGACGCAGAGGCGCCCGGACACCTCGGTGAGGCCGTACATGTTGAAGACCCCGATGCCGGGGAGCACGCGGCGCGTCTTGTCGATCACGTGCTGGGGAAGATGGTCGCCCGAGCTGACCCAGAAGCGGAACCGGTGCGGACGCGGCGCCGCGAGGGGTTCGACGACGCGGACCAGATGCGCCGGCGCGCCGCCGAAACCCGTGCAGCCGAGGCTCTCCATCTCGTCGAGCAGGCCCTCGCCGAAGTAGAAGCCGAGCTGGCCGGCCACGCTCCCGCCGTGCGCCACGAGCGTCAGGAAATGGCAGATGCCGCTCGTGAAGTACGGCGGCGTGTTGATGAAGACACGGTCGTCGGCACCGAGCCCCATGGTCCGCGCGACCAGCCCGGGGTTCTCGGACGTCGCGCGCAGCGTCTGACAGACGCCTTTGGGGACGCCGGTGGTGCCCGACGTGAACATGATCATCGCCAGCTCGTCGGACCGTACCGGCTCGAGGCGCCCCCCGTCCTCGGACGCTGCCCGCCGCGCCGCGCCGCCCGCCGGGACGGCGGTCCCCGCGGCGCGGCGAAGACCTCTCACCAGGTCGTCGCCGTCGACGTCGACGACGAGCCGCGCCGGGCCGTCGCTCGGGCACGCCGCGTCGTACGGAAGGAGCAGGACGTGGGGCCTCGCCTTGGCGAGCAGCCAGTCGACGTCGCGCTGCGGCAGGCTGACGTTGAGCGGCACGACGACGGCCCCGGACAGCCACGCGCCGACCATGCCGACGAAGAACTGGTCGTACTCCTCGAGACAGAGGGCGACTCGCTGGCCGCGCCGGATCCCGGCCGCGGCCAGGCCGGCGGCGACCGACTCCGCGCGCTGCAGGAACGAGCCGTATGTGTACCGGCGGCCGCGCGTCAGAAGCAGGGCGGCGTCGGGCTGCGCCGCCGCCAGCTCGCGAAGCCGCGCGACCGCGTCGGTCATGGCCGGCGGTGTGCCGCCCGCGGTGACGTGCGCGCCGCGCTGGGGCACGGGCGCCGGCGCCGGCATTCGGTCGAGCGAGGTCATCGTGTGCGCGAGGTGCCCGGCGCTTCCTCAGAAGCCGACGTAGCGGAACTCGGTGAGCTCGCCCCCTACGGCGATGGCGACCACCAGCGCCAGGAAGAGGAGGAACCAGAGAAACGTCTGCAGGCTGAGACCGAGGCCGTAGAAGAGCCTGCTGGAGCGCTCGGCGGACTCGTCGCGCAGCGCTTCGTCCGGGGCGCCGGCGACGGCCGCGGTCTCGACCGTCACGGCCGGACCGCCGGGCGAGTCGGGACCCGCGTGCGCCTGCTCGCGCTCAGCCATCGCTCGCCTTCTTGCGCGCGATGTAGGCGAGCATGTGGTTCACCGTGTCGAGGTTCTCGTAGACGATGTCCATCGGCTTCACGCGCATGGCGAACGTCTCCTCGAGAAAGGCGATCAGGCTCGTCAGGTTCATCGAGTCGAGGAGCTGGTCGCGGAAGAGAGACGTGTCGGCGTCGACCACGACGTCCTCGCCCAGGTCGGCCTCTTCTTCGATGAACTCGAGGATGGTCTCGGCATCGGTCATGTGTCGTCTCCTGAGGTCTT
>Ga0315281_10013238_pt1 | contig 11176 bp, 14 predicted proteins | sample YL17G07_0_MG_FD_204540 | JGI IMG/M metagenome (GOLD analysis project Ga0315281, IMG submission 204540) | Sediment microbial communities from Yellowstone Lake, YNP, Wyoming, USA - YL17G07_0 | ecosystem: Environmental > Aquatic > Freshwater > Lake > Sediment | place: USA: Wyoming | collected... | reverse complement strand
CACGGCGATGAAGGGTAAAGGGCAATTGACGCTCACTGGCCAGCTGGGCGACGTGATGAAGGAATCCGCGCAGGCCGCGTTGAGCTACGTCCGGTCGCGCGAGCGCACCCTCGGCATCAATCCCGATGTATTCACCACACAAGACCTCCATATCCACGTGCCTGCCGGAGCGATTCCCAAGGACGGTCCCTCGGCGGGCATTACCATGGCCATCGCCATTGCATCGACGTTGTCACAAATCCCGGTGCGCCGCGACCTGGCGATGACAGGCGAGATCACACTCCGAGGACGAGTGCTTCCCATCGGAGGATTGAAGGAAAAACTTTTGGCGGCCAAACGAGCCAAACTCACCACCGTGATTCTTCCGAAACGCAACAAGAAGGATCTCGACGAGATTCCCAAGCACATTTTAAAGGGCATCCACCTCATCTTTGCCGACACGATGGATGACGTGATGAAGGTGGCTCTCCGGCGGGGAGTAAAATCCACACGTCAAACGGGCAAGCCCCGCACGCCGCAGCCACAGCACAAAAAACACGCGACCCGCGCGAAGACAGGGCGATCCGCGCGCTCCCTACCGGTGCATGCAGCCACGACGGCAACGCCTCCCCTACAACTCCGCTAGCAGGATGCTGAAAAAGTCCGCCAGCCGGGAAACACTGAACGGTGAGCGATGAACGGTGAACAAGGAAACGATTGTCACTTCAACGTTCCAGGTTCATCGTTCAACGTTCAGTTGTTCACTATCACTTCGGACATGCTAGTCGTTAATTTTCCAATAACCCACAATGGCTTTTCGGGAACCTACTAGCATGGCGTCCACAGTCCGCACAAAAGCCAATCCCACGATCCACGAATTCGATCTCATTCGAGCCCTCCACCGACGTCATAGCCGCCGCATTCCCTCGGTGATTCAAGGCATCGGCGACGACGCCGCGGTCATCACGTCACGAGCCGGCCAATGGACGGTGCTGACGACCGACCTCTTAACAGAAGGGGTCCACTTCGACCTCCGAACCGCCACGATGGCTGATATCGGCTTCCGCGCCGCAGCGGCGAATCTCAGCGACATCGCGGCGATGGGAGGCCGGCCGCAGCATCTGCTCATCGCCTTGGCCATTCCCCGCACCGGCACCAGCCGCCATGTTCATCAGCTGTACCGAGGGATGATGGCCGCCTGCCGCCCGCACCACGTAGGACTCATCGGCGGAGATACGTCGGCTTCGAGCGGCGGATGGTTTCTCAGCGTGACGCTGATTGGGATGGTCCCTCCCCGCAAGGCCCTGTTTCGAAGCGGTGCACGAATCGGAGATTTCCTCTACGTGACCGGCACAATCGGCGACGCATTGGCCGGCCTGAGACTCTTGAACGAACCGCCGCCCCGTACGAAACGTTTCCCGTGGACCGCTACGCTCTCGACTAGGCACCGGCAATTTCTGATCGGACGACACCTGCGTCCGACCGCGCGCGTGACGGAAGGCCAGTGGCTCAGTACCCATCGCATCGCGACCTCCGCGATTGATATTTCAGACGGCCTCTCCGGCGACCTCCGCCACATTTGTGAGGAAAGCCATGTCGGGGCGGACCTCGATCTGAGCGCGCTCCCGTTATCGACAGCCTGCCGTGCCTATGCAGCCTCTCGGAAACTCGACCCGGTGGACCTTGCGCTGACCGGAGGCGAGGATTATGAATTGCTCTTTACTGTACCACCGCGGCAGCGCCCGCGACTCGAACGGACAGCCCTTGAACGAGGATTCACCCTGACCTGTATCGGAAAAATTCATCCCCTTCGCTTCGGGATACAGGCCCTATCCCCTCACGGCCGGCGTCACCGGTTGGCGAACACCAGTTACGAACATTTCACGTAACCAGCGTCATCCACGACGGCCATGGCCAAGATCCCTTCATTTCGATCGCTACTGAAACAGGTTCTCCATCTGCAGGAATCGCCGCAGCGAACAGCGCTGGCCTTCGCCATCGGGGTCTTCATTGGCTTTTCCCCGGCCTACGGATTACACACCGTCATGGTGTTCTTCTGCGCCTGGGCATTGCGGCTCAACCTTCTTGCGCTCATGGTGGGCGCCTTTCTCAACAATCCATGGACCCTAGTCCCTATCCTCGGCGCCACCTACTGGGTCGGTGCACTCTTACTCGGTCGATCGGACAGCCCCTCCTTCGACTGGCATGATGTGAGTTTCGGTGCGATCTATGAACAGGTCATGCCCTACGCCGTGCCCTTCTTTCTTGGCGGAATTGTCTTGAGTGTCCTCGGTGCGGCACTCGCCTATCCACTCGCCTACTTTTTCGTGGCCAGATATCGGCAGTCGCATCCGTTAGACCCCATTATTCATAACGATTCGCCACGAAATCTTTGAGTGGCGCGCACCAAGCACAAGAAGCGAGAGTCGCCTGGCGTCTGAGTCCTATGCCTGCCAGTTGCGAGGCGAACAAGCTGCCGGCAGGTGCAAGGCCGAAGATCTCAAGAAACCGGAGGCGTATTCGCTGCAATACGTCGAGGATTTCTTGGGGCCGAGAACGACGCAAATGCCGGCAGATCGTTCGCCGCAGTAGCCGTTGCCGCCCCTCAAGAGATACGCTAAGATGACCGCTCGCCATGTCTGAATTCGGTCATTCATCCAATGCTCCATACGATGGGTCGGCGCTGATCGCCGATCCGATCCACCAATACGTCTCCTTCACCGTGCCCTTCTCCACTGCGGACCCGCACGAACGAACGGAAAAGGACCTGATCGACTCCCCTTGGGTCCAGCGCCTCCGGTACATCTATCAACTCCAGAGCGCCCGTTGGGTGTATCCCTCAGCGGAACACACCCGCTTCGTCCACTCGATCGGCACCATGCATGTGGCAGGCCGCTTTGCCCGACATCTCTATCCGTTTCTCAAAAATGCGGTCAAGGAGGTCCCGTCAGCGAACTATGTCGAAGAATTTCTCCGCGTCACGGCGCTCGCGCACGACATCGGCCATGGCCCCTTCTGCCATTTCTTCGACGACAACTATTTGCACGCCTTCGGCGCCAGTCACGAAAAACTTGGGCAGATCATCATCCGCGACCATCTCGGTCCAATCATCCGCAAGATCCGGCGCAGCCCGTCCGGCCCCTTCGCCAAAGGCGAGGAACTCAACCCCGATCAAATCGCGCATGTAATTCTCAAGGAAAAGGGCAAAGATAACTCCCGCATCCCGCGATGGCTCAATATGCTCCAACCGGTCATCTCCGGCAGCTATACCGCAGATAACCTCGACTATGTCCTGCGCGACTCCTATATGTGCGGCGTAGCAGTGGGCCCTGTCGATCTATCCAGACTCATTCACTACACGATCATCACGGACAAGGGATTCACGATTCATAAGACCGGCCTTCCCGCCCTGCAGATGTTCCTCAATACCCGCATGTATCTCTATTCCAACGTCTACTATCATCGGACCACGCGCGCGATCGACATTCACCTCCGTGACATCTTCGGCGACACCATGAAACTCCTGTTTCCCCACGACCCTCGCAAAAAGATGGACGAGTACCTGACCCTGACCGACTGGTCCTTACTTGAACAGGTGCGGGAATGGAAAACCTCGCGCCATGCCACCGAGCGGCGCCTGGGTGCAGAATGGCAGCGGATTCTCGTCCGCGACGTCAAATGGAAGATGGCCTACAGCGCCGTGCTCAAGGAAAAGGGCCAGGAACGCGGCATGGACTTCCCGAGCCACGCGCATTTCGAAGAACAGATCAAAAAAGAATTGCCGGCGAAGCTCAAAAAGGTAGAGTTCCGCGTCGATATGGCTCCGATCGACCCACGGCCAGACCCGAAAGACCAGCGCGGCAATCCCCTCTATGTGTACGACCCTAGCACCAAAGGCATCTCGACCGACCCATTAGAAGAATTCCTCGACCTGCTGCCTACCCGCTTGGTCCAATTCCGCGTCTATACCCTCGACCATGCCGACGACGAAGCCCTCGCGCGCGCCACCGCAACAGTACTCAACAAAACCCCGTCGAGCCTCGAGTCGAACGACTAGCCTGATCTATCTGGTTATCTGGTTTGTCTGGTCTATCTGGTTGATTTGGTTTATTTGGTTAGTCTGGTTCAATCAAATAAACAAGACAAACCAAACAACCAAATAAACGATACAGCCAAGGAGGCGGGCTATGACAAGATGGAGCGCACTACTCACAATCGCATGCTGTGTATTCCTCTTTGCAGAGGCCGATGCGCAAATGACTCCCGGCAGCCATCCGCCACAGAACACGGCAGGCATCCTGGACGCGCTACCCCACGATGTCCTCTCCAAGGTCCAGCAGCTTGCCCAGATGCTACAACAGGACATCCATGAAGGGAAAATCACCGATGCCCAGATTCAACGTGAATTGATGTCGGGCGATCTTCAGCAGACCATCAAATCCATGGACCCAGAAGCTGGCCATCTACTCGAGGAGATCAACGCCTCCATGAAGGACAGTCCCAACGCTGAAAATCTCCCAGATCTCCTCGGCGGACTGATGGGTCACGCACAGTAAAAGTGGCGGTGAAGCTTTATCACTCTGACAAAGTTCCAATGGCTTGGGGGGGCTTCCCCACCTCGTACAAAGTAGTCCGATCGAGCGTATACACAGGGCCGACCCTTCGTCGCTCATATCTTTCACCCCGTTGAGACGTCCTTGAATTCTGCAATCGTATTCGTTCTCGCAGAAGATCATTGCCTTAGTCGATTTTCTACCGCATGAGCAGCGCTCTCGACTTATGGCCTCGGTGCGTGGCGCAAACACAAAGCCGGAACTCTTTGTCAGGAGGAAACTTTGGCGGGCGGGATTTTGATATCGCCTCCATGCAGCGGACGTACCGGGCCGGTCAAGATCGGTGGAATAACGCGCAACAAGGGGACGGGATTGATATCCATGTTGCCGCTAAGAAACCTGAAGGCCTGCCTGCGGAAAACCGGTTGCCGATCATTCGCAACGATGAACATGTGGACGTGATCATGCGAATCTCTGCACCAGATGTTCCTACGATGAACAAGTGGACCGTGCCGAAGGTTGAGTAGCGTGAAGAATTTCCTCGTCAGTGTAGGCATGGACCGATATGATACGGAGCGGGCCATCAACGAGGTGATGCCCCGGCCTGGTGGGTTCGATATTCAGAGAGCGATCAGCTGGGTCTCGACCTGGAACCTGCATCAAAACTCCGCGGAGAGGCCGATGCCGACGTTGGTGTTCTTTATGGAACTCGATTCGAAGCTTTCCTTGCGGCTGGAACGCTGGACCCCGCCGAATCCCTGGATGGAATCCGTCACGCGATAGGCCAGAGTGAGTTCGCCCTGGTAGATGTTTTCGTATGCGCCGGTCCGTTCATCGCCCGCCAAGCCGCTGGGCCAGATGTTGTTGACCTGCCCCCGATTGTTGTACCACACGCCTTGTTAGTTTAGGCACATTGCATGTCCCAAGGTTCCCTGGCCTCGGGAGCCGGTGGTTGATAGCCCAACGCGCTGTGCGGACGAATCTGGTTGTAGGCGCGCCGCCAGCGTTCGATGAGCACCGTGGCTTCTCAACGCGTTTCGAAGATCTCGCCATTGAGCAATTCGTCCCGCAGCTTGCCGTTAACACGTTCGACATACCCATTCTCCCAGGGGCTGCCAGGTTCAAGGAACAAGGTCTGTACCCCCACACGGCGCAGCCACTCTCGGACCGCTTTCGCCGCGAACTCCGGGCCGTTATCGGACCGAATAGGCTCGGGCACGCCATGCTGCACGAAGAGCTCGCTGCGCCGGTGGAGCACGTCATCCGATCGCAAGCGGCGATCCACGTCGATCGCGAGACATTCCGGGGTGTACTCGTCCACAATGGTCAGCAGTTTCAGCGGACGGCCGTCCTTTGTCCGGACCGCGACGAAGTCGTACGCCCAGACATGATTGCGGTGGGTGGGGCGGTGCCGCACACACGAGCCATCGGTGAGCCAGAGTCGCCGACGCGGCGGTTGCTTGTGCGGCACCTTTAAGCCTTTCTGTCGCCAGATCCGTTCCACGCGTTTGTGATTCACGCGCCAGCCCTCCCGATGCAGTAACACCGTGATCCGTCGATCCCCATACCGTCCATACGCACGGGCCAACCGGATGATCGCGGTGGGCAGGGCCGCGGCATCATTCGATGGCCCGCCGGGATGTCGCTGGGTGGAGCGCGGCTGACCTAGCACCCGACAGGCCCGTCGTTCAGGGATGCCCAGCGTGGCACAGCAGTGTTCCACCGTCTGCCGTCGCCGCGCTGGGCTTAGAAGTTTCCCTCGGCGGCCTCTTTCAGGATCACCTTGTCGAGCGTGAGCTCGGCCACGGCCCGTTTTAAGCGTGTATTCTCCCGCTCCAACTCCTTGAGCCGCTTGACCTGATCGATCTTCAGCCCGCCATACTCGTTCCGCCACCGGTCATACGTCTGTTCGGTGATGCCCAGGCTCCGACTCACTTGGACGGCGGTCTGGCCCTTGCTCAGGGCGACCTCGGCCTCACGCAGCTTGGTAATGATGTGTTCGACAGGTGTACTTGATGCGCGGCATACGGCCCTCCTTTCGACCAGACCCTAACAGAGAATCTGGACCGGTTTAAGGGGGACAGGTCAACTTCAGTTTGCGTATATATATCCAATCCAGTATATGTAGCCATGAAGCTACTACAATTCCTTGGGGACTCGCTCACGTGGATGCGTGAGTTCCCCCGAGAACGCCAGGCACGATGCGGGCTACCAACTGGACAAGGTGTAGCGCGGCGAATAGCCGGACGATTTCAAGCCGATGCCTTCCATCGGCAAGGGCGTCGAAGAAATCAGGATGTGGGACGACACCGGCACATACCGCGTGGTCTACACGGCCAGGCGGGCTGATGCGGTTTACGTGCTGCACGCTTTCCAGAAGAAAACGCAGGCGACGGCCAAGCGTGACATCGAGCTTGCCAAAAAGCGATTCACCGAACTGATGAGAGGTGCCCAATGACCAAGACCAAGACTTTCAGCAGCGTATGGGATGCGATTGCCGACACGCCCGAGCAGGCAGCCAATCTTCAGGCGCGGGCCGAACTGATGCAGCAAATCGCGGCTATCATCAAGGCCAACGGCTGGAAGCAGGCTGACGCTGCAACCCATTGCGGCGTCACCCAGCCGCGCATCAATGACCTGTTGCGCGGGCGCGTGTCGCGGTTCTCTCTGGATGCCTTGGTGAATATCGCCACGGCGCTTGGCCGGCGCGTGCATGTGGAGTTGGAAGTCGCGTAACGCGAGCGATGAGCGGGATACGAGATATCTCGTATCCCGAATCCCGAATCCCGAATCACGCATCTGTCTTATAGGAGAAAATATTGGTATGCGTGATAGGGCATCATCGACAGGACATTTAGCGGTTTAAAGGAAGTCACTATGGCAGAGCGGCAATTTGATCTCACTCGCGACACGCTCGCGGTCGTGTTCCTCTTCGCGTTGATCGCCGCCTCGGTCTGGATTTTGTGGGCGTTTCTCGGCGCGGTCGTGTGGGCGACCATGATCGTGGTTGCGACCTGGCCGTTTCTGCTGACGCTCCAACGCTGGCTGCTGGGTCGGCGTTGGCTTGCCGTGACGGTGATGACGCTTCTCTTGCTAGCGATATTCGTTCTGCCTTTCGCGTTCGTCATTGGCGCCTTCATAGAGCATTTCAAGGCGATCACCGCCTGGGCGACCTCGCTTGCCCATCTCAAGCTTCCTCCTCCTCCCGACTGGCTTGGAAACCTCCCTGTAGTCGGCGCGCCCGTGACGTCGAATTGGTATGAAGTCGCCTCAATGAGTCCGGAAGAGCTGGCTGCGCGACTCTCGCCGTACCTTGGCGGGATCATGGAATGGCTCGCCGGGCAGATCGGCGGTTTGGGGGGGCTGCTTGCCCAGATCGCTCTGATGGTCATCGTCTCAGCTGTGCTTTATGCTACGGGAGAGTCTGCGGCTAGGATGGCTTTGCGGTTCGGCTCTCGACTCGCGGGTGATCAGGGCGAGCAAGCCATTCGCTTGGCCGGCCAGGCGATCCGTGGAGTGGCGCTGGGCGTGGTGGTGACGGCTTTGGTGCAGGCTCTGGCCGCCGGGATCGGTCTGGCAGTCGTTGGGGTGCCGTTCGCCATGGTTTTAACCGCGGTGATGTTTCTCTTGGCGATCGTGCAGGTCGGCGTAGCTCCGGTGCTGCTCTGTGCCGTGGCGTGGCTCTACTGGACGGGCAGCGCCACTTGGGCGACTGTGTTGCTGGTGTGGACCGTGCCCGTCGTCTTAATCGATAATTTTGTGCGGCCTATCCTGATCAAACAAGGGGTGGATCTCCCGATGCTGCTGGTCATTGCGGGAGTGGTCGGCGGGTTGCTCGCCTTCGGCCTCATCGGGATCTTTGTCGGTCCGGTGGTGCTTGCGGTTGCCTACACGCTGTTCATAGCATGGATCGACGAAGGTCGGGCAATCAGCCGGACCGAGAAACCATCCAGCAAATAATACTTATAATCGTCGAGAGAGATCGTGGTGACAAGCGGCTAGTTAGTTTTCTCCACACATCAGTAGTGTCCCAACGTTTGTGTCATCGATGGACGGAACACGTTAATTGGCTTGATGTTCGCAGCTTCTCACCGTGGTGCCGACTTCAATCACACATCGAAATGCGTACCTAGTCGAATCAGTTACTTGCGAGATACAAATTGGTATTTTCGTCAACGTTGGGACAGCACTGTCCACACATGTGTTATAAGGCCTCAAAAACCGAACAGGAACCAAGCCCAAGTTTAATAAGACCGTTATTTGGTTTGTCTTGTTTATTTGGCTGGACCAGACTAACCGGATACACCAGATGAACCAGATAAACAAAACAAACCAGATCAACCAGACAGACCAGACAAACCAACTTGTTTTCGGCAGGCTGCTAACTGACGACCGTTCTCTCATGTGAACAGCGGCACGAAGGCCTCAAAGTGCCCACGAGGCAACCGAAGCGAGCCCGACTCTGGCGCGCCGATGGGTCGTGCCTCCGGCTGCGACCCGCCTACCGCAATCACGTCTGGTCGTATGACTTCGTGGCGGATCGGACGCACGACGGCCGGCCCTTTCGGATTCTGAACATCATCGACGAATACACGAGAGAGTGTCTGGCCTCGTATGTCGCCCGGCGGATTCGATCCCAAGACGTGATCTTGGTGCTTGCCGATCTGTTTTTGAGACACGGGCGACCTGCCCACATTCGGTCGAACAACGGCCCAGAGTTCATTGCCAGGAACCTGAAGACCTGGCTCAAGAACGTGCTGGGCGTTGAGCCGCTGTATATTAAACCAGGCTCGCCCTGGGAGAATGGCTACTGCAAATCGTACAACGGGAAGATGCGTGATCAGCTGCTCAACGGGGAGTTGTTCTACACGCTGAAAGAAGCCCAAATCATCATCGAACGATGGAGGACTCACTACAACACGGTCCGGCCACACAGCAGCCTTGGGGGTAAGCCACCTTCCCCCGAAGCCATCCAACTTGCGAGCTGAGGACTAACATGGTAGGTGGTACAGAAACTCCCGGCTGGTCAAGACCAACCAGATAGACCAGATAACCAGACAGATCGGGCTTGGCCCAGACGTGCGGGCCATTACAAATAACTATAGACCTTTTTCTCCTCCTTCCTCACCCTCATCAGAAGCGAGAGAATCACAAGTGGAACGCAGAAAATACGGGGACAGAGAAAATACGGGGACAGGCTACTTTTTTGTGTGAGCGGAGTCAAATTCAATCAGGGAGGTGCGCCAGGGCTCAGCGCAAATGTTGTCGGAAGGAGCGGGCATCCAGCGAGACGCGACGGGGAAGGACATCTGGAATTGACTGAGGCACCACGGTCGAAGACCGTGGCCGAAAAAATTCCAGAAGGATTCCGCCCCGCCACGTCCGGAAGGGTCACTACGGAAGTCACGAGAGTAATTGAGCCCTGGCACACCTGGCCTTCGGGAGTGGTCCCTACTGTTTGATCGGCACCACTTCAGGTACAGAAGGCGTTTCAGGCATGGGAGTCGCAATGCTATTGGCGTGGGATGTGCCATTTTTGAAGGGTAAATCGAGGAGCGAATAGGGATTCACACGGGCGCCGTTGAGTTTGACGCCCCAATGGAGATGCGGGCCGGTGGCGCGGCCGGTCGCCCCTACCTTGCCGATGATTTGCCCCGCTGTGACCAAGTCTCCGTCTTTGACCAACACTTCCGATAGATGGAAATACATCGTATAGAACCCCAGGCCGTGATCGACGAAGACGCCCTTGCCGGAAAAGACGTGATCCACAGTCAATCGCACCACGCCGTCATTGCTGGCTGCGACATCGGCCCCCATCGGGGCGCCGATATCTTCTCCATTGTGCGGATTGCGCGGTTTGCCGTTCATGATCCGCACGCTGCCAAAAATGCCGGTGCGCTTGCCGTTCACCGGTTCCAGGAAGTTACTGTGCCATAATTTCAGGCGTGAGTTCTCTGTGAGTGCCTCCTTCACTTGCTCCTGCTCAGCTTTCCAGCGCGCCACGGCCTTCTCATCCAGATCGACCTTCTCTTTCGGCAGATTCAGATGCTCGACTGCAAACTTCTCTTTGGCCACCAGGATATTAAAGCTCAACTGTTTCGCCTGCTCGCCTTGCTTCACTTCGACGGCGAGTTCATGGGTCCCCGGATCGTCCTGCATGTCGATCCCGAGTAACCCGATATAGCCGGTCGGCTCCCCAGGCCTGAACTCCCGGAAAAATGGAATCGTCCGACTCAGAAACGTCCCCTTCACCTCCGTCGCCTGTTCTTCTCCCTGTACCTTGACGACCAGGACCTGCCCCTGCTTGCCGCTGTATTGTCCATCGAGACCCTTCGATGCAGGAAGCGTATTGGGAAACAACTCGACGGGAAACACGCTGGACAGCAACACGACAGCCGTAATCACCGTTCGGTCCAGTCGTGAGATCCGCAATTGCGCGTGTTTGAGAGCGGTCAGCATCATCGGTAGAACCGCAGCCCCGCCACCTGCGAGACCAACTCGTCCACACGCCGATTCACGGCACTGAAGGGGTCCATACAGAGAATCGTTTCTTCCCAGTAGCCATTGAGCTTCAGATAGGTCCAGTCGACCGTATAGGACCGATTCTTTGCGCGGGCAAACCGGATGAAATCGCCGCGCACCTT
>Ga0315281_10013237_pt1 | contig 11176 bp, 13 predicted proteins | sample YL17G07_0_MG_FD_204540 | JGI IMG/M metagenome (GOLD analysis project Ga0315281, IMG submission 204540) | Sediment microbial communities from Yellowstone Lake, YNP, Wyoming, USA - YL17G07_0 | ecosystem: Environmental > Aquatic > Freshwater > Lake > Sediment | place: USA: Wyoming | collected... | reverse complement strand
TCAATACAATTGCTTGTTGAGGGGGTTGACTGGCGGGCGGTTGTACTCCAGCCAGCCCACGCGGTTGCGCACCGTGACGCGGATGAATTCGTAGGCGTAAGGCATGGCTCCACCGGGGTTTTCTATCGGCTCTGTTGACTCCCCTACTGTTTCGACAATGCCCGGAGGTGGTCAAGGGTCATCGGCTCCGCGCAGAAATTGCCATCAATTCCACGGGACGCGGTCTCGACGCTGGTCTTGTAGTAATCCTTGACATACCGCGATGGCATTACTACACTGGATACCGGCTAATTGGCGTTTCGACGCTCGCCGGATTCACGCTGCCCGGGTTGCCGAAATGGCATGCCATCTACAGGGTACGTCGCCATGAAATCCAAGCCAGCCCAAGCTCGAATGCAGCATGTCGTTCCTGGCCTTGCGCTTTCCGCAGATGGGCGCAAGTACTCAGTTGATGTTCGAGAAATTGATCCTGCAGTAAATGTCTTTTTGGCAAACGAATTCAGGCTTAAGCGTCGAAAGAACGACCTGTTAATGCTTTTTGGTAGCACCGATGATTTCGACGATCATTCGACCCGTTTTGACCTGGCGATTCAGTTGGAAATGCCCCTCGTGCATGCAGCGGGGTCGCTTGTCGCGAGCATTTGGGATAAGAACTCGTTGACAGGGAAGCCTTTTGGTCTCCATGTAGAGGAGGCACTGGACGATGAAGAAAAGGTGTGGGCGCAAGACCACGAGTGCACAATTGTTTTGCCTGAAAGCAGTTCGCGGGATCGGACCTTTCGCAAATTCCCAGTCACACTGGCAATCGTCATGTGGGCTGATATGCGGGGCCATATTGAATTCGTCGAAGTTACGCCGACAGGGATGATTGGTATACAAACGGGTATTCCGCGCAAGGGCGACGCGGTAAAATCGCTCCTCACCGTGGTCATGGAGGCCAAATTGCTTTATGCATTTCTCCTGGCCGTCAGGAAGGAATTGCCTGACTACCAGGAAATCCTGAGGCAGCAGAAGGAGGCACCATGAACACTTGCTTTGGAAGCTGGGGAGAGTTCCTGGAAGGGGAGGTTTTCTCGGGCAAATCCAAACTTGGGCGTGCCGTCAGGGCGGTTCTGCGCAAGAGGACGAGGGTTGTCCGTACGGCCGTGGAAATCTACGTTGTTGGCGCGATGATAATGGCGGCACCACAGATTTCGCTTCCTGGTGCGAACGCAGCCCCGCCGGCGACGGTCTTTTCCGAAGATTCACACTACCCTTCGACGGAGTTCAGATCGCGATTTCGTAGCGCGCGGGAGTCCCTTGGCCTGTCCCAAGTGGAGGCCGCGAAGATGCTGCGGGTCTCGGAGTCGAGCCTTGAGAAATTCGAAGTAGGTGCCGTTATGCATCCATCGCCGGTCAAGCTGGAGCGGTATACGGCGATCATCCGATTGGCCGATCTGTACCTCAAGGTAGCGGGGACAAAGAGGCACCTGATAAAGTCATTCCTCCGTACGCCGTCGTACGTATATGGGGGAAAATCCGCCATAGAGTTTGCCGCGAGTCGAGAATCGGGGATTTTCGATGTTGTCGGTATGGAGCGGCGGACCCATGCATGATCCTGTTTCGAGTAGCAGATCGCCAGTATTCCGGCCCAAACTCGCTCCTAGACGGTGTTGGAGCCTTCTTGGATGGTGGCCGTTGGAATGAAGCTGGCGTGAAAGCTGTCTACTTGGCGGACTCCGAAACAACGGCCCTGGCGGAAAAGGGATATTACGCGATCCTCCGGAAGGCGATTGGCCTGAACGAAAGACTGCACGATCACAAGCACGTAACCCTGGAAGAACGCTCCCTCCTGATCGCGCGGAACTACATGGTGAGCAGCGTGACGGTGGATATTGCTCCGTCCCTCCTCGCCGATATCAGCACACCCGAATTACTCGGGCAGTGGTGCGGGAGAACGAAGTTTTCGATTTCTTTCTCCGAGTGCATTCACGATGTGATGCTCGCCGTCAGTCCAAAGACGCAGGCATTTGCCCGGCACCTGCGCGAGGCTGGTGCAAGTGGAATTCGGGCGCAATCCGCAAGACAAGACGGGAAATGCATCGTGCTATTTCCCGATGCCTTCTCCTCAGGCATTCCGGGCAACATTGGGCCACGATACGACGTGAGTTTTTCCGCGGTGCATGCGCGTACCATGAAGCCGTACGCTCCCCAAGCGGAGGGACCGGTTGGGGAGCACCATGTGCATGTTGAGCGTTTCGATTTTGGCGGCGAAATCACCAACCAGCAATTGATCGAGGTTCACAGGCATCGGTAACGCACGCCCGGCCCCCTACGACGCCTGCCGGCGCCCCGGCCCGCGCCCGCGCACGTGGGCCGCCAAGATGCTGATGGCGGCGGGCGTGATGCCGCTGATGCGGCTGGCCTGGCCCAGCGTGTCCGGACGGAACCGCTCCAGCTTCTGCACCACCTCGCGCGAGAGGCCCGGCATTTGCGCGTAGTCGAGCCCGGGCGCCAGGGCGATGGACTCCAGCCGGTCGAACACGGCCAATTGCGCCGCCTGGCGTTCCACGTAGCCTTCGTACTTGATGCCGGTTTCCACCTGCTCGCGCACGTCGGCCGGGTAGGCGGCCAGGTCCAGCCGGCCGGCCAGGAAGCCCAGCCGCGACAGGTCGTCCAGCTTCATCTCCGGGCGGCGCACCAGCTCGGCCGCGGTGGCGCCCGTCTTGAGCATGGGCTGACCCCGCAGCGCCAGTTCGCCGTTCACCGCCGGCGTGGGCGTGACGGGCAGGTCGTCCAGCGCGCGCCGCAGGGCGTGGACGCGCCGGGTCTTTTCCTGGGTGCGGCGCAGGCAATCCTCCGGCAGCAGCCCGATGCGCCAGCCCTTCTCGCTCAGGCGTTGGTCGGCGTTGTCCTCCCGCAGCAGGATGCGGTACTCGGCGCGGGAGGTGAACATGCGGTAGGGCTCGTCGGTGCCCTTGGTGATCAGGTCGTCAATCAACACGCCGATGTAGGCTTCGTCCCGCCGCAGCACGAACGGCGGCTCTCCCCGCACCTGCAGCGCGGCGTTGATGCCGGCAACCAGCCCCTGGGCGGCGGCCTCCTCGTAGCCCGACGTGCCGTTGATCTGTCCCGCGCAGAACAGGTTGGGCAGGTCCTTCAGCGCCAGCGTGGGGTGAAGCTGCATGGGCAGCACATAGTCGTATTCCACCGCGTAGCCCGGCCGCAGGATCTCCACCCGCTCCAGCCCCGGAATGGTGCGCAGGAACTGGAGCTGAATGTCCGGCGGCAGGCTGGTGGACAGGCCGTTGGGGTAGACCTCCAGGGTGTCCAGTCCGGTGGGTTCCAGGAAGATCTGGTGGCGCATCTTGTCGGGGAACTTGACGACCTTGTCCTCGATGGACGGGCAATAGCGCGGGCCGATCCCCTTGATCGCACCGCTGTACATGGCGCTCTGGGACAGGTTGTCCCCGATCACCTTGTGCGTCTCGCCGTTGGTGTAGGTGATGGAGCAAGACACCTGGGGCAGTTCGATGGCGGAGTCCCAGAAGGAGAACTTGCGGATCGGGTCGTCGCCCTTCTGCTCCTCCAGGCCGTCCCAGGCGATCGTGCGCCGGTCCAGGCGCGGCACCGTGCCGGTCTTCAGCCGCCCCAGGGCCAGGTTGAGGCGCCCCAGCGCCCCCGGCAGCCCCTTGGAGGGGCGCTCCCCGATACGCCCGGCCTCGTGCCGCGCCGCGCCCATGTGGATCAGGCCGTTGAGGAAGGTGCCGGTGGTGACGATAACCGTCCGCCCCAGATGCGCCGCTCCGTCTTGGGTGCGCACCCCGGCGACGCGGCTGGCCCCCCCGGCCGGGCCCTCGACGATCAGGTCCTCCACGGTCGCCTGGCGGATGGTCAGGCGCGGCTGGGCCTCCAGCAGGCTGCGCATCCGCGCCCGGTAGCGCAGCATGTCCGACTGGCAGCGGCTGCCCCAAACCGCCGGGCCTTTGGAGCGGTTGAGGACGCGGAACTGGATGCCGGTGGCGTCGGCCACCCCCCCCATCGCCCCACCCAGCGCGTCAATCTCCTTCACCAGATTGCCCTTGGCCAGCCCGCCGATGGCCGGGTTGCACGGCATGTGGGCGATGGTCTCGACCGTCATGGTGAGCACGAGCGTCTCCAGTCCCATGCGTGCGGCCGCCAGGGCGGCCTCGCACCCGGCGTGACCCGCGCCGATCACGATCACGTCGAATATCTTGCCGTCCATTGCCGTCCGATCCATGAGCACCCTGGGGAATGCGAAAGCCGACTGTTCTGTATGGCATACCGGCGGGGGGAAGTCACGACGCCTGCCGGCCAGACCGCCCTTGCCAGGGAACGAAAAGGCCGCGGGCGGTGATTCTTGTGGATTGCGCCCGGCAAGGCTAGGCTGGCCCAAATCCACGGCAGCGCACAGAGGGTGGCGGACAGGGCCATGACCGGACAGCAATCCACGCGAGACCTGATCGCCCTGATGTTGGAGGCGGGCGCGCTGCAGTTCGGCTCGTTTACGCTCAAGAGCGGGCGGATCTCGCCCTACTTCTTCAACTCCGCCCGCTTCCGCACCGGGGAGCAACTGGAGCGGCTGGGGGAGCACTACGCGCGGGCGATTGCGGCCCAGGCGCCAGGCGCGACGATCGTCTTCGGCCCGGCCTACAAGGGCATCCCGCTCTGCGTGGCGGCCGCCATGGCGCTGGGCCGCCTCGTCGGCAGGCCCGTGGGTTACCTGTTCGACCGCAAGGAGGAGAAGACCCACGGCGACCAGGGCCGGTTCGTCGGCGAGAGCCCGGCGCCGGGCGACCGGCTGGTGCTGGTGGACGACGTCATCACCGACGGCGGCACCAAGCTGGACATGGCGCGGCTGCTGCGCGGCGCCTTTGCCGCCCCCATCGACCTGCTGGTGATCGCCTTCAACCGCATGGAGCAGGGCCCCGCCGGACAGGACGCCGTCGCCGGTTTCACGCGCGAGACGGGCATCCCGGTGACGGCGCTGCTGACCCTGGCGGACCTCGAGGCCGAGCTGGCGGCGGCGGACGCGGGCAAGTTGGCGGGGATCGCGCGGGAGTTTCTGCCCAAGCTGCGGGAGTACCGCGGCCGCTACGGGCTGCCCGCCGCTGCGGATCGGTAGTTCCATAATGCAATTCGAAGGCGGACCCTTGGGAGGCAAGAGGCGGTTGTGGCTGTCGTATCCGGTGTGCCGCGCCGCCCGGCCGCCGGGCTCGGCACGAGAGCCCCGAGCGCCCGGGCCCGGAGCAAGTCTCCCTGCGGGGCCGCCTTTCGATTCATCGCTGAGGGAACGGGCATATGGCCCAGCCGACGAAGCCACCGGACGCCCCCACGCAAGCCCCCTCCGCGGAGACCCTCCGCCGGGCCAAGCTGTGCTGGGAGCAGGCCCTGGCGGACCTGGCCGCCGCCGCCCGCATGGAGCGCGCCCGGGCCTACCTGGAGTGTGGCTATCTGAGCCTGCAAGCCGCCCTCAACGCCCTGACCGCGATTTGCTACCTGAACGGCGAGGTGCGCCCGCCCAGCTTCAGCCCCGTGCGGATGGCGGCTTTGTGCGCGGAGGCAGACCCGCGCTTCGCCGCGCTGCACGCGCCCTGCGCGGCGCTGGAGGCCGTGCAGGAGCGCGGCCCGTTTGACCCGGCCCCGGCCCCGGCCCAGGATGAGGCGCTCGGCCGCAGCGGCCTGGAGCAGGGCCAGGCCGTCCTGGCGCTGGTGCGGAGCTACCTCAAGGAGCAACGGGGCAAGGACCGCCGCCGTTGCTTCGCCCCTTGAAGGGCGGGCGATTCCAAGGAGCGCCGCCGCATGACCGGGAAGCTTGGCCATTGGATCAGCGCCCGGCGGCAGCCGCAGGGACCAGCGCAGCCGCAGGGACCAGCGCAGCCGCATGGCACGGTGCGGCCGCATGGCACGGCGCAGCCGCATGGCACGGCGCAGCCGCATGGCACGGCGCAGCCGCATGGCACGGCGCGGCAGGCTACAACGCCCCCGCCCGCCGCCCGCGAGCGGGTCGGCGTCTGGCTGGGACTGCTGCTGCTGTTTGCTCCTGTCTTCTGTTTCCTGCTTTACCTCAAGCCCTACTCCCGCCTGGCGCGGATCGGCTGGGGACTGTGGCTGGGGCTGATCGTGACCGTGAAGGTGCTGGGGTTGAGCGAGCCGGTGTTCCGGCTGCCCCCGCCTGAGCCGGACGCTCCCCACCCGGCAGGGGAGGCGGCGCCCGCGGCAGACCTTCCGCTTGCCGACTACCTCGGCAAGCTGCTGGGCAGCCAATACCTGATCCGCCATTCCGTGGAGGGTGGGCGGATCACGCTTGTCTATGCCCGCCAAGACGGGTATTTCGATGAGGACGAGGTGCTGGCGGACTTGGGAATCAGCAACGGCTACAGTCTGATGTATCGCAGGGAATTCCGGTCCGTTACGATGCGCTTCTCCCGCGCCGCGGGGCCGCTGGAGCTTGAGATGGAGCGGGAGCCCTTCGCCCGCTTCTTCGGGCTGAGCGCCGGGGCGCTGGAGGCGTTCGACCGGCCGGACCGCATCGGGGACGCTCCCGTCTCCACCGTCACCCGGGAGCAAAAGGCGGAGTTCTTGCGGAAGTTTACTCGCAGAAGCGGAACGTTAACACGCTGAGGCGGACCGTTCACCCGCGGGGCGGCGAGCCCGGCAGCGCGGCGACGGAACAAAGACTGGGCGAAACATGGCTCCGGAACAGGCAACGGCGGCGACTCCCGCGGACCAACCGGCGCTGCTCCACTATCTGAAATGGATGCAGGGCGGCAAGTACCTGGAGCGCCACGAACTCGCCGAGGGCTCCATCATCCTCCGGTTCCGGCGGGACGATTCCTACTTCGGCAGCGAGGAACTGGCGGCGCGCATCGCGATCGGGGCCGCTTTCTCCCTGCTCTACCGCTTCTCGTTTCCCCTGGCGGTGCTGCACCTGACGGTGAAGGCGGAGCCGGTGCGCCTGCGCATTGACCGCGCGGCGTTCGCGGCGTTCTTCGGGATGACGGACGAGCAGATGGCCGACCTCGCGCGCCACCCCGACCGCTGGGAGGCTTCGCCGATCGGCAAGGCCGACGAGCGGAAGCAGTGGGAATTCTTCCTCAAGTTTTCCCGCGGGCCGGCGGAATAGGCGGCCGGGCAGGGGCGCGCCGGATTGCCTAGCGGCCGAAGCGCCGCTGGCGCCGGTGGTAGTCGCGCAGCGCCCGCAGGAAGTCAATCTTGCGGAACGCCGGCCAGTTGGTGTCGCAGAAGTAGAACTCGGAATAGACGCTTTGCCAGAGCAGGAAGCCCGACAGGCGCACCTCCCCGCTGGTGCGGATGATCAGGTCCGGGTCGGGCACGTGCGAGGTGTAGAGGTAGGGCTGGATGGATTCCGGGGCCATCTCGGCGGCGATCTCCTGGGCGGAGAGGCCCTGGGCCGCTCGCTCCAGCACGTAGCCGCGGAACGCCTCCACGATTTCCTCGCGCCCGCCGTAGGCCACGCCCACGTTGAGGGTGCGGCGGGTGTAGTGGCTGGTGGCCTGCTCCACCTCGCGGATGGCCTGCTGCACGGATGCCGGCAGGCGGTCGGTCATGCCCAGGCTGTGGACGCGGATCTGGTTGCGGTGGATGCGCGGATGGGTCACCAGTTCCAGGAACTTGCGTTCCATCAGGCGCATCAGCCCGCTGACCTCGCCGGCGTCGCGGTTGAAGTTGTCCAGCGAGAAGATCCAGACGGTGACGACGCGCACTCCGGCTTCCTCGCACCAGTTGAGCACGTCCTCCAGCTTGTCCGCGCCGCGCAGGTGGCCGTCCAGCACCGTCATCAGGTTGCGGCTGCGGGCGAAGCGGCGGTTGCCGTCCATGATGATGCCGATGTGCTGGGGGATCTTCCAGTGCCGCAACTCGGCCTCCAGCCGCATCCGGTAGAGGGCATAGAAGGGAGCGGCCAGCACATCCAGCGCCAGCCCCCCCAAGCGCCGCAGGGCGCCGCCCAGCCCGCCCCAAAAGCCCACTCCACTGATGGTTTGTGTGTTTTCCATGTTTCCGCTCGCTGGGTGCCGGGCCGGAGGGCCTGCCCTGGCCGAACACCGCGCCTCCGCTTGAATTGGACCAAACCCAGTCCGCGTCGCAACCCCATCCGCACTGCCACCCCGGGCGAAGGCGCGGAGGCTGCCCTTTCTGCTCACATTGCCGGCGCCGGACCCAGACCGAGCCTAGCAGACCATACCGGGATTGGACACGGCCAGGGTCGTGCAACGGAAGGCCCCGCAGCGGCTAGCGGTTCAACTCGCCCTGGATGCGCTCCAACTGGACGCGGTAGGCGGCCTCGTCCACGATCTGTTGCTCCAGCGCCTTCTTCAGGGTGCGCCGCTGGTCCCAATAGGCGCGCCAGGCATCCAGGGGGATGCGGGGCTGCCCATCCACCAGCGCCCGCAGGCGCTCCTGCTCGGCGGCGTCAATCACGCCGTCGGCCCGGGCAACGTCCACCAGCGCCAGCCTGTCCGCCCGGCCCCGGGCTTGCGCGGCTTCCTCCGCCACCACGGGGTCCTTGAGCAGCAGCGGCGCGCGGCGGGTCGCCTCCTGTCCCGGCTGCGGCACCAGGTCCGCTCCCGGCACGATCATTTCCCCGGGCGCGGGCGTGTAGCCCGGGAACTCCACCAGCTTGAGGAAGGCGTAGACCAGATTCGCTCCGTCCGGGTAGACGTCCATCTCCACCGCGAAGTTCTGCTTCGCGTCGCGGAAGCGGAAGCGGACCCGCTGATTGGGCTGAAGGGTGGACAATTCCCGGTGCAGCACCTGGCCGAACGATTTCACCTGCGACTCGCTCAACAACGGCCTGACGCCGGCGCTGATGAAGGACACGGCGCCGTGGTAGTCCACGACGATGCGGCGCAGGCTGGCCTCGACCTCCAGCCGGGTCAGGTCGCGGGTGCGGGGGTCAGGCGCCACCGTGGCCGGGCGGTCGCCGGTCACGCGCCGGACTTGCAGCCCCGGCCCGTCCAGCAGGGGCTCCTGGCGCGTGATCGCGCAGGCGGCCAGGGCCAGCGTCAGCGCCGCCAGGACAACCGGCCGCCCTAGGCGGAGACGATGGTGGACCCGTCCTTGTTCTCGATCCAGATTTCTCCTCCCTCCCAATATTCCTTCTTCCACACGGGCACCGTCTGCTTGAGGCGGTCAATGGCGAAGTGGCAGGCCTCGATGGCCTCCAGGCGGTGGGGCGAGGACACGGCGATCGCCACGCTGGCCTCGCCGATCTCCAGCCGCCCGATGCGGTGGGTGATCGCGATGCGCTCGATGCGCCGCGCGCCGCGCGCCTCCGCCTCGATCTTCTCCATCTCCTTGATCGCCATGGGCGGGTAGGCCTCATAGAGCAGGTAGCGCACCTTGCGGCCCAGGCTGTTGTCCCGCACGACCCCCAGGAAGGTGGCGATGGCCCCGGCGCCGGGCGCGGCCACGCGGGCCAGCAGGTCGTTGATCTCGATGGGGGCGGTGACGATCCGGTGCGGTGTGCCCGGGCCCTGTATGTCTTGAAGCTGCATGGGTCAGCCTCCGCTCACGGGCGGGAAGATGGCGACCTCCTGCCCGGCCCGGATGGGCTGGTCCGCCGGACTGTATTCCAGGTCCACGGCGACCTTGAGCGCGGGCAGGGCGCTTTGGAAGCGCGGATGCTGCTCGCCGAAGCACCGCAGGAGCCCGTTCACCGTCACGGGTTCGGGCACATCCAGGGAGATGGTCTCCCCCAGCGCCTCCTTGAGCGAGGCGAACAGCTGAACCTCGATACGCATGTGCGGGGTCCTTGCCAAACAGGAACGGGGCGGCCGGCGGCCATGCCCCTGAAGCTACCCGGGCAATGCCGGGAGCGCACGGCGGTCCGCCGCGCCGCCGGCGCCATACGGCAGCCCGGCGCCTAGTTGTAGAAGCTGCGCAACTGCTTACTGCGGCTCGGGTGGCGCAGCTTGCGCAGGGCCTTGGCCTCGATCTGCCGGATGCGCTCGCGGGTGACGTCGAAGTCCTGGCCGATCTCCTCCAGGGTGTGGTCGCGCCGCTCGCCGATGCCGAAGCGCATGCGCAGCACCTTCTCCTCCCGGGGTGTGAGCGACTTGAGCACCTGGCGGGTGGTTTCCGACAGGTTCTGGTTCATCGTCATGTCGTCGGGCAGGGAGATCTTCGTGTCCGGGATGAAGTCGCCCAGGTGCGAATCCTCCTCCTCCCCGATGGGGGTCTCCAGGGAGGTGGGCTCCTTGGCGATCTGGAACACCTTGCGCACCTTGTCCAGCGGCAGGTCGAGGATCTTGGCGATTTCCTCCGGCGTGGGCTCCCGCCCCAGTTCCTGCACCAACTGGCGGGAGGTGCGCAGCAGCTTGTTCATGGTCTCGATCATGTGCACCGGCACGCGGATGGTGCGGCCCTGATCCGCGATGGCCCGCGTGATCGCCTGGCGGATCCACCAGGTGGCATAGGTGGAGAACTTGTAGCCGCGGCGGTACTCGAACTTGTCCACCGCCTTCATCAATCCGATGTTGCCCTCCTGGATCAGGTCCAGGAACTGGAGGCCGCGGTTGGTGTACTTCTTGGCGATGCTGATGACCAGCCGCAGGTTGGCCTCGGTCAACTGGCTCTTGGCGCGCTTGACCTTGCGCTCCGCGGCGGTCAGTTGCGAGATCTCCTTCTCGAACTGGGGCCGGCTCACCTCCGTCTGTTCGATCAACTTGACGATGCGCGCCTCGCCGATGCGCACCTTCTCCAGGAAGCGGCGCGTGATGCGCGGCGCATAGCCGGAGATGTGCTTGATCTGGTGGGCGAGCTTCTCCTGGGTCTTGCCCCCGGCCTTGAGCCAGCGCGCGATGAGGGTCTCGATCTTGCCGGGGTCCCCCCCCAGTTCCTTCTGGTGACGGGCCAGTTGCCGGCTGGTGTGGTTGATCTTGTCCCGATGCTGCAACATCACCAGGCACATCGAGTCAATCTGGCGCGAGTTGAAGTTGACGGACTTGATGGCTTCGCTCATCAATTCCTTCTGGCGTTTGATCTGCGCCAGATCGGCCTGGCTGGGCTTGCGCTTGGTGCGCAGCTGCTCCAGCTTGTCCCAGGCGTGCTGCACGCGGCCCAGTTGCTCCAGCACCTTGGTGACCGCGACACCTTCCTCCTCGATGACGTTGTCGTCCTCGTCCATCCCGGAGATCAGTTCCTGCACCTTGAA
>Ga0315281_10013235_pt1 | contig 11178 bp, 13 predicted proteins | sample YL17G07_0_MG_FD_204540 | JGI IMG/M metagenome (GOLD analysis project Ga0315281, IMG submission 204540) | Sediment microbial communities from Yellowstone Lake, YNP, Wyoming, USA - YL17G07_0 | ecosystem: Environmental > Aquatic > Freshwater > Lake > Sediment | place: USA: Wyoming | collected... | reverse complement strand
GAGGAATGTTTCAAATTCATTTTTACCACAGTGAACTCGATAATCTCAAAATCTCTCAAGGCAATCACAGCCAAAATCGGTACCACGGGAGAGGGCAGATCGGTCCTCGTCTTCAACCCTCTATCATGGTCGAGGAGCGATATTGTTGAAGCATCATTAGACGAGTTGGGCGATGAATTCGAAATCTACGATGAACAAGGACGAGCAATTCCTTCACAAGTAATAGAAGAAAATAGGAAAATCGTCTTCATAGCGGAGCAAGTGCCGCCAGTCGGCTACAAAGAATACCGAGCCAAACGAACAGGCCCTAAGAAACTGTTTTCGACGAGTATATCCTCTGAAGAAACGGAGAAGGAGATCAGGCTCGAAAACGAGTTCTTCGTGGTCAAAGTGGACAAAGAGACAGGCTGGGTAAAGAGCACATTCGAAAAAGGCAGCAGGAAAGAGATCCTTCAAGATTCTGGGAATCGAATTCAAATATTCGAGGACTACCCTGTGAGGGGAAGAACCTGCGTCAACTCTCGCATGGACGCAGCTGTCTTTGACGCTTGGGAAGTATTCATCTATCAGCAACGTGAAGGCGTCAAATATGTCGAATTGAAAGACCCGGTTGAGGTGAAGCTCGTTGAGAAGGGACCCGTCAGAACCCGGGTCTCAGTAAAGTACAATTATGCGCAGGAAGGCCGAGCGGACTCGATGTTCGTTCAGGAGATAATCCTCTGCCACAAGATTCCTCAGGTGATTTTCAAGCTACACGTGGATTGGCATGCTGAGCATAGGCTAGCAAAAGTGGCTTTCCCATTAAATGTACATAGCGACTTCACAACCTACGAGGTTCCTTACGGTTTTATCACGCGTCGAAACCCCATCTCATCTAACGCAACACTAGCTGAACGGGCCAAATATGAGGTCCCCGGTCAAAAGTGGATAGATCACAGCAGCGAGGACGGGAGCTACGGTGTAAGCCTCCTGAACGACTGCAAGTACGGCTTTGACACCGCCAACGACATGATCAGAATGACCTTACTCAGAAGTGCTCGAAATCCGGTGGGATTGCGGGGAGTGTTCGGTCTATCTGTAGACAAGGAGGCTGAGGCTGAATTATCCGACCAAGGAGAGCACCACATTGCTTATGCGTTATACCCTCACCGCTCCGACTTCAGGGAAGCTTCCACGGCCAGAAAAGCCTACGAATTCAATTATCCCGTTATGCCAATCATCGAACCCAGCCACGAGGGAAACCTACCCAAAGCCTACTCTTTCGTCTCGGTTCAACCAGGCGACATAATCCTGACCGTGATTAAAAAAGCCGAAGACTCAGACAACATCATCCTGAGATTCTACGAGACAGTGGGGAAAGATGCGAAAGCAGTGATCCGCGTAGCCGAAACTTTGGAAGCCGCAAGGGAGACTGACCTCTTGGAAAATGAGACCTCAGAAATACCTATCCAAGAGAGAACCATTGAGGCACCAATCTCCAAGCATGAAATAAAAACCATAAAAATTGTTATGTAGGCATAGGCCGCGCGCGTGAACAGATTTGCAGACATACGATTAGCGCGCTAAAGTTCTATGATGACGGATATTGACTGGAACTGATGTTGGTTCTTCTCTTTTCAAGATTGGAACGTCTTGTCTTGGAATCTGCATACACTCTAAGAAGAATGACCCTAAGAATCAGGGGAAAAGATATGCCTACCCAAATCGAAAAAGAATTAAATTCTAGACAAATCTGGATGATAGGTAGTAGGAGGAACAGTGAGATTGGCGGCGGAAAAACAGCCATCTGTTGACACTTTCTCAGTTCAAACAATCAAAGGGACCGTTGAGAAAGTCCCTGTAATCAGATGGAAAGAACTTGTTCCTTACTGGGAAAACATATGTAGAGCAATCTTTGAGGTCTTGATTGAAAATGATTTTAGACCTTATACTGCGACTTTTAAAAGGCCTAAGGGATTTGTAGCTTCCAGCAGCTATTGGAGAAAATCCTTGGAGAATCCCAAAAGATTCCCATTGTCGGAAGCTCGATTTTTCATTTATAAGCTTCTGGAGAAACCGTACTTCACGAATTCAATAAAAGAATTTAACCAAAAGATCCATAAGAATTGGTTGGAAGAGAAAAATATCGCCACGTTGGGGGGATACATTTATAGTTTTTATTATACTTTGAGACCAGTTTTGGAAGTTGTCGGAGAGGGCACCAAGGCGAGTATTAAGCCCATAGTAGACTAAGCAAACCGATGTTTTATCGTATTACATTATTATAATAATGTGCGAATAAAGGCCATTTCATATAATTGAATTATTTTATATCTATTTTGATTTTATGAAATGTATGTGAGCAGAAGCAATTATTATGATAATAGCTTCTTTTCACGTCTATTTCATAAAATTAAAATACTTATATGCTATTTCAATTATATGAAATACCGTGAAAACAAAAAAAGAGAAGTATGCTTTCAGCAAACAAGAGATAGAAATACTAAAAGAAATCGCTAATGCCAATCATATTCTATCTCAAATAAGAGAAAGGTGCTCAATCAAACCGAGCCTTCTCTCGCACTACCTAAAGAAACTTCAAGAAAAAGACATAATAAGAGTACAACAAGTAGCCCTTTCTTCGGAAATGAATTTTGCGAATTCCAGAAAAAGTATCTTTTTCCAGGATACAAAACATGCATTACTCCTAAAAGAACTCTTAACAAAATACTCGCACATCAAATGGGAAGACGTTTTACCTGGACTTGGCATCGAGGTTCTCTTTCAAATATTAACAGGCGCATACAGTAGTGATCAAAGCGTTTCGCCTATCACATTTTGGAGATATTCCAGAAACTTCATGGCCCTCGGGATAGTGACGTGCAGTGGCGAAGACCTCCTAATCAACGATCGTTTTTCTTTATTGAGAAACTTCTTGGAAGAATATCAGAGCTTCATAATTAAAGCAATTGTCAGTTCAGTTTCCGAGAGTGCGATTGTGTTGTGGCAAAAGGATTTTGAGTGCCTGATCAGATTGCCAAAGACAACAGAAATTTCTCGAAGCGATTTTGTAAAGACAGCCACTTCTTGTTTGCCGGATTTCGGTATTCAACTGACGTCAGATTTTGAGACGTACTTCTATTCCAAGAGAAAAACAGGGATTTGTCTAGAGGACATAATACTTCACACTCTGCTAATTGAAAGGGGAAATGTGCGTTACGTAACTTATAGCCTCATGCTGCTAAAGAAAGAACTAGGGCAAGTCGACAAGGATTACCTGCTGAAAAGAGCCACATGGTACGACCTAGGTCTACAGATTAATGCAATGTTGGAATTTTTGAGAACAAGAGGTACCCGCACTGGTTCAGGATTGCCAACATGGAATGAATTAATGGCTAAAATGAGGGAATATGAGGATGAGGCGTTGACTTGACAAATAGGCCATCTTTTGATAGAAAATACATACTCAACGAGCTAGATAAATTATCTTCAAAAATCGCGGTTCACACTCAAATTTTCATCATAGGCGGCCTAGCTTTGATTAATTACGGACTGAAAGAAGCAACAAAGGACATTGACGTTGTAGTTCTGAGTGACCAAGATATGGGCACTTTGGTTGAGTCGTTGGCAAATATTGAATACCACCTGTTAGAGAATTCCTTAATCTCAAGACAATATAGGAAAATGGAAATATCTAGAATCATGGAAAACGAAGACGGTTTCAGATGGGACATATTCAATCGATCTATTTGCAATGCACTCGTCTTCTCGGTTAATATGGCATCTAGAGCAACTGAGTTTTATTCAAAAGGGCAATTGATTTTGAGCCTTGCCTCAAAAGAAGACATATTCCTTTTCAAAGGAATTACAGAACGTGAAGCTGATCTTGATGACATGCGCTTTCTAGCGGAATCCAGTCTGGACTGGCAAGTGATAAAAACGGAGTGCAGAAACCAATCTCTCGCTTCGGGCAGACTCTGGGAAAATGCACTTCTACAGAACCTAATCGACCTCAGAACAAAGTACCATGTTAGATCGCCAATAGAAAAAGAGCTGCAAAGAATCGTGGAAGAAAAACTAAGTGAGGATCTTCTGATTAAATTAATTGCCAATGGTCACACGACGATTAGAAATATCTCAAAAGCTGCAAATCTGCCAGACTATCTTGTAAGAGAATATACTGAGAAGATGGCGCAAAAAGGTATTCTCAAGATTGACAAAACAAATCGCCCGTACAAGTTCTCACTGGTCTGATCAGAAATTGGCGCGCGCTAGTACGGAAAAATTCACCGCAAAAGAAGACTTTCTAAGAGACGCTGCCCGCTCCAGACTCCGATATCTTGGTGGTGAATACGAGCACATCGAGGTGCTTAAGGAGAAATACAAGAAAGGAGAGAGTGCAATAAAAGAAGCAGTAGCGCGCGCTGCAGTATGGAAAAAAGGAGTTGCTGAAGGCATCTTCAGTTGACCATAGAAATGGGAATCAGTATTATGAAACCTTCACCTTACATCTGGTTTTCGCCTGCATCACAGCGCACTATTGTTAAATAGGGACTCTAGCACAAATCTTTCAGAAAGAGGGCGTGAACATTGACCGATGACGTTTATGAGCAACTTGCAGAAGCCTTGGACAAGCTTCCAAATGGGTTTCCCAGAACACCTTCGAATGTTGAGATACGACTTTTGAAGAAGATATTCTCAACTGAGGAGGCGTCGCTGGCAAGCCAGCTAGACAGGTCTATGAAGTCAGTTGACGTCATAGCCAAGCGAACGAGACTTTCTGTTGAAGAGGCCGAAGCAAAGTTGATGAAGATGGCTAAGCGAGGCCTCCTATGGCGTGGCGTTAAGAGTGGGAAGTCCTCATTCAGATTAGCACCTTTCGTCGTCGGAATCTATGAATCACAGTTAGAGAGCATGGATCACGAGCTGGCGCATCTTGTCGAAGAATACTTGGCGAATGGCGGAGCAGCTGGAATCATGAAACCTTACCCGGCCTTACACCGCGTTATTCCTGCACAGAAAGCAACCAAGTCAGAGTGGATTCTACCCTACGACGATGTCAAAGCGATCCTCCTAGAGTCCAAGACTTTTCGCCTGCATGACTGCGTCTGCCGAAAGCAACAGGACCACATCGGTCGCAAATGTGACTTTCCGCTGAGAACTTGCCTCAGCTTTTCCTCAACTGAGCGCCCTCCTGACCCACTCAGCGTTTCAAAGGAAGAAGCATTGGACTTTCTCGACAAGGCCGAGGAGATGGGTTTGGTTCACACAGTCAGCAACGTGATGAAAGGAGTCGGCTATGTCTGCAACTGCTGCGGTTGCTGTTGTGGGATACTCAGAGGAATCAATGAATGGGGTATCGAGAACTCCGTAGCCTATGCCAACTATTACGCTGTCATTGATCCTGATAAATGCTTAGCGTGCGGAACATGCAGAAACAGATGCCAAGTGCATGCCATCTACGAACAGGACGGAGTATCAGTTGTGGACCGCAAAAAGTGCATTGGTTGCGGTCTGTGTGCCACAGGATGCCCAAACGGAGCAGCAAAACTCCAGCCAAAATCAAACAGCGAAATCATCAATCCTCCGCAGGATTTCGAAGGTTGGGAGCATGAGCGACTTCGCAATCGAGGCTTAAGCAGATAGCGTACACTCGTTTTCCTAAGGGAATAGGGAAAAAAGGAAAGTGAAGGGAGACAGAAACAAGACTTCGGCTATGTCACGCATGCCAACATGATGTCACATAACCTAGACATGTTAAACTGTGGCGGTCAAAACCTTGGGCAACAAGAAGATGAGTCGATTTCTTGGCATAGTTTTGATTGTCGTCGGAATCGTTCTAGCACTTTCGCAGCTTTGTTCAAATTACTCTCAGTGACCTCTCGCTCTTATGGTGGGGCAGCTTTCTGATTCTGCCAGGCTTTCTGGTGATGATTGTCTACAGAACGCGACCATCGACGCATGTTTCAGGTTGACTTCTTGAAAGCTTGCGCACCAAAAGATCTGTATGCTTCGATGAATTCTTTGGCAAATTCGTTCGCATACTTTTCTGTTCCTTTGTGCTTCTGGTCTATCGATGTGCGTAGGTGATGGTAGAATTCGTGCAAGACTATGAACGGCTCCATAAGTGCGTCACTGTTAAGCACATTGATAGTCTGATTCTTTGCAGTGTAGCAGCCCAACGTGTTTATTCGGTGGCGACTTGGTAGGCCTACCTTTATTTTCGGAAGACCTGTCTTGTAGTGTTCTGCAAGCAGCTCTAGGGCTTTTTCGGCTTTCCCATTCACGATAAGCTGCACGATCAGTGCCTTAAACCGGGTTTCCAAGGATTCGCCTCACACTATCGTTTGCACGTCCATAGAAACCTGCTCAAATCAATCATTATATAATCGGCGCTGGGCATACATGCACGTTAGGATATGTATGGAAGATCTCTCTTATTATTCTCTGCAATGTTCATTATGAACTCGTACTGGGCCTCTAGGAGAATCATTAGCTTGTCAATGTCTTTCTTAGTATCCTCAATATCCTTGGTTTTTTCCAGGATTCCTGATTTTTGAAGTTGCTCGCCTACGTTTTCAATTGATATTTGCATGATCTTGACCTTGAAAGCGAAGATTTGGAGGACGTAGAAAAGGCTCAGTTGCGAAGATAACCACTCTAAATGGTCGTATTCAAGCATCTTCCTCAACAACGCCTGAACCTTCTGAGCTTCCGTAGATTCTTTTGATTTCAGTATGCTTTCATAATTCTCTATACGTTTAGAAGCGAGATCCTTACTTTCGTCGAAGAGCTTCTGTGTTCTGCTCGTAGTCTTTTTCAATATTTCAATGACCTCATCCAAGTTCGGTTCCCTCTTTTCTCTCTTGTGCGATAGTTAGTTGCCGACCAATGTATTAATGACTTTTTCGTGCGTAAAACCTGCAAAGACGCAAGTACTGAAAAACATAGCACGCAAGTAATATATGTTGGTTGCTATGCCTCTTTCTGGGACTGAGAATGATGGATGTTCATGAGGCTATTGAGATTAGAAAGTCGGTGCGTGCTTATGATTCTACATCTGTTCCAAAGGACGTCTTAATGAGAGTCTTGGAAGCTGCTCGTCGTGCACCTTCTGCGAGTAACCTTCAACCATGGCACTTCGTTGTAGTAACTGACGCTAAGAAGCGCAAAAAGCTCAGTGGGGGAATGTTTGGGAATTTCCTTGCTGAAGCTCCAGTTGCCATAGTTGGGTGTGGTGATCCAAAAGTCTCGCCCAAATGGTATATGGTTGATGTGGCTATTGCCTTGGAGAACATGGTATTAGCTGCAACGAGCGAAGGCTTAGGCACGTGCTGGGTCGGAAGTTTCAATGAAGAGGAAGTTAAGCAGGCGTTGAGAATCCCTGACAACTACAAGATCGTGGCTCTCTTGGCAGTTGGCTATCCACGCGAAAAGTTCGATCTTACCAGAAAGCCGGAATATTCCGTCCAACGAAGGAAGGAACTGAGCAAAATCGTAAGTTACGAGGAATTTGGCCAGTTCCCCACGGTCTAGAAGGGTCTGTCGACTACGCCATTTGCTTGAGAAATCGAGGGAGCTTTCCGGCAAGTTCGCAGATGTCTGCCACGGTCATGTCCGGTTTCTGTTGGCTGTCGAGCAGGTTCCCAAGCGAGTAGAACTGGGAAGGAACGAAGATCGTTTTCATGCCAGCAGTCTTTGCGCCTTTGATATCTTCAAGCGGGCTGTCTCCAACATAAACAGTTTCTTCCGCATTGACATTCAGTCTTCTTAGCACTGCTTGGAAGATCTCTCTGTGGGGTTTTCGCCAACCAACTTCTTGTGAAACTAAGATGGCGTTGAAGAATCGGTTTATGCCCAGTTTTCTGAGTCCAGCATAAATGACTGGATAATAGGTGAAGTTCGATATCAGACCTAGCTTGTAATCCTCTGAGACCCTTCTCAACATGTTTTTTGCGCACGGTCTAATCTCTAGGGAAGCCAAATAGTCTTCGAAGAAGGCGTTGACAGCTGTCTTTATGCGTGCGTCTTCAGAGTTTGTCTTGAAGCCGAGGCTGTTTAGGGCTTCTGCAATCCAAACGGCATTTGTTACTTCAACTAGCTCTTGGTAGCGAACAACGCGGTATTTCTCATGCGCTAGGCTGTATGCGTCTAAGAAACATTCAGCGCTAACGTTGAAGCCCACCTCTGTGATGGCCTTGCACAGTTTCACCTTTGAATCTTCAAGGTTGTATCCTTTAACATCTGTCAGCGTTCCAATGAAGTCAAAGATTACTGCTTTGCTGGGAGCCAAGTCTGATCCTCTTGTGTCTCCGCCGTTGCGTCTTGCAATGCGGTTTTTCGTATAATAAGATTTGCTGGCAAGATGTGGCATGTCAGTTTGGCTAAGGGTCAAATGTCGAGGTTTAGAAAGGAAAGAAGAAAGCCGAGGACGCGAATTGAGGGTCAAGACTGTTTCGTCGCTTTCGTTAGTAGTGCTTTGCGTCTTCGGAATTGTTTCATTGCTGCTGACGATCGCAACAGGCATACTAACAGGAGCATTCGTTAGTTTAGGCGTTTAGTTGCTTTCGGAGGCGCGTGATCGATTTTTGGGATCATTCGCCGCACTTTTTCGGCGAAGACTGTTTCCAGAAGTTTGTCGGGATCGCCTATCGCCTCTTCGACCTTTGGGTCAAATGGGATTTCTCCGAGGAAATCTAGACCCAGCCTTAGTGTTTGTTGTTGTAAAGCTTTGCTAGTGTTCATCTTCATGTTTTCCACGATGCCGACCACTTGAATCTTCAAGTCCCCAAGCAGGCTCACCAGTTTTCGAACAGTTTCGAAGGCAAGCTGTGAAGGTGTTGTTACCACTAGAAATCTTATGTTCTTGATCAGTCGTATCAGATCGAGTGTTGCGTCTCCGATACCTGGTGGCATGTCTATGACCAGAAAATCGAGTTTGCCCCACCTTGTGATTGAGAGCAATTCGATTAGCGCGTTTGAAACGTCGGCGCCTCTCAGGGGTGTAGCCTGTTCGCCTGAGTAGTAGATTATCGACATGTATTCCATGCTGTGCACATTTGCGGGTACTATTCCCTTGTCTTCTTTTGGTTTCGCGCCCTTAATTCCCAAGATTAGATGTGTAGATGGACTTGTGAAGTCCAGGTCGAAAAGACCTACCCTCATGCCCTTCTTGGCTAGTGTGAGAGCTAATGTTGATGCCAATAGGCTCTTGCCTACGCCTCCTTTGCCGCTGGAAACAGCAATGATCCTAGCTATGCCCTTCGTTCTTTCGTCTATTATGGCGGTTCGCGGGTCAACCAAGGCTCACTTCACTCCCTTTATGCTTTCCAGCCAGATCCCCCGTCCCTCGATTATTTCGAAATCAGGGCTTCCGCACTTTGGACACTTGATGTATGAGTGTGCAACTTCAGGCACGAAATGTATGGCTTCCAACGAGTCTCTGTCCAGTCTGTTCTCGCTGATTGGCCATTTGTGCTCGCAAGCTCTACATTTCAATTCGGCTTTTTCGGTTCCGACGTCAAATCTGACATGTTTAAACTTGGGGGGCTTGAGCTGCGATAGTGCAAAGTTGAATATGTCCAGTTCTATTTGCTGCAGTTCTCCAACCCGTACTCTTACTTCCGTGACCTCTTTCAGTCCTTCTTTTTCTGCAATCTGAGAGGCAGCAGCGATCACTGCTTCAGCCAAAGCCCATTCGTGCATGAAAGAGCCTACGCATGAGCATCACTTAAGAATATTGTGCGGTAGATGCTGCTATTTCTTCATTAGGTATTCGTGTATGGCTTGTGCAGCTTTCTTGCCTGCTCCCATGGCGCTTATTACTGTGGCTTCGCCTGTGACTATATCTCCGCCCGCGTAAACGCCTTCAATGCTTGTTTTGCCATTCTCATCTGCCACTATAGTGCCCCATTTTGTGACCTGCAAACCTTCAGTTGTGCTTTGTATGATGGGGTTCGGCGTTCTCCCAATGGCTACTATTACAGTGTCGGTGTCCATGACGAACTCTGAGCCTTTAACGGCAACAGGTCTTCTTCTGCCCGACTCGTCGGGGGGTCCAAGCTCCATGCAGATGCATTCCATGGCTTTGACCCAGCTTTTCTCGTCGCCGATGAATCTGATTGGGGCGGCTAGAAACTTGCATATGATTCCTTCTTCCTCAGCGTTTTCGATTTCTTCCAGTCGGGCTGGTAACTCCTCGCGTGAACGTCGATAAACGATGCAGACCTCTTCGGCGCCTAGGCGCAGGGCTGAGCGTGCCGAATCCATGGCCACGTTGCCTCCGCCTATGACCACGACGTGTTTACCGATTCGTATAGGAGTGTCTGTTAGCGGGAAAGCGTAGGACTTCATCAGGTTGACTCTGATCAGAAATTCGTTTGAAGAGTAGATTCCGCCAAGGTTTTCTCCGGGCACGCCCATGAATGCTGGTAGGCCTGCGCCAGTGCCGATGAAAACGGCGTCAAACCCTGTTTTGAGCATCTCCGGGATGGTGTGTATCCTTCCAATAAGGTATCCCAACTTGAGGTCTGCGCCCAACTTCTTGATGTAATCCACTTCTGCCTGAACTATGCGTTTCGGCAGACGAAATTCTGGAATGCCGTAGACGAGTACGCCGCCTGGCAGGTGCAGCGCCTCGAAGATCAGAACCTGATGTCCACGTTTCGCTAGGTCAGCTGCAACTGTAAGCCCAGCTGGCCCCGCGCCTACCACTGCCACTTTCTTGCCTGTTGGTTGAGCGTTCTTTTCTGCTTTGACGTTTCCTCTGTTTCTTTCCCAGTCCGCCAGCCAACGTTCCAGTCTGCCGATGCTCACTGGTTCGCCGACTTTGCCCATTATACAAACTTTCTGGCATTGTTCTTCCTGTGGGCACACACGCCCGCAGATTGCTGGAAGCACGTTTTTCTCCTTGATCTTGCTAATTGCTTCTTCATACTTTCTTTCTTTCAGAAGTTTGGTGAATTCTGGGATGCTGATTCCCACTGGACAGCCTGCTACGCACTGTGGTTTTGGGCATTGTAGGCAGCGGTTTGCTTCTTCAAGAGCCTGTTCTTCAGTGTAGCCCAGAGCAACTTCGTTGAAGTTTTCCCTTCTAACCTTTGGGTCCTGCTTTGGCATGCGCACTGCTTCTTTCTTAGGCTTCGGTTTGGGCCTACTTTCGGACACAGCTGCAGCCTCCTTGCACTTCCCATAGAAGCG
>Ga0315281_10013234_pt1 | contig 11179 bp, 9 predicted proteins | sample YL17G07_0_MG_FD_204540 | JGI IMG/M metagenome (GOLD analysis project Ga0315281, IMG submission 204540) | Sediment microbial communities from Yellowstone Lake, YNP, Wyoming, USA - YL17G07_0 | ecosystem: Environmental > Aquatic > Freshwater > Lake > Sediment | place: USA: Wyoming | collected... | reverse complement strand
GCAGCCGCACATTGTGGACATGTTGAAAAATGACGAGATTGACCTCATAGTAAATACGACTGAAGATAAACAGGCGATTGCTGACTCCTATTCAATACGACGGACCGCCCTGCAGCACAAGGTGTTTTATACCACCACCATGGCAGGAGCGGCTGCCACCATCATGGCCCTGAAACAGAAAGGTTCCGATGAGGTCAACCGGCTGCAGCTATTGCACGAGGAAATAAGATGACCAAGGTGCCCATTACGGCACAAGGCGCTCAACGCCTGCGCCGTCAGCTTAAGGAAATGAAGACCGTCGATCGGCCGCGCATCACCCAGGCCATCGCCGAGGCGCGCGCGCATGGTGATTTAAGCGAGAATGCCGAATACCACGCGGCGCGGGAGCAGCAGAGTTTTCTCGAGGGCCGTATCGCGGCCATCGAACATGTACTTGCCGACGCCCAGATCATCGATGTCACCACGTTGAACACGGACGGCCGGGTGGTTTTCGGCGCAACGATTGCCCTGATTAATCTGGCCAACGATGAAGAGGTGACCTACCAGATCGTCGGCGATGTGGAGGCGGACATCCAGCAGCTTCTGATTTCGGTGACCTCGCCGATTGCGCGCGCACTGATCGGCAAGCAGGAAGGTGACGTCGTGCAGGTCATGGCGCCGGTCGGGACGGTGGAGTATGAGATCGTGGAAGTACGCTATGAATAAAAACGTATCTCGTATCTCGTATCTAGTATCTCGTTTCCAGATTCACGAGATACAAGCAGTTTGCATATCACGAAGTGGCTAAACGTCCGAGTAGTTCCCGCTGGCTGCAGCGCCAGCGTAAAGACCCCTACGTTAAACAGGCGCAACAGTCGGACTATCGTTCGCGCGCAGTCTACAAGCTGATCGAGATCGATGAGAGGGACCACCTGTTCCATAAAGGCCAGACAGTTATTGATCTGGGGGCAGCGCCTGGTAGCTGGTCGCAGTATGTCGCACGGAAGACTGCTCCAGAAGGCAGGGTGATTGCGGTCGATATATTACCCCTGCAACCTGTAGATAACGTATTTTTTATACAGGGGGACTTTGCCGAAGATGCCGTTTTGCAGCAATGTCTGGCCGCGCTCGGCGGCGCCCGGGCAGACCTTGTAATTTCCGATATGTCCCCCAATCTAAGTGGTATTAAAGTGGCGGATCAGGCGCGCAGCATGGCGCTCGTGGAACTGGCGCGAGATCTGGCTTTGCAGGTGTTAGGGCCAGGCGGCGATCTCCTGGTCAAGGTCTTTCAGGGTGAAGGGATGCGGGAATTCCAGTCGGGTCTTAAGGAGCATTTTCAGAAGGTGGTGTTACGGAAGCCCAAGGCATCGCGGGAGAGTTCCAGCGAGATTTACCTCTTGGCCCGGTCCTTAAGATGATGAATATCAATAGAAAGTGCTATAGTGCATAACTATTGAGGTCCTGATTTATCAGGCAATTCATAAACAGGTACTGAAAATCTTGTATCTCGTGAATCGTATCTCGCAAACCGGAAACGAGATACAAGTTACTAGATACTAGATACGAGATACTAGATACAAATAAGAGGTGTTAAATTGAACGATACTGCAAGAACCCTGGTCCTGATGGTGGTGATCACACTGGTATTGATGCTGGTGTTCAAGAACCTGTCTGCGCCCGTGGTCACCAACATCCCCTATTCAACCTTCATCAGCGAGATCAAGAACGGAAACATAAAATCGGTCACGATTGAAGGCAGTCTGCTTACAGGCACACGCAGTGATAGTTCACGTTTTTCGACCTACAGCCCGGAGACGGGCAACGAGGCCCTGATCGGGACTCTGTTAGAACATAATGTCGAGATCAGTGGCGCAGATCCGGACCGTAATTCGTTCTGGGCCCATGCGCTGATCTCATGGTTTCCGATCCTGCTCCTTGTCGGTATCTGGATCTATTTCATGCGCCAGATGCAGGGCGGCGGCGGCGGTCGCGGCGCCTTGTCTTTCGGGAAGAGCCGGGCACGCCTTCTGGGTGAAGACCAGGTCAAGGTCACGTTCAGTGACGTCGCCGGTGTTGAAGAGGCCAAGGAGGAAGTGGCCGAACTGGTGGAATTCCTGCGCGACCCCGGCAAGTTCCAGAAACTGGGTGGCAAAATTCCGCGTGGCGTGTTGATGGTCGGTGCTCCAGGCACCGGCAAGACGTTGCTGGCGCGGGCCATCGCCGGAGAGGCCAAGGTGCCTTTTTTTACCATCTCCGGTTCTGATTTCGTCGAGATGTTCGTCGGGGTCGGCGCCTCGCGCGTGCGCGACATGTTTGAGCAGGCGAAGAAACACGCGCCCTGCATCATCTTCATAGACGAGATCGACGCTGTGGGCAGGCATCGCGGCGCAGGCCTCGGCGGCGGTCATGACGAGCGCGAGCAGACGCTGAACCAGTTGCTGGTGGAGATGGACGGATTTGAAGGTAATGAAGGTGTGATCATCATTGCCGCGACCAACCGGCCCGATGTCCTTGACCCGGCCTTGCTGAGGCCCGGGCGCTTCGATCGACAGGTCGTGGTGCCGTTGCCGGACATCCGCGGCCGTGAACAGATTCTGAAAGTGCACATGCGCAAGGTGCCGCTGGCCGACGACGTCAAGCCTGGCATCATCGCCCGCGGCACGCCGGGATTTTCCGGCGCCGATCTGTCCAATCTGGTTAATGAGGCCGCCCTGTTCGCTGCGCGCGCCAACAAGAAGATGGTGGACATGGAGGACTTCGAGCGCGCCAAAGACAAGATCATGATGGGTGCCGAGCGGCGTTCCATGGTTATGAGCGAGAAGGAGAAAAACCTCACGGCCTATCATGAGGCCGGTCACGCCATCGTCGGTCTGCTGGTCCCTTCCCACGATCCGGTTTACAAGGTCACGATCATCCCGCGCGGACGGGCGCTGGGCGTTACCATGTACCTGCCGGAGGAAGACCGTTACAGCCACAGCAAGGAAGAACTGGAGAGCAGGATCTCAGCCATGTTTGGCGGCCGCATCGCCGAGCAACTGGTGTTTGGCAAGGAACATGTGACGACCGGCGCCAGCAACGATATCGAGCGCGCCACGCTGATCGCGCGCAATATGGTCACGCGCTGGGGCCTGTCCGAGAAACTCGGACCGCTGACCTACACTGAAGAGCAGGATGAAGTCTTCCTGGGGCATTCGGTGACGAAACACAAGGCCATCTCGGATGAGACCACGCATCTGATCGATGAAGAGATCAGACATATTGTTGATCGCAATTACCAGCGTGCGGAAAAACTGCTCAAGGCCAATCTGGACACGCTGCACTCGATGGCCGAGGCCCTGATGAAATACGAAACCATTGACGGAGCCCAGATCAAGGACATCATGGAGGGCAGGCCGCCGCAACCGCCTGATGGCTGGGATGATGAAGGCAATCACAGCAAGCCGGAAGGGGGTAAGGAAACCGCCGTTGCGCCGGACAGCAAAATCCCCAAAGTACAGCCACCGGGGAAACCTGCATAACATAGTATCTCGTTACTCGTATCTCGTATCTCGCAAAATGTCGATCGAGATATACTTCACGAGATACTAGATACGAGATACTAGATACGAATGTCTACAGAACGCAAATACTTCGGTACCGACGGCATCCGCGGCCCCGTGGGTGAGCCGCCCATCACTCCTGATTTTGTAATGAAACTGGGGTGGGCGGCGGGGCGTATCCTGGCCGGGACAGGCACAGGCCCGGTGTTGATCGGCAAGGATACGCGCATCTCCGGCTACATGTTTGAGTCTGCGCTGGAGGCCGGGTTGTCTGCCGCCGGTGTGGACGTCTGTCTTCTCGGCCCCATGCCGACACCCGCCATCGCCTATCTGGCACAAAGCACGCGCGCCCAGGCCGGCATCGTCATCAGCGCCTCACATAATCCGTTCCATGACAATGGCATCAAGTTTTTCTCAGGTGAGGGCAGGAAACTGCCGGATGCGATGGAACTTGCCATTGAGCGCGAGCTGGAGACCCCCCTTAAAGTGATCGATTCGCGTCGCCTGGGCAAGGCCAAGCGCATGGATGATGCGCCCCGCCGCTATATTGAATTCTGCAAGAGCAGGATACATCCGGAACTGAACCTGGGTGGACTCAAGCTGGTGCTGGATTGTGCCCATGGCGCCACATACCGCGTCGCACCCGCCATTTTTGCGGAACTGGGCGCGGAGATACTGGTGCTGGGCGCCGAGCCAGACGGACTGAACATCAACAAGGATGCTGGTGCGACCCATCCCGGACATTTGCGGGAGAAGGTCCTCGCCGCAGGTGCGGACGCCGGCATAGCATTCGACGGCGACGGCGACCGCGTCATCATGATTGATCACACGGGTGCCGTAGTGGACGGTGACGAGATACTCTACATCATTGCCCGTGCCCATCCCGCCATACTGAATGGCGCCGTGGTGGGTACCGTCATGTCCAATCTGGGACTGGAAAAGGCGATACGTGCTCTGGGACTGGATTTTCTGCGTGCCGGTGTCGGCGATCGATACATCATGGACATGCTGGACAAACACAACCTCGTACTTGGGGGTGAGACCTCCGGACATATCGTGCACCTCGGCATGTCTACCACCGGGGACGGTATCCTCTCGGCGTTACAGGTGCTGGGTGCGATGATTAATTCACAAACCTCCCTGCATGATCTCACACAGGGATTGCACAAGTTCCCGCAAAAACTGGTCAATATAAAAATGCAGAAACGTGTCGATCCCCAGGCGCTGCCCGGGGTCGCGGCCGCCGTCAGGGAAGCCGAGGCCCGGCTTGGTCAGGAGGGACGTATATTACTGCGCAACTCAGGTACGGAGCCCCTGATCAGGATCATGGTGGAAGGTACTGATGCTTCCCAGGTGGACGATATCGCCCATTTTCTTACCGTCAAGATTGAGTCGGCGATTGTGGCCTGAAGGGTTTGAATAGGGAACCTCTGATTTTCAGCAGAGGTTCTTTTTATGTAGATATAATATTGGATGACCTGATGAGATTGCGCCCGTCTTTTTTCGCGGTATACAGAGACTTGTCTGCGGCATTAATCAACATGTTGGTGGTGACCTGAAGTCCGGGTACCGTGGTGGCCGTCCCCATGCTGATGGTTACATGATTAGTGATCCTGGATTTGCCATGGGGGATATTCAGAGACTCCACTTCTTTTTTTATCTGCTCCGCCAGATTGAGGGCGCCTCTCTGGTCCGTGTCAGGCATGATGATGCAGAATTCCTCACCCCCATAACGTGCCGCCATGTCGCCCGGACGTTTGACGTTTTCCTGCAATACAGTGCTGATAAGACGCAGGCAATTATCACCGACTACATGGCCGTATTCATCGTTATATTGCTTGAAGAAATCTATATCGAGCATGATCAGCGAGATGGGTGTTTGGGCGCGCTGGGCGCGCAGCAATTCCCTCTGTAACGCATCGTCAAAATGCCTGCGATTGGCCAGGTTGGTCAGGCTGTCTACGGTGGAGATGGCCTCCAGCCGCTTGTTAAGGGCCTCGAGTTGCTTGTTGGAACTGGTCAGAGATATTACCAGCCCCTGGTTGGTCAGGCGCAGATTGATGGCTTCGGCCAGGACATCATAGTGCCAGTCGAACAGGGTGATGACGACATAAAGGTAAACGATGCCGAAGATGGCTATGTAAATATGAAAAAGATCGCCCAGCAGCAGACATTGGAAAACGGGCAGGCCCAGAGCAGGCAAATAATACGACAGGAATGATAATTTGTCCGTGGAGAATGACACCATGGCCACCGGGATGACGGTAATGACCACACCCAGGATCGTAATCTGGTTCAGGTGCGGCAACAGCGGCAGGAACAGAAAAAGACCTACGCCATAGGCTGTTCCAAGCATGGCACAACCCAGTGCGAATTTTTTTTCCAGCGTCCTGTAATCGGTGATGGTGTGGAGTTTTGTCCGGGTTATGCTGATATCCAGAAAGCGCAGGGCATTGATGACCGTCAGCGTGCCCAGCCATGTCAACGCCATTATTTGACTGGTGTAATCCCTGACCAGCCAGTAGATCATAAGTGCAGGGATGAAGTGGACCAGCGCACGGCCCGGGGGTTTAATATAGAGCAGGATGACCTGCTCGATGAATACCTTGTCAGTAATGGAAGTTGTATTGGTGATCACCATGATTCAGTTCTTTATTGTCGACCTATTTATGAATCACCCGTTATGAATCTATATATTTTTTTCAAAAAACCGGGACTGGTTGCAATTAAATCTATATTGCACGCAGGAGTTCATTGATGCCCACCTTGCTGCGGGTTTTTTCATCCACCTGTTTGACGATGACTGCGCAATAAAGACTGTATTTCCCGTCCGCCGAGGGCAGGCTGCCGGAGACCACGACAGAACCCCGGGGAACGCGGCCGTAGGAAATGGCGCCGGTTTCGCGGTTGTAGATGCGCGTGCTCTGGCCGATATAAACACCCATGGAAATCACCGCGCCTTCCTCCACGATGACGCCTTCCACGACCTCGGATCGCGCCCCGATAAAACAATTGTCTTCGATGATTGTGGGACCGGCCTGCAAGGGTTCCAGCACGCCGCCGATGCCCACGCCCCCGGACAGATGCACGTTCTTTCCAATCTGCGCGCAGGAACCGACCGTGGCCCATGTGTCTACCATGGTGCCGGAATCGACGTAGGCGCCGATATTGACGAAGCACGGCATCAGGACCACGTTGGGCGCGATATAGGAGCCGCGTCTGGCCATGGCCGGCGGCACGATGCGCGCCCCGATTTTCTTGAAATCGGATTTACCGAACCCGGTGAACTTGCCCGGCACCTTGTCAAAATAATTGGTGTGTCCGCCCTGGATGACCTTGTTGTTTTCCAGCAGAAAGGACAACAGCACGGCCTTCTTGACCCATTGATTGACCACCCATTCCCCGTTTTTCTTTTCGGACACGCGTAGCGTGCCGCTGTCCAGACGGGACAGGACTTCCTGCACGGCGTCTTTCAGTTTCTTTTCGGCCGAGTCCCGGGTGAGGGCCTTGCGGTTTTCAAAACCCTTGTTGATTATTTGTTCGAGTTTTTTCATTTCTGCTTACCTGTCTGCATGGTAGTTACATAATCGTATATACGCAACGCGGCTTCTTTGCACTCCGCAAACGGAGGCACCAGTGCCATACGCACCCTGTTGTGTCCGGGATTTATACCATTTGCGGCGCGGGATAGGAAACTGCCGGGCAGTATCGTTACGTTCTGTGAGGCATACAGCCCTCGCGCAAAGTCACAATCTGCTACCGGCGTCTCCGGCCACAGATAAAAACTGGCGGCAGGGAGGCTTACCTGCATTACCGGTTCCAGTATCCCGAGTACTGCCGTAAATTTTTCGCGATACAACTTTCTGTTCTCAATGACATGTTCTTCATCCTGCCAGGCGCGTGTGCTTGCGGCCTGTGCATATGACGGCATGGCGCAACCGTGGTAGGTGCGATAACTCAGGAATGCGCTGATAATCCGCTCATCTCCGGCAACAAAACCTGAACGCAGGCCGGGAACATTTGAGCGTTTGGAAAGGCTGTGGAATACAACGCAGCGACGGTAGTCATCGCGACCAAGTTCAGACGCCACCTGCAACAACCCGGGAGGCGGGTTTCCCTCATCAAGATAGATCTCGGAATAGCATTCGTCGCTGGCGATGATGAAATCATGGCGATCAGCGAGTTCCAGGAGCCTGCCGATGGTATCGCGCCCGATGATCGCGCCGGTCGGGTTGCCGGGGGTGCAGAGATACAGCAACTGGCAGTGTTTCCATACCGATGCCGATACGGCCTCAAAGTCGGGGATATATCCGTTCGCCTCTTCGCAGTTCACGTAGACGGGCCTTGCGCCCGCCAGCAATGCCGCGCCTTCGTAAATCTGGTAGAAGGGGTTAGGCAGCATGACGACGGGATCGGGGGCCCGTGCGTCCACAACGCATTGGGCAAAGGCAAACAGGGCCTCGCGTGTGCCATTGACCGGCAGGATGTGCCGGTCGGGGTGGAGGCCGGCAGCGGGCAGTTTGAACCTTTTCCTGAGCCAGTCGGCCATGGCTTGGCGCAATGCATCGCTGCCCCGGGTCCTGGGATAGAGGGCGGCCTCCGGAAGATGCGCCCTCAGTTCATCCAGGATGAAAGCGGGTGTTTTATGCCGGGGTTCACCGATCGAGAGATCAATTGCCGCTTTGTTTTGCGGGGGAGATATGCCCTGTTTCAGCCCGGCAAGCTTTTCAAAGGGGTAGGGTTGCAACTGCGCCAGTCCGGGGTTCATCAGGGGGCCATGGAAGTTATGAAACAGGAGGTTATCAGTATAGGCCATCCTCCGCCGGCCAAAAACAATCATGTGCCATAGGCAAGATGGATATAAGCGCTATTATGCTTTCCCAGTCGAAGTAACAGGCGACTTGAGGTATGCTGTGCAACCTTTTTTGCAGGTATCATCAGCTTTTATTAAACAATGGGTTTTGCACGGGTGCGAAAGAAGATTCTAGTCCTTCCCGGTGACGGGATCGGTCCCGAGATCATGTCTGAGGCGGTCAAGGTGTTAGAGGCCCTGATGACCAGGCATGGGCTGGACCTCAAGCTTGCTTATGGGTTGATCGGCGGCAGTGCCGTCGATGCCGAAGGCGCACCCTTGTCCGCGGATACCTTGCAGCGCGCCAGGGAAAGTCATGCGGTATTGCTGGGCGCCGTGGGGGGTCCGAAATGGGATGCGATCGAGCGTTCACTGCGGCCCGAACGGGGATTGCTCGCGATCCGCGCCGGCCTTGGCCTGTATGCCAACCTCCGTCCGGCGGTATTATTTGATGAACTGGTATCAGCTTCAACATTGAAACCGGAAGTGGTGGCCGGTCTCGACATCATGATTGTGCGCGAACTGACCGGTGACGTGTATTTCGGTGAACCACGCGGCATCCGCGTGGCGAGCGATGGTCGGCGGGAAGGGTTTAACACGCTCAGATATCATGAATCCGAGATTGAACGTATCGCGCACATTGCTTTTACCATTGCCAGGCAAAGAAAACGCAAGGTGTGCTCGGTGGACAAGGCCAATGTGCTCGAAGCCACCGAACTCTGGCGCGAAGTAGTGACAAGCGTATCCGCAGCTTATCCGGATGTATCATTGCAGCACATGTACGTGGACAACGCCGCGATGCAGCTCGTGCAGCGACCCAGGCAGTTTGATGTGATCGTGACCACCAATATGTTCGGAGATATTCTTTCTGATCTTGCGTCAATGTTGACCGGATCCATCGGTATGTTGCCTTCCGCCTCGATTGGCGGGGCCGGGCCCGGACTTTATGAACCCATACATGGTTCCGCCCCGGACATTGCCGGACAGGACAAGGCCAATCCGCTGGCGATGATCCTGTCCGTGGCTATGATGCTACGGTACTCATTGAATATGCCTGAACACGCGGAACGAATTGAAACAGCGGTGCGCAGGGTGCTTGCTGAAGGCATCAGGACAGCGGATATCTATACTCAGGGAATGCACAAGGTCGGAACCCGGGAGATGGGGGATGCAGTAGTAAAGGCTTTAACTTAGTGGTTAATTGTCAGTAGTCCGTTGTCAGTTGTCCGTGGTGGTTAGTTGTTCATTGACCACGGACCACTAACAATGATTTTGTAACAATACTGAAAGGAAGAAGCAGGAAAACTTATGAGCAAGAAATTTAATGTCGCCGTTGCCGGTGCAACCGGCGCGGTCGGTGAGACCATGTTGTCCATATTGGCACAACGTAATTTTCCGGTTGATCAGGTGTATGCTCTCGCCAGCAGCCGTTCCGTGGGCAGGAAGGTGAAGTTCGGCGGCCGGCAACTGGCGGTACAGGAACTGGAGTCATTTGATTTCAGCGGCGTTGCCATCGGACTGTTTTCAGCCGGCGCCTCGGTCTCTGATGTGCAGGCGCCGCGGGCCGTGGCCGCGGGCTGCGTGATCGTGGATAATACTTCGCGTTTTCGTTACGACGCTGACATCCCGCTGGTGGTGCCCGAAGTCAATCCGCACGCCATCGCGCAATATAAGAACCGGGGCATTATCGCCAATCCCAATTGTTCTACCATCCAGATGGTGGTGGCCTTGAAACCCATCCACGACGCGGTGGGCATTGAGCGCATCAATGTCTGCACCTATCAGGCGGTGTCCGGCACCGGCATGAAGGCGGTTGATGAACTGTCACAACAGACGGCGGCGTTGTTGAGTGGCAAACCGGCGGTATCCAAAGTCTACCCCAAACAGATTGCTTTCAACGTCATCCCGCATATCGATGTCTTTCAAGAGAATGGCTATACCAAGGAAGAAATGAAGATGGTTTGGGAGACCCGCAAGATACTTGAGGATGATCGCATCCAGGTCAATCCGACCACGGTGCGTGTCCCCGTATTTTATGGCCATTCGGAGGCCGTACACATTGAAACCAGAAGCAAGATCAGTGCTGCCGATGCGAGAAAGTTGCTGGAAAAGGCGAGTGGCGTCGTTGTTATTGATGAGCGGGCCAATGGCGGTTATCCCACTGCTGTCACGGAGGCGGCAGGGCAGGATCCGGTTTTTGTTGGACGTATCCGGGAGGATATTTCACATCCCAGGGGGCTGAACCTGTGGATAGTCTCAGATAATGTCCGGAAGGGGGCCGCATTAAATAGTGTTCAAATCGCTGAAATTTTGGTAAAACACTACCTCTGAACTATAGTTAAAGAGTAATTGTAAAGGACATTCGCAGGTTATATTGGTCAGAAATTGCTTGGATGAGGGTCTAATTGACTGAGCATTGACCTATAGAGTTTTGCAGAGAGGGGTAGTTTTACCAGGGATTGGGGGTCTTTAATTAACTAACTATCTGAAATTTAAGGATTTCCGCTCGTTATGACGAATAAGAAGATATTATATTCATCAGTTGTAATGGCACTGTTGATACTGATGCCGCAATCTGCTACCTATGCACTGGCGTTATCCGAGATAAAACTTAATTCTTCGTTAAATCAACCACTTAACGCAACAATCGAACTTCTCTTCGCAACCCCGGCAGAGCTTGATAGCTTGAATACTTTTATTTCAAGGTCCAAAAGCAAACCTGCTGGCAGTGGGGGGTATTGGCCACAACTTAAAGTGGAACTGGTACGCATGGAAAAGGGCAACAGTTATCTGAAAATTACCAGCAAGG
>Ga0315281_10013233_pt1 | contig 11180 bp, 6 predicted proteins | sample YL17G07_0_MG_FD_204540 | JGI IMG/M metagenome (GOLD analysis project Ga0315281, IMG submission 204540) | Sediment microbial communities from Yellowstone Lake, YNP, Wyoming, USA - YL17G07_0 | ecosystem: Environmental > Aquatic > Freshwater > Lake > Sediment | place: USA: Wyoming | collected... | reverse complement strand
CTGTTCTTCTTTTTTGGCATCATCGATAATTTGCAGGGCCTTATCCTTGGCCTGCAATAAAATTTCTTTTTGCTTATTTTTAGCTTCGGTGATTAAATTTTCAGCCTTGGCTTCTGCGCCTTCTATTTCTCTTTTAGCTAAAAATTTTCTAACAAAATAACCAATTACAAAACTAACGATTATTGCAACTGCAGAAATCAAAAAATTTATAATATCCATAATTTCTCCGATGAAAAAATAGAGTGGATTTTTAAAGGAACATTAAGATTAGACGAATTTTATTGGTAAAAGCGTCTTTTTTTTGAGGAAAATTTGATTTTGCTTATATGAGTTCATTTGATAGATTATACTTCTGGAAAAATTCATTAAATCTTATGTCCTAAATCCTTAACTCTATTTGTTAATTTATTTAGTGTTTTAATTTTAGCACAGCCTGCTTTTTTTAGCAAGTCTTGGGCAAATTGACTTTTTTGCTTAAAAAGCGTAAAATTATTCAATAAGGAGATGATAAATCTTTCTTTTTTATTATGAATGTCTCTGAATTAGCCAGAAAACTTAAAGTGAATTCAAGTGAGCTTTTGGAAGTATTGCCAGAGTTTGGTTTTGATATTGGGAAAAGGGCTATTAAGGTAGATGATAAGGTGGCAAAAAAAATTTTAACCTTGGAGATTAAAATAAAAGAAAAGCTGGAGAATTTGAAAAAGGAAAAACTTGAAGAAGTGGAAAAATTAAAGCCAGAAGAGATACAAATTACTCCCGCAGAAATAAAAATTCCAGCAGCTGTCACAGTCAGAGAATTTGCCCGGCTTATTAATAAACCGGTTAATTTAGTAATTAAAGAATTAATGAAAAATGGCGTGCTGGCTTCCTTGAATGAAAAAATTGATTTTGATACAGCGGCAATTATTGCTGATGAATTTGGGCTCAAAATTTTTTTATCAGCTGATGAAGGTGAAAAAGAAGAAGTAGGCGAGAAAATAAAAATGATTTTGGAAAAAGAAAAAAAATCAAATTTAAAGCCGCGCGCACCGGTGGTGGTGGTCATGGGGCATGTTGACCATGGCAAGACAAAATTATTAGATACAATCAGAAAAACAAATGTCATGGGAGGTGAGGCTGGAGGAATTACCCAGCACATTGGCGCTTATCAAGTAACAAAGAAAGGCCAATTAGTTACTTTTATTGATACGCCTGGTCATGAGGCATTTACTGCCATGCGATCTAGAGGCGCAAAAGTAGCTGACATTGCAATTTTAGTAGTAGCTGCCAATGATAGTGTAAAGCCCCAGACCATTGAAGCGATCAAAATTATTCAACAGGCGAAATTACCTCTGGTGGTAGCCATAAATAAAATAGATTTGCCTGATGCTGATATTGAAAAAGTTAAAAAGGATTTGTCTGCCTTGAATTTATTGCCCGAAGATTGGGGCGGGCAGACCATCTGCCGCCCAATTTCAGCCAGGGAAAATATTGGCATAGATGAGCTACTCGAGACCATATTGCTGGTAGCTGAATTAGAAAAGGATAAAATTGTAGCCAATCCTGACAATGAAGCAGTCGGGACAGTTATTGAAGCCCATATTGATAAAGGGGAAGGACCAGTGGCTACAGTTTTGATTCAAAACGGGACACTGGAAAAAGGAGATAATTTATGTATTGACAATGCTTATTTTGGAAAAGCGCGAGCTTTGAAAGATTATAAAAATCAAGATATTGATAATGCTGGCCCTTCTGTTCCAGTAAAAATTATAGGGCTCAAATACCCGCCACGAGTCGGAGATATTTTAGAAGTGACTTGTATAATTGGAAGAAAAAATAAAAAGATTAAGGGCGCTGAAGCTTTCAAAAGAGAGGCATTTATTCAAACTTTAAAAACCGGCCCAGAAGAGAAAGAAGAAAGCTTTAAAAATTTGAATTTAGTTATTAAGGTTGATGTTTTAGGTTCATTGGAAGTGATTACAGAATCAATAGAAAAAATTGAAGCTAAAGATGTTAAAATTGATGTTATATCCAAGGGTTTGGGCAGTATAACCGAAAGTGATGTTGATTTGGCTTCAAGCAGCAATGCTTTGATTATTGGTTTTCATGTTAAAGCTACTGCTTTAGCAGAAGATTTAGCCAGGGAAAAAAATGTGGAAATACAATATTATAATGTTATTTATAAATTGCTGGATGAAGTGAAAAAAAGGCTGGCTGATTTAATTTCCCCGGAAATAATAAAAAAAGATGTTGGCCGCGCTGAAGTCTTAGCTATTTTTAAAACAGAAACAAAGAGCATGATTGTCGGCGTAAAAGTTTTAAGCGGCAAAATCGCCAAAGATTTGAAAGTTGATGTTTTAAGAGGCAAAAAAATTGTTAATGCAGGTGAAATTACTGAAGTTCAGATTGGTAAAGAAAAAGTGACTGACGCTGTTGAGGGTCAAGAATGCGGAATCAAATTTGTAGGCAAGCCAGATATTAAAAAAGACGATATTTTACAAATATTTGCTGAAGAACAGATTATAAAAAAAATATAAAAAAATATGGCGATCATTGAAGATCGCCATGAAACTGATTTTTTTATTGTTGACCTGGATCATTTTCCAGCTGGGTTCTCACCAGTTCTTGCCCTGATTTATCGAAGAATATTTTTTCTCCAGTAGTATACTGGATAAAAGATATCCCGATGAGGCTGCCGGCTAGGGCGATGATTGAAACTGCTGCCCAGAAAGCCATGAAGATTATCAGAACTGTTCCGATGATTTTGGCAATCTCGGTCAAGATATTTGAGAGCGTGCCGTAGTCAGTGAAAAGAGGGGCGAATAGGATCAAGGCAATTTTGCTCACAAAGAGAACGAGTATGCCGAGCACGAAGATGATTGGAATTCCCCTGATCCAGGGATTGTGATTATCTCTGGTCTGTATGGTTAAACAGACTGCCACAAACACAATCGCCAGAAACGCTATCAATACATTATCCATTTTAGCCTCCTTGCTAAAGTAAAGATTTAGTTTATTAAATATAGTATAGCATATTTTAATAATTTTGTCAATATCTATGTCAGAAATTAAACTAACTATAGCTAATTTTGAAGAAGAAGTCTTAAAAAGCCCTGTCCCCATATTGGTTGATTTTTGGGCAGAATGGTGCGGTCCTTGTAAAATGATGGGGCCGATTTTAGAACAATTAGCCAAAGAATTTGAAGGTCAGCCAATAAAGATCGCCAAATGCAATGTTGATGAAAATCAGGATTTGGCACAAAAGTATGATATTATGTCCATCCCGGCTTTTAAGATTTTCAAAAACGGGCAGGTAGTTGAGGAATGGGTTGGTGCCCAGACTTTGGAAGGTCTGAAAGTTAAGTTGGAAAAAATACTTTAATAAAGTCTAAATTTTTAATTTTAAATTTAATTCAAGGCTAAATGTCTAAATTTAAAATTATAATATTTAATTATTGATTTAAAATTTAGTATTTAAAACTTAAAATTTTTATATGGCAGAACAATACGACCTTGTAATTATCGGCGGCGGTCCGGCTGGTTTAACTGCCGGTATTTATGCTTCACGCCGTAATTTAAAAACTTTAATTCTGACCAAAGATATTGGCGGTCAAGCAAGTAGCGCCAGCTGGGTAGAAAATTATCCTGGTTTTGAAAAGGTTAATGGTTTTGAATTAATGCAAAAATTTCAAAAGCAGGCAGAAAGTTTTAGTTGCCAGTTTAAATATGAAGAAATTGCCAAAGTAGAAAAAACAAATAAGCACTTTTCAGTTAAAACAGTAACAGGCAATGAATATCAGGCGCTTGCTTTGATTTTAGCTTTTGGTAAAACGCCGAGCAATTTAAATGTACCAGGCGAGAAAGAATTTACTGGTAAAGGCGTGGCTTATTGTGCGACTTGCGACGGTCCATTATTTAAAAATAAAATTGTGGCAGTTGTAGGCGGGGGCAATTCAGCTTTGGAATCTGCCAGTTATTTAGCACAGATTGCCCAGAAAGTTTTTCTGATTCATCGCCGCGAAGAATTTAGGGGCGAGGCAATTTTAATTGAAAGAATTAAAAAAGACCCCAATATTGAATTAAAATTAAATAAAATTGTGACTGAAATTAAAGGCGACAAATTTGTTAAAGGTTTAACGCTAGAAGATGTTAAAACCAAAGCCAAAGAAGAGTTAAAATTAGACGGTATTTTTATTGAAATCGGCCACACCGTTGATGCTTCGCCAATAAAAGAACTAGTTAAATTAAATGAAAATAATGAAATTATAATCGATGAGGCATGCCAGACAAATTTACCAGGTGTTCTGGCAGCTGGTGATGTGACCAATATTAAATTTAAGCAAATAGTTATTTCCGCGGCCGAAGGCGCTAAGGCTGCCTTGACTGCGTATAAATATATTCAGGATATTAAGGGTACTAAAGGGGCGATATTTGACTGGGGGAAGAAATGAACTCTGAGATATGAGATCTGAATTATGAAATTTGGCAGGTCGAAGTTTTACATGGGTTAAGTACAACCTCCCCCTGGCTCGGCCAAACAAAAAATTAGAATTAATGTAATTAAATTAATGCGCGCCAAGGCAGGCTGAACCCCTCCTTTTTTAAGGAGGGGAAAGCGAGAGTGAAAATTTTGTAAATTTGTAAAAGATTCGTAATTTCGTAGGGCTTATTGACTTTGCCCTTTTTTGTTCGCCTTCGCTCCGTGGCGCGGAGCTACGGCGAATTTCGCTCCAAAAATTACAGAAAGTTGTAAAAGTATTAAAGAAAATGCTTCATTTTTTGCTGGAATTTTGGTAAAATAATACTGATACGAATCTACGAATTAGCTACAGATCTACAAATGGTTAATGTAGGAATTATCCGTAGCATTTGTAGATATCTGTAGATATGTAACAATTAACACCATGGAAGAAGCACAAACCAAAGATTTCATCAGCAAAGATTTTATTTACGCCATTGTGGGCGCGACAGCCAATAAAAATAAATATGGCTACAAGGTTTTAGTTGATTTAAAAAATAAAGGCTTTAAGGTGGTGCCTGTTAATCCTAAATATGAAGAAGTCGCTGGTTTGCCCTGTTCTCCGGATTTAATTTCAATGGAAGAAAGGCCGGATGTGGTAATATTGATTGTTGGTCAGGATAATGCCAAGAAAGTTGTGAAAGAATGTATGGATTTGAAATTAAATTGCTTATGGTTTCAACCAGGTTCTGAATTTAAAGATGCAATGAATATGGCCCAAAGTGCTGGTTTTAAAATTATGGTTGATAAATGTATAATGCAGGAAACAGAAAGTCTGTAATTAAATTTTATTAATAAAAATAATGATCTCGCCAAGGCGGGATTTTTAAGTTGAAAAATTTTTAAAATTAGCGTAAAATTTGGTTATAGCTTGTAAGCTGGGTAAGTAAATTAAGCTGGGTAAGCCAGCTTAATTCTTACTTTACTTAGCCACCTTAGACACCCTTTTTTAAAAAAATTATGAAAGAATACAAACCAGCAGAAATAGAGCCAAAGTGGCAAAAATACTGGGAAGATAAAGAATTAAACAAGGCCAGTGATTTTTCCAAAAAGCCCAAGTTTTATTGTTTGATTGAATTTCCTTATCCGTCCGGCGAGGGTTTGCATGTGGGCCATCCGCGTTCTTACACGGCTCTGGATATTTTGGCGCGCAAAAAAAGAATGCAGGGTTTTAATGTCATGTACCCGATTGGCTGGGATGCTTTTGGCTTGCCAGCGGAAAATTATGCCATCAAGACAGGTCTACATCCAAAAGTGACTACTGAAAAAAACATTGCTAATTACAGAAGGCAATTAAAAATGCTTGGCTACTCCTTTGATTGGTCGAGAGAAATCAATACAACCGATCCGGTCTACTATAAATGGACTCAATGGATTTTTTTGAAATTGTTCGAAAAAAATTTGGCCTACAAAACCAAAATGGATATTAACTGGTGCACTAAGTGCAATGTTGGTTTAGCTAATGAAGAAGTAGTGCAAAATCTTTGTGAAAGATGCGGGGGCGAAGTTTATCGCCGCGAAAGAGAACAATGGATGTTAAAAATTACTGATTATGCAGACCGCTTATTGGCTGATTTGGGAACTGTTGATTATTTGGAAAAAATTAAAAAACAGCAAAGCGATTGGATTGGCAAAAGTTATGGAGCCCAGGTTGTTTTTAAAGTTAAAAGCAAAACCATGCTGCCCAAAGAGCATATGTTTGATTTACCAGTTTATACGACCAGGCCAGATACGCTTTTTGGCTGTACTTATATGGTAGTGGCGCCAGAACATGAATTGATTGAGAAATTTAAAGACCAGATTGATAACATTAATGACGTGCTTGATTATCGTGATCAGGCCAAGCATAAAACAGAATTAGAAAGAACGAATTTGGAAAAAGCCAAGACAGGAATTGAACTACATGGTTTGAAAGCTATTAATCCAGTTAACGATGAAGAAATTCCAATCTTTAGCGCTGATTATGTTTTAGCAACTTATGGCACTGGCGCTGTCATGGCCGTGCCAGCGCATGATCAGCGTGATTATGACTTTGCTAAAAAGTTTGATCTGCCAATTAAAGAAGTAGTTTTAGGTGGTAATATTAAAAAAGAATCCTGGACAAGCGACGGCACTTTAGTTAATTCGGATTTTATTAATGGTTTAAATGTCCAGCAGGCGACTGATAAAATTATTGAATGGTTAGAAAAAAAAGGTTTTGGTTTTCAGACAGTTAATTATCATTTGCGCGATTGGATTTTTTCCCGCCAGCGTTACTGGGGTGAGCCAATTCCTATTATTATTTGTCCGCACTGCGGCTATGTGCCAGTAGCTGAAAAGGACTTGCCAGTTCTTTTGCCTGAAGTGGAAAATTATCAAACAACTGAAAATGGGGATTCACCCTTGGCTTTAATTTCCGACTGGGTTAATGTTGAATGTCCAAAGTGCGGGGGTGAGGCAAAACGGGAAACCGATACTATGCCAAATTGGGCAGGTTCATCCTGGTATTTTTTAAGATATTGCGATCCGCACAATGATAATGTCTTAGCTGATAAAAAGAAATTAAAATACTGGACACCGGTTGACTGGTATAATGGCGGTATGGAACATACGACCTTGCATCTTTTATATTCCCGCTTCTGGCACAAATTTTTATTTGACATTGGCGTAGTGCCAACATCTGAACCTTATGCCAAAAGAACATCGCATGGCTTAATTTTAGGTGAAGACGGAGAAAAAATGTCCAAGTCTCGCGGCAATGTGGTTAATCCAGATGATGTGGTTAAAGAATATGGCGCTGATACTTTTAGGGTTTATGAAATGTTCATGGGGCCTTTTGACCAGCCAACGCCATGGAGTACGCAGGGTGTTGTCGGGATAAAAAGGTTTTTAGAAAAAGTTTGGTCAGTCGGCAATAAATTAGATAATAAAAAAAGAACAAACAACGATGATTTAGTGCGCTTAACTCACAAGACAATTAAACAGGTGACTGAACAAATTGAAACCCTGGATTTAAATACCTGCATTTCAGCTTTGATGATATTAATTAATAAATTTCAGGCTGATGGCTGTAATCAGGAAATTTTTGAACAATTTATAAAAATATTTTCACCTTTTGCGCCGCATGTTTGCGAAGAACTTTGGGCTAATTTGGAAAATAAAAAATCCATTTTTCTGGAGAAATGGCCAGGGTATGACGCACAATTGGTTAAAGATACGGTAAAAGAAGTGCCGGTACAGATTAATGGCAAAATGCGCTGTAAAATATTAGTGACTGAAGATATGCCGGAAAAAGAAGTGAAAAATTTAGCCTTGGAAGACGAACATGTGAAAAAATGGCTGGAAGGCAAAGAGGTGAAAAAAATTATTTATGTGCCAGGCAAAATTTTAAATATTGTGATTTAATTCTGATATCTGAATTATGAACTATGAGATTGGGGCTAATAAAATTCGCGCGTTAGTAATTTTGCCAACCTATAATGAAAAGGAAAATATTGAAAAATTGATTAAAGAAATTTTAGCTCAAAATTTAAGCTTGGATATTTTAGTTGTTGATGATAATTCACCAGATGGCACGGGCCAATTAGTTGAGGGATTAAGAAAAAATATTCCTCAACTTTTTATTTTACACAGAGAAAAAAAGGAAGGATTGGGTTGGGCTTATATCTCGGGTTTTAAATGGGCATTAGAAAAAGGTTATGATTATATTTTTCAAATGGATGCTGATTTATCTCATCAACCTAAATATCTACCGCTTTTATGGGAAAAACTTAAAGAAAATGATTTTGTAATTGGCTCCCGTTATATTAAAGGCGGAGGCATTGTGGGCTGGCCCTGGTACCGTTTATTTTTAAGCTGTTTTGCTTCGCTTTATGCCAGCACAATTTTAGGCACAAGAATTAAAGATTTTACGGGCGGATTTAATGGTTTTAGAAAAGAAGTTTTAAAAAAAATAGCTTTTGACAAAATTATCTCCCAAGGTTATGCTTTTTTGCTGGAGTTCAAATATAAGGTTGTGCGTAATGGGTTTAAAGTAGCGGAAGTTCCCATAATTTTTATTGAGCGCAGAAATGGCAAGTCAAAAATAAGTAAAAGGATAATTTGGGAGGCGATTATAAATTGCTGGAAATTAAGATTTGGGTTATAAAATCATTGCTTAAATTGCAAAAAATGCTATAATTTAAATAGCTAATATTAAGGGATAATCAAGTTTTAAATGATTAGCAAGGGTGAAAAATTGTTGAATTTTATCTTAAGTTATATTAAGAGGAATTTTTAAATTCTTCTTTTTTTATTTTAATAATAGTAGTTTAAATTTAATTTTAAACGTATGGAAAATTTTAAGGAGAAAAAATCTAGTTTTTAAAAAAATATTATGAAAGAAAAAGCATTAGTAATTTTTTTCGCTCTGATTTTAGTCGTTGCTATAAATTATGTTTTTTTTGCTTTTTTAGGCCTGCAAAGACAAAGAGCAGAGGCTTTTAGCGGTGCTTTTGGCACAAACTTTTTTTCTTTTCCCGCTGGTTTTACTGGCGCTAATATTCCGGCTGGCACAAATATGCAATTATTAGGAGATTTTTGGCTGCCTAATGGCTGGACAAATGATAATTTAACTTGCAGTTTAAAGCTTGATAATAATGCTTGTTTTCCCATGGCTGATGCTGATGGCGCTTTTTCTTTAGGCACGGGCACTGATGATGATCCAGCAGGTGGCTCACCCTTTAGTTTAGTGCCTTATGGCGGAAACATTTTAGGAATATTTTTTCCTTGGACTCAATGGGTTTGCGCTGATAGTTGTACTAACCCGACTCAAGTTTATGTTGATGGTACTGCTGCTGCTGCTGGGTTACCCATAGCAGGCGACTGTATTCCTGGAAACAGCGGCACTGATGTGCCAATCTTAGGCGCTATAGGCGCTGGCCCATTTACAAATGTAGGAGTAGGTTGGAATTATTGTGGCTGGGTCCATTCAGAATTGGTTAATAATAATGGCCTTTGGGATTATTGCAACCCTGCTGTTAACCCTGCTTGCGGTGCTAGCGCAGCAGCAGCACAAGCAGCGACTGAAACAGCCTGGGCTTTAAGTTTAGATGAAGATAATGTTTTGGCTACGGGTAGTGATTGGGCTAATACAGTTTTAGGCCAATATCAAGGATCTGCATTTGCTGCCTGGGTTGGCAATGAAAAATTTGTGGATTTAGATCCTGCCACTGTTGGCGGATTTGATGGTCTTACCACAGAGCCAGCAATAATAGATTTGGACAGTGATAATTTTTATGAAAATGGTCCTGATACTTTGCTTGATGCTAATGGTTCTGGTGCTGGCATTGGCACTAATGATGATGTGATCGCTCCAGGCACTCCATTAACGGCTCTAACTTTGGCTGACAGTGTTTGCGCCAATACCTTAGGTCAGGGCATAGTCGCAGGCCAGGTAATTATTTATGTTGATGGCAATGGCGATTGCATTCCAGGTAATGGCGGCGCTGATACGCTAATTAGAGATGATACGGCCACAGGATTACCCGGTATTATTGCTGGTATGGGAACTTTTCCTTTTACATTTATAACAATCAATGGCGCAGCATTATATAAAGATGCGGATTTAAGCGGGACTTGGACTTTTGGGGCAGGAGCTGCAGCTACTGAATCTTTATGGCTGGAAATACAAGGCGCTAGTCAATGGAATCCTAGCTTAGAAGGTACAGGTCCGGCGATTGAAGCTGACGGTACCGGTTCGCTAGTTGGTCCAGGTGTCCCGCCAAATATAGATGATGATGCTTTATTTAGAGGCAATACTTTAAATTATTTAAATCCTGCTGATAATATTTGTTTTTCTCTTACGCCGGCTGGTGCAGGATTTGAAGATATTTATGTTGATTCAAATAACAATTGTATCCCAGGAGATTTTCCAGGTGATGTGCTTTTAATGGATGTTTCAGTAGATGGTTTAAACCCGGCCACCACTTTTGGCGGCACTTGGGCATCTGGCACAGGGAATTTGGCTTATGCTGATAGACTCGCACCTTTTGGCGCCTATACTTGGGGTGCTAATGCTGCAGCTACTGAATCATTGTGGTTAGAGCTTTGGCCAACCCAAAAATATACTGCGAGCGCTGATACTGATGTTTATAGCACTGGCTTTGCTTTGGCTGGCGATGCCTTGCTATCCTTGGCAGCTGCTAATGGGCCTCTTGGTTTTAATTTAAAATATCTTGATACCAATAGTTCTGGCACTTTAACCTCAACAGATACAATTGTGGAAGATAGTGGTAATGCGCAAACTGGCCCGGTTGTTGCCCCAGTTGGTAATAATGTTCTTGATAGAATAAATGATTATACCAGTATGGTAATGGTTGCTAATAATCCCGCCCAACCAAATCCTGCTTTGCCAGGAAATGATATAAGAAATTTATATTTTTGTTCGCCTGGTGTGGATGATTGGTGCGGAACAGGCGATGCAGGAGAAGGCTGCTCTGCGCCTATACCTTATCATAGCGCTGAAGCTGCTTGGTTTGACCCAGCCCTCGCAACTATTCCGACTTTTGGTAGTAAAGTATGTATTTTTGCTGATATTTCAATGGGAGCTACGGCAGGCCGAACAATTCAATTACAAATACCTCAACTTGTAGATAATAATGCTAATGGCTTATATGATCCTGGAGACAAAGGTATTTTTACTTTTTCCAATAACGACGGGCCG
>Ga0315281_10013232_pt1 | contig 11180 bp, 11 predicted proteins | sample YL17G07_0_MG_FD_204540 | JGI IMG/M metagenome (GOLD analysis project Ga0315281, IMG submission 204540) | Sediment microbial communities from Yellowstone Lake, YNP, Wyoming, USA - YL17G07_0 | ecosystem: Environmental > Aquatic > Freshwater > Lake > Sediment | place: USA: Wyoming | collected... | reverse complement strand
ATTGTCGCCATCGTCGGCGCGAACGGGGCCGGCAAGTCCAGCCTCATTCGCGCCATAGCCGGTATCGAGAAGCCACGCGCGGGACGGATCCTTTTCCGCGGTCGCGATATCACCGGGTGGGAGAGTTACGGAACCTGCGACCTTGGCATCGGCCAGGTAGCCGAGGGACGCCAGATCTTTCCCAGCCTGACGGTGCAGGAAAACCTCGAGATGGGAGCGATGTTGCGGCGCGCCCGCGGCAAGGCGCGCCAGACGATGGATGAGGTGTTCGCGATGTTCCCGCCGCTCGCGGAGCGCCGCACGCAACTTGCGGGCACGATGTCGGGCGGCGAACAACAAATGCTCTCCATCGGTCGCTGCCTGATGGGCCAGCCCGAGCTGATCATGTTCGATGAGCCATCGCTGGGACTCGCACCGACCGTAGTCCAGGAAGTATTCCGCACGATCCGCATGCTCAACGACAGGGGAATGACGATTCTTCTCGTGGAGCAGAACGTGGCCGTGTCGCTCAAGCTGGCGTCGCAGGCCTATGTGCTGGAAAACGGACGGGTCGTCATGGAGGGACGCGGCGACGCGCTTCTTGCCGACGACCGGATCCGCCGCTCCTACCTGGGGCTATGAGAGCAGCGCCTCGGCCAATTTGCGACTGGTGAAGGATTTAGTTTTTCATATGTCTCCCGTTTTCCGCCCGTTGCAACTTCCTAACGGGCGGAAAACGGGAGATTGTGTAAGGCAAAGCAGGACTAGGCCATTGGATTTCGGCTGTGCCGGCTCGGGGAAGACTGATCGTGCGATGAACTCTCAGAGCGTCGAAACATGTAGGCCGCCTCTCCTGCGCTCGAACACGTTCTGGCAGGCCGCGCAACGCATCGCAGCCGGATAGGCGCGCAGCCGTTCCCGTACGATTGTGTCCCCGCAATCGGTGCACACGCCGAATGTGCCCTGTGCGAGCCGGGCCTGCGCACTTTCGATAGCGCGAAGTTCCTCGACGTCGTGGCTGACGATGGCCAGATCGAGGCCGCTTGCCGCTTCGAGCAGCGCCTTGTCACCGCCGTCGGTCACCGATACGGCATCGGGCGCAACACGCTCCGCCCTAGCCTGGGCGAGCTTGGCTTGGATCTCGGAAACCAACTCGGCGTTGCGCCGGGCCAATCGTTCGCTGAATTCCGTTTTTTCGGCGGGCGAAAACCCAATCATGCGAAACCTCCATACGTAAGATGAGCATAGCGCCGCAAGGCGCTACTCGCTTGACCAGGATCAAACCCGCGTCCGGAGCCGCCGGCCGCGCCTCCGTGCAGGGGTGTGTCCTGCGGGTGTAGCCTTGCTGCGGATTTTGCGGCAGAATTCCAGTAGCCCGTCCGGTTTGGAGCATGGCGATTGACTCACCACTGATACTGACGCTTGATTTTCACGGTGTGCCGCACCGCTGGGTGACCTGGCAGCAGGCCTGTTTCTATTACGCCAAGAACCTGGTGGCATGGACGCTGGGGGAAGCCGCTTTCACTTTTCATGGCGGTGTTTCGCGTGCGACGGGCAGACGCTCCTGCATCACCACGCACTCCATCATCGCCATCCGGGGCAAGGCGATGGCAATGAGGGGCTTCAGCCAGATTCCTCCGCTCAGCAACCGTGAACTATTCCGCCGCGATCGCCATATCTGCGGTTACTGTGGCGGCGAGTTCGGGTTTCTGCGGCTCACGCGCGACCACATCACGCCGGTATCGCGCGGCGGACGCGACCACTGGATGAATGTCGTCACGGCGTGCCGGCACTGCAACGGCATGAAGCGCAACCGTACGCCCGAGGAGGCGGGTTTGGAGTTGCTCTATACGCCTTACGTGCCGAACAAGGCGGAATACCTCATTCTCACCAACCGCAAGATCCTGTCTGACCAGATGGATTTTCTGGTCCAGCATGTGTCCTCGCACAGCCGGGTACTGAAGCTCGCCGGCGCAATGGCCTGACCCGTCTCGGGTACGGGCGCGAGCACGCCTCGGTCCCACAATCTTGGTTCCCCATTATTGGAGCAAGGCCAAGCGCAGCCTGGCGCGCCGCGACCCGGTGCTCGCGAGCATCATCCGCGCCCATCCAACCATCGCGCTGCGCAGCCGGGGCGACGCGTTTCAGACACTCGCGCGCTCGATCGTCGGACAGCAAATCTCGGTGAAGGCGGCCGACAGTGTGTGGCGGCGTTTCTCCGAGACCGTGGTCACCGTGGAGCCGGCCACGGTGTCGGAGACCGGCGCACTGAAGCTGAGGAGCTGCGGCCTGTCGCAGCGGAAGGTCGAGTACCTTGTCGATCTTGCCGGGCATTTTGCAAACGGCACAGTCGATCCCGCGGGCTGGACGGTGCTCGATGACGAAACCGTGATCGAGCAGTTGACCTGCGTGCGCGGCGTCGGTCGCTGGACCGCTGAGATGGTTCTTATCTTCGGACTGCTGCGCCCGAATGTGTTGCCCCTGGACGATCTCGGCCTGCAGCGCGCCGTGGGCCTGCGCTATTTCGCCGGCAGGCGCGTGTCTCCACGGACGATACGCAGGATTGCGCTGAACTGGGAGCCGTGGCGCTCGGTTGCAACCTGGTACCTCTGGCGCAGCCTGGACCCGGTGCCGGTGGAATATTGACCGCCGGTTCCATCGTTAAGGCGATGCCGATCCGCGGTCGCGCGCCGCGCAGGGTTTGCATTGGGGCGGCCATCGAGTGGCCATCGGGTAAAATGGCCCGATGAACAGGCGCGCTGGCCGATGAAGACCACCTTTCTCGATTTTGAGCAGCCGATCGCGGAGATCGAGGCCAGGATCGAAGAGCTGCGCTATGTCCAGGACGACTCGGCAGTGGACATTTCCGAGGAAATCCAGCGCCTGCAGAAGAAAAGCCATGCGCTCACCAAGGAGATCTACGCCAAGCTGACGCCTTGGCAGGTGGCACAGGTGGCACGCCACCCGCAGCGGCCCTATACCCTGGACTATATCGGCTTGATTTTCACCGACTTCGAGGAGCTGCATGGCGACCGCTCGTTCGCCGACGACGCGTCGATCGTCGGCGGTCTGGCGCGTTTTAACGGCCAGTCGGTCATGGTGATCGGCCATCAAAAGGGGCGTGACACCAAGGAAAAGATCCTGCGCAACTTCGGCATGCCGCGGCCGGAGGGCTACCGAAAGGCGATGCGGCTGATGCGGCTTGCCGAGAAATTCGGTGTTCCGGTCATCACCTTCGTCGACACGCCGGGCGCATATCCGGGGATCGGCGCCGAGGAGCGCGGCCAGTCCGAGGCTATCGGACACAATCTGTACGTCATGGCGGAACTGAGGGTGCCGGTCGTGTGCACGGTGATCGGCGAAGGCGGGTCTGGTGGCGCGCTCGCGATCGCTGTTGGCGACATCGTCATGATGCTGCAGTACGCGACCTATTCGGTGATTTCGCCCGAGGGCTGCGCTTCCATCCTCTGGAAGAGCTCGGAAAGAGCCTCGGAGGCCGCCGAGATCCTCGGGATCACGGCGACCCGTCTCAAGTCGCTGGCGCTGGTGGACAAGATCATCAACGAGCCGCTAGGCGGGGCGCAACGCGATCACGCCGGGGCGGCGCAGAACCTCAAGAAGGCTCTGCAGGATGCGCTGCGGCAGCTCTCCGACAAGGGCCCCGCCAAGCTTGTCGAGGAACGCTTCGAGCGCCTGATGAGCTATGGCAAGTTCAGGGAACTCGAGCTCAAGTAGTCTTGCCGACGGCGTGGCTGCGGTGCTGCGGGCCGTCGTGAATCCAGGGTCGCACCTCGTGGTCGGCCTTTCGGGCGGCATGGATTCCGTCACGCTGCTCACGATCCTGGCAGATCTCGCGGGAGTGTTCCGGTTCTCGCTTCGCGCGGTGCACATCGACCATGGAATCAGCCCAAACGCGCCAGTCTGGGCGCAATTCTGCCAGGACCTGTGCCGCAGGCTGAACGTGCGGCTGCAGGTCGAGCGCGTCCGCGTGGACGACTACCGTTCGCTCGGGGTAGAGGGTGCCGCGCGCCGCGCGCGCTATGAGGTCTACGCGCGCGAGGACGCCGACTTCATCGTTCTCGCCCATCATCGGGATGATCAGGCCGAGACGCTGCTGCTGCAGCTTCTGCGCGGCGCGGGTCCGCTTGGCATGGCGGGGATGCCGGGACTGCGGCCGCTGGCGGGCTCCCGCGCCAGGATCCTCAGACCGCTGCTGGCGTTTGCGCGCACCGACATCGAGGCCTGGGCGCGCGATCACGGTCTCGAGTGGATCGATGACGAGAGCAACGACGATACAGCGCGACAGCGAAACTTTGTCCGCCATCGGGTGTTGCCGCTGATCGAGGAACGGTTCCCCGCGGCGCGTGCGACCGTGGCGCGCGCTGCCGCACACCTCGCCGAGGCCGGGACGCTGCTCGCGGAGCTTGCCCGGCTGGACCTGGCCATGCTGGGTCGGGAGAAGGACGTCGGCGTGGCAGAGTTGCGGGGGCTCGGCCCAATGCGGGCCAAGAACGCGCTTCGCTCGCTGCTGCAGTCACGGGCGATTCCGGCGCCGACGGCAGCACAGCTTGACGAGCTGTACCGGCAGCTCGTCGACGCACGCGAGGACCGCACTGTGCTGCTGGAGATTCAGGGTTGGGAGCTCAGGCGCTACCGCGGGCGCATTTACGTCGAGCGGTCCCATGCTCCGGCGCGTGGGGATTTTCGCGAGATCTGGAAAGGTGAAAGCAGGCTGCCGCTGCTCGAACTGGGCGGCGTGCTGAAGTTCAAGCCCGAGGAGGGGCGCGGCCTGAGCGTCGCGCAGCTCCGCAGCGCCGAGGTGACGATACGCCTGCGCGCTGGCGGGGAGCGGTTGCAGCCCGACGCCCGCCGGCCGCGGCGCACGCTCAAGAAGCTCCTGCAGGAACGAGGCATTCCACCCTGGCAGCGTGCGCGCCGGCCGGTGATTTACTGTGGCGAACATCTGGTCTGCGTGCCTGGCATCGGCGAAGACTGCGCCTGGCAGGCGCGGTCCGGGGAGCCCGGACTTATCGTGACTTGGGAACCGCTCGATTAGGCAATCCGCCCGGCAATGCGGGCGTATGGGCCTCAGGCTGCGGATGCAGAATGCGCGAGCGGCCTGAAGACGACGCGCACACAAGTTCCCGAGCCTTCGGAGGGGGTGACGATCTCGACCTTGGCATCGTGCCTGTCGGCAATCTCCATGACGATTGCCAGGCCGAGGCCACAGCCTTCACCACTGGTTCCGGCGACTCTGTAAAACCGCTCGAATACGCGCGGGCGCTCGGACGCCGGAATTCCGACGCCGTTGTCCTCCACCTCGATCCACGCACCCCCGTCGGCCACACGGGTGCGAACCGTCACCGCACCACCCGGGTGGGTGTAGGCAATTGCGTTGTCCAGCAGATTGGCAAGCAGCTCGCGCAGAAGCAGTGCGTCCCCGAGTGTCCACGCGTCCTCCAGCTCGAAGCCGAGGTCGATATTCTTCGTCAGTGCTTTGGGCACCCAGGACTGCACCGCGCGGCTCGCCACGTCGTGAAGGTTGACCGGATCCCGGCCGGACACCGGGCTGACGCCGGGCTCGCTGCGCGCGAGAGTGAGCAGCTGGTTGACGAGGTGGCTGGTGCGCTGGGTCTCGCCGGCGATCATGTCCAGCAATGCGCGCATCTCGCCCGGGTCCGGATCACGGCGAGCGAGTTCCGCATGGGTCTTCAGGCCTGCGAGCGGTGTGCGCAGCTGATGCGCTGCGTTGGCGATGAAGCGCTTCTGGCTGTCGATTGCGCCATTCAGTCGGGTGAGTAGTTGATTGAGGGCGCTCACCAACGGTCGGATTTCCTGCGGCTTGTCCTCTTCCACTACCGGGCGCAAGTCAGCCGGGGAACGCGATGCGATCTCTTCGCGCAGCCGCTCGAGCGGCTTTAGGCCCCGACGTATTCCGTACCAGAACAGCGCGATGGCGGCCAGGGCTATGGAGATTTCCGGGAGCAGCGTGGACAGCAGAAATTCCCTGACGAGCCGTTCGCGCTTGATGAAGGTCTCCGCGACCTGCACCAGGATTCTTCCGTGCTTGTGCGGCACGCTGAGTGCCGCGACCCTGATGCGCTCGCCCTCGATTTTTGTCTCGTAGTAGCCGTGGTCGAATGCCTCGGTAGCCAGGCCGGACGGAGGCAGGGGAATCGTCGCATTTCCCGCGATGCGCTGGTTCTCGGGCCCAAGCACCTGGAAAAACATCCGGTCGACACTGTCGATCCGCAGTGCGTCAAGCGCAACCGTTGGCAGGCCTATTTCGATCCTGTCATCCACCACGTGCAGGTGGCTGGCGATTGCGAGCGCCGGGTCAAGCAGCGCGCTGTCATAGGCGTCCTGCGCCGCGCTGATCGCGGTGAGATACGTTGGGATCCCGCTGAGAACGATGAGGGCGGTCAGCGGCCCGATCAGCCAGCGCGCAAGTAGCCGTTGGAGACTATCTGGTTGAGGCATCCGGGTCTTCGACCATGTAGCCGAAGCCGCGCACCGTCCGGATCTTGATTCCTGCCTTCTGCAGCTTGCTCCTGAGCCGGGAGATGTATACCTCGATCGCATTGTGGGTCAGGGAGTCGTCCCAGCTGCATAAGGCCTGCAGCATCTGTTCCTTGCTGACCACCTGGCCCGTGCGCGTGAGAAGATACTCGAGCACACCCCATTCGCGCGGCGTCAGATCGAGATCTTCCCCGCCGATCTGGGCCCGGCGCGCGGTGGAGTCGACGGTCAGCGTACCAAGGCGCAGCGTCGGGCTGCGCACGGCCTGGCTGCGCCGTATCAGGGCGCGCACACGCGCTTCGAACTCCGGTAATGAAAACGGCTTTGTGACATAGTCATCGGCACCCAGATCGAGGCCGCGGACCCGATCGGGTTCGGCGTCGCGCGCGGTGAGCATCAGGACGCTGCCGCTCTCGCGATTCTTCCGTAGCTGCCGCAGCGCCTCAAATCCGTCGATGCCGGGCAGGTTGATGTCGAGCACGATAAGGTCGTAGTGTTCTTCCGCGCAGGCGCGAAGCGCCAGTTCCCCGGTGCCCGCGTGGTCCACCGCGTAGCCCGAGCGACGCAGCGTGCGCAGCAGTCCGTCGGCCAAGGCTTTGTCGTCTTCGACGATGAGGACTCGCATTCCAACTAGCTGATCAGATTCAGGATTCAGCATATCATGCGGCGCCGCATCCGGGTGCAAGGCGGGAGAGCGTGGAAAAAAAGTCGCGTGGGAGCATGACGCTCCCACGCTTCAAGAGAGGAAAAGAGACTACGACGTCACTTTATGCTGTGAGCCTTTCAGTTAGCTGAGGGAACGCTGACAAATGACTGACGCGTTGGTCTAACGCCTTGGACTGACACCTGGGGCCCGGTTGCAGACGAACCGACGCTCGGATCGGCCAGGTCCGGCGACTGCGGCCCCGCGTGGGCGACAGAGACGCAAATCCTTGATAAAATGGAAAGTTACGCATTTGGCCTCACGAACGTGTCCTCTGGAGATGAAGCATGGCTGCAGAACGAACTCTGTCCATCATCAAGCCCGACGCGGTAGCAAAGAACGTGATCGGACAGATCTATGCGCGCTTCGAAGGCGCTGGACTGAAAATCGTGGCAGTTCGGATGATGCAGCTCTCTGCAACACAAGCCGAAGGGTTCTACGCCGTGCATCGCGAACGCCCTTTTTTCCGCGACCTCGTGAAATTCATGGTATCGGGCCCCGTTGTGGTCCAGGTCCTCGAAGGTGAAAACGCGATTGCAAAGAACCGCGATCTGATGGGGGCGACCGACCCGGAGAAGGCGGCCAAGGGCACCATACGGGCGGATTTCGCCGAATCGATCGATGCCAATGCCGTTCACGGATCCGACGCTGCCGACACGGCACGCACCGAGATCGGATATTTTTTTCCGAGCCTCGAGATTCATTCGCGCTAGAGTTCATCGCGATGACGGTCAACCTCCTCGGTCTGGACGCCCAGGCGCTCGAAGCCTTTGTTGCGGAAATCGGCGAGAAGCCCTTTCGCGCGAAGCAACTGATGCGCTGGGTGCATCGCTTCGGGGAGAGCAGTTTCACCGACATGAGCGATCTGGCGAAGACGTTGCGCGAGAAGCTCGCTAAGGCTGCGGTCGTCGTGGCTCCGCAGGTCATCAGCGACGGCGTGTCGGAAGACGGCACGAGGAAGTGGCTGCTGGACGCGGGCAACGGCAATGCGGTCGAGACCGTGTTCATTCCGGAAGCGAACCGAGGCACGTTGTGTATTTCGACGCAGGCCGGCTGCACGCTGGCCTGCGAGTTCTGCTCCACAGGGAAGCAGGGCTTCAACCGCAACCTCACGGTGGCCGAGATCGTCGGGCAGCTCTGGATGGCGAACCGGGCATTGGGTGCCGCGTCCGAGAGTGAGCGCGAGGGGAACAACGAACGCGGCGCCTGCGGCGACCGCCAGGGGAATTACGAACGCGGCGCCTGCGGCCGCCGCGTAGTGAGCAACGTCGTGCTGATGGGCATGGGCGAGCCGCTGCTCAATTTTGAAAATGTCGTCCCGGCACTGCGGCTGATGCTCGATGACAACGCCTACGGGCTGTCGCGCCGGCGCGTGACCGTGTCCACCTCGGGCATCGTTCCTCTCATCGATCGGTTGCGCGAGGAGTGTCCGGTGGCGCTCGCGGTGTCGCTGCATGCGCCGAGCGACGCGCTGCGCGATCGGCTGATGCCGATCAACCGCAAGTATCCCCTGCGCGAACTGCTGGCCGCATGCGTCCGCTATCTCGACAGAGCCCCGCGGGATTTCATTACCTTCGAATACGTGATGCTGTCCGGCGTGAACGATGGCGAGCATCAGGCAAGGGAGTTGGTCGCTCTTCTTGCAGACGTGCCGAGCAAGGTCAATCTGATCCCGTTCAACGCTTTTCCCGGGGCGGAGTTCGTGCGCTCGTCGCGCGAAGTCATCCGCCGTTTCAGCGATTTCCTGAATGCTGCCGGCATCGTGACGACGACGCGCAAGACTCGCGGCGACGACATCGATGCGGCTTGCGGGCAGCTTGCGGGGCAGGTGCAGGACCGCACCCGCCGGGTAATTCGAATGGAGAAGGTGGCATGAGCTATCGACATGGATTCCTCTGGGGTTTGGGCGCTGCCGTGCTCGCACTGCTTGCGGGCTGCGCGGGCTCACCGGGCACTTCCGAAAGCATGGCCATGGAGACGGCGGCGAGCAGTGCGGCGGACTCCGGCCCCATCATCGGAGACGTGAGCCCGCCCCGCGAGCGGGCGCGTGTGCACACCGAACTCGCCGCAGCCTATTACGAGCGGGGGAATATGGGCGTTGCGCTTGAGGAGTTGAGAATCGCGCTCGCGGCGGATGCCAATTACGCGCCTGCCTACAACATACTCGGGCTTGTCCACATGGACCTGAAGGAGTACCCGCAGGCGCAGCAGAACTTCGAGCGCGGCCTGCGCATCGCGCCGAACGATCCGGACATGAACCACAACTATGCGTGGTTCCTGTGCCAGTCGGACCGCGAGGAGCTGTCTCTGCGTTATTTCCTTGCAGCGATCAAGAACCCGCTTTATCCCACGCCGCAGAAATCCTACGCACTTGCGGGTGCATGCGCGCTGCGCAAAGGCAAACAGTCGGAGGCGCGCGACTACTTCGAGTGGGCGCTGCGGCTCGACCCCAAGCTTCCACTGGCGCTCGTCAATCTCGCTCAAATTAAGTACCGGGCGGGGGAGCTATCCGAGGCGCGCGGGCTCGTCGGTCGCTACAACCAGATTGTCGAGCCCACAGCCGAGTCGCTGTGGCTTGCAGTGCGCATCGAGCGCAGGCTTGGCGACCGGGCTGCCGAGGCCAAACAGTCGGCGGAACTGCGGCGGCGGTTTCCCGGTTCGAAGGAACATGAGGACCTGGTAAGGGGCCGGTTTGAATGAGTGAAGAACACGCTCTGCCGCAGGACGGGGATGATTTGAGCCCCGGTGCCATGCTGGCACGGGCACGCGCGGTGCGCCAACTCGGTATTTCCGAGGTTGCGGAGCGCTTGAAATACGGGGCGCGGCAGATCGAGGCGCTCGAGGCGGACGATTACGGCCGGCTGCCCGGGACCACGTTTGTGCGAGGAATGATCCGCGGCTATTCGAAGCTGGTCGGCATGGATCCGGCGCCGGCCCTGAAGGCCCTTGAGCGTCGCAATATCCCCGCGCAGGCGACCGTCGATCTGCGTACCAAGCGCATTCCGTTCCCGGACGGAAACAAGCGCGCCACACGTCTGTATCTTGTGCTGTCCGTCATCACGCTTCTTGCCATTGTGGTGGTCCTCTATGAGTGGCATTTTGCGGAAGTGCCGCCGGCACCGGTGGCCGTCAATGCGGTGCCGGCGGCACCGCGTCCAGCGCCGCAGGCCGCTGTGGCAGCGCTGGTTGAGACCAAAAATGTGGCGCCCATTACACCCGCGGCACCCGCGACTCCTGTGACGCCCTTGACGCCCGTGGCAATGGCAGATACAGGCAAAGCGCCGGCCAGCCGTGGCAATGCCAGACGCATCCAGCTCGAGTTCCAGAGGGAGTCCTGGGTCGAGATCAAGGATCGCGCTGGCAGGACCCTGCTGTCGCAACTCAATCCGGCGGGTACGCAAAAGGTGGTCGAAGGCGCGCCCCCGTTCTCCGTTATCATCGGTAACGCCGCAAACGTCCGCGTCACCTACAAAGACGCGTCTGTCGATCTGATGCCCTACGTCAAGGTCGAGGTTGCGCGGCTCACATTGGAATAGCATGCCAAGCAGCGAAATCCGGCGACGCACGACGCGTCAGGTCCGGGTCGGCGACGTCATCATCGGCGGCAACGCGCCCGTCGTAGTGCAGTCTATGACCAACACCGATACGGCAGATGCGCTGGCCACGGCGCGGCAGGTGCACGAACTCGCCGCTGCGGGCTCGGAACTTGTGCGCATCACCGTCAATACGGCCGAGGCGGCTGCGAAGGTGGCCGAGATCCGGGAACGGCTCGATGCCTCGGGCTGCGACGTGCCGCTCGTGGGCGACTTCCACTTCAATGGGCACAAGCTGCTTGCCGATTACCCCGGGTGCGCGCAGGCGCTGGCGAAATACCGGATCAACCCCGGCAACGTGGGGCGGGGTGCAAAGCGCGACGAGCAGTTCGCCGCGATGATCGAATTCGCCTGCCGTTACGGCAAGACGGTGCGCATCGGCGTCA
>Ga0315281_10013231_pt1 | contig 11181 bp, 11 predicted proteins | sample YL17G07_0_MG_FD_204540 | JGI IMG/M metagenome (GOLD analysis project Ga0315281, IMG submission 204540) | Sediment microbial communities from Yellowstone Lake, YNP, Wyoming, USA - YL17G07_0 | ecosystem: Environmental > Aquatic > Freshwater > Lake > Sediment | place: USA: Wyoming | collected... | reverse complement strand
CGCGAACGCCAGGCCTGAGGCGGTTATCAGCCGATCGACGCATCCCGCCATCGACGTGATCTCCTCGGCAATCCATCGCTCGAAGTTGCCGCGCGTGACTTTCTTGCGAATCGTCACCGGACCCGACTCGAACGAGAACTCGGCTTCCATGCGCGCCGACAGATCGAACTTGGTGCGCTGCACGGCCTCGTGCAGCTGATAGCCCAGCTCGTCAACGAACGCGACGGCGCTGTTGGTCGTGCCGAAATCGACTCCTACCCAGGGAACCGCGGTGACGGAGGGAACAGGGTCAGGGGGTACAAACGAATCCTCGACAGAGGACGGTGACGCTGCAATCGCATCCACCAGTCTAGCCACAGAGACAGAGAGACACGGAGGTCGGAGCGCACGCTGCAGACCATCAACGCGCCGCAGCCGCCGCTTCGCGGCGGTCCAGCTCAAGACACGCGGCGTGAACACAAGCCAGTGAAGCCCCGGGGGGGCTTGCGTTCACGCCGCGTGCCTTGAGCCAGGCGTCGGCCGGTCTTCCGGCCGACGCTGCGGCGCGTTCAGCTCTGTGTCTCGGTGTCTCTGTGGCTCGTCAATCGGACAGGTGCGCGAGCCTCGCAGACTGAGTCTTCTCTTCTCATTCTTGCCGCAGCGCCACCATCACGTCCACTGAGGTCGCGCGACGCGCCGGCAGCCAGCTGGCGATGGCCGCGACGAGCAGCAGAACGGCGGGCACGCCGGCAAACACCGGCAGGCTGATCACGCCGCCGAGCAGGTGCAGCGCGACCATGAACATCAGCATCCAGCCCGCGAGTGCACCGACGCCGACGACTTTCAGGGTCTCGCCGACGATCTGCGACACGACGCGCCGCTCGGTGGCACCGAGCGCGAGGCGCACGCCGATCTCGGCCGTGCGGCGGGACACCGAGTAGGACACGACGGCGTAGATGCCGATAGCCGCGAGCACGAGCATCAGCGGCCCCAGCACGACGAACATCCGCGCGGGAATGCGACGAAGGAACAGGTTCCTCTCGACGTGGTCGGTGAGCGTCCGCACGTCGTACACCGGCAGCGTCGGATCGAGCTCGCGGACGACGCGCTCCACGTCCGGCCCAAGCAGCGCTTCGTTGCCCGGGCGCGTGCGCAGATGGATCTGTCCCATCACCGGATTCCGATACGACAAGTAGATGACCGGTGTCGGCTTCTCGCCGAACGTCTCGTTTAGCGAGTTCCTCACCACGCCCACGATCACATACCGTCGCTCGCGATTGGTCAGGCCCCGTCCAAGCGGCTCGGCGTCCTGCAGGAAGCGGTGCACGAATGCTTCGTTCACGATCGCCTGCGGTGGCGTCGCCAGATCGTCGAGCGCCGCGAAATCCTGTCCCGCGCGCAGCGGGATGCCCATGGTCTTGAAATAATCCTGTGTGACGACATTGCTCAGCGCGCGTTCGGGCGCCGCATCGCTTCGGGCCCGGCCTTCGAGCGTGAACGCGCGCAGCGGCAGGCCGTGGATGTCGAGCGGGACGGCGTTCGCAATCGCCGCTGATTCGACGCCTGGCAGCGCGCGCAGCCGGGCGAGCAGCCGGCTGGCAAAGTCGCGCACCGCAGCCTCGTTCAGGTTACGTCCTGACAGATCATAGGCAGCGAGCAGCACGCCTTCCCGGCGAAAGCCCGGATCCGTGTCCTGCGCGTCGGTGAAGCTGCGGACGAACAGCGCCGCCGCCATGAGCACCACGAGCGCGAGCGCCACCTCGACGGCCATCAGCGCATTGCGCATCGGGTTGCGGCCCGCGGTGCGCGCCCCCGACCGCAGCGCCGTCAGCGGATCGACGCGCGCGAGCTGCGCGGCAGGCGCCAGGCCGAAGCTCAGGCCGCACAGCACGCCGAGCACCGCCGCGAACCCGAGACCCAGGCCGTCCACGCCCGTCTGCAACTTGAACGGCACCGAGCCAATCATCGGCACGGCGCGCATCGCGTCCGTGGCCCAGACACTGATGGCGGCGCCGAGAGCCGCGCCAAGCAGCGCCAGCAGCGTGTTCTCCGTGAGCAACAGGCTCACCACGCGCCACGGTCCGGCGCCGAGCGTGAGGCGCACGCCCACTTCGCGATAGCGCGCGCTGGCACGCGCCAGCATGAGGTTGGCCGTGTTGCCGCACACCGCCAGCAGGAGGAGCAGCATGACGCCCTGCAGGACCGCCAGCGCCTCGATCAGGAACTGCTGCGGCCCGCGAGGCGCCTGCCAGAATCGCAGCACCTGCGCCTGCATGGCCTTGTTGCTGTCCGGGTAGTCATGCGCGAACTGCCGCATCGTGACGTCGATCTCGGTCTGCGCCGCGGCGCGCGTGGCGTGCGGCGCCAGCCTGCCGGCCACGTAGTAACCGCGCTGCCCGCGATCCTCCAGCTCGCGCGATCCGACAAACAGTTCGGGCGCGAGCGTCGCCGGGACCCAGAGGTCGAACGCCAGCATGGTCACGGTCCCCTGAAACCGCTCGGGCGCGACGCCGACGATGGTCAGCTGACGGTCGTTCACGCGAAGCGTCCGGCCGAGTACGTTCGGTGCGCCGCCGAAGCGCGTCTGCCAGTACGGGTGCGAGATCACGACGACCGGCGCGCCGCCGGCGCGTTCGACTTCGTCGGGGCGCAGAAACCGGCCGACTGCCGGACGCAGCCCGAGCGCCGAAAAGTAGTTGCCCGAGACGAGCAGTCCGTACGCTCGCTCAGGCCGTCCGGATTCCCCGACATTGAAGGGCACCATTCGAAAGGCGAACACATCGGGAAGCGCGCGCAGTCGATCGCGCAGGTCGCGGTACTCGAGCCACGACGCGCCGGGGTACGAACCGGTCTCCGCGCGGGGCTCGACGAGCTGAACACTGGCGGCGTCGGCGACGCCGGGGATCGGCTGCAGCACCATCGCCTGGATCCACGAGAACACGGCGGTGTTCACACCGATCCCGATTCCGACCGACACGATGACGACGGCGGCCAGGCCCGGCATCCGACCGAGCATCCGCCACGCCTGCTGCACGTCGCTCATCATGCGATTCCTCAATTCCTCAATTCCGCAATGACCCAATTCTTCATGCCCTGCCCGAGAACTCGCGCGACTCGGTGTGCACTTTGATCTTCTCGCCTTCTTTGATGAAGAGCGGGACGCGGATCTCCATGCCGGTTTCGAGCGTCGCGACTTTCGTCACGCTGCCGCTGGCCGTGTCGCCGCGCGCGCCCGCTTCCGTCGACGTGACCGTGATCTCCACGTGCGGCGGGAACACGATGCCGAGAGGCTTGTCGTTGTAGGTGTGAATCTGGATCAGCAGGCTGTCCACCAGCAAGAACTTGTCGTCGCCGACGATGTCCGGTGGGAGCGTGATGGTGTCGAAGGTCTTCTGGTCCATGAAGTTGTAACCGGAGCTGTCGGTGTAGAGGTAGGTCGCCCATACGAACGCGAGGTCCGGCTCGTTGAATTTGTCGCCTGCCTTGAACGTCCGGTCGAAGACCGCTTGCGTGAGCATGTTCCGCATCTTGATCCGGACGAGGGTCTGTCCGCCCCGCGCGGTCGGCTTGGACACCTCGACGTCCAGGCAGTGGTACGGCGCGTTCTCGTATTCGAAATAGGTCTTACGCTTGATCTCAATCGCTTCGAGCATGCTGGCCATGACCGACATTGTACGCGGCCCGCTCAGACGGCGTTCAGGTCGAATGCGCCGTCGCTGTCGCCGAAGCGCTCCAGGTGTTCGAGCCCCAGTCTGCGCAGCACGCTCAGCATCACGTTGGCCAGCGGCGTCCCGTTCGGCGCCCGTAGATGCCGCCCGCCCTTCAACGCGCCGCCCGCGCGGCCGGCGAGGAAGAACGGCACCCGCTTGTGGTTGTGCAGGTTCGAGTCGCCCATCGGCGACCCGTACACGAGCAGCGTCTGGTCGAGCAGGCTGCCGTCAGCATCCGGCGTGTTCTTCAGCTTCTCGAGGAAATAGGGAATCAGGCCGACGTGAAACGTGTTGATTGTCGCGAAATCCAGAATCCTGTCCTCGCGCCCGCTGTGGTGTGACGTGTTGTGGAAGGCGCCCGCGAAGCCGCTCTCCGGATAACTGCGGTTCGAAGTGTCGCGGCCCAGTTTGAACGCGAACACGCGCGTGATGTCGGATGCGAACGCGAGCACCTGGAGATCGAACATCAACTTGACGTGCTCGCTGAAGGAGTCGGGCACGCCGATCGGTTCGCTCGGCAGGTCGCGAACCTCACCGCTGCGGTTGCCTGCTTCGACGATCTGGATCCGGCGCTCGATCTCGCGGACGTGCTCGAGGTAGTCGGCGAGCCGCGATCGATCCGCCGGCCCCAGCGTACCAGCCAGCCGCGCGGCCGACGAGATCAGCCAGTCGAGGATGCTGCGATCCTCCGCGAGGCGCTCCGCGCGCTCGGCCGTGGTCGTCCCCGACCTGAGCACGCCGAACAGTTCGTCGAAGACGACCCGCGGATCGCGGGTCATCGGCAGGGGCCGGTTGGGCGCGGCCCAGCTGATCGCGTCGGTGTAGACGCAGGAGTAGCCGTAGCCGCAGCCCCCGGCCTGATCGACGCTCTCGACGCACAGCTGCATCGACGGAATCGCGGTGTCCTGGCCGAACCGCTGCGCGTACAGCTGATCGAGAGAGATGCCGGCCTGCACATCGCCGCCCTGGGTCTGCTTCGGATGCGACTGGGTGAGGAACACGGCGCTCGATCGGAAATGATCGCCGCCGATCTCGGTGGCCGTGAACGGGTTTGCCGGGTCGACGTCGGTGTTGCTGACGATGGTGAGGTGATCGCGAAAAGGCTCGAGCGAGCGGAGGCTGGTCGGCGAGAGGTCGAAGTCGCGGCCCACCGCCGCCGGCGCCCACAGGTTCTTCTTGATACCGATCGCCGAACTCCCCGCCGATCCGTGCACCATCTCGACGCAGACGAGGCGCGTCCTGTTCGAGGGCGCCACGGCACCCGACGCGCGCCGCGCGGGCACCATCGCCTCGAGGAAGGGGAGCGCCACGGTGGCGCCCAGTCCCCGGAGGACGCTGCGGCGCGCGAGCGGCTTCACTTGCGCTCTTTCAGCCGTTCCGCGGTGTAAGGCATGTCGTGCCCCTGCATCGCCAGTGTCCCTTCGATGATTCCTTCGTCGTTCAGCCTGCCCGTGATCCCGATCGTCGTCGGCTCTTTGGCGCTCTCGACGGTGCCCGTGAGCGTCAGCGTGCCGTGGGAGATGTCGCCCTTGAGCGAGACGTCCACCGGCTGTCCCACACGCTGGGTTGGCATCGAGATCGTGCCGGTGAGGATATCGCCGTTCTGTTTGAGCACGAGCGCCACCGGAACCACGTGGCCGCCCTGCAGTCCCATGTTCCAGGTCCCGGTCAGGCTCGGCGCGTCCGTCCCCCCGTGCTGGGCCGACACGCTTGTTGCTACCGTCAGCACCGCGAGTATCGTCGTCGCGATCGTCGCTTTCATCATTGTCGTCATGTGTGCGTCACCTCTGGCCCCACGCTACACGGCGCCGGTTGAACGGCCCGTGAATGTGGCGTTCAGGTGTCGTTCAGGTTCGTTTGCGTTAACCTCGTCGTTGGGCGGACACGCGGGTCCGCCCCTACGCTGGCGGGGGAAAGGCTGGCGGGGGCGATGCGCGCAGGGGCCGACCCACGTGTCGGCTCGTGCGGACGCCGGGAGGATCGGTTGCGCGTTCTGGTTGTCGAAGATGAGGCGCTGCTGTCACAGCAACTGGCCAGCGCGCTGGGCGACGCCGGCTACGCGGTGGACTGCGCGGCCGACGGTGAGCGCGCCGAGTTCCTCGGGCAGACCGAGCAGTACGACGCCATCGTCCTGGATCTCGGGCTGCCGACACTCGACGGTCTGACGGTGCTGCGGCGCTGGCGCGACACGGGCATCGCCGTTCCCGTGCTGGTGCTGACCGCGCGCGGCAGCTGGCACGAAAAAGTCCAGGGGATCGACGGCGGCGCCGACGACTACATGGCGAAGCCGTTCAGGATCGAGGAAGTGCTCGCGCGGCTGCGCGCGCTGATCCGCCGCGCCAGCGGACAGGTGACGCCCGAGCTGCGATGCGGCGCGCTCGTGCTCGATCCGCGCGTTGCGAAAGTGACCGTCGACGACGTCGCGGTGAAGCTGACGAGCCACGAGTTCCGCGTACTCTCGTACCTGATGCACCAGCGGGGCCGGGTCGTCTCGCAGACGGAGCTGACCGAGCACATCTACGCGCAGAGTGCGGATCGCGATTCGAATACCGTGGAAGTGTTTATCGCCCGGCTCAGGCGCAAGCTGGGCGGCTCGTACATCGAGACCGTGCGCGGCCTCGGCTACCGCGTCGAGGCGGAGCGGTGAGCCGCTCCCTCCGGTCGCGCATTCTGTTCGGCTCGATCCTTTGGACGATGGGGCTCTTCGGCGCCGCGGTCCTGGTGTCCACCGCGGTGATTCTGCATCGGCCTCACACCGCGATTGTCTTGCACAGGACGGCGATGTATCAGGGCGGCATGGTGATGGGGATCGTCGTCGGCGTCTGCATCCTCGGCGGCGTCCTGTATGTGCGAAGCGGTCTGTCTCCGCTCGATCGGCTGAGAGGACGCCTGTCCGCCGTCCGCGACGGCCACGAGCGGCGTCTGGACGGACGGTATCCCACCGAAGTGCAGCCGCTGGTCGATGACCTCAACGCGCTGCTCGAGCACCGCGATCAGACCGTGCGGCGCGCGATCGCCAAGGCGGGGGATCTCGCACATGCGTTGAAGACACCGCTGGCCGTGCTCGCGCGCGAAGCCGAGGTCGCCGATGCGGCAGGGCAGGGCGAACTGGCGGCCGTCATGCGCCAGCAGATCGAGCGGATGCGGCGGCAGATGGACTATCACCTCGCGCACGCCCGCGCGGCGGCGTCAGGGGCGACGTCGGGGGCGCACTGCGCCGTGCTGGCGTCTGCCGACGGGCTCGCCCGCACGCTGCTGCGCCTGCACGCGGACAGAGGCCTCGCGATTCACGTCGACGTCGCCCGCGAGCACACCGTGCGGAGCGAGCGCGAAGACCTCGATGAGATGCTTGGCAACCTCCTCGACAACGCCTGCAAGTGGGCGCGCTCGCAGATTACGATCGCCTCGTCTGCCACGGGCACCGCCACCCTCATTACCGTGGACGATGACGGCCCGGGGCTCGACGCGTCGATGCGTGACGCGGTCCTCCAGCGGGGGGTGCGGGCGGATGAAGCGGCGCCTGGATCCGGGCTCGGCCTGGCGATCGTCCGCGATCTCGCCGAGTTGTACGGCGGATCGATCGCGCTGACCAGCGCCCCGTCCGGCGGCCTGCGCGCGCGGCTCCAGCTACCGAGTCAGCCTCCGGGGCGATAAGATAGGGGCGTGCCGATAGACGTCGAAATCAACCTGCGCATTCCCCGCCTGACCATCCGGTCCCCGACCGCGCCCGACAAGGTCATCGACAACAGCGTGGTGCGATTCACCCGCCTCGCGCAAGTGCCTGCCATTCCCAAGGCCGGCGAGCCGCTTCAACTCGCGGCCCGCGTGTCGGGGGAGACCATCGAGTCTGTGGTGACGAGGTCCGACTGGAGCGAGGAAAAGTCGCTCTTCATCGTGTCGTGCAGCTATGCGAAGAAGTCGATCGCGGCGGCCGACTACGAAGCCCTGGTGAACGACGCGGACTGGACGATGAAGCCGCTGATCTAGGTTCCTCCCGCGCGCGGATCGATTTCGACGCGCGAATCCAGATCGCTTTCGTCGGCCTCCCCAGACCCACGCTCTTGGGACATCGTCATGGTCTCGCGGAGCGGGGCCACCATCACCGTGGAGTGTTCATGAGGAGTATCGCCGGTATCATCGCCGCTCTCGCGGTGTTGAGCGGATCCCTGGTTGCGCAGGAAAAGAAGCCCGTGCCGTCGGACTCCGCGCGCGTCTTTGTTCCCGGATGCACCAGGGGTTCCATCTTTACGGCGGGCCGCCGCACCGTCGATGAGCCGGGCAGCGGCGCCATTCCCGTCGGCATGCATTTGCGCATGAACGGGCCGAAGAAGATCATGGCGGAGATCAAAGCTCACGAAGGCTCGATGATCGAGCTCACTGGCCTGGTGAAGAAAGGCCAGTACAAACCGGATGGTGTCGGCATCGGAGGAGGCGTACGGGTTGGGCCCGGGCCGTCGGCTGTGGGTGGCGGCGTGGGGGGCGGCTCAGGCGTCAGCCAGAGCTTCATCGACGTCGAGGGCTGGCGCCCGGTCGAGGGTTACTGCCCCTCGCGATAGCCCACGGGCCGCGAATGAGTGGCCCGAGTGCGATGGGTTGATGGAATGTGGTGCCGGAGGTGGGAATCGAACCCACACTCACCGTTAGGTGAACGGGATTTTGGGTGTCCACACCCATGCGACACTCATTATGCCCGCCTTGAGAATCTCCACGCGAGGATCGGCGATGCGCGAGCAAACAGAGGTCCCCTCCAACCTTTGACGGTCGATACCTGATTTCTGTAGCATGTGAACTGAACTGATTAATTAGTTCGTGAGGTTTATGTGAAGAAATCAACCGCAGTCACGAACATCGTGTCGGCCCTCGATGCACGGACGCAGCTCGGCCAGATTCTGAGGCGTGTGAAGAACAACGGCGAACGGTTCGTCATCGACCGGCGCGGCGAACCGCAGGCCGTAATCATGAGTCTCGACGACTACATCAGCGCAATCGCGCCGTCACCGGCATGGTTGAAGAAACTCGGGGCCGCTTCTGAGCGCCGGGGAACCGATCGCCTTTCGATGCGGCAGATCAACGCGGAGATTGGCACCGTTCGGCGTGAGGTCCGCAAGCCCTCACGCTGATGCGTGCCGTCCTCGATACGAACGTGATTGTCTCAGGGCTGCTCAGCCCTGTGGGTAACGCCAGGCTCGTCCTGGCGATGGCTTTTGCTCGCAAGTTCGATCTGATCGTGTCTGCGGAACTGTTCGCGGAATACGACGCGGTGATCAGACGGCCGAAGTTTCGTCTTCGGCCGGAGGAAATCCACGAAGCCTTGACCGAGCTTCGCCGCGTTGGTGAGTTCGTGAAACCCACCGACCAAGTGTCCGAATCGCCGGACGAAACCGACAACCGGTTCCTCGAGTGCGCGGAAACCGGATCAGCCGATTACCTGGTGACTGGCAACATATCGCATTTCCCGAAGAAGTGGGGCGAGACCCAGGTCGTGACCATTCGACGATTTCTGGAAGTGCTGACACCGGACTTGCGGCGGCGCTGACCGGTGACCGACATTTGTGCGCGACGCGAAAGCGCTTGAGTAGGCCTACAACATGGCTGTCCCTGACTTCCAGACATTGATGCTTCCGTTGTTGAAGCTGGCGGGTGACGGTCAGCAGCACACCTTTGCCGAAGCGGTCGAGCGGCTGGGCCAGGAGTTTCAGCTCTCCGACGACGACCGAGCGCAACTTCTCAACAGCGGGCAGACGCGGTTGTACAACCGGGTCGGCTGGACAACGACCTACCTCAAGAAAGCGGGCCTGCTCCAGGCGGTTGGGCCGGGACGCTTCCAACTGATCGATCGCGGGCGGGACGATCTGTCAAGCCGACCCGCAACCATTGATGTTGCTTTCCTGGAGAGTCGGTTCCCCGAGATGTCGGAGTTCCGAAAGGCTCGTTCAAGGCGCGAAGTCGCGGACGAGGAGCCGTCCGCGACCTTCAACGCCGATGGCACATGGAATCAGCGCGCGGGCGTCGAGGGACGGATCCGCGAGGCGGTGGAACTCTCAATTCCGAATGAGACGACACGCCTCGCGGCGCCGCATTTTCTCGCGTTGGCGATCGACAACGCGGATGAGGAGCGTGGCAACGCCTGGTACTTGCGCGAGACCGAGCACGGGCTGCGGCTCATGACGGGTCGTCTGATTGCATGTGAGATCGCGCCGTCGAAGATGCGGGTCAGTGTGATCGGACCGATCGGTGACGATGTCCGCGGCGCCCTCGGGGCCGAGGTCGAGAGCGACGAGGAGTTCAAGAAACTTCCGGGAGGGCTCCTACTTACGTTTCCCATCGAGCACGCGGCGGAGGCTCTCGACGTGCTGAGGGATGGACTCAACAGCTTCGTCGATATGGCTATGGCGCGCGTTCGGAGGGCGGTCAGCCTCGAAGATCATGTCCCCGAAGCGGTTGTCTACATCGCGAGCGTCGTTGGCCGGGAGTTGCCGCAGCCAAAGCCCGTCACAGAGACGCAAGATTCCGAACAGCTCGATGATGCCTCGGACGAGGACGATGAGGGCACCTCGAGGGAGCCAACCTTGGGCGGGCGGGCGCCGATCTTCGAGCTGGGTCAGCGCTCAATTGCTGGGCTGATGAGCGCGATCGAGGATGAGGTGATCGCGCTGCCGGACCTGCAGCGGCCGTTCGTCTGGGAAGACACGAGCGTGCTCAAGCTCCTCGACTCGCTCTTTGTTGGCTTCCCGGTTGGGACTCTCGTCTTCTGGCACACGTCCAATGTCAAAGGCGCCCGTGCCCTCGGATCGGAGAGGCCGGGCCTCCGTGCCACGGAACTGGTCATCGATGGCCAGCAGCGTCTCACGTCGCTCTACGCCGTGATGCGGGGTGTCGACGTTGTCGGCAAAGATGGTGCAATGCGAAAAATCACGATCGCGTTCCGGCCTCGGGATGGGCGATTCGAGGTTGCCGGCGCGGCCATCAGTTCACCTCCGGGTGCGAGGCGGGCGAGCTGTTTGCAAGGGTGTGCGAAGATGGCAGGCAGCCGGCGCGCAGTTCACTTCTGCGTGACGGTTAGGGGTGCGGGCTCCGTGTTTCAGCACGTCCCGCACTCCGAATTATACCACCGACCCGCACGGTTCCCTCAGTGAATCGAGCAGTCTCCCCGCCACAATTCGCCGCATGGGACGACGAAGCCCGCCGCAAGAAAATCCATCAGTAGTAACATGCCTGTTGGATCTGGACAACTGGAGGAAGCGTGAATCCTCTCTGCACCATCATCGGTTTCATCGTCACCTGCACCAGCCTCAGCCCGCCGCCTTCGCCCGCCGAGGCTGCCGCCATCTTTGTCGCCACCCACCCGCCGCTGACGTGGCCGGACTCGTTGCTTGACGGGCCGACGATCAACATCCTCGGCGGGCCTGATGCCCGCGACAACATGTATCCCCTGCTATCACGCGTTGATGTCAACTGGGGACGCCCCGCGCCCCTCTCCAGACAGGAGCAA
>Ga0315281_10013230_pt1 | contig 11181 bp, 9 predicted proteins | sample YL17G07_0_MG_FD_204540 | JGI IMG/M metagenome (GOLD analysis project Ga0315281, IMG submission 204540) | Sediment microbial communities from Yellowstone Lake, YNP, Wyoming, USA - YL17G07_0 | ecosystem: Environmental > Aquatic > Freshwater > Lake > Sediment | place: USA: Wyoming | collected... | reverse complement strand
TGGATGGCGGTGAAACTCGCGCCCAGCAGGATGGTCAGCGCCAGGCCTTGCAGCGTGCCCTTGCGGTTGCCGGCCAGCAGTTCGTGATGCGCCCAGGTGACGGTGACGCCCGAACTCAAGAGGATGATCGTGTTGAGCAAGGGCAGCTCGAACGGGTTGAAGGTCTTGATGCCCTCGGGCGGCCAGACGCCGCCGATAGCCTCGGTCGGAAACAGGCTGGCGTTGAAATAGGCCCAGAACCAGGCGGCGAAGAACATCACCTCGGAGGCGATGAAAAGCAGCATGCCGTAGCGCAGGCCGAGTTGGACCACCGGCGTGTGGTGTCCCTCGTGCGTGCCCTCGCGCACCACGTCGCGCCACCACATGAACATGGTGAAAAGGATCATGATGAAGCCCACCGGCAGCACAACGGGCGTGTAATTGTGCATGTAGAGGATAGCCCCCACCGCCAGCACCAAGGCGGAGATGGCCCCCACGATCGGCCAGGGGCTGGGGTTCACCAAATGATATGGATGATTGTGGCGCGGCAGTGCGTGGCTCTGGCTCATGTGGTGTCCTTCCCTATCGCTCGATCAGCGCTCGAAATTGCCATGCGTCCGGTTGCCCGGACCTCAGTTCACGACCGCGCCGGCCGGGGCCGTCGCGGCATCCGAAACAGCCGCCGGATCGTCAACCGCGGCAAAAAAAGTGTAGGACAGCGTGACGGCGCCGATGCCGGCGCTGGCGCGATCCTGGAGCATGGCCGGATCGACGAAAAACTCGACCGCCATGTCCACGCTCTCGCCAGGCTGCAAGGTCTGCTCCTTGAAGCAGAAGCAATCGATCTTGTTGAAGTAGGCGCCCGCTTCTTCGGGCGTCACATTGAAAATAGCCCGACCCGTCACGGGCAGCGACGAATTGTTGCGGGCCCGGTAATAGGCGGTCGCGGTTTCGCCCAGCCGCAGGGTCATCTCGCGCTTGACCGGCTGAAAGGTCCAATTCAGGTCGGCGGCGACGTCGGCATTGAAGCGCACGGTAATGAGATGCGCACGATCAAGCGCGGGCGCCACTTCGGCGCGCTGCGTGGTGCCGCCGTAACCCGTGGCCTGGCAGAACAGGCGATAGAGCGGCGCCGAGGCGAAGGCGAGCCCGCCCATTGTCACCACCAGGCCGACCAGCAGGGCCGCCAGGACAAGATTGCGCCGGCGGCTCATGGTTGCCCCACCCCGCCCAGGCGCACGATGGCCACGGCATAAACGACGACGACGAAGGCCACCAGCGCCGCCATCACCGCCAGGTTGCGCGAACGCAGGCGGCGGCGGCGCAGATCGTCGCCCTCGGCGTTGAACCCTGTCTCGCTCATGCTGGCGCCCCGAACAATCCCGGCGCGCGGTCCACCATGACCAGCGCGAACAGCAGGAAGAGATAGAGAATGGAATAGGCGAACATGGCCCGCGCCGCGCCGGTGCCGGAATCAAACCAGACCCGTACCGCCGCTGCCACGAAGAGCAGGCTCAAGAGCAGTGAAGCGGCGCCATAAAGCCAGCCGGCCACACCCAAGAGCGTCGGCGCCAGCGCCACCGGCAACAGCAGCAGCGTATAGACCAGCATTTGTTGCTTGGTCGCCTTGACCCCCGCCACCACCGGCAACATCGGCACGCCGGCCCGGGCGTAATCCTCGCGCCGCCACAGCGCCAAAGCCCAGAAATGCGGCGGCGTCCAGATGAAGATGACAAGAAACAGCGCCACGGCGCCAAGCTCGATCCGCCCGGTCGCGGCCGCCCAGCCGATCATCGGCGGAAAGGCGCCGGCGGCGCCACCGATGACGATATTTTGCGGCGTGCGCCGCTTCAACCAGATCGTATAAATGCCGATGTAGAAGAAAACCGTGAAGGCCAGTAGCCCAGCTGCTACCCAATTGACGGCCGTGCCCATGAGCAGGATCGCCGCCCCGGCCAGCACCACGCCGAAGCCGAGCGCGCCGTCGGGCGCCACCCGTCCGGCCGGGATCGGTCGGTTGCAGGTGCGGGCCATGATGCCGTCGATATCGCGGTCGTACCACATGTTGATGGCCCCGGCCGCGCCCGCCGCCACGGCGATGCACAGCACGGCGACGGCGGCCAGGATAGGATGCATAACGCCCGGCGCCGCCACCAACCCGGCCAAGCCGCTGAACACCACCAGCGACATGACGCGCGGCTTCAGCAGCGCCAGATAGTCGCCCACCGTCGCCTCGCCCGTACAGGCAAGACCCGTATGGCCAAGGGACGGCGACGTGGCGGTATCGAAAGCGGCGTTGCGCAAACTCGTCTGGCCTCCGGTGAGCGTCCCGCCCGATGGCGGGACGCGCCCTAGGGCCGCGGGGTCAGTTTACCCGCGGCAGTTCCTCGTAGGTGTGGAATGGCGGCGGCGAGCTTTGTGTCCATTCCAGCGTCGTTGCCCCAACCCCCCACTGATTGGCCCCGATGCGCTTGCCCGCCGTCAGCGTGTAGATGACGATGAAGATGAACAGGATGGCGCCGGCGAAGCTGAGGTAGGAGCCGTAGGACGAGATCATGTTCCAGCCGGCAAAGGCGTCGGGATAATCCGGATAGCGACGCGGCATGCCCGCGAGCCCCAGGAAATGCATGGGGAAGAAGGTCATGTTGACGCCGATGAAGGTGATCCAGAAGTGAAGCCGGCCGAGCGCTTCCGGGTACTGCCGGCCGCTCATCTTGCCGATCCAGTAATAGAAGCCGGAGAAGATCGCGAACACCGCACCCAGCGACATCGTGTAGTGGAAATGCCCGACGACGTAATAGGTGTCGTGCATGGCGATATCGATGCCGTTATTGGCCAGCACCACGCCGGTGACGCCGCCCACCGTGAAGAGGAAGATCACCCCGAGCGCCCACAGCATCGGCGTGTCGAAGCGCAGCGACCCGCCCCACATGGTGGCGATCCAGGAAAAGATCTTGATGCCGGTGGGCACGGCGATGACCATGGTCGCGGCGGTGAAATAGGCGCGCGTGTCAACGTCGAGGCCGACCGTGTACATATGGTGCGCCCAGACAACGAAGCCGACCACGCCGATCGCGACCATGGCGTAGGCCATGCCGAGATAGCCGAACACCGGCTTCTTCGAGAAGGTCGAGATCACCTGGCTGATGATGCCGAAGCCCGGCAGAATCAGAATGTACACTTCCGGATGACCGAAGAACCAGAACAGGTGCTGGTAGAGGATCGGGTCGCCGCCGCCGGCCGCATCGAAGAAATGGGTGCCGAAATTGCGGTCGGTCAGCAGCATGGTGATGCCGCCCGCCAGCACCGGCAGCGACAGCAGCAGCAGGAACGCCGTCACCAGGATGGACCAGACGAAGAGCGGCATCTTGTGCAGCGTCATGCCGGGGGCGCGCATGTTGAAGATGGTGGTGATGAAGTTGATGGCGCCCATGATTGAGGACGCACCGGCCAGATGCAGCGACAGGATCGCCATGTCCACCGCCGGGCCACTATGCCCGGCCGTGGATAGCGGCGGATAGACCGTCCAGCCGGTGCCGGCACCCGAGCCGACAAAGGCCGAGGTCGCCAACAGGCCGATCGAGGGAATCAGCAGCCAGAAGCTGATGTTGTTCATGCGCGGGAAGGCCATGTCCGGCGCGCCGATCATCAGCGGCACGAACCAGTTGCCGAAACCGCCGATCAAGGCCGGCATGACTAGGAAGAACACCATCAGAAAGCCGTGCGCGGTCATCACCACGTTCCAGTGCTGCCCGTCCACCAAGCCGTCGGCGCCGACGAAGAACTGGACGCCCGGGTTCTGTAGCTCCATGCGCATCATGACCGAGGCCGCCGCGCCCAAGAGGCCGGCGACGATGGCGAACACCAGGTACATGGTCCCGATGTCTTTATGATTGGTCGAATAGAGATAACGCCGCCACCCGGTTGGATGGTGATCGCCGTGGTCGGCCGCGTGGGACGTCGCTGCGCTACTCATCGGTTCCGAATCCTTCCTCGAAGCTCGAATTAGTTGGAGACGTTGGCGGCAAGCTGCGCCGTCGGTTTTTCGCTGGCGACCTGCGTCATTGACTGTTCGCTGGCGACCTGCGTCATTGACTGTTCGCTGGCGACCTGCGTCATTGACTGTTCGCTGGCGACCTGCGTCATTGACTGTTCGCTGGCGACCTGCGTCGCCGGGACAGCCCCATCGACGCGCGCGAACTTGGTCTGCGCCTCGGCAACCCAGGCGGCGAACGCCTCCTTGGAGACGGCCTCGACCGCGATCGGCATGTAGCCATGCCCGGTGCCGCACAACTCCGAACACTGGCCGAAATAGAGGCCTTCCTTGGTGATGTGCATCCAGGTCTCGTTGAGACGACCGGGAACGGCGTCGATCTTGACGCCGAAGGCCGGCATGGCCCAGGCATGAATGACGTCGTCGGCGGTGGTCAGCAGGCGGATGTCGGTATCGACCGGCAGGACGATGCGGGTGTCGGTTTCCAACAGGCGGTATTGACCGGCGACGATTTCCGCGTCCGGCACCAGCATGGCGTCGAAGGTGAAGTTGCCGTTGTCGGGATACTCGTACGACCAGTACCACTGATGGCCAATGGCCTTGATGGTCATTTCCGGCTGGGCGGTGCGATCGGCAAAGTACATCAGGCGGAACGACGGCACCAGGATCGCCAGCAGGATCAGGACCGGAACCACCGTCCACACGACCTCAAGCGTGGTGTTGTGCGAGGTCTTGGAGGGGGTGGGATTGGCCCCCTCGCGGAAGCGAACGAAGACGATGAGGAGCAGCACCAACACGAATGTGGCGATCACGGTGATGATCACCAGCAGCAGGTTGTGAAAATCGTAGAGCCGCTCCATGGTCAGCGTTGCCGGCTCCTGCATGCCCATCTGCCAGGGCTGCGGTATGCCGTCGGCCCAGGCGGGCGCTGCCGCCAGCGCGGCGATGGCGGCCAGAAATGCCGCCGCGACTGCGAAAAATCTCGTCCGATTCATGGATTCCCTCGTCCCTTCCCTTGCCCGGACGCCCCGGGCAGCCCTCGCGGGCGCGAAAACTACACTTCTCCGCCCTGTGCCACAAGGTCGCATGCTTGAAGGGGCCATGGCCCCCCGGCGCGGCGATTTCAGCTGGCCCCCCAGCCCACAAGGGGGCCTTCTATCCGTTTGAGCGGTGGGGGAAAATGGCCGTGACCGCCGACCCCGCCCCGTGCGACGATCTGCCGCAGGCGCGGCGTCACCAACGCCAAGCCCACTTCACCGCCTATTAAACACCTAATATCGTGCAGCGCCCCAACCCCCGCGGAGCCGCCATGACCGCCAACGCCACGGCCACCGACCTGTTCTTCACCCGCGCCGGCCTCGACCGGACCCGAATCGAGGGCATCGTCGCCGACGCCCTCAATCGCACCGACGACGGCGAGCTATTCCTGGAATACAGCCAGTCCGAATCGCTGCGCTTCGACGATGGGCGCCTCAAGGCGGCGAGTTTCGACACCACGCAGGGCTTCGGCCTGCGCGCGGTTTCGGGCGAGACGGCGGGCTATGCCCATGCCAGCTCGCTCGACGAGGAGGCGATCAAGCGCGCCGCCCTGACGGTGAAGGCGGTGCGCGCCGGGCATGGCGGCACCCTGGCGGCGCCGCCCCCCGGCACCAATCGCCTGCTCTACAGCGAAACCAACCCGCTGGCGCTGGTGGACTTCACCGCCAAGACGCGGCTGCTGGCCGACATCGACGCCTATTTGCGCGGGCGCGACGCGCGCGTGCGGCAGGTTTCGGTTTCGCTCTCGGGCAGTTGGCAGGCGGTCGCCATCCTGCGCGGTGACGGCGGCCTCGCCGCCGATTTGCGCCCGCTGGTGCGCCTCAACATTTCCGTTGTCGCCGGCGAGGGCGAGCGCCAGGAGAGCGGCAGTTACGGCATGGGCGGGCGCTTCGCCTATGACGCCGTCATCGCGCCGGATCGTTGGCACGCCGGCGCCGACGAGGCGCTGCGCCAGGCCCTGGTCAATCTGGGCTCGGTGCCGGCCCCGGCCGGCGACATGCCGGTGGTGCTCGGCCCCGGCTGGCCCGGTATCCTGCTGCACGAGGCCATCGGCCACGGCCTCGAAGGGGATTTCAACCGCAAGAAGACCTCGGTCTTTTCCGGCCTGATGGGCAAACGCATCGCCTCCAAGGGTGTCACCGTGGTGGACGATGGCACCATCGCCGACCGGCGCGGCTCGCTCACCATCGACGACGAGGGCACGCCCAGCCAGTGCACGACCCTGATCGAGGACGGCATCCTGGTCGGCTTGATGCAGGACCGGCAGAACGCCCGCCTGATGGGCGCGCGCCCGACCGGCAACGGCCGGCGCGAGAGCTTCGCCCACGCGCCGATGCCGCGCATGACCAACACCTATATGCTGGCCGGCGACAAGGATCCGGCCGAGATCCTGCGCGGCGTCAAGCGCGGCCTCTACGCCGTCAATTTCGGCGGCGGCCAGGTGGATATCACCTCGGGCAAGTTCACTTTCAGCGCCGCCGAGGCCTATCTGATCGAGGACGGCAAGGTGGGGCCGGCGGTGAAGGGCGCGACGCTGATCGGCAACGGCGCCGAGGTGCTGACCCGGGTGGCCATGATCGGCAACGACATGCGGCTCGACCCCGGCATCGGCACCTGCGGCAAGGACGGCCAGGGCGTGCCGGTGGGCGTCGGCCAGCCGACCCTGCTGATCGAGCGTTTGACCGTCGGCGGCACGGCTTCGTGAGCGGGGCGGATTTTAAACCTTCCCCCGCGTCACCAGCCCATCCGCGATCAGGCTCAGCAACTCGAACATCAGCACCATCGCCGTCATGGCGGTGATGTTGTTGGGCGCGTCCTTGCTCGGGATCATGCAGACGATATCGGCGCCGATGACGTCGAGCCCGCGCAGGCCGTGGAAGATCTTGACCACGTCGGCGGATTTAAGGCCCTGATAGACCGGCTCCAAGTTGGAGACGGCCGGCGCCTCGGCCGGGTCGAGCACGTCGAGATCGAAGGTGATGTAGAGCGGGCTGTCGCCGACCCGCTCGCGGATCAACTCGATGGTGCGCTCGACACCCAGCTCGAAAAACTCGTCGGCCGGAATCAGGCGATAGCCGAGCTGGCTGGCGTAAAGATCGGGCTGCGGCTTGATCGGGTTGCCGCGCATGCCGAGCTGAACGCTTCTGGCCGGGTCCACATGTTGCTCGATCACCGTGTAGGCGGCCCAATGCGCCGCCGAACGCTCGCTGCCCAGCCAGTGCGGCATGTGCTGGTAGTCGTCGCGATGGGCGTCGAAGTGCAGCAGCGCCGCCTTGCGCCCGCCGCTGAGCCGCGCGCCGGCGCCGGCCACGGCCTTTAGGATCGGGCCGGTGATGGCGTGGTCGCCGCCGATGGAAACGGGCCGCGCCCCGGCGCGGTCGAGGCGCTTGAAATAGCCCTCGATGTCCTCAACGCAGATGTCGTTGACCATGGCGTGGGGCAACGGCACGTCGCCCAGGTCGTTGATGCGTACCGCCTGCCAGGGCACGAAGCCGAACTTCTGGTGGCCGCGGCGGTACCAGCCGGAGACGTTGCGCACGGCGCGTGGCCCCAGATGCTGATCGCGCTCGGTCGAGCCGTTGCCCGAGGAATGCGGCACGCCCACCAGCGCGATATCGCAATTGGCCGGATCCTCGTCCCACTTGCATTTGAAGAAGGTCGGGATGCCCCACCAGTACCAGGGCTCCATTTCCGCCTTCTTGCGCTGGAACTCATCTTCATCCATGGCCCCGCCCCTCCCCGAGTGATCCGCCCCCATTAAAAGTAAAGCAGGACGCCGGCGCCGGCAAAGTGACATATCCTCGGGGCGGCAACGAGCCGCACCAGATGGACCCTGCCTGCCTGCATCGCCATACCGACTTCGAGTGGGAAGTGCCGATGACGGCCATGGCCATGCGGCGATGAACTTAGCTAAGCTTAGCCCAGTAAGGGGGAACCGCGCATGGCAACTATCTACGACGCCATCGTCATCGGCGCCGGGCATAACGGGCTGACCACGGCGGGTTATCTCGGCCGGGCCGGGTTCAAGACCCTGGTCGTCGAGCGCCGGGCGGTGGTGGGCGGCGCCGCCGTGACCGAGGAGTTCCATCCCGGCTATCGCAACTCGGTCGCCTCCTACACGGTCAGCCTGCTTCGGCCCGAGGTGATCGAAGAATTGGAACTGCGCCGCTTCGGCTACACGCCCATTGCCTATCGCGGCTGGGTCAATTTCTTCGGCGATGGGCGGGCCCTGCTGCTGACCGGCGAGGAAGCGCATGACCGCGCCGCCGTCGCCCGTTTTTCCAACACCGATTACGACAACATGCAGCGCTTTTACGCCGCCATCGGCCGCGCCGGGGCGGTGGTCCGCGAACAATGGCTGCGCGAGCCGCCGGATTTGGGCGGCGGGCTCTTGGAGGCACTCACGCTGCTGCCCTTGGGGCGCGGGCTGCATGCGCTGGCACCCGACGACCGCCATTTCCTGATGCAGCTTTTCACCAGCAGCGCCACCGCCATCGCCGAGCGCTGGTTCGACTCCGAGGTCATCCGCAACAAGTTCGTCGGCCATTGCGTCTCCAGCAATTTCACCAGTTTGAGCGCGCCGGGCTCGGCCATTCCCTTTTTCCACAACACGCTGGGCGAGTTCGAGGGCAAGCGCGGCGGCTGGGGCATGGTCAAGGGCGGCATGGGCGCCATCACCCAGGCCATGGCGGCATCGGCCCGCGCGCATGGCGTCAAGATCCGCACGGCGGCGCCGGTCGAGCGCATCTTGATCGAGACCGGCCGCGCCGTTGGCGTGCGCCTCGAATCGGGCGAGGAGGTGCTTGCCCGCGTCGTGCTTTCCAACTGCGACCCCAAGCGCACCTTCCTCAAATTCGTCGGCGCCGAGCATCTCGACCCAGACTTCGCCGCCGACATCGGTCAGATGCGCTATGGCCATGCCTCCATGCGCCTCAACCTGGCCCTGAAGGGGCTGCCGCGTTTCGCGGCCCTATCGGGGGTCGAGGCCGAGACCGCCTATGGCAGCGGCATGGCGATCTTCCCCGAGCGGGCCCAGATCGAGGCCAATTATCGCGCCGCCCTCGACGGGCGATTATCCGAGCACCCCTATATAGACGTGAAGATTCCCTCGGTGCTGGACGACAGCCTGGCGCCGCCTGGCCACCATGTGATGAGCCTGCTGGCCAAGTACTATCCCTATCGCCTCGCCGACGCAGAGAGCTGGGACAAGATCGGGCCGGCGGTCGCCGACCGCATCGTCGCCGCCGCCGAGCGCCACTTGCCGGGCTTGAGCGATCTGGTCGTTGGCCGCCAGGTGCTGACGCCGCTCGACCTCGAACGGGTGTTCGGCTTGACCGAGGGCGATATTTTCCACGGCCGCCACGATCTCGATCAGATCTTCAGCCTGCGCCCGCACCCCAAGGCGGCGCGCTATCGCACGCCAGTGCCGGGGCTCTATCTGTGCGGCTCGGGCGCGCATCCGGGCGGGGGCGTCAGTGGCGCGCCCGGGCGCAACGCCGCGCGCCGCGTCATCAAGGACTTGAAGCGGGGTTAGGCGGCCGTTTCACCGGCAAGGCATGCGTTCATGCCTCGACAAGCTCGGCATGAGGTTGCAGCTTTGCCTCGTGTTGAGCCCGTCGAAACACGGGGGCCGCCTCGATCATGCCTCGACAAGCTCGGCATGAGGACAGCATTGACGGCTAAGTTTCCCGCACCCGGCGCGGGCGGTCCTCGGCGGCGATGGGGCCGTCGTAATAGGGGAGCCGCACGCTGCGTGGTTGCCAGGTGCCGGCGGCGGCGCAGGCCTCGGCATGGCGGGCGATCTCCTCCATGGTGGCGAACCAGACGCCGCCCTTTTGCTGCATATACTCGATCATGCGGGCGATCCGGTCGCAGCGCGCCAGCCGCCCCGAAACCCACGGGTGCCAGACGCCGATCCACAGCCCGCCGTATTTATACGCCGCCTCGAACTCGGCCAGGTACACGCCCATGGCTTCGTCGGGCGAGCGAATCGGCATCAGATAGTTGATATCGATGTTGTGGACATAGGGCGGCCAGTCGTCGAGCGCCCAGTGCGAGGGCAGTTCCCAGAGGCGGCCCGAGGCGGACTCGATCACATGCGGCACGTCGTCGCTCATCAGCGAGGCGTCATAGAGAAAACCCTGTTTCGCCAGCAGATCGGCGGTGTGGCGCGAGAAATTATAGAAGGGGGCGCGGAAGCCGCGCGGGCGCTGGCCGGTCATGCGTTTGATGGTGTCGATGCCGCGCCCGAGCCAATAGGCCTGGTCGTCGGTGGAAAGATGGCTCGGCCCCTCGTGCAGATAGCCGTGATGGGCGATTTCATGGCCGTCCTTGAGAATGGCCTCGACCAGGTGCGGATACGTCTCCATGCACCAGGCGGGATAGAAGAAGGTCTGCTTCAGGCCATAATCGCGAAACATGCCCAGGATGCGCGGCACGGCGATCTCGTCGTACTGCAACCACGAGGTCGTGGTGACGAGGTCGGGCACACGCTCGCCGAAGTCGTAATGCAGGAAGCTATCGGTATCGATGTCGAAGGTGATGGCCACGGCGCAGCGCGCGCCGTTGGGCCAGGGAACCGGATTGGCGAGCATTCGCGGCGTCTCCATTAGACCACTATTCGGTTTCTTTGAATCGGTGCAGTGTTCTAGTTGTTTGTTTGAGCATGATCCTGTCCGAAAACCGGTTCCCACTTTTCGGGATCATGCTCTAATAGGCGAATTCGCTGAAGACCGGATCGACGCTGCCCCGCCAACGGCCGTGATAGAGCGCCAGTTTCTCCTCGGCCGGCGAGAGGCCGGACTGGGCTATGGCACGCAGCGTCTCGAGAAAGTGGGTTTCGTCCCGACCCCTGGAGTCGAGCCGAGCCCGGCGCTTCAAGCCGCCGCTGGCGATGTCGAGCACCTCCAAGGCCAGTGCCTGCACGGTGCGGCCCTTGAAGGTCGTCTTCAAGGCCGTGCGCGGAGCCTCGCGCCGCAAATACGCACGGTCGGCCTCGGTCCAGCCCTCGACGAGGGCCGCCGCCGCGTCGAGCGCCGCCTGATCGTAGAGCAGCCCGACCCACAGCGCCGGCAGGGCGCAGAGCCGCTGCCAGGGGCCGCCATCGGCGCCGCGCATTTCGATGTAGCTCTTCAGCCGCACCTCGGGGAAGCAGGTGGTCAGGTGATCGG
>Ga0315281_10013229_pt1 | contig 11182 bp, 9 predicted proteins | sample YL17G07_0_MG_FD_204540 | JGI IMG/M metagenome (GOLD analysis project Ga0315281, IMG submission 204540) | Sediment microbial communities from Yellowstone Lake, YNP, Wyoming, USA - YL17G07_0 | ecosystem: Environmental > Aquatic > Freshwater > Lake > Sediment | place: USA: Wyoming | collected... | reverse complement strand
TATTTTTAAGGGGGCAATCGACTCCTGGATATAACTTGACAGGTCTTAAATTGATATACTGGTCAAGCTCAAATCTCAGTCGCAGGAGAATTTCTCTCTCAAGAATTCCAGGCTTTACATCTGGATGACCTATTGCACCGAGATAGATTGCATTATAATTTTTAAGCTCTGCTACAGCACTTTCTGGAAGGGTTTCGCCGGTTCTTAAGTAACGTTCACCACCAAAATCGTAGAAATTAAAAGTGAGTTTAAAGCCAGATCTCTTAGAAAGGGCATCCATTACCTTGATGCCTTCCCTGATGACCTCGGGTCCTGTTCCATCTCCCGGAATGACGGCAATGTTATAAGATTTCATAATGTTTTCACCTCTATTTTTATATCTTAATACAATTAAGTTTCTATGACAGTTGAATTGTATGTCATTCCCGCTTGTCGGGAATCTCTCTTAAAGAAGGATTCTGGACAAGCCAGAATGACAGAAATAATTCCAAAATATTTTTTCCTTATGAATTCCCTGATGGTTCCTGGTTCTTAGCGCGCAACTTCTTCTTCGTCCACTCCACCAATCCTCTGGCTTCAATCAGCTCCTGCATAAATCCGGGAATCGGTTTGGCTTTATATTCTTCCTGTCTGGTTATGTTTTTGATAATCCCTCTGCCAGCATCAATCTCTATCTCATCAGTCTCTTTAATCTTTTCAGAGGCTTCTAAGGACTCAAAGATAGGCAGACCGATATTAAAGGCATTGCGGTAGAAGATCCTTGCAAAACTTTTTGCTATGACAGCGTGTATTCCTGATGCTTTTATTGCAATAGGCGCATGCTCCCGTGATGAACCACAGCCAAAGTTTTTTCCTGCAACGATGATATCCCCTTCTTTTATCTTATTGGAGAAATCCCTATCAACACCTTCCATCACATGCTTAACAAGCTCCTTTGGGTCAGAGGTATTGAGATATTTTGCAGGTATGATGACATCTGTATCTATATCGTTGCCGAATAGCCACACCTTTCCTTTAATTAGCATCTACCCTCCATAATCTGCTGGCATTGAAACAGAATTTATTATAGGCCATTTCCCAATTAGGAGTAAATAAAAAGAAAGGATTAGTAAGCATCTTCAAATGTGCAATGGCAGGATATAGTATTTGTCCCGAAAATACCCCTCACCCTAACCCTCTCCCACAAGGGGAGAGGGAAGTAATGTGAGATCCCCCTTTTGTCTCCCCTCCCTTGATGGGAGGGGATAGAGGGGCGGGTGAAATATTTTGATGTTTCTTTGTGAGACAAGGCTCATGTGTATTTGAGCGAAGATACTATATTCTGCCATTATACTTACATCGGGCATAACTGAGTTATAATTAATCGATGACAGGGTTTAGCGATGATTTTAAAAAACTTGAGATTAGTTCTGCTTCCAAAAAGGTAATACTATTTCTCATTGTATTCTCAGCTGTTGTTGGAATATTCAGTGGCATTATATACTGGATTACCTCTGATCTTCCTAACATAAACCTTCTTGAGGAATTTACTCCAATAGAATCATCAAGAGTCTATTCGAGTGACGGAAAAGTGATTGCGGAGCTTTATGTTGAGCGGAGGACATTTGTACAACATTACCAGATACCTGAACATGTTAAAAAGGCATTTGTTTCTGAAGAGGACATACGGTTTTATCATCACCCGGGAGTTGATCTCATAGGAATCATACGGGCACTCTGGCATGATTTCAGGGCAGGAGGGATTGTGGAAGGTGGAAGTACTATCACACAACAACTTGCAAGGATGCTCTTTTTAAAACCTGAAAGGTCGTTGAAAAGGAAATTAAAGGAGGCAGTGCTTTCCATCCGGATAGAAAAAAGGTACACTAAAGATGAAATCCTTGGCCTATATTTGAACCAGGCATACTTTGGTACAAGGGCATACGGCATAGAGGCTGCATCACAGACATATTTCGGAAAATCCGTTCATGAACTCTCAATCGGGGAAGCTGCACTTCTTGCAACACTTCCAAAGGCACCCTCTCTTTACTCTCCCTTCAAAAATCCTGAGAAGGCAAGGGAAAGGCGTTCTGTTGTGCTCAAGAAGATGCTAAGCCATGATTTTATCACCAAGGATGAGTTTGACAGGGCTATGAATGAACCTTTACCCGAGATACCTCATATGAGGAAATACGAAGCACCATATTTCATTGAATTTATGCGTCAGAAGCTTGAACAGAAATATGGCCCAGAGATATATACCTCAGGTTACAAGATTTATTCGACTATCGATTATGAGATGCAGAAAGTAGCAGAAGAAGCAGTTAAAAGAGGCATCAAGACCATTGAACAAAGAGTAAACCCGGGAATCCAGGCTGCGCTTATTGCAGTGGAACTCCAGACAGGGCACATAAAGGCAATGGTAGGGGGGCTTGATTTTTGGAAAAATCAGTTCAACAGGGCTACTCAGGCAAAGAGACAACCAGGCTCAGCATTTAAGCCCTTCGTTTATTTAGCAGCCTTTGAGAATGGTATGTTGTCAGGAGACAGGATTGTTGACTCCCCAATCTCCTTCAGAGGTCAGCACCAGGGTGAACGCTGGTCTCCCCATAACTATGACGGAAAATATTATGGATTGGTTACCCTCAAGAAAGCGCTTGCCAAATCATTAAATGCTGCTACTGTCAGGCTTGCTGGCAGGGTTGGCATAGAGAATATTATAGAAGGTGCCCGAAAGCTCGGCATAAAGGCTTATCTTCAGCCCTACCTTTCTACAGCGCTTGGTGCTTCCGATGTTACGCTCATGGAGATGGTCTCGGCTTATTCTGCCTTTGCAACAGGCAGAACGCTTGAACCCCTTGCATATGAAAAAATACTAAACAGGGACAATATCGTTATCGAAGAGACAATGCCCCGGACAGAAGAGATAGTAAATCAAAATGTCATTGAGGAGATGAAGATCTCCCTCGGCGCAGTTGTTAAAGAGGGTACAGCACAGAAGGCGCTGGAACTTGGCAGAGTTGTTTATGGAAAGACAGGAACAACCAATGATTTTACGGATGCCTGGTTCATCGGCTTTGATGACCAACTTGCAGTAGGTGTCTGGGTTGGCAGGGATGACCACACACCGATTGGTCCAAAAGAAACAGGTGCGAGAGATGCACTTCCAATATGGATCGAATTTATGAAAAGAGTGCCTCCACAAACTCCTCTGGATTAAAATCTCTGAGGTCATCCAAGCTTTCACCAATCCCGATAAGTCTTACAGGGATCCCTAATTCCTTTTTTATCGCAAATACAATACCGCCTTTAGCAGTACCATCGAGTTTAGTAAGTGCAACACCAGTCACGCCAATAGTATTATTAAACATCTCTGCCTGCCTCAAAGCATTCTGGCCAGTTGTTGCATCGACAACAAGGAGAATTTCCTGAGGTGCACCGGGCATTGCCTTTTCAATGACTCTCTTCACCTTTTTGAGTTCTTCCATTAGAGGGCTTTTGGTGTGCAGTCTGCCAGCAGTATCTATGATGACAACATCTGTACCTCTGTGTTGAGCTGCTGCGATTGCATCAAAGGCGACAGCAGCAGGGTCTGACCCACTCTGGTGTTTTACAAACTGGGCATTTGCCCTTTTTGCCCATATCTCTAATTGTTCAATCCCTGCAGCCCTGAATGTATCTCCTGCCGCGAGTAAGACAGAAAGCCCCTGTGAGTGGAACCTGCTCGCAAGTTTTCCAATCGTTGTTGTTTTACCCACTCCGTTAACACCAATAGCAAGGATAACAAACGGCCGATTCCCATGGGCAACGAGGGTATGAGGGTGATTGAGGATGGATACCATCTCTTTTTTCAATACTTCTTTCAGTGAAGTTGCGTCCTTTACCTCTCCTTTCTTAGCTTTTTCTCTGAGGGAGACCATGATTTCTTCCACAGCCTTCATCCCCACATCAGCAGTGATCAGTATTTCCTCGAGCTCTAAAAGGCTTTCCTCGTCGATCTTACGGCCTGTAAAAAGTGATTCAACTTTTTCAATAAACCCCTTTCTTGTCTTTGTTAGACCCTCTTTTAGTCTCTCAAAAAACTTCATGAATTTTTCTTCTCCTCGGAACGCCGAAGGAGTTCAACCACTTCCTCATCAGAAACCTGTGTAAAGTCATCGTAATAGGACCCGACAGCCATGAAATCAAATGGGGTTTCTATACATATAAATTTGTCCACTATCTTTTCAATCTCCTCAGCAACACTGGAAGGAGCAACGGGAAGCGCTACGACCAGCTTATTTAATTTTTCTTCTCTCAAAGTAGCGATTGCTACCTTCATAGTTGCCCCTGTTGCGATTCCATCGTCAACGAGGATAACGGTTTTTCCTTCAAGTCCTGAAAGCCATTTTCCTTTACGATAAAGTTTAACCCTCCGAGTAATTTCTTCTTTCTGTCTGGAGACCTCAGTTTCTATATATTCCTTTGAAACACCATAACCAGATATGATGTAATCATTCAACACGACTGTTCCTGTCTCAGAGACAGCGCCTATTGCAAGTTCAGGTTGACCAGGAAACCCTATTTTTCTCACAATGACGATGTCAAGGGGTGCATTGAGGTGACGGGCGATTTCATATCCTGTTACGACACCGCCCCTTGGAAGGGCAAGTACGAGAACACCTTTTTTGTCTTTGTATTCCTTCAGCCTTGAAGCAAGCTGAATTCCAGCATCACTCCTGTCGTTGAACATATCTTCCTCTCAGATCAATTTTAATGTCATCAAAAGGAGTTGTCAAGCAAGAGAGTGAGGCTGAGTAATTGGCTGTATTAAAATGCTTAAGAGATTGGCAAAGGCATCAGTCAAACCCTATAAAACTTAGGAATGACAATAAAGTACAAGCAAGCAAGGGAAGTAACTCGCTTGTTTTTCGTTAAAAGCAAGTCTAAAATAGAAAAAATCGGTATGCACTTTGCCTGAATGCCCTCAATGAAAAAGGATACTGATGAAAGATTTGGACAGTGAAGAAGTCAAAATCTGTATTTATAATTTTAAAAAGAAGGAATGATTAATTTCCAGCTTTAGTGCTGATGGAAGAATATTTGAATATAAAACTTGTTTTAGCAATTTCTATACTGCTTCAATTTACAGCGGGGTATTTAGCTTTCAGACTTATAAAGGTTACCGGCAGACGTACTGCCTGGGTCCTGATTGCGACTGCCGTTTTCCTCATGGCCATCAGGCGTTGTATCACTTTATTCCACATGCTCTCGGGGGAGAAAGTACCTGCTGATTTTACGGCAGAATTGGTTGCGCTTGTCACGTCTGCACTCATGGTATCAGGAATAGCATTGATTGCCCCACTTTTTTTCTCAATCAAACGTTCTGAGGAAGCACTTCAAAAGGCACGCGACGAGTTAGAGATACGCGTTCAAGAACGGACGATCGAACTTTATAGAGCCAACGAGGCATTACAGGCTGAAATTGTTGAACGAAAGCAGGCAGAGAAGGAAATAAAACGTTATGCTGCTGATCTAAAGATAAGCAATGATGAATTGCAGCAGTTCGCTTATGTAGCTTCACATGACTTACAGGAACCACTACGCATGATATCCAGTTATTTGCAGTTAATAGAGTACCGTTATAAAGACAAACTCGATAAAGATGCTGATGAGTTTATTGCATATGCCGTCGATGGAGCTAAACGTCTGCAGGACTTGATTGATGCTTTATTGGAATATTCGCGTGTGGGAACAAAAGGCAAGTCTTTTGAATTGGTAGACTCCGGGTATATCCTTGAGCAGACACTTATCAATCTCAAGGTGGCAATAGGGGAGAGTGGCGCTTTAATTACTAATGATCCTTTGCCGACTGTTATGGCGGATAGCACGCAGATTGTTCAACTATTTCAAAACTTAATTGGTAATGCGATTAAGTTTCGTAGCAAGGAAACGCTGCGGGTTCATATCTCAGCCGAGATCAAAGAAAATGAATGGGTTTTTTCGTTAAAGGACAACGGTGTTGGCATCGAATCACAATATAAAGAACGTATCTTTAACATCTTTCAGCGCTTACATGGCAGGGAGTATTCCGGCACAGGTATAGGTTTAGCTATATGCAAAAGAATCGCTGAGCGTCATGGAGGAAGAATTTGGGTAGAGTCAGAGCCTGGAAGGGGTTCAACATTTTATTTTACAATTCCGCTCAGGGGAGGTGAAAAATATGAATATTGAAGCAAGTGGTAAACCAATAGAGATACTTTTAGTCGAGGATAGCCCCGGCGACGTACGTTTGACACAGGAAGTCCTCAAGGAAGCCAAGGTGCTTAATCAACTGCATGTAGTTGGTGATGGCGCAGAAGCCATGACTTTTCTGAGGAGGGAAGGCAAATATACTAACTCCCCCCGTCCAGACCTTATTCTGCTAGACCTGAATTTGCCGAAAAAAGACGGGCGAGAGGTTCTCGGAGAGATCAAGTCTGATGAAAATCTGAGGCGCATACCCGTGGTAATTTTAACGATTTCGAAGTCAGAAGAAGACGTGTTCAAGAGTTATGATTTACATGCGAACTGTTACATAACAAAGCCTGTTGATTTGGATCAGTTCCTCAAAGTAGTTAAGTCTATTGAAGAATTCTGGCTAACTATCGTGAAGTTGCCAGAAGATGGCTTAAAATGAACAAAAATCAAATCAGAATAATGCTGATCGAGGACAATCCTGGCGACTTCCGGCTCATACATGAAATGCTGAAGACTACTGCTGTTCAATTCGAAATGGATTACTCGGATCAACTCTCTAAAGGCCTTGAACTTCTTGAAATGAAAGAGTTTGACGTTCTAATACTTGACCTCGGACTACCCGACTGCCAGGGTCTTGAAACGCTTAAAAAGACTCGAGCCAAAGTATCTGGTATACCTATTGTTGTACTAACAGGTCTTGCTGATGAAGCCATTGGAATAAGGGCAATACAAGATGGTGCACAGGACTATCTTGTAAAAGGACAGATAGATGGCAACTTGTTAGTGCGCACTATACGCTATAGCATCGAGCGTAAGCGAATTGAGAAAGAGTTGCAGAAAGCTCATGATGAACTTGAGTGGCGAGTGAAAGAACGTACTGCCGAACTGGCAATCTTAAACGATCAACTAAAAGCGGAAATAGAAATTCGCAAACAAGTAGAGAGGTCGTTGCAGGAAAGTAAAGAAAGATACCGTACGGTGGCGGACTTCACCTATGACTGGGAAGACTGGCTTGACCCCAATGGAAAATACATCTATGTCTCTCCCTCATGCGAGTGGATCACTGGCTATCGCCCGGATGAGTTCGTGTCATATCCTGATATAGTGATAAAGATCACCCATCCTGACGATCGTGATCTGGTCGAAAAACATTTTCATGAAGTATTGAGGGGTAGTATAGGTATCCACCACATAGACTTCCGCATCGTAAATCGCAATGGCATAGAGCATTGGATCAGTCATTATTGTCAGCCGGTCTATAGCAAGGAGGGGAAATTCCTTGGTCGCCGTTCTAGCAACCGTGACATTACCAAGCGCAAACAAGCAGAGAAGGAGTTAATACAGTTGACAGGGGATTTGCAACGTCTCAATGTTGAACTATCCAACATGAATGCCCAACTGAAAGCTGAAATAGAAATTCGTATGAAAACTGAGAAAGAGCTTAAAAAAAGTGAAGAACGCTACAAAAAGATGGTTGGCGCGATAACTACGTATACTTATTCAGTTGATATTAGTCGAGTAGGTGCAATATCTACACAGCATAGCATGGGATGTATCTCAGTCACAGGATATAATCCCGAGGATTATGAAGCTGATCCACATTTATGGTACTCGATAATCTACCCCGATGATAAAATGATAATCGAAAACGCGATAAAAGAGCTTTTGGCTGGTCATGGGGTTCCTCCTATCGAACATCGCATAATCTACCATGATGGCAAGGTGGTCTACGTACGCAATACCATAGTGCCTTACTATGATATAGATGGGCGCCTCGTCCGCTATGATGGTCTGATAGAAGACATCACCGAGCGCAAGCGAGCAGAAGAGCAGATCCTGCGGCAAAGAGCTGTCTTAAAGGGAAGTAACAAGGTCTTAAGAGAAGCGTTGACGTGTGAAACCGAAACAGACATCGCACTCAAGTGTCTTGCCGTGGCTGAGGAGTTGACCGGTAGCAAGTTCGGTTTCATATGCGAAATAAACCAAGCTGGTCGTTTCGATACCATTGCTATTAGCGATCCAGGCTGGGATGCCTGTAGAATACCGAAGACCAATGCTGTGTTGATGCTCAATGACCTGGAGATTCGCGGAATACGGGGTAGAGTAGTCAAAGACGAGCGATCCATGATATCCAATGATCCTGCTTCTCATCCTGACTGGGTTGAGCCTCCTGAAAATCATCCACCGATCACCTGTTTTCTCGGGGTTCCATTGAAACATGGAGATAAGACAATCGGCATGATTGGTTTGGCAAATAAGGAGAGAGAATATGACTTGGCCGATCAGCAAGTCGTGGAAGCTTTATCTGTTGCCTTTGTGGAAGCTCTGTATCGCAGGCGAGCAGAGGAAGAAATTCAAAAGCTCAATAGAAGGCTTGAACAGCATATTCTCGAACTCACAGAAGCTAATAAGGAACTGGATGCATTTAACTACTCTGTCTCTCATGACCTTCAAAACCCGCTTGTTGTAATCGGAGGTTTTACAAGCAGGTTTCTGAAAATATACGGTGATAAACTTGATGCAAATGGAAAAGATATGTTTTGTACCATCCATATGCACACGCAAAAGATGGAAAGACTTATTAAAGATCTTCTTGCATTTTCCCATGCAGGTCGTCAGCAGATAAAACCAACAGAGATCGACATAGGGAATCTCATAACAACTGTCTTAGATGAACTCAGAACCCTGTCAGATGGAAGAATGATCAAATTTGACATTAAAACACTTCCTCCGTGTTACGGTGACATGGCATTGATAAAACAGGTTTTAATCAATCTCCTTTCAAATGCCATAAAATTCACACGTCCAAAAGACATGGGGGTAATCGAAATAGGCTGCAGAGTCGAAAAGAATGAAAATATCTATTACGTAAAAGACAATGGTATTGGTTTTTATTCTCAGTTTGCAGATGAATTATTTTCTCCTTTTAGACGGCTGCACGGAACAAAGGAATTTGAGGGGACAGGGGTTGGACTTTCAATTGTCCAGCGTATTATCAACCGGCACAGCGGGCGGGTATGGGCAGAAGGGAAAGTTAATGAGGGTGCAACATTCTATTTCTCTCTTCCAAGAAAAGATGTAGGACACTCTTAATTAAACCCTTTCAATCCACTGTATTCAAAGAAAAGCTCAAATAAGCAGCTATAAATGGTGCATTTTGAAGATATGACAGATCGGGATAAATTATAATACTTGGAAACAAGGCGCAGAAATAAGGAAAATATTATTTAGTGAAGTAATCTGTGAATAACAGAAATCTGCCCATCATAAAATCAGGGAAGGTACTCATTTACAAACTTTATGATATTGCCTATGAAGTTGACCTTCTCAAAGTAGAACAGAAGCTTGAAATAGAAGCAAAGAGACTCAAAATAGAAAGAAAACCCTTTGGTAAGGCATTTGAGTTTGCAAATCCGCCTGTTTTATTCCAGTTGGGGAATATTAAAAAGGAAATCAATGGCAAAAAATTTATTATTAATGTTTATAGCAAGGCTTATGATTTCGGGGTAGTGAGCATAATTCTTGAGATTCCTCTAAGAGACATTGATATCCCCTCTTTTGAAGCGCTGGCTTTATCATTAGAAGACAATGAAGGTCTTTATACTGAATGCCAAAGTCAGCTTACACAGGTAATTTCAATTCTAAGGGATTCATTATCAGGATTTGATATAAGCCGTTTTGAAGAAGACTACATCATCTTTTATATTGAGTCGTTTCATCCAGAGATTGGTGTAGACGAGTTCATTGATAATTATGATATTCCTAAGCTTATGTTTTATGAAGAAAAGTCATTGGATGGACGTATTAAGAATGAGCTTATGTCACGGAGATTCTCATATTATAAAAATGACGTGGTTATACTAAACCTGGATAATGCCCTTATTATTGAACCATCAGGAAGCATGGATATCGCAGACATTCTTGAGTTCGCTAATGCACAACTTCTTGAACTTAGGTACTATGACCATATTGTAGAAAGGGAATTGGATTACATATACGAAAGTATTTCTGCTAAAGGTGCACTCTCCATCTGGAAAATTAAAAAATATGAAGGGCTTGCAGCAAAGGTCATGAAAACCATTACAGAATTGACTGACATAACAGAGAAGATTGATACTTCTGTTAAGGTCACAGCGGATGTTTACTATGCAAAGATTTATATGGCTGCTTTGAGTCTATTCAGGGTTAAAGAATGGGAAGGGAGCATAAAGAAAAAACTCGATATTGCATCTAATGTTTATGATATGCTCTACCGAGAGATCGCAAATAAGCGGATTGAGTTGCTGGAGCTTGCAATAGTAATCCTGATAATATTTGAGATTATTATCTTCTTTTTTAGAAAATGAGAGGAGGTTTTAAGCCCTTTAGTAAGGTATCAGTTCGTGCTCGTTATTTCTTAACTTTTTTCACAAATTCTTCTGCTGTAATAGCAGGTAATGTGAGAAGCTGTACAGATCCCCTTGATCCAATTTCTGCAGACGCCTTCATGATGGTTAAATTATCAGGAGCCTCAACTATATTGACAAAATCATAGGGACCTAAAACAGCGAATTGCTCTTTCATCTTAACGCCCATTGCCTCCAATTCCTTATTAACCTCAAATATCCTTTCTGGTTTTTGCTTAATGGTCTTTCTACCCTCATCTGTTAATTTACTGAGAATTACATAATATGCCATGGTTTTTTCTCCTTTTCTTAAACTTATCCTGTTTATACACATAATATAAATAGTTGTCAATAACAAGTTTCTATCAGATTAGGAACACAGACGACCCAATGTAGATAAAGAATAAAGAATATGGGTTAAGTAAAGAATCTAAGTTATACTTGACACCTGATAGTGTCCTGTCAGCTAAATATCTTTACTGTTTTGTCATTCCGGGCTTAATAGCCAAAAATGTGTGCTGATATTATTGATAAGTAGCGGTAAATAACAGTATTCTTGAATAAAAGTTAAAACGGTTTAATGATTGGTGGGATAATGA
>Ga0315281_10013228_pt1 | contig 11182 bp, 11 predicted proteins | sample YL17G07_0_MG_FD_204540 | JGI IMG/M metagenome (GOLD analysis project Ga0315281, IMG submission 204540) | Sediment microbial communities from Yellowstone Lake, YNP, Wyoming, USA - YL17G07_0 | ecosystem: Environmental > Aquatic > Freshwater > Lake > Sediment | place: USA: Wyoming | collected... | reverse complement strand
GATGGAGCTGTTGTTTGCGCGGATGGTCGCCACGATCTCCCAGACGTCGAGACCCGTTCCCAGCACGAATGGACGCCGCCCGGCGGGGCCATCCGCGAAGTCGATCCGCGGATGCCGGACGCGTCGGAGGCCTTCGTCCAGCAGCCGCTCCGCGAGGGCCGTGCGCGTCATTCCCGACGCGGCCGCGCTCCGATCGAGCCGTGTCGCCGTCTCCGCCAGCAAGCGGAAGCTTCGAAGCTCGCGCACAGCATGCGTAGGTCGCGGCCGCTCACTCATGTATGACAGTGTATCACGACGTATTTCGACCGTATCGGGAGATTGTCCAGGGTTCAGCTGGTCAGGATCAGGATCTCGCGGATCAGGTCGCCCTCGAACCGGTAGACCAGCACTGCCCGGACCAGGTCGGGCCCGCCGGGGGCGAACCCGGTCACGCGCTCCTCGTCGACGACATAGGCGCCAAGCGCGATGCGATTGGGGATCTCGTAGTGAAGGTTCGGGGCGACACGGTCCCCGCGGACCCGCGGCACGGTCGTCAGCGAAATCTTCCACTTCGTGTCGGGGAGGCAGCTGCCGGGACCCGATCCCGAGCGCAGGAGCTACAACTCGTTCCTCTCGTTCGAGGATCCGGACGGCAACGGGTGGCTCGTGCAGGAGGTCACGCGCGCCGCACGCGAGGGATGACCGGGCCGGCCCGCTCCCGGCTGGCCAGATCATGCGGCGGGTTCCACCCCGAGCCTCTCAGAGCGGCTCGAACCTCGCCTGGAAGAAGCGCAGGTACTTCGGCTCGTAGGCCATCCGGAGGCCGCGAGCCGATCCCCGCGTGTCGAAGCAGGCCTTCACGGACTCCGCGACCACGTCCATGTGCGCCTGCGTGTAGACCCGCCGCGGGATCGTGAGCCGGGTCAACTCCAGCTTCGGGCGGTGGTGGTCGCCGGTCTCAGGATCCCGGCCGGCCGAGGCGATTCCCCGCTCCATCGACCGGATCCCGGAATCGAGATAGAGCTCGGCGGCCAGCGTCTGGGCGGGGAAGAGGTCCTGCTCGAGGTGCGGGTAGAAGCGCCGGGCATCGAGGAAGATCGCGTGCCCACCGACGGGCTGGACGATTGGAATCCCCCACTCCGTCAACAGCTCGCCGAGGTATCGGACCTGCCCGACCCGCGATCGGACATGCTCGTCCTGGACGGCCTCCGCGATCCCGATCGCGAGCGCCTCCATGTCGCGGCCGGCGAGGCCGCCGTAGGTGTGCAGGCCTTCGTAGACGACCACGAGGTTGCGCAGCTCCTCGAAGACCTCGTCGTCATTCACGGCGAGCCAGCCGCCGATATTGACCAGGTTGTCCTTCTTGGCCGACATCCAGGCGCCGTCCGTGTACGAGCAGAACTCGAGGAGGATCTGGGCGATCGACTGGTCGGCGTAGCCGGGCTCGCGCTCCTGGATGAAGAGGGCGTTCTCGACCATCCGCGTGGCGTCGAGCATGAGCCTGATCCCGTGCCGGTCGCACAGGGCGCGCACCGCCCGGACGTTGGACATCGAGACCGGCTGGCCGCCGGCCATGTTCACGGTCCCGGCGAGGCTCACGTACGGGATCCGATCAGCCCCCACATCGGCGATCAGCGCGGCGAGCTTCGCGAGGTCGATGTCGCCCTTGAACGGGTGAATCGCGGCGGCGTCGTGGGCGATGTCGACGATGACGTCGTGGAAGGTCGCGCCGGCCAACTCCTGGTGGAGCCGCGTGGTCGTGAAGTACATGTTGCCGGGGACGTGGTCACCGGCCTTGATCAGAGTCTGGCTGATCAGGTGCTCCGCGCCCCGGCCCTGGTGGGTCGGCAGCACGTGCTTGTAGCCGTAGTAGCGCTGGACCGCCTCCTCGAGGTGGTAGAAGTTCCGGCTCCCCGCGTACGCCTCGTCGCCGAGCATCATCCCGGCCCATTGGCGGTCGCTCATCGCCGAGGTGCCCGAGTCGGTCAGGAGGTCGATGTAGACATCGTCCGACCGGAGCAGGAAGGTGTTGTAGCCGGCCTCCCGGAGCGCCGTCTCGCGCTCCGCCCGCGTCGTCACCCGCAGCGGCTCGACCATCTTGATCTTCCAGGGTTCGGCCCAGCTGCGGCGGCCGTGCTGCTGCCCCATCGTGTGGAGCGATTCGCCGGACATGGATCTCCTCCGAGTTCGGGCGCGGGCGCGTGCCAAGGTCGGGGACGCAGGCCGCCCGCGGGACGCGGGAGGCGCTTCAAGTGGGCTAACGCTACTCCGGATGGGCGCCGAAGATCCGCGCGATCTCGTAGGCCGGCGTCTCCTCGAGCTGGCCGTAGCGGCATTCGGAGGTCGGCTTGTCCGGGCGCCAGCGCTTGAACGTCGTGGCGTGGCGGAATCGGGTCCCCTGAAGGTGGTCGTAGGCGACCTCGGCGACGCGCTCGGGGCGGAGCGGCTCCCAGGAGAGGTCCTTGCCGCGGTTCCAGCGCGAGGTGGCCCCCGGAAGGCGCTGACCGGACGCGTCGGCGTCGCCCGCGGCTGACCATTCGGCCCATTCGCGCCATGGGTGGTCGTCGAGCGCGCGCTCGCGGAGCGGCTGCAGTTCCGCGAGGAGGCTGGCCCGCCGCTCCCAGGTGAACGAACTCGTTATCCCGACGTGGTGGAGGGTGCCGGCGTCGTCGAAGAGGCCGAGGAGCAGCGATCCGACATGCGTGCCCGGACCGTTCTTGTGCCAGCGGAAGCCGGCGACCACGCAGTCGGCCGTGCGCTGGTGCTTGATCTTGAGCATCGCCCGCTTGCCGGGCTGGTACGGAGCGTCGAGCCGCTTCGCGATCACGCCGTCGAGGCCGGCGCCTTCGAAGCGGTCGAACCACTCGGCGGCGAGGGCGCGGTCGCGGGTCGCGGGGGTCAGGTGGATCGGCGGCGCGGCGGCGGCGAGAACATCCTCAAGGCGGGCCCTTCGATCGCCCTGGGGGACGCGGCGGAGATCCTCGGCGCCGAGCGCCAGGAGGTCCCACGCCACGAAGGAGGCGGGCGACGCCGCCGTCAGCAGCCTGACCCGCGAGGCGGCCGGGTGGATGCGCAGGAGGAGCGCCTCGAAGTCGAGTGCCCCGCCGCGCGAGATCACGACCTCGCCGTCGACGACGCAGCGATCCGGCAGCGAGGCACGGAGCGGTGCCGCGAGCTCCGGGAAGTAGCGGTCCAGGGGTTTGAGGTCACGCGACTGGATCAGGACTTCGTCGCCGTCGCGGAAGACGATCGCCCGGAAGCCGTCCCACTTGGGCTCGAACAGCCAGCCGTCGCCGTCCGGCAGCCCATCCGACGCCTTCGCGAGCATCGGCTCGATGGGAGGAGGGAACGGCAGGCGATCAAACGTCACGTGCCGAGTGTACCGGCGGTCCGCGGCGTGCGGTCCGCGGGCGTCATCGAATGGCGGCGTCCCGCCGCGTCCCATGTTCTGCCACGTCCCGCGTTCCGACACTCCCAGACACATGATCTGCATGAACGAGCACGGCCGGCGGGTCCGGGAAAGCGGGTCCCGCGGACCGGCCGACGAGCATGAAGCGGCCGGACCGCGATCCCGCGGTCCGGCCGCTGTCGGCCTGCGAATTGCACCGCGTCAGCGGGCGATCACCACCGTGGCCTTGGCGTGGGTGGCCACGTGCTCCGAGACGCTGCCCTGGAGCATCCGGCCCATCATGCTCATGCCGCGGGATCCGACAACCACGGTGTCGAACCCGCCCTCCTCGGCGATCCGCTCAATGACGGTCGCCGGGTCGCCGGCCGGCTCGATCAGCTCGGCCTCGATGCCCTTCTCGCGAAGGATTCGGCGAGCCTCGATGAGCTCGTCCGCGTGGACGCTGGTGTCATCCCAGGGATCGACGGGGTAGCGGCCCGGATGGACCGGTACGACGCTGACCACGGAGACGGTGGCGCCGGTCAGCTTGGCCAGCTCCGCGGCCGTCTCGAGGCCGTGGCGCGCGGGCTCCCCGCCGTCATAGGCGATCAGGATCTTCTTCATGGTTGGCTGCTCCTTTCGACGACGGGTCGGGACAACCAACGTCCGGCTCGTGCCAGTTCAATGTGGACCGCCGCGTCGAGCGAGTCATCGGCCGTCGGTCAGGACCGCGAGGGCCGAATCACCCCACCGCGACGTACCATCTCCGCCATGACGGAGGACCAGACGGTTCGCTATGACCGGATCGCGGACGGCTATGCCCGGCACTGGGCGCCGGTCATCCGGCCCGCGGCCCTGCGCGTCCTCGACCTGCTGGCCGAACGCGTCCCGGGCCCCCGGCACCTCCTCGACATCGGCACCGGCACCGGCACCCTCGCGACGGCAGCGCTCAGGCGCTGGCCCCACGCCCGCGTCGCCGGGATCGACGGCTCAAGCGAGATGGTCGAGCGGGCACGGCAGGAAGCCGAGGCAAGCCTCGACCCCGCGGCCCGCGGCCGCCTGGAGCTGATCCCCGCGCTCGCCGGTCAGCTCCCGTATGACGACGAGACGTTCGACGTCGCGGTCTCGTCATTCGTCATCCAGCTCGTGCCGGATCAGGCGGCAGCGCTTCGCGAGGCCTTCCGCGTGCTGCAGCCGGGAGGCTGGTTCGTCTACTCGAACTGGCTCCGCGACCGGACCGGACCGGGCGGGGCGGACCGGATCCTCGAAGAGGTCCTCGCCGAGTTCGGATTCGACCCGCCGGACCTGGGCGGGGCAACGGGCGACGCCGCGAGCCCCCGGGCCGCCGCGGACGGCCTTCGCCGCGCCGGGTTTCGCGACGTGCGGGCTACGCCGGACGCCATCGAGCATCGCTGGACGCCGCGCTCGTACGCGGGGTTCGCCGAGCATTTCGCCGAGGAGTCGCTCTTCGACGACCTGGTGGAGCGTGAACGTCGTGACCTCCGACGGCGCCTCGTCGCGGCGCTGTCGGCTGCCTCGGCGGCCGACCTCGAGATGCGTCTCCCGATCGTCTATGTCGAGGGTCGCCGCCCGGCCTGATCGGCCGGGTCCGGGATCAGGCTCCGGCGTTCCCCTCGGCAGGAGCGGGCTCGGCGGCAGCGGCCGGGGCCTCGGCAGCCACGACGGCCTCCTCGACGCGCGGCGCCGCGACCTTCGCGACGATCTCGTCCGGGTCCGTCATCAGGGTCACGTCGGCCGGGATCGCCAGGTCGCGGACGTGGATGACGTCATCGAAGGTGGCGAGCACCGACAGATCGTACGAGATCGACTGCGGGAGATGATCCGGCAGCGCCCTGATCCTGACGTGCTCGACCTGGTGGAGGAGCGTCCCGCCGCCCGTCTTGACCGCCTCGGACTCGCCGGTCGGGACGAGCTGGACGTCGACCGTCAGCTCCTCGGTCATGCGGACGAGGAAGAGGTCCGCGTGGAGCGGGCGCTGCGTGACGCGGTGGACCTGCACGCCATGGACGAGCACGGGGCGGGCCTTCGTGCCGTCGATCGAGAGATCGATCAGGGCGTTGCTGCCAATCCGGCGCCGGAGCAGGTCAAACTCGTGGGCGTCGACCGAGATGTTCGTGGACGCGAGTCCGTGCCCGAAGACGACCGCCGGGAGGCGGCCTTCGCGGCGGATCCTGCTGACGGCCTTGCCGGTGACGCTGCGGTCTGCGGCCGCGAGCGTGGGTCGAGCGGTGGACATGGTTGCTGAAACCTCCGGGGAATGATGCTCCACGGTACCACGGGCCGCCTTCGGAGCGGGCGGGACGGGCGGAGCCGGCATCCGGTGCCCGGTGTAGGATCGACGGGATGTCCACCATCCTGATCGTCGAGGACGAGCACGCGGTCGCCCGCGGCATCGAATACGCCCTCCAGCAGGAGGGCTATGCGGTAACCCTCGCCCGTTCCGGGGAGGAGGGACTCGACATCGCCGTCAGCCAGGCGCCGGACCTCGTGATCCTCGACGTCCGCCTGCCCGGGATCGACGGGTTCGAGGTCCTCCGCCGGCTCCGCGCGGCAGGGTCCAAGGCCCCGGTCCTGATGTTGACCGCCCGCGATGACGAGGTGGACAAGGTCATCGGCCTCGAGCTCGGGGCGGACGACTACGTCGCCAAGCCCTTTGGGCTGCGAGAGCTGCTGAGCCGCGTGAAGGCACTCCTCCGTCGTGCCTACGGCGATCTCGCGGATGCCCAGGGGGGGCGGGTCATCCGGCACGGGGATCTCGTCATCGACCTCGAGCGCCGGCGCGTGCAGCGCGGCGCCCGACGGATCGGCCTGACCCCGACCGAATTCGAGATCCTGCGACATCTCGCGAGCCGGCCGGGCCGGGTCTACACGCGGAGCGAGCTCCTTGAGCTGCTCCGCGACTACGAGGCGCTCGACCAGGACGAGAAGACGATCAACGTCCACGTCAGCCACCTTCGCGACAAGATCGAGGACGATCCCGCGCAGCCGGTCTTCGTCCAGACGGTCCGAGGCGTCGGCTACGCCTTCGCCGAACGCTGACCGCCCGGAACGGGGCGCGCATGGCCGACGAACGAGCCGCGGCGGCGAAACGAGCCGCAGCGGCGACCAGAGTCCCCGGCACCGCGTCGGGCGGGGCGTCGGTCCGGCCCGCGGTGAAGCGCGGGTTCGCCGACCGGCTCATGCCCAGGACCTTCCAGGGTCGTCTGACCCTGGCCTTCGTGGCGATCCTCTCGCTCACCCTGGGCCTGGTCAGCATCGGCGTCGTCAACAGGCTTGGTGACTACTTCGATCAGCAGCAGCGGGGGGACCTGACCGCGCGCTCCCTCGGGGTCGCCCAGTACGTCGCCCTCGTCGCCGAGAGTGCGGCCTCCGTCCGCCCGGTGGTCGGCCTCGACAACGTGGTCGATCCCGGCGTGGTGGTCCAGCTCACCCGGGATACCCAGCAGCGGATCATGGCGGACCGGCTGGGCAAGGCCGACGTGCGCATCCGGCTCGGCATCGAGGTCAACGGCACCTTCGTGGCTGCCTCCAACGGCGAATTCAACGCCCCTCTCGAGACGGGCCCGCTCGTCGGCCAGACCCGCGAGCCGATCACGAGCGACCCGATCTCCTACCCCGTGACCGGGACGCTCATTCCGTACTTCGTCGAGGTGACGCTCTCCAACCCGTACACGTACCGGACCACCGCGCTGGCAACCACGACCGGTTTGCTCGCCTTCATCGGCGTCCTGGGGCTGCTGGTCTCGATCGGGGCGGCCGCGACCTTCGCCCGGCGATTCACCGTGCCCCTGCGCCGCCTGACCGAGGCCAGCCGCGGCCTTGCCGAGGGAGACCTGGCCCAGCGGGTCCCGGACGACCCGGATCAGTGGGGATCCACCGAGCTGATCGAGGTCGCCCTCCAGTTCAACGCGATGGCCGATCGTGTCCAGGAGAGCGTCGAGATCATCCGCCATGATCGTGATCGAAGCCGCGACTTCCTGGCAGATGTGTCACACGAACTTCGGACGCCGATCGCCGCCCTCCGGACCTTCAATGAGCTCCTGCGCGAGCGCGCCGGCGAGGATCCGGTCGCCCGCGCCGAGTTTCTCGAGGCAAGTGCGGCCCAGCTCGAACGCCTGGACTGGCTCGCCCAGAACCTGCTCGAGCTGTCCAAGCTGGACTCGGGCCTCGTGCTCCTCGACCTGCGCCCGGACGATATCCGCGCCACGGTCGAGCAGGCGGTGGAAGGGGTCGCGACCGCGGCGAAGCGACGCGGCATCGCCGTGACGACGCACGTGCCGCCGAACCCGCTCCAGATCCGCCACGACCCGGTCCGGGTCGGCCAGGTCGTCGCCAACCTCGTGGGCAATGCCGTCAAGTTCACGACGCGGGGCGGGGCGGTGGATGTCGACGTCGAGGCGGTCGAGGATGGCGTGAAGATCGTCGTGACCGACACCGGCGTGGGCATCGATCCCGAGGAGCTCCCGCGGATCTTCGAGCGCTTCTACCGCGGGACCCAGGCAAGCGAGGCACGCGGTAGCGGGAGCGGGCTCGGGCTGGCGATCGTCCGCAGCATCGTCGAGATGCACGGCGGCAAGGTCACGGTCGAGAGCCGTGTCGGCGCCGGTTCGACGTTCACCGTCGTCCTTCCACGGGACCCCCGCAACAGCAATGCCGTGCCGCTCCCATCCGGAGTGGCGCCCGGGCCAGCCCTCGATCCCGGCAGGAAGCCGGCCGATCGGTCGCTCGACGGCGCGCCGATCGTGACGGATTCTTCATCGAGCGGTGGGCCGGGGGTAAACCGCGAGGGCACACCATGAACGAGGTCCCCACGGGTCGGGCGCACCAGGCGTGCCCGACACCTCCAATCGAGCAGCAGTCGAGTCAGTAGGCAGCATGACCACTCCCACCGATCCCTCCCAGCCCACCGCCGACCCCACCGCCATGGGGGCCCCGGACGTCGCGACGTCCGCCGATGCCGCCCGGCCGGATCATCAGCCGGATTGGGCTGCCCCGGCCACGGTCGAAGTGGCCACCGTCACGGAACCGACGCCGGAGCCAGGCCCGACGCCCGGGATGAGCGCGCCGGCCGCGCCCTCGCGTCGCAACAGCGGGATCGGTGCCATCGTGGTCGCGTCGGTGCTGTCGGCGGTCCTCGCGGCCGGCGGCACGGTTGTGGCGCTCAAGGGCGCCGGTGTCCTCGACCGAGCCGAGTCGGGCGGGGACGGCACCCCGGCCACCATGGTCGGGACCAGGGTCCCGGTCACGATCGACGAATCCTCCGCCGTCATCGATGTCGCATCGAAGGCGGGTCCGGCCGTCGTCCGGATCCTCGTCACCGGTACGACCACGGATGCGCTGGGCGGGACGATCCCGGAGCAGGGGGTCGGCTCGGGGATCATCTTCGACGCGAAGGGCTGGATCCTCACCAACCGCCACGTCGTGACGAACCAGGATGGGTCCGTGGCCAGCTCGCTGACCGTCGAGCTCAAGGACGGCCACCAGTTCACGGGAACCGTCTACGGCATCGACACCCTGACCGACCTGGCCATCGTCAAGATCGATGCCACCGGCCTGACGGCCGCGACGATCGGGAACTCTGCCGACCTCCGGGTCGGGCAGCTCGCCATCGCCATCGGCAGCCCGCTGGGCACCTACTCGAACTCGGTCACGAGCGGGATCGTCTCGGCGACCGGGCGTACCGTCACGGTTCAGACCGGCGGCCGGCTCACCAACCTGATCCAGACGGACGCCGCGATCAACCCGGGCAACAGCGGTGGGCCGCTCCTGGATGCGGTAGGCAATGTCATCGGGATCAACACCGCGATGGCCACCAACTCGAACGGGATCGGGTTCGCCATTCCCATCGATATCGCCCGTCCGATCATGCAGCAGGCCCTGGCCGGCCAACCGCTTTCGCGGCCGTACATCGGCATCCGGTACGAGACCATCACCCCGCAGGTCCAGTCCTCGGAGCATCTCTCGATGGACCACGGTGCCCTGGTGACCAAGTCGCAGGACGCCTCGGGCAACTCCCTGGATGCCGTCGTGCCGGACGGTCCCGCCGCGAAGGCCGGGATCCGCGAAGGCGACATCATCCTGGCCGTCGGGAGCCATGCCATCGATACGGAACACCCGCTGGACCTCGTCCTCGCGAGCTTTGCGCCGGGTCAGGTCGTGGACTTCAAGATCCTGCGCGGCACGGAGACGATCACCGTCTCGGTCACGCTCGGGACGCGGCCGGCCAACCTCTGAGCCGCGGCCGCGGGGTTCCGGGAACCGGGCACGCCGCTCTGGTCGCGTCGCCGGCCCAACGGAGCGAGCTAGGCGCGACCTAGGCGGAACGCCGCCGGTGGATCTCGACGCCAGCGTAGGCGAGCGGTCCGCCGAGCTTGACTTCGGGCTTGCGGACCCTGACGACCGCCTGGGCGAGGGGCGGGAAGTCGGCCAGCAACTCGTGGGCGATCGCCTCGGCGAGCGCCTCGATGAGGTTGAAGGTCGTCGATTCGACGATCGTCCTGACCGTGTCGTAGACGCGCCCGTAGTCGAGCGTCCGCGCGAGGTCGTCCTCCAGGCCGGCGGGCTGGAGATCCAGCCACAGTTCGACGTCGACCTCGAAGCGTTGCGGGTCGACCTTCTCCCCGTCGAAGACGCCGTGGCGCGCCTGGAAGACCATGTCGGCGAGAACGATCCGGTCCTGCATGCGACTCAGTCCTCCGCTGCCGGCCAGGTGCCGCGGACCACGGCGTCTGCCGTCCGGGCGACGCGAACGTTCTCGCGGACGTCGTGGACGCGGACCATGTCCACGCCCGCCGCGATCGCCAGCGCCGTGGTCGCCAGCGTGGCCTCGAGGCGCTGGTCGGCGGGCAGGTCGAGGATGCGGCCGAGGGTCGACTTGCGTGAGGTTCCCAGGAGGACCGGGCGGCCGAGGAGCGCCAGGCTCGGGAGCTCGCGGAGCAGCGCCAGGTTGTGCTCGGCCGTCTTGCCGAACCCGAATCCCGGGTCGACGATGATCCGCTCCCACGCGACCCCGGCGCGCAGGGCCCGCTCGATCGCCCGCTCGAGGTCGCCGATCACCTCAGCCAGCAGGTTCGTGTAGCGCGCCTCGCCACGGTTGTGCATCAGGACGATCGGGACGCGCCGCTCGGCGGCGAGGCGCGCGAGGGAATCGTCATCCGCCACGCCCCAGACGTCGTTGACGAGATCGGCCCCGGCGTCCAGCGCGGCGGCGGCCACGAGGGGCTTCGTGGTATCCACCGAGATCGGCAGGTCCGGGAGAGCCGCTCGGACAGCCTCGATGACCGGGACGATCCTGGCAATCTCCTCGGTTTCCGTGACCACGGCATGGCCAGGTCGTGTCGACTCTCCCCCGATGTCGAGCAGGTCGGCCCCGGCGTCGGCCATGGCGACTGCCAGCTCGACGGCCCGCTCGACGGTCACGGGCGCGGCCGCCCCGCCAGGCGCAGTCGCGGGCGCGGCCAGCAGCCCGTCTCCGGAGAACGAATCCGGGGTGATGTTCAGGATCCCCATGACGTAGGTTCGGGCGCCCCAGGTGAAGGTGCCCGGACCGATGCGGGTGGTGCCGGGCCCGGCCGGCAGGCCGCTCGACGCGTCGCCGGGGAGGGCGAATGCCGACGTCGCCCGACCGCCGCCGAGCTCGGGGCGTGGCTCCAGGACCGGTCCGGCCGCGGGGAGGGAGCGGCGAGCGGTGGATTCGGTCACCCGGCCTCCTGCGGATCGCGAAGCCGCGGATCGTCGACCAGGCGTCCGCGCGCGTCGCCGACAAGGTACAGCGAGCCGGCCACAACCACCGGG
>Ga0315281_10013227_pt1 | contig 11183 bp, 10 predicted proteins | sample YL17G07_0_MG_FD_204540 | JGI IMG/M metagenome (GOLD analysis project Ga0315281, IMG submission 204540) | Sediment microbial communities from Yellowstone Lake, YNP, Wyoming, USA - YL17G07_0 | ecosystem: Environmental > Aquatic > Freshwater > Lake > Sediment | place: USA: Wyoming | collected... | reverse complement strand
ACGGCCCGCCATAATTTAGTTGTTCCAGGAATCAACCATGGCGAATGTCAAAAAGATCGTCCTGGCCTACTCCGGCGGCCTGGACACCTCGGTCATCCTCAAGTGGCTCAAGGAAACCTATAAGTGCCAGGTAGTGGCCTTTGCCGCGGACCTGGGCCAGGGCGAGGAACTCTCCGAGGTGGCGGCCAAGGCCAAGGCCACCGGCGCCGACCAAGTCTTTGTTACGGACGTCAAAGAAGAGTTCGTCCGGGACTTCATCTTCCCGGCCTTCCGGGCCAACGCCCTCTATGAGGGGGCCTACCTCCTGGGCACCTCCATTGCCCGGCCCCTCATCGCCAAGGCCCAGGTGGACATCGCCCGGCAAGTGGGGGCCGACGCGGTGAGCCACGGCGCCACCGGCAAGGGCAACGACCAGGTGCGATTCGAACTCACCTATCAGGCCCTGGCCCCGGATCTCACCATCATCGCCCCCTGGCGGGAGTGGGACCTGGCCGGCCGGGCGGAGTTGGTGGCCTACGCCCAGAAGCACGGCATCCCGGTGCCGGTGACCAAGGAAAAGCCTTACTCCAGCGACCGCAACCTCCTGCACCTCAGCTTTGAGGGCGGCATCCTGGAAGACCCCTGGGCCGAGCCCCCGGAGGACATGTTCGTCCTCACCCGGGCGCCGGAGGCGGCGGCGGACACCCCCCAATACCTGGAAATCGACTTCAAGAACGGGGACCCGGTGGCCGTGGACGGTCAGAAACTTTCCCCCGCTAATCTGTTGGCCCACCTCAACCGCATGGGGGGCGAACATGGCATCGGCCGGGTGGACCTGGTGGAAAACCGCTACGTGGGCCTGAAATCCCGAGGCGTCTACGAAACCCCGGGCGGCACCATTTGGCGGGTCGCCCACCAGGCGGTGGAGTCCATCACCATGGACCGGGAAGTGATGCACCTTAGGGACAGCCTCATTCCCCGTTACGCCGAACTCATCTACTACGGCTACTGGTACGCGCCGGAGCGCTATGCCCTGCAGAAGCTCATGGACGAGGCCCAGCAGCCGGTGACCGGCACCGCCCGGCTGAAACTCTACCGGGGCAACGTCACGGTGGTGGGACGCAAGGCCCCCAAGTCCCTGTACCGCCCGGACCTGGTCACCTTCGAGGCCGGGGGCGACTACCAGCAGGCCGACGCCACCGGCTTCATCCGCTTGAACGCCCTGCGCCTGAAGATCAGGGCCAAGTTGGAGGGGAAGTAGAGTTCAAGGTTCAAGGTCTTGGTTTTCAACTTTGAACTTTGAACCTTAAACCTTGAACTATTGACAAAGGAGGCGGTGATTCCTGCCATATTCGCAATACCTGGTATCGGGTCTCTGCTGGGCCCTGGGGCTGCTGATGATCTTCTGGCAACCCGGGCCCAACCTGTGGTTCGGGGTGCGCCTCCCCTGGACCCTGGCCGACCCGCAGATCTGGCAAAAATCCTGGCGCCTAACCTCCCGCTTGCTCATGGTCATGGGGGTCACGGTCCTCATCTCCTGGCGGGCCTTTATCATCTCCACTGCGCACCTCCTGGGTCTCAGCTGCCTGTACACGGTGCTGCTCTACCGGTGGAAATACGGCACCTGGCGCTACTGGAAGGATCCGGGCTGGATCGATTACCGCCCGGTGGTGCGTTGCGGGCATTGCGGTCACTTGCAAAAACTGCCTTTCGGTGCGGACCTGGCTGAGTGCAAGTGTGGGGACTGCGGGCTGAGTTGCCGCAGCAAATGACGAGGTTGGCATGAGAACAAAATTGATCGCCATCTTTTTGATATTATTTTCATCGCTGCAAGTAGACAATCTGTATTGCAGCGAGCTTATCCTCAGCTATTTTCCCCTGAAGCCAGGGATGACCTGGACTTACAAAGTGGTATCCGACAAAAGCGAGACCAGAACGGTAACTGTAACAAACCTGCCGCCCCGGGAGATAAATGACACAAAATTAACTCCAAAGAAGTGGGATATTGGCGGAATAAGTAAATATTACCTGATTGGAACGGATGACGGTGGAGTTTACCGCTATGGCGAGCAAAAGTCGGAAAACTCCGAGCCGATAATTACCAAACCCAAAATTTATTATCTTAAAAATCCGGTCAGTGACGGTACCACCTGGGATATAAGCACTAAATTAGGCGAGGATAATTTAACGGTTAATCTTACCATTGAGGGCCTTAACGATACCATAAAGGTGCCGGCCGGCGACTTTGAGGATTGCCTCAGGATCAAACATGTGGGCAGCAGTCAAAGAGATGACGCCTCCATCTCCCTGGAGGCCTACGAATGGTATGCCCCCAAGGTGGGCCTGGTGAAAAGCCTTGTGATCATCAAGAAACTGGAAAAAGGCCAGACAAAATCTTCTGAGCATCAGACCTATCAGCTGGAATCTTTTAAACCTTGAGGCCGGCCGGTTAAATCCAGGAGCAGCCTCCGTGCCGGTGCCAGACGGCGCGCCTGCTGAAGTAAAGGAGTGAGGACCATGGCGGAAAAACCCTGGGGCGGGCGTTTTGAAGGGGAGACGGAAAAGACGGTGGAGGAATTCACCGCGTCGCTGTCCTTTGACCGACGCCTCTATGGCCAGGACATCGCCGGCTCCAGGGCCCACGCCCGCATGCTGGCCGCCCGGGGCATCATCACCCCGGCGGAAGGCGAGCAGATCGTCCAGGGCCTGGCCGCAATCCAACGGGAACTGGAAGCCGGCGAGTTTGTCTTTGACCCCGCCCTGGAAGACATTCACATGGCCATTGAAGCCCGGCTCATCACCCTGGTCGGGGAAGTGGGCCGCAAGCTCCACACCGCCCGCAGCCGCAACGACCAGGTGGCCCTGGACGTGCGCCTCTATCTGGCCGCAGAGGTGGAAGCCCTGATCGCGGGGCTCACCGACCTGCGCCGGGCCGGACTGCGACTGGCGCACCGTTACCGGGACGCGGTCATGCCGGGTTACACCCACTTGCAAAGGGCCCAGCCCATCCTGTTCGCCCATCACCTGCTGGCCTACGACGAGATGTGGCGCCGGGATGTGATGCGCCTTGACGAATCCCTGGCCCGCATCAAGGTCTCGCCCTTGGGGGCCGCGGCCCTGGCGGGCACCACCTTCCCCATCGACCCCTCCTACGTCGCCTCCCAGTTGGGGTTTCCGGAGATTTTCCGCAACAGCCTGGACGCGGTAAGCGACCGGGACTTCTTGTTAGAATTTCTCTCTCACGCCTCCATAATCATGATCCATTTGAGCCGCCTGGCCGAGGAACTCGTTCTCTGGTCGTCGGCGGAGTTCGGTTTTGTGGCGCTGCCGGACGCTTATGCCACCGGCTCCTCCATCATGCCCCAGAAGAAGAACCCCGACGTGCCGGAGCTCATCCGGGGGAAGACGGGCCGGGTGGCCGGCCACCTCCTGGGCCTGCTTATGACGTGCAAGGGCCTGCCCCTGGCCTACAACCGGGACCTGCAGGAGGACAAGGAGCCCCTGTTCGACACGGTGGACACGGTGCTGGCCTCGGTGCAACTGATGGCCGGTTTGCTGGAGAATCTGACGGTGCGGCCCGAGCGCTTGAAGGCGGCCCTGAAGGGGGGGTTTCTCACCGCCACCGACATGGCCGATTACCTGGTGACCAAGGGGGTGCCCTTCCGCACCGCCCACGAACAGGTGGGGGGTGCGGTGCGCTACGCCGAAGCCCGGGGGAAAGAACTGTGGGAGCTGACCCTGGAGGAGATCAAGCAGTTCGCTCCTCTGGCGGAGCCCGATATCGCCGACTGGCTCAAAATCGACAACTCCGTGGCCCGGCGGCGCTCCCCCGGGGGCACCGCCCCGGAGCGGGTGCACGAAGCCCTGGAGAGAGTGGAAACCGAACTGGGACTGAGCCTACATGAGCAGAAGATTTAGCAATCCTCAGGGGTCAGGGGTCGGGGGTCAGGGGCCGGTTGTCCCGGCTTCCCGTTTGTTAAGCGCCCCACCTGAAACCGAAAACCGGAAACCGAAAACCGAACCCTGTTTCCCCCCGGTCCTCCCTTCAACTCTCCTCCTCTTCCTCCTCGCCTGCACCCTTCTCATCGGCGGCTGCGGCAAGAAGTTGATGCCCCTGCCGCCGGACACGGTGGTGCCGGCGCCGGTGCGGGAGTTTCGCCTGTCCCAGGAGGGAAGCTCTCTGGTGCTGAGCTGGCTCCTGCCCCGGGTCAACCTTCAGGGGCAGCCCCTGACCCAGGTGGCCGGCTGCCGCATCTATCGCGCCGACGCCAAAGGGGTGTCGCCGGAAGCCCCTTGTCCCCTGGATTTTTTCCTGTATGCCGACATCGATCTGGCTTACCCCAAGCAAGGCGAGGTGCGGGGCGAGGCCCTGCTGTTCCAGGACCGGGAGCTGGTGCCGGACCGCCGCTACTGGTACCGGGTGGCGGCCTACGGCCCGGACGGCTACCTGGGAGGCTGGTCCAACACCTTGAGCCATGCCTGGGGAGTGTTGCCCCGGGCGCCGAGGGAACTCAAGGCGGTGCCGGGAGACAAGGTGGTGCAATTGACCTGGACGCCGGTGGACCAGCTCCAAGACCGCTCCCCGGCCCGGGACCTGGCGGGCTACCTCATGTACCGCCGCTCCGGGGGCAATCCCTGGATCCGCCTCAATCGCCAGCCCTTGCCCGCCACCGCCCACCAGGACCTGGCGGTCCTCAACGAGGTGGAATATACTTACAAAGTGCAGGCGGTGCGCCGCCTGGGGGGCGATCTGTTGGCCAGTGGGGATTCCCCCACCGCCTCGGCCCTGCCGGAGAAACGCACCCCGCCGCCGCCGCTGCTGGGCTTGTTGGCGGTGCCCACCTCCCAGGGGGTGGAGCTGCGGTGGGAACCCAGCCCGGCCCCGGACCTGGCCGGCTACCGGGTCTACCGCCAGGCCGCCGGGGAGGAGAAATATTCCCGGTTAACCCCGGAGTTGCTGACCAAGCCTTATCTGGTGGACTCCCGGGTCAGGCGGGGGCAGACGTATCATTACTACGTCACCGCGGTGGATGACTCGCCCCGGGCCAACGAGAGCCTGCCCTCGGAGGAGGCGGAGATTACTTATTGAGCTGTCAGCCGTCAGCTTCCAACAAAAGAAAGGGGTATCGTTCAGAACTATTCTGTAGGATTGGCAGTGCCCACCATGATGGGAATGGCGGGCAGTGCCCGCCCTACGCTGCTGATGCACCACAGAGACGCGGAGGACCTTGAGATCAATGATTGCGCCTAAGGAGGCACAATCATGGTTTTCCTCGTTTCTTTGTGTACTCTGTGTCTCTGTGGTAATGAATTATATATAAAGACCGGAACCGAGATGCACCATTTCCACTATCAATCAGGCGAACTTTACTGTGAGGGGGTGCCGGTGCGCCGCATCGCCCAGCAGGTGGGCACCCCTTTTTACCTTTACAGCGCCGCCACCCTGCGCCAGCATTTCCGGGTGTTCGAAGCCGCGTTCACGGGCTTCCCCCACATTATCTCCTTCGCGGTGAAGGCCAACGCCAACCTGGCCATCCTGAGGCTCTTCGCCGGGATGGGAGCCGGGGCCGATATCGTCTCCGGCGGGGAACTCTACCGGGCCTTGAAGGCGGGGGTGGACCCGGCCAAAATCGTTTACTCCGGCGTGGGCAAGCGGCCGGAGGAGATCAGGGCCGCGCTCCAGGCCGGGATTCTCCTGTTCAATATGGAGTCGTCCCAGGAGCTGGAGGAAATCAACCGCATTGCCGGGCGCCGGCGGACCAAGGCCCGGGTCTCGCTGCGCATCAATCCGAATATCGATCCCCAGACCCACCCCTACATCTCCACGGGCCTCAAGAAGAACAAGTTCGGCATCGACATCGAACAGGCCCTGAAGGATTATCGCCGGGCCATGGCCCTGCCGCACCTTGAGGTGGTGGGGGTGGCCTGCCACATCGGCTCCCAGATCACCGAGGTCGCCCCCTTCGTGGAAGCCCTGGAGCGCCTCAAGGAGCTCATCGCCCGCCTCCAGGACCAGGGCATCCCCATACGCTATCTGGACCTGGGCGGCGGCCTGGGCATCCGCTACGACCGGGAAGAGCCGCCCCACCCGTCCGAGTACGGCGAAAAGATCCTGGAAAAACTGAAAGACCTGGACTGCACCCTGATCCTGGAGCCGGGCCGGGTGCTGGTGGGCAACGCCGGCCTCCTGGTCACCCGGGTGCTCTACACTAAGGCCGGCGAAGCCCGGCACTTCATCATCGTGGACGCGGGCATGAACGACCTGGCCCGCCCCAGCCTCTACGGCTCCTATCACGCCATCCAGCCGGTGGTGGACTCTCCCCGGCCCCAGGTTTTGGCCTCCCTGGTGGGGCCCATCTGCGAATCCGGGGATTTCCTGGCCAAGGACCGCAAGATGCCAGACTTTAAGCCGGGGGAGCTGGTGGCGGTGATGAGCGCCGGGGCCTACGGCTTTTCCATGAGTTCCAATTACAACGCCCGGCCTAGGGTGCCCGAAATCTTGGTGCACGACCACAATTTTTATGTTATCAGAAAAAGGGAGACTTACCGCCAGCTTATCTGGGGGGAAGGCATCCCTGAGTTCCTGAAGTAGATTGTAGGAGCGCACCTGCGGGTTCGCCCCCAGGGTTAGGGCGGATACACAGGCCCGCCCCTGCCGCCATATTGCTGGTTCCCAAGCTCCCGCTTGGGAACCCCTTTTGGCGCAAAGCTCCTGCTTTGCATATTCCTGGGGTTAATGGCCCCCAACCGACTGGCTGAGCACGGCTGGCTAAGCTCCAAAATCACCGAATTGATATAAGGCGTCCAAGCAGAGCTTGGACCAAAAATAGCGTTCCCAAGCAGGAGCTTGGGAACGAGTATTGGAGTTACCGAACCTCGCCAAAATCCCCCTAAATCCCCCTTTATCAAAGGGGGACTTTAGAACTGCATTTCATTGCTCCCCCCCTTTGCTAAAGGGGGGTCAGGGGGGATTTTCAGTCAGAGAACCATGGCTTCTGAAAACAGACAACGGATACCCTTCTACAAGATGCACGGCGGGGGCAATGATTTCGTCCTCATCGACCACCGGGCCCGTTTCATCCCGGAGGCCGAACAGCCCGGGTTCGCCCGGCGGGTCTGCGTGCGCCAGATGGGAGTGGGGGCCGACGGGTTGATTCTTATCGAGAACTCGACCCAGGCCGACTTCAAGTGGCGCTTTTACAACGCCGACGGCTCCGAGCCGGAGATGTGCGGCAACGGGGGGCGCTGCGCCGCCCGCTTCGCGGTGCTCCACGGCATCGCCCCGGAACAGCTCTCTTTTGAGACCCTGGCCGGCGTCATCCACGCCGAGGTGAGCGGTCGCCGCGTCAGGCTGGCCCTGACCGAAGTGGGAGAGGTCAACCTGCACACCCCTATCCCCCTGGAGGACGAAACCCTGGTGGGCCACTTCCTGCGGGTGGGGGTGCCCCACGTGGTGGTGCCGGTCAACGACCTGGAGCTGGCCCCGGTCACTCACTGGGGCCGGATGATCCGGTTTCATTCCATCTTCCAGCCCGCGGGCACCAACGTCAATTTTATCCGTTTTCAAGGACCCCACGACCTGGAGAGCCGCACCTACGAGCGCGGGGTGGAGGATGAGACCCTGGCCTGCGGCACCGGCGCGGTGGCTGCGGCCCTCATCGCCGCCCGCCTGGGTAAGGCCGCTTCCCCGGTGACCGTGCACACCCGGGGCGGTGAGGCCCTCACCGTCTATTTCCAGCCTCAAGGGGAGGCTTTCACCGATATCTGTCTCGAAGGAGACGCCCTGGTGGTCTACCAGGGAGAATTGTGGCTCGATGAACTCAAGTAAGGAGGGAGCGTCATGTTAAAAGGCGCCATTACCGCAATCGTTACTCCCTTCAAGAACGGCCAACTGGACGAAGAGGCCTATCGGGAACTCATCGAGTTCCAGATCAAGGGAGGCATCCATGGCATCGTGCCGTGCGGCACCACCGGCGAGTCCGCCACCCTGTCCCACGCCGAACACAAACGGGTGGTGGAGACCTGCATCGACCAGGTGAAGAAACGGGTCCCCATCATTGCCGGCACGGGCTCCAACAACACCGCCGAGTCCGTTGATCTGACCAAACACGCCCAGAACGCCGGGGCGGACTACGCCTTGATGATCACTCCCTACTACAATAAGCCCACCCAGGAAGGGCTGTTTCAACATTATAAAACCGTGGCATCCCAGACCAAGATTCCCATCGTGGTCTACAACGTGCCATCCCGCACCAGCCTCAACCTGCTGCCCGAAACCATGGCCCGGCTGGCCGGGATTCCCAATATCGTGGGGATCAAGGAAGCCACCGGAGATCTCAAGCAGTGCGCCAAAGTGGTCCAACTGTGCGGCGACCAGATCACGGTGCTCTCCGGCGACGACTTCACCGTCCTGCCGCTCCTGGCCGTGGGCGGCCAAGGGGTCATCTCGGTGGTCTCCAACTTGGCGCCTTCCGACATGGCGGGCATGTGCACCGCCTTCTTCGAAGGGAACCTGGCCAGAGCCCGGGAACTCCATTACAAGATGTGGCCGCTGATGGAGGCCATGTTCATCGAAACCAACCCCACCCCGGCCAAAACGGCGCTTAAAATGATGGGCAAAATCACCGGCGAGGTGCGGCAACCCCTGTGCCCCCTGGCCCCCCAAAACGAAGAAAAACTGCGCCAGGTAGTGCAGAAATACGGGCTGATTAAGTAGTTCAAGGTTCAAGGTTCAAAGTTCGAGGTTTTAACTTTGAACCTTGAACTTTAAACTTTGAACTGACCCACAGGGAGGTTGCCATGATCAAAGCCATCGTATCCGGGGCCGCGGGGCGCATGGGTGGCCGCATCATTCACCTGATGGAGGCCGCGGAGGGCATCACTTTGGCCGGGGCCTTTGAGCGGCCGGATCATCCCGCGGTGGGCCGGGATGTAGGCGAGGTGGTGGGTTTGCCCCCCAAGGGCATCAAAGTGGCCGGCTCCATCGGCGAGGTTCTGGAGAAGGGCGAAGTGGTGATTGAATTTACCCACCCGGAGCCGGCGCTGTCCCATCTCTGGCAGGTGGCGGACGCGGGCAAGGCCATGGTGCTGGGGACCACAGGTTTTTCCCCGGCCCAGATCGGCGAGATTCATGCCCTGGCCTCCCGGGCCCATCTGGTGTTCGCCCCCAACATGAGCGTGGGGGTGAACCTGATGTTCAAGGTGGTCTCAGACATTGCCCGGGTGCTCAGCGAGGGCTATGACGTGGAGATCGTGGAAGCCCACCACCGCCTGAAGAAAGACGCCCCCAGCGGCACGGCCATCAAGCTGGGCCAGGTCATCGCCCACGCCCTGGGGCGGAACCTGGAGGACGTGGGGGTCTATGAGCGCAAAGGCATCATCGGTGAGCGCAGCAAAGAGGAGATCGGCGTCCAGACGGTGCGGGCCGGAGACATTGTGGGGGAGCACACCGTGCTGTTCGGCGGCATCGGCGAGAGATTAGAGATCATCCACCGGGCCCACAGCCGGGACAACTTTGCCAAAGGGGCGGTGCGGGCCGCTCTCTGGATCGTCTCCCAGCCGCCGGGGCTCTACGACATGCAAGACGTTTTGGGATTGAAATAAAGAGACCTCCGCAATAAGTAATCCTGAGCTTATGAAAAGTTCTCCTGACCCAAAGGATGGTAAAAGGTCCCTTTTCCCAAAGGGGATTTCAGGGGATTATCAAAGGGTTATTTATAATCCCCCCAGCCCCCTTTAAAAAAGGGGGGAGTATCGGAGACTTTTTCAAGGGTCTCGTAATCTTTGGGGTGAGTGATTCTTATGAGAATTGTACGTTTCGCCCTTGAGGGGCGCACAGGCTACGGCATTCTGGATGGCGAGAAGATCAACGTCTTGTGGGCCACGCCTTATGATGGCGGTTGGGAGAACACCACCGGGGAAATCTTGACCTTGGGAGAAGTCCAACTCCTGGCCCCGTGCGAGCCCAGCAAGATTGTGGCCCTGGGTCTCAATTACTTCGACCATGCCGCGGAGTTTGGCCGGGCCGTGCCCGATGAGCCCTTGATCTTCCTGAAGCCCTCCACCTCGGTCATCGGCCCGGAGGACGACATCGTCTACCCCAAGATGACCCGCCGGGTTGATTACGAAGCGGAGCTGGCGGTGGTTATCGGGCGGGCCTGCCGCCACGTGCGGGAAGAGGCCTTCCGGGACTACGTCCTGGGCTACACGGCCATCAATGACGTCACCGCCCGGGACCTGCAAAAAAAGGACGGCCAGTTCACCCGCTCCAAGAGCTTCGACACCTTCGCCCCCCTGGGCCCCTGGATCGAGACCGAGATCCCGGACCCCGACAACCTCCTGGTGGAGGCCTATCTGAACGGGGAGCGGCGCCAGCATTCCAGCACCGCCAACATGGTCTTCCCGGTGGCGACCCTGGTGGCTTTCATCTCCAGAATCATGACACTGTTGCCCGGCGACCTCATCGCCACCGGCACCCCTTCAGGCATCGCCCCCATGCGGGAAGGCGACGTGGTGGAAGTCCGGGTGGAGGGTATCGGGACTTTGCGAAATCGAGTGGTGGCAGAAAGGGTTACTGAATGACGCAGTTTTTCCAGCCGGCGACGCGTCTGAGTCTGATTCCGCCTTATCTTTTTAAAGAGATTGACGAAAAGAAAGTCGAAGTGCGGGCCCGGGGGGTGGACATCATCGACCTGGGGGTGGGGGACCCGGACCTGCCTACGCCGCCGTTTATCGTAGAAAAGATGATGGAGGCGGTTCAGGACCCGGGCACCCACCGCTACCCGGCCTATTCCGGTATGAAGGGCTTCCGGGAAGCCGTGGCTTGCTGGTACCGGAGGCGTTTCGGGGTGGAGCTGGACCCGGAGACTGAGGTCCTCACCCTCATCGGCTCCAAGGAGGGCATCGCCCACCTGCCCCTGGGGATCAACAACCCCGAGGATATTAACCTCATGACCAGCCCGGGCTACCCCGTCTACCAGATGGGCAGCCTGTTTGCCGGGGCGCACAGCCATTTCCTGCCCCTCCTCCGGGAAAACGACTTTTTGCCCGATTTACACGCCGTCGATCCCCTGACGGCTCGGGATTCAAAAGCCTTGTTTTTCAACTACCCCAACAATCCCACCGCGGCGGTGGCGGACCGGGAGTTCTTCGCCCGGATGGTGGATTTCTGCCGGGAATACAAGATAATTGCCATCCATGACGCG
>Ga0315281_10013225_pt1 | contig 11183 bp, 11 predicted proteins | sample YL17G07_0_MG_FD_204540 | JGI IMG/M metagenome (GOLD analysis project Ga0315281, IMG submission 204540) | Sediment microbial communities from Yellowstone Lake, YNP, Wyoming, USA - YL17G07_0 | ecosystem: Environmental > Aquatic > Freshwater > Lake > Sediment | place: USA: Wyoming | collected... | reverse complement strand
TAGCTCCGGTTCAAGAACCCCGGGGAACTGCGTGAAATCCGCCCGCGGCGGCATCGTGACCCATTATGTCGCGACAAATCCGCTACGACGAATCAAACCTGTACCATCTCGAAATCTTCCTTGCGCGCGCCGCACTCCGGGCAAGTCCAGTTGGGCGGGATGTCTTCCCATCGGGTTCCAGGGGCGATACCCTCTTCCGGCAAACCCTTGGCCTCGTCGTAGATAAAGCCGCAGAGCAGACACATGTAGGCTTTATGAACGGTCACTTCGCTGGTGCTCATGTTTTTTCCCCTTTTGAGATAGAATATTCATTTTATTACTTTCAGGCCGACAATTGTAGCCGTCTGGTTACGCTCTGGTTTCGAGGCCTTCCGGAATTTTCCCCATCATTTCCACTGTTGAACCCATCATGCACACCAGCCCCCCCATCGTTCTGACTTTCGCCGCCACCGACCCCAGCGGCGGTGCCGGCTTGCAGGCGGATATCCTCACCCTTTCCAGCCTGGGTTGCCACCCGCTTTCCGTGGTGACCGCAGTGACCGTCCAGGACACCCTGGGCGTCGAGGACGTCATGTCGCTCGACGCCGAATGGGTGGCGGATCAGGCGCGCAGCGTGCTGGAAGACATGCCGGTGGCGGTTTTCAAGATCGGCATGCTGGGCAGCGTTGAAACCATAGCAGCCATCGCCGAGATCGTGTCGGACTATCCCGACATTCCGCTGGTGCTCGACCCGATTCTGGCGTCGGGGCGCGGCGACGAGCTGGCTTCGGAAGACATGCTGGCGGCCATGCGCGAAATGCTGGTGCCGCAAGCCACCCTGATTACGCCGAACAGCATGGAAGCGCGCCGCCTGGCGCAGGACGAAAACGACGACAGCGACGATCCCGACCTTGCCGAATGCGCGCGCCGGCTGCTGGAGATGGGCTGCGAGTACGTATTGATCACCGGAACCCACGAGAACACGCCGCAGGTCGTCAACACCCTGTACGGCCGCGAAGGCGTGGTGCGCAGCGACACATGGGAGCGCCTGCCGGGAAGCTACCACGGTTCGGGCTGCACACTGGCCTCGGCGATTGCGGCCACCATGGCCTACGGCCTGGAGATCGAGGAGGCCGTCAAGGAAGCGCAGGAGTACACCTGGCAGGCTCTCAAGGCCGGGTTCCGGCCGGGCATGGGCCAGCACATTCCAGACCGTCTGTTCTGGGCGCGCGATGAACGCGAAGAAGATGACCAGGCAACGGATTAGCGGCCTCTACGCTGTCACCCCGGAGTGGAGCGACAGCGGGCGACTGCTCGACGCGGTGGCTTTGTGCCTGCAAGGCGGCGCCCGCTGGGTGCAGTACCGCAACAAGGGCGGCGACGTCGCAGAGCAGCACGAGCAGGCGTCCGAGTTGCTGGAACTGTGCCACCGCTCCGGCGCGCGGCTCATCGTCAACGACAACCTCCGGCTGGCCGACCTGATCGATGCGGACGGAGTGCATCTGGGCCAGGATGATGCGTCCGTGCATGAAGCGCGCATCATCCTCGGCCCCGAAAAAATCATCGGCGTGTCCTGCTACAATAGCCTGCAGCGGGCGCTGGAGGCGGAAACCGCAGGCGCCGACTACGCCGCCTTCGGCAGTTTCTTCGCTTCCGGCACCAAGCCGCAGGCTGTCGCGGCACCCCTGGATTTGCTGCGGGAAGCCAAGCGGTGTTTGGCTATTCCTGTCGTCGCCATCGGCGGCATCTCCCCGGACAACGCGGGCCAGTTGATCGAAGCGGGGGCGGATGCCCTGGCCGTGATCGCCGCGCTGTTCGACAGCCCGGATATCAAGGCGACGGCGCAACAGTTCGTCGGCCTGTTCCACCCATCTCAACCAAAATCAGGATGACACCATGACTTCACGCAACCAGCAGTTGTTCGAGCAGTCCCAGAAGCACATCCCCGGCGGCGTCAATTCGCCGGTGCGCGCTTTCAGATCGGTTGGCGGCACGCCGCTGTTTTTCCAGCGCGGCAAGGGTTCCATGGTGTGGGATGCGGACGACAAGGCTTACATCGATTACGTCGGTTCCTGGGGCCCGCTCATCCTGGGCCACGCGCACCCTGACGTGGTCCGGGCGGTGCAGGAAACCGCGGTGAACGGCTTGAGCTTCGGCGCACCTACCGCGCTCGAACTGGAAATGGCCGATCTGCTGTGCGAGCTCCTGCCCAGCATGGAGCAGGTGCGGCTGGTGAGTTCCGGAACCGAGGCCACCATGAGCGCGATCCGTCTCGCGCGCGGCTTCACCGGGCGCAGCCGCATCGTCAAGTTCGAAGGCTGCTACCACGGCCATGCCGACGCGCTGCTGGTCAAGGCCGGCTCGGGCGCACTCACCTTCGGCCAGCCCAGCTCCGGCGGCGTGCCCGCGGAAGTTGCCGCGCAGACCCTGGTGCTGGACTACAACGACAGCGAACAGCTCAGCCAGACCTTCGCCAAAATCGGCAGCGAAATCGCGGCGGTGATCGTGGAGCCGGTCGCAGGCAACATGAATCTGATCGCACCCAAGCCCGGGTTCCTGCAAACCCTGAGCGCCCTGTGCACCAAACATGGCGCCGTGCTGATTTTCGACGAGGTGATGACGGGGTTCCGCGTGGGCCCGAAATGCGCGCAGGGCCTGTTCGGCATCACTCCCGACCTGACCACGCTGGGCAAGGTCATCGGCGGCGGCATGCCGGTCGGCGCTTTCGGCGGCCGGCGCGACATCATGCAATGCATCGCCCCGCTCGGCCCGGTGTACCAGGCCGGCACACTTTCCGGCAATCCGGTAGCGGTGGCGGCAGGGCTCACGACGCTGAAACTGGTCCAGGCGGCGGGTTTTTACGACAGGCTGGCTGCTGCCACCACCAGCCTCGTTACCGGCCTCGTCGGAGCTGCCAGGGCGCAGGGCGTGGTGTTTTCCGCGCAGTCCGTAGGCGGCATGTTCGGCCTGTATTTCAGCGCGAAGCCGCCGCAAAGCTACGCCGAAGTCATGCAGTGCGACAAGGAGAAATTCAACCATTTCTTCCACGCCATGCTGGACGAGGGCGTGTACCTCGCGCCGTCGGCATTCGAGGCGGGTTTCGTGTCGGCAGCGCACAGCACGGACGACATCGCCAAAACCGTCGCAGCCGCCAGCCGGGTGTTCGCAAAACTGGGCTGACCGCCCAAGGACCAGATAGTGGGCGCCTCTAGAAATCCAGAGTTCGCCCAAATACAAGGCGCGGAAACAAGTTCGCCGCGCCGCATATGGGTGATATGCAAGCAAGGGCTTTTTTCCGCAACGCAGCAGTTGGGATGAAATCTGGATTTTTAGAGGGGCCCTGGTGGAGTTGAGCAGCGAAGACGCCCTGTGCCTTAACGTCCTGCTGGCAGCCCGCGTGCAGGCCGTGCGCATCGACGAATCGTCCATGACGGTGCAGGGCCTGACCCCGCGCGGCGAGGCCACCGTCAACTTGCACCCTACCTGCCGCAACGACCAATACCTGCGCCTGGTGCGCGAGACGCTGGCGGAACATGCCATGGGCTCTCCCGGCGGATATCCCCTGCACCTGCGGCGCTGGACGCGCATGGGGCAACTGGGCGACGACAATCTTGCGCGGCTGTTGCTGACGGGCGAACCGGAGGCGGTGGTGGCGGTGGTGCATGCGCCCGGCCTCACCGACGAAATCGCCGAACGCGCGTGGTGGACCATGCCCAGCGCGGAAAACGCGCGGCGCATGCTGGAGCGCGATTGCGTGGCGCAGGGCCGCATGGGCCAGGTGCTGGCGGCTTATCTGGTCGAGTACCTGCCGTTCGAGGAAGACCACAATGCCATCGTCGAAACCGTGCGCCTGCTGCTGCACACCGGGCTCGTCGATGCAGCGGCGCGGGCGGCTCTGTGGAGCCGGGGGCGGCACAAAAAAGCCTATTACGTCGGCTTTCTCGAATTGGTGCCCGACGCCCTCCCGCTGCAACTCCCCGCACGCCGCGACTGGGAAGCCCTGAGCGCCGGGCTGGAACCGCTGGCAGCAGCCGGCAATCCTCATGCCGGAGCATTGCGCCGGCTGCTTTCCGGTCCCGGCCAGAGTTTCCTGCAAGGCTGCGCGGAAGCCCTGCAGCAGCCGCCGACCCAGGAAGTGGTGAATGCCCTGCTCAACGCCGTCGGCAGCTATGTCGGGCCGCTTTGCTCCGTTGCAGGCGAAGGCGCCGGCGTCGATGAACTCGTGCAGGCGGCACAGAGTCTTTGCAACGGCGACGCGTTCGCCCAACCGCAACTGCGGGAGTTGCTGACGGCGATGCCGCAGCTCAAGCCGGAAATCCGCGCCATGCTGGTGCTGTCGCAGACCTGCGAGACGCTGGCGGAGCCGGTGTTTTCCCGCTCCACGGCGGCGGGCTCGCTCATGCGCAAAAAACTTGAGCCGGTCGTCGGCCCGCTGCTGCGGCAGCTTTCCATCCTGCGCGGAACGACGCCGGGGTAGGGCGAGCACCCGCCGCGGCGTTTTGTTTCAGGGCCGCCTGCGTGCCCCATGTATAATCCGCAGGAATCGCTTCCAAACCAATTCTCTTCATAGCAGGCCCCTTCGATGCCCCTTCTTCAGAACGCGGCTTTTTTCACCACAGTGAACCACCTGCGCGACCTACCTCCGCAGAGTATTGTGGAAATCGCTTTCGCCGGACGCTCCAACGCGGGCAAGTCGAGCGCGATCAATACCCTGGCCAATCACGTCCGGCTGGCCTTCGTCAGCAAAACGCCAGGACGCACGCAGCACATCAACTACTTCAGCCTGGGGGGCGATCGATTCCTGGTGGATTTGCCGGGATACGGGTATGCCAAGGTTCCCCACGCAATCAAGGACCACTGGCGCCAGCTGTTGAGCAGCTACCTCGCGACCCGAATTCCCTTGCGTGGACTGGTGTTGATCATGGATGCGCGCCATCCGCTGACGCCGCTGGACCGGCAGATGCTGGAATGGTTCGTGCCCACCGGCAAGCCGGTCCACGTCCTGCTGACCAAGGCCGACAAGCTGAACAAAAGCGACGCTGTGCAGACGCTGCGCGCCGTCCGCGAGGAACTTGCCCGGCTCTGCCCGAACTGCACGGCGCAGCTGTTTTCCAGTCTGAAAAAGCAGGGAATCGAGGAAGCCGAAGCCGCGATAGGCGCCTGGCTGAAAGAGCCCGCCGTCGTCAGCGACGCGCCGGAATGAGGGCTTTCCAGATAAAAAACCCCCGGCCAAAGGGGAGTAAGGCCGGGGGCACGAAACACCTTAATTGAGATTAAGGCTACCCGCTCAGGGAGGAGAAGCGGGAGACGGTGAAACACCGTCTACTCCTTAAGATAGCAGATGTTTCACGGAGTTCCCAAAAACGGGAAAGATTTCTTCCGGCCTGTTATCAATTGTTTGGGCAGGCCCGCGGCAAACCTTGTTTTCTTGAGCGCTGTTTGCCAGTCCGTCCTTTAGCTCTATAATCGTCGCCTGCACCCACAGCAACGAAAGATCCCAATGCAAAACATGCCCCCCTATCCCCAAAAAAGAATGCGGCGCATGCGCCGCGACGACTTTTCCCGTCGCCTCATGCGCGAGCACCGCTTGACCGCCGATGATCTTATCTACCCGGTTTTCGTGCTGGATGGAGAGAAGCGTACCGAAACGGTGGCATCGATGCCGGGGGTCGTGCGCCAGTCTATCGATCAACTGCTGTATCAGGCTGAACGGTGCGTCGCTTTGGGTATTCCTGCCATGGCCATTTTCCCGGTCATCGATGCGTCGCTGAAGAGCCTGGACGCCGCCGAAGCCTTCAACCCGGAAGGACTGGTGCCGCGCACCGTGCGCGCGTTGAAGCAGCGCTTCCCTGAACTCGGCATCATCACCGACATCGCGCTGGACCCTTACACCAGTCACGGCCAGGACGGCCTGCTGGATGAAGCGGGTTATGTGGTCAACGATGAAACGGTGGCGGTGTTGGCCAAACAGGCGCTGGCCCATGCCGAAGCGGGCGCCGACATCGTCGCACCTTCCGACATGATGGACGGCCGTATCGGCGCGGTGCGCCGGGCGCTGGACAGCCACAACAAGATCCACACACGCATCCTGGCCTATTCGGCGAAGTATGCATCGAGCTTTTACGGGCCTTTCCGCGACGCGGTCGGGTCTGCCGCAAACCTGGGCGGCGGCAACAAATACACCTACCAGATGGACCCCGCCAACAGCGACGAAGCGCTTTGGGAAGTCGGCCTGGATCTGCAGGAAGGGGCGGACATGGTCATGATCAAGCCGGGCATGCCTTACCTGGACATCGTGCGCCGCGTCAAGGACGAATTCAAGGCGCCGACCTACGTCTACCAGGTGAGCGGCGAATATGCCATGCTCAAGGCCGCCGCCGCCAACGGCTGGCTGAACGAGCAGGCATGCGTGCTGGAAGCGCTGCTGGCATTCAAGCGTGCCGGGGCGGACGGGATATTGACCTACTTTGCGCTGGATGCAGCCGCTTGGTTAAAGCAGGCTTAGTCGCCCGCGAGCCTGGCCCGTCTCTCGCGGTCGAGCTTGATGATGTAGCGCTGGATCATCGCCTGCATGCTGCCGGGAATGTTGACGAATTCGCACCCGGAGCGCCTTGTTCTCGATCCATTTTTCAGGATGATATCAAAGGTGCCTCTGATTTCGATGCTCACCGCGACCGTCCCGATATCCGGCAGGTCGATGCGGCAGCCGTCGTACTGCTTCCCGGTTTCGAGTTCGATCTCGGGGCGGTAGCCAGTGATGCCTATGCCCCCGATGCTGATGTCGGCGATGTTCGCCTCGATACGCCCGTGCTCCGCAGTGGGGATGAGGCACTTGATCGGATTGATGACCGGTGTGCTGAGGCGGTAATATTCCCGCTTCTGCAGCTTCAGCAGTGTTGCCGGGAGCTTGACCCGGAACGCGTTGCGCTGGTTATGCCGGACTGCATCGATCCTGTCTGCGACAAACTGCACCTTCACCCTGTCCTGGGTGGTAACGAAAATGATCTTCCCGCTTTCCAACACCTTCGTGTTCAGCGCCTCGTTCGCGCCGCAATCCAGAATCACTGCGCCAAGACCGGGGTCCACGTCTACAATGGAAGTCAGGATGAAATCGCGCCCGTGGTTGAAGTACGCAGTCACCAATTCATTCTTCTGCATGATGGCGCGCAGAACATGGGCAATCTCGGTTCGCGAGTGAATCAGGTATTTGCTGTCATCTGCGGCCGAAGCCAGGTCGATTTCCATAAGCTCTTGAAGGTCAGGCTATCGCCACAATTTTAGTTAATCGAGCGAGATTGGGGGCATGGCGGGTTCGGGCGGAGCCCACAGCCTGATTTGCCTTGTAAAGCGCCACATTTTCACCCAAAATGGATCACGTCAAACATCTGGCTAACGGTTAAAAGCAAACGTATCATGATGGCTGCACTCTTGATTGGCAAGCCACTTGCCCCTTCCAGCCACAACCCCGCTTTGGTTCGTCATTATACTCAAAAGAGTAAAAACGGGAGTCGTTGCTGTGACTTGTTTCAGCTTCTCGAATAAGGTAGCGCAAGTATGATCGATGACGACGGAACACCGGACCAGTGGTCGGAAACCATCGTGGCTTTTGAATCTCCGTATAAACTACGCGAACTCAGTGCGCCCCAGGTCGAACCGGCGGACGCCAGGGAGGTGGCCGTTGAACAGAAAAAATTCAAGCTGCGTCTTGCCTCCACCGAAGAAGGGCTTAGCTCGGCCAGCATGCTCATTCAAAGAATGTATTCCTGGCGCGGATATTCGGCAACCGCCCCCGTCGGCCAGGCGCCGAACAGAATTACGCTACTGTCCTTCGAAAACGAGCACATCATCGGAACGCTCACACTGGGGCTGGATTCTCCGGCTGGCCTCTCGGTGGACGAGTTGTACAAGGACAGGGTTGATGAATTGCGCAACGCGGGGCGCGAGGTTTGCGAGATCACGAAGCTGGCGGTTGATCAGAGCGTGCGCTCCAAGCGTGTACTGGCTGCACTTTTTCACCTCTCCTACATTCTCGGCCGAAAAATTCACGGCGGGACCGACTTTGTCATAGAGGTCAACCCCAGGCACGTTCTGTTTTATCAAAGGATGCTGGGGTTCGAGAAGTTCGGCGACGAGAAGGTTTGCCCACGGGTGAACGCTCCCGCAGTGCTGCTGAGGCTTAAGCTCGAGTATGCCGAGCAGCAGATTGCCACGTTCGGCGGGAAAATGGATGGCGCTGCGGGAGAGAAGTCGCTCTACCCATTTTTCTTTTCCGCCAGGGATGAAGAAGGCATTATCGGCAGGCTACAACGTGACGAGCAGGCATAGCCGCCCCGCTCTGTTACTGAATCCCGTGCTGAGGACCGCGGGCTGTGCTGGCCAGCGGCATTGATTTTGCAATACTAGCGAACGCCATCAATCGCACATGCCACAACAGTTCTCTTACGACGAAGCATTTTCGCGCAACATCGGCTGGGTTACCGCCCATGAACAAGAGATGCTGCGCCACAAGCGGGTTGCCATCGCAGGGATGGGCGGCGTGGGTGGCGTGCACCTGCTAACGCTGGCCCGGTTGGGCATTGGTGCGTTCAACATCGCCGATTTCGACGTGTTCGATCTGGTCAACTTCAACCGCCAGGCCGGTGCCGCCATGTCGACACTCGGACAGCCAAAAACTCAGGTCATGGCCGGACTCGCCAAAGACATCAATCCCGAGTTGGACGTCAGGGTCTTTCCCGAGGGCGTCAGCGAACACAATTTGTCGGAATTTTTGACAGGGGTCGACCTTTACGTAGATGGCCTTGATTTCTTCGTGTTCTCGGCGCGCCAGGCCACCTTCGCTGCTTGCGCCAAGGCGGGAATCCCTGCCATTACGGCGGCTCCGCTTGGCATGGGTGCAGCGCTGCTGAATTTTCTGCCTGGCGAAATGACCTTCGAAGAATACTTTCAACTGGGTGATCTGCCCGAAGAGGAAAAGGCGCTGCGCTTCCTGCTCGGCCTATCCCCCGCCCTGCTGCAAATGGGTTACCTGGCCGACCCTGGCCGGGTGGATTTGGCCCAGCACCGCGGGCCATCCACCATCATGGCGTGCCAGCTGTGCGCTGGGGTCGCGGCGACCGAGGCGCTGAAGATCCTGCTCCGGCGCGGCAACGTCAGAGCCGCCCCGCACGGCGTCCACTTCGACGCCTATCGCAACAAGCTTGCCCGCACCTGGCGTCCGGGTGGCAACCGCAACCCGCTGCAGCGCCTGACGCTGGCCTTCGCTCGGCGGCAGTTGAAAAAGAAAATCGGCGCTTCCCGTGCCTGAACCAACCGAACCGCAAACGATGGTCGAGCGCATCCTCGACCTGGCACGCTGGGCGCCGAGCGGCGATAACACACAGCCGTGGCGGTTCGAGATCGTCAGCGACACGCATCTGGTGGTGCATGGCTTCGATACCCGCGACCATTGCGTTTACGACCTCGACGGTCATCCCAGCCAGATTGCCCTCGGGGCCTTGCTCGAGACCATTTCCATAGCCGCCAGCGGCCACGCGCTCAGAGCATCCATCCAACGCCGCGTGGGCTTGCCCGACACCACGCCCACTTTTGACGTGTCGTTCGAGCACGACCCGCAGCTCCAGCCAGACCCGCTGATTCCGTTTGTTGCCAAGCGCAGCGTGCAACGTCGCCCGATGCAAACGCGGCCCTTAACGCTGGAAGAAAAGCAGGCGCTTGAAACAGCCGTGGGCGACGCTTTCCGCGTCATGTGGCTGGAGGGATTCGGCAACAAATGGCGCACGGCGCGGCTGATGTTCGCGAACGCCAAGCTGCGCCTCACCATGCGCGAAGCCTACGAGGTGCATCGCAGCGTCATCCAGTGGAATGCCCGTTTCAGCGAAGACCGCGTCCCGGATCAAGCCATCGGCCTTGATCCGCTCACGACCCGGCTGATGGGCTGGGTCATGCAAAACTGGGAGCGTGTCGAATTTTTTAACACTTTTTTGGCGGGTACCCTGGTGCCGCGGATTCAACTCGACTTGTTGCCTGGCATTGCCTGCGCCGCTCATTTCGTTTTCATAGCTGAACATGACCCGCAGAGCATCGATGACTATGTCGGCGTTGGCCGCGCTCTGCAACGGTTTTGGCTCAACGCGGCCAAGCTGGGGCTGCACTTGCAGCCAGAGCTGACACCGCTCATCTTCTCCCGCTATGCGCGCAACGGCCTGATATTCACGATGGACGATTCGATCCGGAGTAAAGCGGAGCAACTGGCTGCGGAGCTCGACGGGCTATTGAGTCCGAGCCCAGCTTCAAGAGCCATGTTCATGGGTAGAATTGGCGCCGGCCCCCAGGCTCATGCGCGTTCGCTAAGGCTCTCGATTGCGCGGCTCTTGAGCAGGGGCTAGCCGCCCCCGTTTCTTGCGGCTCAGAGCCATGTGGACGTGCTTGCGCACCATCCAGCACGGGCACGCGCCCAAAGCGCTTGTCGAAAAATATTACACTGCTCCATCGCTGGCGCGTAGGTGCCAGCCTCGGGCAGGCCGCAAAGGGCTGGTGCCAAATGAAAAGGGGCAAGGGTTTGAACCCTTGCCCCTCGTCCTCCCTTTCGGGATAGTCAGCGGAATACGCTTACACCTGCTTGCGGCGGCGCGCGAATGCCAGTCCGGTCAATCCCAGTCCCAGCAGCGCGAGCGTGGCGGGCTCAGGTACACGCTTGACGTCGGTCTTCTCGATCATCGACAGGCTGAGGGTGTAGTCGCCAACGCCCAATGCATCGGTGAACGAACGGTAGCTACCAAAAACATCGCTAGCATACGGCCCCGAGTGTACCGCGTCAGGAACACCCCCGGTCAGCACTTCACGCGTCAGGTTGAGGTTCTCGGCATCGGCCGTTTCAGTGCCGCCAAAGATTCCGCCTGTAGCGCCGTTAGGCGCCCATGCAAAGGTTGGGACCAGATCGCCCACCTTGCTCAAGGTGATGCTGAAGGCGAGCGTACCGCGCGCTACCGAGCCCGGTTTGGCGAGTGCATCCAGCGAAGCCAGAATGAAAGGGTCGGCCAGGAACGAGAAGCTGATCCGGCAATCGTGGGACGCGCAGTCACTACCCAAGGAAATGCCAAGGCTGACGGTAGTCGAGGATATGTTGCGTCCGTCCGCATCACCAAAACCCTTATACGTGACATTGCTCTCGGCCAGGTTGTGCGCCACGATGGGAGTGCCGGTAA
>Ga0315281_10013224_pt1 | contig 11185 bp, 11 predicted proteins | sample YL17G07_0_MG_FD_204540 | JGI IMG/M metagenome (GOLD analysis project Ga0315281, IMG submission 204540) | Sediment microbial communities from Yellowstone Lake, YNP, Wyoming, USA - YL17G07_0 | ecosystem: Environmental > Aquatic > Freshwater > Lake > Sediment | place: USA: Wyoming | collected... | reverse complement strand
CGGCGCCGGATGAAGGGCTCGGCGATCTCCCGCATTTCAATCGCCGTCACTACGCGGGTGTGCGAACTGAGCTTTTCGAGGGCATCCTGAAGTGCCAGGGCGTTGATGATCGTCGCCAGCATGCCCATGTGATCCGCGACCACCCGATCAATGCCGCTGGCCGAAGCCGCGACGCCGCGAATAAAATTGCCGCCGCCCACAACGACCGCCAACTGAACGCCAAGGTTGTGCACTTCATGGATCTCGCTGGCAATCCGGTGCGCAACCGCGGAGTCGATCCCGAAGCCCTGACTCCCCATCAGGGCTTCACCACTCAACTTAAGAAGAATGCGGCGGAATGCCGGCTCACTCATAAGCGCTGGAATTCTGTCAGGACGGCGACTTACGTTGTCGCAGCACCCTCCGCCGCAGCCTTGATTCCCTCACCCACCTTGAATCGGGAAAAGCGGCGCACGGTGATGTTTTCGCCAAATTTGGCGATCTTTGAGTTAATCAATTCCCGCACCGTGGAAGTCCCGGTAGGGTCCTTGATGAAGTGCTGTTCGTAGAGGCAGTAGTCCTCGTAGAATTTCTCCAGCTTGCCCTCGACAATCCGCGCGATGACGGCGTCCGGCTTGCCCGTGGCGGCCGCCTGGGACCGCAGAACCTCCCGCTCCCGCTCCAGCACATCAGGCGAAACGTCTTCTTTGCGCGTGAAGCGCGGATCAGTGGCGCAGATCTGCATGGCAACGTCATGGACCAGTTGCTGGAATTCCTCGTTACGAGCGACAAAATCCGACTCGCAGTTTACCTCCACCATGACGCCGATCTTCCCGCCGGCGTGCAAGTAGCAGCCCACGCTGCCCTCCGTTGCAACGCGGTGAGCCTTCTTGGCAGCCGTCGCCTGTCCACGCTTGCGCAGGACCGTGAAAGCCTGCTCCAGGTCGCCGTTTGCCTCCTCAAGAGCCTTCTTGCACTCCATCATGGGAGCACCACTGATATCTCGCAGCTTTTTCACTACCTCTGCCGAAACACTCATTCGATCCTGAAACCTCCGCACACGAAAAAGGTAGGCGCCAATTTTCCGGCTCGCCTACCTCTCGGTTCATTCACTTCTGCTCAACTCTGCGGATTATCCACCGTGGAGACATCATCTCCATCACGTCGACCGCGCTCTCCCACGCCCCTCCGCCGAGTCTTGGGAACGCGCACGCGACCGTCCGCGACTTCTTCGGCATCAACCACGGCCGTGGGAACCTGGCCCTCAGCGAATTCCTCAACAAAGCCCTCCGGATAACCTTCTCCCGGAGCTGATGCTGCTTCCGCCGACATTGCGGCGGCCTCGCGCGCCGCCTCCAGCTCTTCCGCAGCCTTTTCGGCCGCGATCTTTTCTTCTTCCAACTGCTTCTGCATCGCGGCGTTCTTCCCCTCCAGCACTGCATCGGCGATTCGCGACGTGAACAGACGGATCGCTCTCAGCGCGTCGTCGTTGCCCGGAATGACGCGGTCCACCAAATCAGGGTCGCAGTTGGTATCCACAATGCCTACGACTGGAATGCCCAGTTTCTTGGCTTCCTTGACGGCGATCTCTTCCTTACTCGAATCCACAACAAACATGGCGTCCGGGAGGCCGGGCATATCCTTAATGCCCGCGAGATTGTCTTCCAGGTGTTTGCGCTCGCGCTCCAACCGCTGAACTTCTTTCTTGGTGAGAAGTTCGTAGCGGCCGTCCCGGCTCATTTCATCGAGTTCCTTGAGACGCTGAATGGACTTCTGAATCGTCGCGTTGTTGGTGAGCAGGCCGCCCAGCCAGCGATGATTGACAAAGTACATGCCGCAACGCGTGGCCTCCTCGCCGACGGCCTCCTGCGCCTGGCGTTTCGTCCCCACGAAGAGGATGGTCTTGCCTTCGGCGGCGAGATCGGCAACGTACTTGGCCGCTTCCTTGAAGAGCTTGAGCGTCTTCTGGAGGTCGATGATGTAAATACCGTTCCGCTCCCCGTAGATGTATTCCTTCATCTTGGGGTTCCAGCGGCGGGTCTGGTGGCCGAAGTGCACTCCTGCCTCCAGGAATTCCTTCATCGTAATGTTCGACAAAACTCCTCCTGATTCAGGTGTTAGGTTTTTCGGCCAGACCGGGACTGACACCTGAAACCCGGAACCTGGCCCCTGCTCTTACCGCTTGGAGAACTGGAAGCGTTTCCGGGCACCTTTCTGACCGTACTTCTTGCGCTCCTTGGCCCGAGGATCGCGCGTGAGATAACCGCCTTGCCGCAAGCGCGGACGCAATTCCGGGTTGAAGACGATGAGTGCTCGGGCAATCCCTAGCCGTGCCGCGCCCGCCTGGCCGTGGATACCGCCGCCAGCAGCATTGATCAGGATGTCAAATTTCCCTGCCTGCTCGGTTTCAACCAGCGGCTGCTGGATCTCCAGGCGCACGGCCTCAGAAAGGAAGTATTGCTCCATGGGCCGGCGGTTAACGAGAACTTCCCCCTCGCCGGGTCGGAGAATAACTCTTGCCACCGACGTCTTGCGACGCCCCGTGGCGCGGAATTGGACTGAATCCGTCACTTGCACTCCTTATCAGTCAGAGGTTCGAAACGGGGGTTATTCACTACCGCTTCGGGGAGAGTGGCACCGGGTTCTGCGCTTGATGAGGATGCGCCGATCCGGCGTAAACCTTCAGGCGGCCGGACAGGCGGTCCCCCAAGCGAGTCTTGGGCAGCATGCCCAGAATGGCGTCACGGACCAATCGATCCGGCTTCGTGGCCAGGTATTGCCGGGCGGAAATTTCCTTCAACCCTCCAGGATAGCCGGTATAGTGCCGATAGAATTTGTCGTCCAACTTATTGCCCGTCAGACGGATCTTCTCCGCGTTGATGACGATTACACCGTCGCGATGGTCTGCGTGGGGGGTGTAGTCCGGGCTCCTCTTCCCCATCAAAACCAGAGCCGCCTGCGACGCCAGCCGTCCCAGCACCCAACCATCGGCGTCGAGGATCCGCCATTGAATCTTCCCCCGACGCACTCTTGGCAAATAAGTTCCCACTCCACTCTCCGTTCAACTGGTTGAATTGCAAACTCCTACTTTGAACGAAATTAGCCCGTTTTGTCAACCGCTTTCCCGGTATGGAATTGGAAAGGTACATCGTATCCCCCCTGTGGGGTCGAGGTGTTTGAGTGAGCTACGGAGGAGAGAGATGACGGCCTTGCTGGGGGGAGAGCAACGCCGTCGCGGCGTCGGCGCAAAATCGCCCGGCCATGTCCCCTCCGGTTCGCGCCTTCTGGCAATCGACGCTAATCCAAGGAGGGGGCCTCTTGTCGCGACAGGCCATTCCGAACTCGTGCAAACCGGAACACCATTCACGGACCCCTCGCCTCTATGGTGATGTTCCTGCTACAATCAGTTCCAAGGGTCAATAGACCTTGGTATGACTAAACCTTCAGTGAAGTTCGACATTCTCCTCCCGGGCAGCTGGCGCGGGGCGACATCAGTCCTGCTGTCGATTCGGAATCATCACATCGTCATTGATACCGGTCTGCCTCACGAGGACCATCAGTTAGTCCAGGCGCTCAAGAATCGAGGTCTCGACCCAACCGACATCGGGACCGTGATCAACACGCACCTTCACGTTGATCACGTCATGAACAATCATCTCTTTCCCAATAGTCTCATCTACGCCTCGCAGCAGTCCTATGAATGGTGCTCGTCGATGTACTCGGAGATCTCCGGGAATGGAAAATCGAACGACATCATTCTCAAGTACTATCCCGAGATTTCCAGCCACCAGTTGTCCCACAGCAAAGTGGATTGGCTTCGGAAGTTTGCCTTGCGTTGGTGGGATTTGAACAGGCTGGGCGAAAGGTCAAGGTTCCGGTGGCTGGAGCGGTCGGAATTGCCGGCAGACCTGGAATGCTGCATTACATGTGGTCATGTCCCGGGTCACGCTTCGATCGTAGTACGGAACGGTGATCGGCCTGCTGTAATAGCCGGCGACGCGCTTCTCAGTCTGGACCACGATGACAAGATTCTGACCATGATCCCGTTCAATCAGCAACAGTACCAGCTCGACCGCGAAAAGATTCTTGCCTACGGCGGTGTCATCGTTCCGGGACACGATCATCCGTTTACCGCGCCTTCGACCCAGACAACGCCTGCCCCCGGCTAATAGAACCGCCCTTTCAGGCCTTCGATCCCCGGGCGGATGGGGCTTGCCCCGCCCATAGCCGAAAACAGTGGAAATTGACAATGCCATCGAAGGGAGACCGGATTCGAACCCTAACTCAAAAAGCCCACTCCCCCTCGTGGCCGGTGATGAGCTGGTCCGAACTGGTCAGCATGGTGATCCATGACCTCGAGCGCAACCTCTGGCGGACAGTCCTCACCATGTTGGGGCTGGTCATTGGTTCCGCAGCGGTAGTCGCCGTTGCGTCGGTCGGACTGACAGGCCGGGATTATGCCATCCGCCAGTTGGAGGCGCTGGGAACGAACTTTCTCTGGGTTTCATACCACGGGCCATCGGACGAGGCTGTCGGCGCGGGGCGGGGCGCGCAGGGCCGCGAATTGAGCGAGCGTGATTTCGTCGGAATTGCCGAAGACGCTCCGGCACTTGCCGCCGTTTCCAGAGTAGTTCTCCTCTACACCTCTATTACTCGTGGCGGCAAGCCATTTCCAATCTCGCTGGTCGGGGCGGACGGCGATTACGCGCGGGTGCGAAATCTTGTCATGGTACAAGGCCGCGCATTAACGAACTCTGATGTGGACGAGCGGCGCAAAGTATGTCTTCTCACTGCCTCGCTGGCTTCAAAGCTTTACGGCGGAGGGAGTGCTCTTGGCCGCAGCCTCAAGATCGAAGATTTCGATTTTGAGATCGTCGGTGTACTGGGTGACGTGAGGACGCCCGGGGTGGAAACGGAGATCAGCCGCGACGCGGTCTTGATCCCTATACCGGTCGCCCGGTTTCTGGCTCCCAATCAGAGCATCGACACTATCTACGCCCAGGCGCGTTCGCGCCAAGAGATTGAGGCGGCCACGGCACAGATCCGCCGTGTCCTGACTCGCCTGCACGGGCGAAGCGACCTCTACACCGTCGGAAACCTCAGCTATTTCATTCAAGTCGTGAACGAGGTTTCCGTAGCGCTGATGATCGTGGTCGTGATTCTTGGCATTCTGGCCCTGCTCGTCGGCGGAGTCGGAATTCTGAATATCATGTTGATTTCGGTGAGCGAGCGCACACGCGAAATCGGAGTGCGCGTGGCGCTCGGCGCAAGGCGCAGGGAGATTCTTCGTTTATTCTTTCTCGAGGCCTTCATCATCAGCCTGACGGGAGGATTCGTCGGAATTCTTCTGGGCTCACTGGGCCCCATGATTGTCCACATCCTGTTTGAGGTTGAAATGCCAATATCTGTTCTATCAGTGATTGTTTCGCTGGTGGTCTCCGTGGCGGTCGGCGTGTCTTTCGGTATCATCCCGGCGTTGAGAGCCGCCCGGCTTGACCCTGTAGTTGCCCTGCGCTATGAGTGAGGTTGTTTGCGAGCCCAAGACCTTTTCGAAATCGTCCGCGGTGACCTGGAGCGAAACCTCCGGCGCACAATCCTCACCATGCTGGGCCTGATCATTGGTTCAGCGGCCGTTGTAACCGTGACTTCCATCGGTCTTACGGGACGCCAGTATGTGGTCAGGCAACTGGAAACCCTCGGAAGTAATCTCATCTATGCCTGGTATGACGGCCCGACGCCGTCGCCCGACGACTTGACCGAAGACGACTACCGTGAAGTAGTCGCCCATGCTTCCGCCCTCTCCGAAGTCAGCCGGCTCGCGCTCAACTACGTCATTCTCAATGTCCGCGGCGAAGATTTTGATGTTGCCATGGTGGGCACCGACGGAGCCTACGCCCGCGTGCGCAACATCGTCTTGCGCCAAGGGAGGTTCATCAGCGATGTCGACGTCACCAACCGGCGCGAGGTCTGCGTGCTCTCGCGTTCCCTCGCCTCGAAACTTTCCGGCGCAGGGCAGCCGCTGGGCCAGAAAATCCGCCTTGAGGCGATTGATTTCGAAGTCGTAGGGGTTTTTCAGGATGCGCAAAGCTTCAGCATCCCCACGGAGTTATCCCAGAACTCCGCCATCATCCCCATCAGTGTCCTCACCACCCTCAATAACAGCAACCGCATCGACCGAATTTACGCGCAGGCGCGTGGCCGTAACTTGGTGGAGCGCGGTACGCGACAGGTCGCAGAAAGCCTGGCCAGAAATCACGGCCCTGGCGTGACCTACCGGGTGGGGAATCTGGGCGAAGTGCTCAGCGTTATTCAGGGGGTTTCGCGGAGCCTGATCATCGTGGTGGGGGTTGTCTCGGCGATTTCATTGCTGGTCGGCGGCGTGGGGATCATGAATATCATGCTCGTTACGGTTCGCGAGCGCACGCCCGAAATCGGCATCCGAAAGGCGCTGGGCGCAAGCCCTCGGCAGATTCTGGATGCATTCCTGTTGGAAGCCATTGTCATCAGTATTGCCGGAGGGGCCGCCGGCATTCTGATCGGCTGCGGTATTCCAGTCCTTCTGAGCACTGTCTTTGACGTCACGATTCCGATCTCAGCCCTGTCGATCATTTTCGCGTTCTCCGTATCCGCGGGCGTGGGGGTATTGTTCGGATACTACCCCGCCAAGCGTGCAGCGCGACTCGACCCCGTTCAAGCCCTCCGCTCCGAATGATGCTTCAATCCCATAGAGTGGTCTGGCGAAACCCAAGCCGGACCATTTTTGAAACGTCAACGCGGCAACCGTAATTGTCCGATCAATTTTCGCTACGGTGGTCAACCCTCCGCGCCAACGACAGTTCTCTGCCACCGCAAAGTGTGCAAGAAGGGAATCGCAAAGTCAGACGCGGGCACCTCCAAATCCTTGAAGGAACTTGACTTTCCCTGCCTAGTGGGGTAATTAGACAGGGGGGAAAGGCTGACCTTCCGGCAGGTCAGTGTGTGGGTTTCTCTGAATTCGGGCCTGTGCGCGGTTTGCGGACGGAAAGCGAATTCAAGTGGCGACAGATGTCACAAGACGCAAGGTACTGATCATTGAGGATGAGCCGGCTATTCGTAACGTCCTCTTTGTCTTGATAGCAGGTCTGGGGTGTGAAGGTGATGTAGCTTACACCGGGCAGCAGGCCCTCTCGATGATCAGCCGCGAGAGCTTCGACGCGGTCTTGCTCGACCTCCGTTGCAACAATGTTGGGGCGGAGGAAGTGGTCTCACAGATCAAGGAGATCCGACCCAATCTGGTGGGACGCGTTCTCGTGATCACCGGTGAGGTTACGGACGCACAGACCATGGAAATGCTCGACCGTTACTTACTCCCGCACATCCCGAGGAGTCGCTTAATGTCCGAGCTCTGGAGCCGCCTCCAGACCATCCTCGGAGCCAACAGCTCCCCCAAGACAGCCAACTCTTAGCCCCCTGTTTCACTTTCCTTTCGACAATCTCAATGTTGACTTTCCGTCGAATCAGTTTCCCTCACCGCTACCGATCGCAGGCTTTCATTCATTTCGAGCCTGAGGTGCGTAGAGACGCCTGAATCTGGGCTACGTATTCTGCCAAAGCATCCTGCCATGGACGCGGCAGGGCAAAACCCGCGCCTCTCAATGCACCCATACTCATCACTGCATATTTCAAGCGAGGAGTGCGACGGCCCATTTCTGAATCGGGCTTTCCGATAACTCTTCGGGGGTCAAGTCCTGCCAATTCGGCAGCTTTAACAGCCAATTCATAACGGCTGCACGCGCCCTGATTTGAGAGATGGTAGAGCCCATAGCTGCGGCTCTCGACGACTTCCATGATATTCTTTGCTCCATCGACGGTGTACAGAGTCGATCCGATCTGATCGACGGCAACATCGTAGCCTCCGCCCGCGGCAAGCTTCCGCAACCCCTTCTCTATGAAGTTGGTCTTCCCTGGCCCAAAAAGCACCGACACGCGAAAGATCCAGTGGGCGGGCAATGTCTTCACAACAAGCTCACCCCTCAGCTTTGTGCGGCCATAGACTGTAGGCGGGATGGTGGGATCTGTCTCCGTGTAAGGCTCGCGCTTCTTTCCATCGAATACGGCGTCGGTTGAGATGTACGCTACTCCGGCGCCCACCTCGCGCGCCGCTTCCACAACATTCCGAGTTCCGTGGTAGTTCACGAGGAAACCTTTCGCCGGGTTCTCCTCGCAGATGTCGAGGTCTGGAATAGCGGCGGGATGGACAACAATCTCAGGTCTCAGCTCATTGAAGACCTTACGAACCTCGTCGGCCCTGGTGATGTCCGCCTCGGCGCGAGTGAGAGCAAACACCTCATGGCGAGTCTTGAAGACCTGAACCAGGCCGTATCCGAAAAGTCCTGCAGCCCCAGTAATGACGACTCTCATATTAGGATGACCCTCGATTTACAGGCTGCGGACATCGTACCATGAGGACGCAACCCGCGCGGGCGCCGCCTTTTCGCGCTATTCCCCCAAATCCCAGTTTTATTTCCGCGCCTCTTCCAAACCCTTTCATCAAAAGGATTTAGCCACACCATAAGAAATTCTTATGACAAAATATCTGCTCCTGCGAACCTAACCCTTTGATATTCTTAGAAAGGCCCCTAATCTAGTAACTTAACTCCGATCGGCCAAATGACCCCAAGGAGCTAGCTTAATGTCCGGTGAAGCACTCTTCTCGTTTCCGCACCCTCCCGCCCCCGAGCTTTCCGAGTGGGCCGGTTCGCCGATGGGGGTTTCGAACACCATCACACGAACCAAGGGTCGCACGGCGATTCACAACAAGACGGTGGATGCCACGCCGGGCTTGCTTGAGAATCTCTTGAAGAGTGCGCACGGGCACCTGAATGCCATCGATGGCAAGCAGTCCATCTTTCAGCACGATGTGATGATTCACGGAATCCGCGTGCGCGCCACCACCAACAGCGATCATCTTTTCGATTTCTGGAAGGACAACTGGTTCAGCCTGAGCGAATGGCAGCGCGCCACGGGCCAAGCGCCGCCCGCCGCGCCCAGCGTCAATGTCTTCGCCCTGCACGGCGTCAAGGACCAGCAGGAAGCGGCCTACTACAGTCACGACACGAGCACCATCGCATTCTTCAACACCTCCTATTACGGCCAGCTCAAGAGCTGGGTGCTGGGCGCCGTGGGACGCATCCTCGCCGCCGAGTACGGCATTCACTCCATTCACGGCGCCTGCGTCGAGAAGAACGGTAAAGGCGTGCTCTACATCGCTCCGACCGGGACAGGCAAATCGACGAGCTCCTACGGATTGATGGACTATCCCAAGACCCGTTTCCATTCCGATGATTGGGTCTATGTCCGCTACACCTATTTGACTCGCGACGGCCAGCGCGTATTCGTCATTCGCGCCGAAGGCTGCGATGGCACAAAGGCGCGCGGCTATCAGGTCTATCGCTGGATCGAGAGTCACCGCCATGATGCCGCTGCCCGCTTGACGGTGATGACCTTTGGCAATCAGGTGTTGAATCTGACGCTCGGCGATCTGGATCTCGCCAGGCCGCTCCAGGCTTATGCCTACACGTCGGAGAAGGTGTTCTACCTGCGCACCAACCTCGCGGAAAACTTCCCGCTTTCGGCGCACGAAATTCTCGCCTCCAAGGAAGAGAACGTTCCCGACATCTCCGGAGCCTTTCTGGATCATCATCGCGAAACGCTGAAGGGGGTCCTGGGAGATTTGCGCGCCGCCCGCGACGGCGAAATGCATCGCCTTCTGAGCCTGAAATCGGACTCCGAACTGGCGGAGATCTGCGGCCGCCTGATCGCCTTCGACAATGCGCGCTCTATGCTCGACATTACCAAGGTCCTCCCTGCTGACCGCGTGTTTGCGAACCCCATGGAACCGGTGCATCTCGCCGCAGTGATGCTGCTCAAGCGCAATGCCGACGATCCCACCGTCCTCGAGCATCTCTCGCTCGACCAGTTCATGGAGCGCCTGCTCATCGGCGAGACGCCTGACAAGAAGCGCGAAACGGCCTACAACGCCTACCGCGCCGTGGACGACAAGGCGGAGCGCGCCTTCATCGAAACCCGCGAGAAGGAAGCCCGCGCCTCAAACACTTCCCTCTATCAGCTTTTCTCTCAGGTGAAGGGCAAACCCGTTTCGCTCGACGAGGAATTCGAACTCTTCCGTGTGATGTACATGGCCACCAGTTGCTACGACCTGAACACGACTCTCCAAAAAGATCCTCAAGTCCTGAACAAGCGTCAGGCTGTGGGCAGAACGATGAGCGTCATCGCCCGCACGCTGGATGAGGAACCGAAAGGCATTCACCTCTCCATCGACAACTACGGCAAGTACATCGACTAGCCAGTAGCGCGAGGGCAAGAAGTAGATTCTCACTCCCGCCCCACCCCGCACTACCGAATGTCGGGCGTTTTCGAGGTGCACGCTAACTGGCCAAGAATCAATGAGTTAAATTCTCATCCGTTGCATTCACTGCATATATAAAATTAAAGCGCAGCGGGAAGGGGGTGGCCCCAACTGTTAATAGCCTACTTATATGGGCTTACTTTAATCCGGCCCCGCCGCCCGCCCCGCCTACCCCCGCATTCGTGGGACTCGCGATCCGGGACTCGCCGTTGCGGTGATTCAATGGCGCAATGACTCCATGGCCCAATGACCCAATTGACCCGCTCCCTACTCCCTGCCTTTGTTCTTCCCCGTTCATCATTCATCGTTCCGCGTTCATCGTTTCTGCCTCGCCCCTGCTCTTCTGCCCCTTCCTCCCGCTCGCCCCTTACCAGTCGCCACTGTTCTCTTGTCCCAACACCTGGCACCTGAAACCTGTCTTTCTCCCTCGCCACTTACCACTCCCCACTGATCTCTTCTCCCGACACCCGACCCCTGACACCTGACACCTGCCTTTCCCCCTTGACTTACCCTTTCAGTAGCAGTAAACGATAGCGTTGCCGCGGCGGTTATCCGCGCTCACCGCGAACACAGAATGGCTACCACAGAGCACACAATCAACGATGCGCTTGCAGGTCTTTTGGGGGAAACAAGACGCGCTTGGGCTGGTGGCAATGTTGTCAGTTCCGAGAATACGGGGATGCTCGTAGGAAGCAACAAGCGCCCCGACATTTTGATCCTGGAACCGAACGTCTCGCCTGTCGCTATCGAAACTGAGGTTGTCCCCGCCACGAGTGTCGAATCGGATACGATTTCCCG
>Ga0315281_10013223_pt1 | contig 11185 bp, 10 predicted proteins | sample YL17G07_0_MG_FD_204540 | JGI IMG/M metagenome (GOLD analysis project Ga0315281, IMG submission 204540) | Sediment microbial communities from Yellowstone Lake, YNP, Wyoming, USA - YL17G07_0 | ecosystem: Environmental > Aquatic > Freshwater > Lake > Sediment | place: USA: Wyoming | collected... | reverse complement strand
GCCCTACCCGGTGGGCTTGCTCCACACCGACACGTGCTTCCGGCTCTCCGCCGTGAACGGCTCGCGCTCCCATCCTGCCCACCGTTCGCGCAGGGTCATGCCGGCGAGCTGCGCCATCAGGTCGAGTTCGGCGGGCCAGACGTAGCGGAACGGCGTCGAGACGCGCTCGATCTTCCCATCCACAGTCTCGAGGTGATGGGATATGAGCCCTTGGGTGACGACGTCGTACTCGTCGATGCCGAAGTAGTTCTCGCTCCCGTGGAAGACGTGATACGTCTCGCCGGGCGGGATCCGCCGAAGGTCCGGCACGCCGACCTCGATGACGAAGCAACCGCCCGGCTCCAGGTGCGCGGCCACGTTTCGGAAGCACGCCACCTGCTCCGCCTGGGTCGTGAGGTTCTCGATCGTGTTGTAGACGAGGTACGCGAGGGAGAACGAGCCCTCCACCCGGGTGTTCGCGAAGTCCCCGATGGTGACGGCGATGTCTTCGCCGCCGGGCTTGGCGCGCAGCTTCGCGGCCATCGCCTTCGACATCTCGATGCCGTGCACCGGCACACCGCGATGCGCGAGCGGGAGCGCGATCCGGCCCGTTCCGATCCCCAGCTCCAGCGCACGTCCCTTCCCGGCAAGCTCGGCCAGGAAGTCGACCGCCGGATCGAGGACCATCGGATCGAACATATCGCCCGACGTCTCGTCGTACCGCGCGGCCACGTGCTCATCGAAGTACCCGTCGGCATCCACATCCTGAACCTATCGCACACGGCTTGGTGCCGCGGTGGACATCCGGGACGAACCCGACGAGATCGCGATCCAGTTACTCGGAGATCACGGCCTGGTCCCGGACCCGTAGGGTGAGAAGTGGCTGGTCGGTAACTCGGTTCGCCGGAGCTGCACCTGCGTGCTAGCGTCAAGCACCACGGTCGTTCCGATCAACATCGATGGGTGAGGAGCAAGACATGGCCGACTATGTGTTGCTGTCCACGGGACACGGCAAGATGCCTGAGGGCGAGGAAGCGATGACCGCGTTCATGGATGCGTGGGGCGCATGGGCCACTGGCTTGGGAGCATCGTTGAAGGATCCCGGGAACCCCTTCATGGGCGCGAAGACGATCGACCCTTCTGGAGCGGTGAGTGATGGATCCGCGGTCGACGCCAGCGGCTACATCATCATCACGGCGGATTCCATGGAAGACGCGGTGGAGAAGGCCAAGGGGTGCCCAGCCCTCGGAACAGGCAACACGATCAACGTCTTCGAAACAGCCGTCATGGGCATGGGCTGAGCCTGGCCTGAGAGACTCGCGCTTAGCGGCTAACCCAGACTTCCCAGTCGCCGGCTTCTCTGAAGCCGAGGGAGCGGTACATCTCTAGCGCGACCTCAGTTGGGTGGAGCCAGACCAGGTCCGCGTCGGGGAAGACCTGGGCCGCGGCTGACGTAAGCGCCGCGCCGATCCCGCGGCGCTGGGCCGGCGGTCGGACGCCGAGGCCGAGGATGCCGACCGCGCCTTCGTGGAGGTACACAGCTGCGGACGCGACGATCCGGCCGTCGGCGTCGCGGGCGACGAGACACGCGGCTTCGGGGACTTGCGGCACGCTGTGGGCGTAGAAGCCGCGGATGATCTGGGCGGGATCGCCGAAGGCTTCGCCTGCGGCTTCGGCTGCTTGGAGCATCGCTTCCTTGCTGGTCACCACCTCGATGGTGATGCCGTCCGGCAGCGGCGGGCGGGCGATGGCGTCCACCGCGACCGCCATCGCCCGGCGCTTGATGATGAGCGTCATGCCGCGCGCGCGGACCTGCGCGTCGATGCTGGGATGACGACCGACCGCGACGTCGATCCCGAACTGCAAGCCTCGCCGCGCGAACTCGGCCTCCGCGCGATCGAACACCGCGGACACATCGCCCGGCCCGCGGACGACCAAGACCGAGTTGAGCGCCGGTTCGGGCACTCCGGCAAATAGCAGGCGGAGACCGTCCAGATCCATGACCGCCGAACCGGGTGCCTCCAACCGTCGCAACCGCTCGGCCTCCGCGAACCCACGGGCGATCCGTTCTGACATGGCGTCGATCGACATGACGACGGTCAGGCCCGAACTGCCGTGAGGAGGGTGTCGTGTCGCTCGGCCAGTTCGTTCCAGACCTCGACGTCGCCGGGTTGGATGCGGTGGACCTCTGGACGCGCGGTCACGTCTTCGTCGGACGCGCCGGCCGCGGTTCGGGCGAGCATGGCTGCGCCGTACGCGGAGGCGTAGGAGCCGAGCGGGGAGGCCGCGCACGTCGCGCCCACCGCGCTCGCGAGCGCCTCGCGGAAGAACGGCGACTCCGACGGCCCGCCTGAGATCACCACATCGCCCCCTGCGCCCAGCACCGCGGCGCACCGGCGGAACTCGACGAGGATCCCTTCGACTAACGCGCGCGCGACGTCCTCGCGCCTGTGCCGCGTGGTCAATCCGTTGAGCGTGCCGCGGAGCGTCGGATCCCACAGCGCGCCTTGTTCGCCGAACCCAACGTAGGGAAGGAACGTGAGGCCGGCCGCGCCGGGGACCGAGCGCCAGGCCGCCTCCATCAGTTCGTCGTCGCGCTTCCAGCCGAAGAGCCCGGACAGCCACGAGAACGCACTCCCGGTGCTGACCAGATCCATCTCGAAGCCCCAACCATCCCCGCTCGCGAGCGGCGTGATCAGGTAGCGGTGGTCCGGATCGGGCGTCGGCTCCGGCGCGATGCCGAGCAGCACCGTGCTGGTCCCCCACAGCGACGCGCGGTCACCGGGGTGTACCGCCCCCAGCCCCAACGCCCCGGTGACGGAGTCCGCCGCGCCGAGCACAACCGGTAGGCCGGCCGGCAAACCGAGCAGCGCGGCCACCGGCGGCAGGAGGTCGGCAGATGACGCCGACGGGCGGATCTCGGGCAGCAACGCCAACGCGTCTCCGGCGGCACCGCCGTCCCACGCCCCCGACAACGCGTAGCAGCCGAAGCCCGTCGCCGTGCTGGGATCGGTCGCTTCCTCACCGGTGAGACGGCGGAAGACCTCGTCCTTCGCGGAACGGATCGCGGTGGTCGCTCCGGCGCGCGCGACGTCGTGCTCTTGGAGCCAGTGGAACATCGGAAGCAGGTACCGGCCGTCCACCCATTGACCCGTGAGGGCATACAACTCGTCCGGGCTCGCCTCCGTGCGGAAGCGTTCGCCTTGGGACTCCGCTCGGCCGTCTTCCCAGGTGATGGCCGGGCCTACCGGCTCGCCGTCGGCGCCCGCCGTCACCAGCGTCGGGACCATGCCCGACAACCCGATCCCGTCCCAGCGATCCGCGGACACATCTTCGCGGAGCGCCCCCACCACGTGACGAACCGCGAGCCACCAGTCGGCGGGGTCCTGCTCGGCTCGGCCGGGCTCGGGACGATCCGTCGGGTACGCCGCGGAAGCCGAGGCCAAGAGCGCGCCGTCCGCGCCGACCACCGCGCCCTTCATGCTCGAGGTGCCGAGGTCCAGCCCGACGAAGACGCCGTCGTTCACAGGGAGGCCAGTGCTCCCTCGGCCGCTTCGAGCGTTCGGTCGATGTCGGCGTCGGTGTGTGCCATCGAGACGAAGAGGTTCTCGAACTGCTCGGGGTGGAAGAGCACGCCGCGCGCCATCATCGCCTGCCACCACCGGGTGAAGAGGGCTTCGTCGGCCAGGCGCTGCGCGTCGCGCCAGTTGCGGATGGGTTGGTCGGTGCCCATCCAGACCTGGAACACGGTGCCGAGACCGACCACGTGACCGGTGACGCCCTTGGAGGCGAGCAACGAGGTCAGACCGTCCATCAAGCGCGTGCCGACGGCGCGCGCGGCGACGTACAACTCGGGCGTGAGCAGATCCATCGTCGCGGAGACCGCCGCCGTCTGGATCACGTTCGAGTTGTAGGTGCCGGAGTGGGAGTAACGGCCGTCGCCGATCGCCTCCATGACTTCGCGCGTACCGCCGATCGCGGCGACGGGGAACCCGCCACCCAGACCCTTGGCCATCGTGGTGATGTCGGGCATGACGCCGAAGAACTCTTGCCCTCCACCACGCGCGAACCGGAACCCGGTGATGACCTCGTCGAAGATGAGCAGTGCGCCGTGCTCGGTGGTCCTGGCCCGGAGCAACTCCAGCCAGCCCGGCTCCGGGAGGATGCAGCCGGTGTTGAGGACGGCGGGTTCGGTGATGACGGCGGCGACCTGATCGCCGATCTGGTCCATGACGGCCGTGAAGGACTCCGGATCGTTCCACGTGAGGACCACGAGCGAGTCGGCGACCTCGGGCAACAGCCCCTTCCCCGCGGGAACCGTGATCGGCCGCTCAGCCGGACCCGCGACCGCGGGATCGGGGTGATTGGACCAGTACACGGTGTCGAGCCACCCGTGATAGTGACCTTCGAACCGAACCAACAGACGGCGGCCCGTCACCGCGCGCGCCAAGCGGACGGCGGTTCCCACCGCCTCGGACCCGGAGTTCGCGAAGCGCACCATGTCGACGCTGGGGACGGCGTCGACGACCTTGCGCGCGGCTTCGGCCTCCAACTCATACGGGAGACCGAACACCGTGCCGAAACGCTGGATAGCCTCGACCACGGCGGCAGTGACCTCGGGCGGACGATGGCCGAGCAACAGCGGGCCCAGGCCCATGAGGTAGTCGACGTACTCGTTTCCGTCGACGTCGGTGATGTGCGAACCGGTCCCCTGCGCGATGAACGGCGGGTAGGGATCCCACCCCGCACGAACGCTCCGCGCGCTGGACCCGACACCGCCGGGCATGACCTTCATGGCTTCGGCGAGCAGGGCCGCCGACTTGGCTTCCGTCTCACTCATCGAGCAGCTCCCTCTCCTACCAACACGCATGCGGCGTGGTGATCCGGTCCCGCATCAACCAACGCCGGATCGATGGTCTTACATCGATCCTCGGCCGCCGGGCACCGGGGGTGGAACCGGCATCCGGACGGGATGTTCACCGGGTTCGGCGTCTCCCCCACCAGGATCTGCGGCGTGACCTGTTCGCGCGGGTCGCGTCGCGGCACCACACTCAACAACGCCCGAGTGTACGGATGTTGCGGGTTGCGGACGACCTCGCGCGCGGGTCCTTCCTCCACGATCCGGCCCAGGTACATGACGATGATCCGGTCGGCGAAGTGCGCGGCGGTCGAGAGGTCGTGGGTGATCATGAGGATCCCCATGTCGCCGCGGGAGCGGAGTCCGTCAAGGAGGGTGAGCACACCGGCGCGAACGGAGACGTCGAGCATCGAGACGGGCTCGTCCGCGACCAACAGGTTCGGTTCCAGGACCAAGCTTGCGGCGATGGCCACCCGCTGGCGCTGCCCACCGGAGAGTTCGTGCGGGTAGCGGTCGGCGAAGAGTTCCGGCGGGTTGAGTTCGGCCCGGCGCATGGCGTCCATGACGCGTTGGTGCCGCTCTTCCTTCGAGCCGCCGATGTCGTGGATCAGCAGCGGCTCCTCCACCGCTTGGCGAACCCGAAAGCGCGGGTCCAGCGATTCGTAGGGGTCTTGGTAGATCATCTGCATCCGTCGCCGCAGCGGGCGGAGATCGGTTGACGACATGGCGGAGATGTCCTGACCCTGGAAGCGGATGGCGCCCGACTGCGCGGTGACCAGCCGCAGGACCGCTTGCGCGGTGGTGGTCTTGCCGCAGCCGGATTCACCCACCAGCGCGACCATCTCGCCCGTCTTCACCGAGAACGAGACGCCGTCCACCGCGTGAACCGACGTGCGCGGCACGTGTCGCGCAGCCGCCACGAGCGTTCGACGAACCGGGTACGTCACAACGAGGTCTTCCACCTCGAGGAGCGGCGCGCCGGCGTTGACACGCGATCCGACGGGGGACGTTTCCGCGACGCTCACGCGGCCCCCTCGCCGTTGAGATCGTTGAGGTGACACGCCGCGCGATGGCCTCCGGCCACCTCCAACAGCGCCGGTGTCTCGGCCACGCATCGCTCGAACGCCTTGTCGCATCGATCGCGGAACGCGCAGCCCTCGATCCGGTGATCCAGCCGAGGAGGCGAACCGGGGATGGAGACGACGTCGCCCTCTCCGTAGAGATCGGGCGTGGCGGCGAACAGCAACCGCGTGTACGGGTGCCGCGGATCGTGGAAGAGCGTGTCCATCGGGCCGGTCTCCGCGATCCGGCCCGCGTACATGACCGCCGCGCGCTCACACACCTGCGCGACCACGGGGAGGTCGTGGGTGACCAGCAGCATGGTCAGACCGAGGTCGTCGGTGAGGCGGATCAGGAGGTCGAGGATCTGCGCCTGGACCATGACGTCGAGCGCCGTGGTGGGTTCATCGGCCAGCAGGAGCTTGGGTTCGCACGCCAGAGCCATGGCGATGGCGGCGCGCTGGCGCATCCCGCCCGAGAACTCGTGGGGGAACCGGGCCGCGGAGGCTGCGGGGATGCCAACCAACTCCAGGAGTTCGCCGGCACGGGTCTTGGCTGCGGCACCCTCGGCGACTTCGTGCAGGACCATGGGTTCGACGATCTGGGAGCCGACCGTTTTCACGGGGTTGAGGGCGTTCATCGCCCCCTGGAAGACCATCGCGATGTCCTTCCATCGGTGCGGACGAACCGTCTGTTCGGCGCCCAGCATGATGTCCTGGCCGTTCAGGATGACCTGGCCTGCAACCGATGCGCTGGGAGGAAGCAGTCCCATGACGGCGAGGATGGTGGTGGTCTTCCCGCAACCCGACTCGCCTACCAGGCCCAGCCGGTCACCGGGCTCCAGCGAGAAGCTCACGCCTTGGACCGCGTGGAGTTCGGCGCCGTGGGGCAGATCGAACCACACGTGGAGATCTCGGACATCCAGCAGGGCCTCGGTCACAAGGTGTCCTTGTCCATGCCGACCAGCGGACGCAATCGGAATCCGCGGACGGACAGGTGCGCGACCTTGAGCCGGGGATTGAGCGCGTCCTCGATGGCCTGACCGACCAGATAGCACCCCATGATGACCAACGCCACGCAGATGCCGGGCGGCACGATCGCCCACCACGCGCCGGTGCTGATGGCCTGCCGAAGGAACGCGTGCTCGATGATCGAACCCCACGACACGGCGGTGGGATCGGAAAGTCCCAGGAACGCGAGCGCCGTCTCATCGAAGATGGCGACCGCCACCGTGAGGACGACGTTGGCGACCAAGAGCGGCGCGATCTGCGGGAGCACGTGCCGGAACACGATCCGCCAGTGGCTCGCGCCCATGGCGCGCGCACGCTTCACGTACACCCGTTCGCGGACGCTCTTCACCTGCGCGCGGATGATGCGCGCGGTGGTGGTCCACAACAGGAGCCCGATGACGAAGATCACGTGCGAGAGGCTCGGTCCCCACAGCGTCGCGATGACGATCATGAGCGGAACATCGGGGATGACCAAGAAGTAGTCGGTGATCCGCATGAGGACGGACTCGGGCTTGCCGCCGAAGTAGCCGGCGATCATGCCGACGCCCCCGCCGACCACCGTGGCGACGAACGCCGCGGCGAAACCGACGATGAGCGAGACACGCGCACCCTGCAACAGCAGACTCACCATGTCGATCCCGCCGTCGTCCAGCCCCAGCCAGTGCTGCGCGGACGGCACCCCGTACACGGGCCCAACCTGTGTGTGCACGCTGTAGGGCGCGATCACCCCGGCGAAGATCGCGATGAACAGGAAGATCCCCATGATGACGGCCCCCACCGCCGCCGATGGCCGCCCCTTGATGACATCCCACACGAGTCCGCCGCGCGAACGTTTGCGGGGCGCGTCCGCGACGATGCCCGGTTCGTTCGCGATGGCGCTCATGCGCTGATCCTCGGGTCCAGGCGGAAGTAGAGGAGGTCCGCGACGAAGTTGAAGAAGACAACCGAGAGCGTGAGAACCAGGAACGCGCCCTGCAACATCGGGTAGTCGCGGTTGATCACGGAGTTGTAGACCGACTGACCCACGCCCGGCCACGAGAACACCGTCTCGATGAGGATCGTGCCCGCCACCACGTACCCGAGCGAGAGCGCGATGAGCGTGGTGGTCGGCAACATCGCGTTCCGCAGTGCATGTGTTCGGACGATGGTCCAGGACTTCATCCCCTTAGCCCGGGCGGTGAGCACGTAGTCCTCACCCATCGTCTCCAACATGGACGAACGCACCACCAACGTGAACTCGCCGTAGAGCGTCAACGCGAGTGTCGCCGCCGGCAGGACCATGTGCTTGAGGGCGTCCAGTTTGCTGGCCCAGAACCCGGCTCCCACGATGAACGGATCGTGCATCCCGACCGACGGCAGCACGCCGGCGAACAGGATCAGCAACATCAATCCCAGCCACTGCGTCGGGAACGCATAGAACGCGATGGCGGTGTTCGTTGAGATGTGATCGGTGACGGTTCCGCGGCGCCAGGCCGAGAGGACCCCCGTCCCGATGCCGATGATGATGGCGACCGCTGTCCCTAACGCCACCATCGGGATGGTGTTGGCAAGCTTGCTCCGGAGCTGCGACCAGACCGGCTGCTGCGTCGCGAACGACACCCCGAGGTTCCCGCGGGACAACTCCTTCAGATAGAGGAGGTATTGCTCCCACATCGGCTTGTCCAGTCCGAACTCCTTCTGGAGCGCAAGTCGGAGCGCGGGCGTCGCATGCGGCACGTGTGAGAGGTTCGATACCGCGTCACCCGGCAGTGCCCGGAACAGCACGAAGTTCAACGTGACCGCAACGAACACCGTGACCAGCGCGAACAGGGTTCGCTTGAGGAGGTAGTCGGCGCCTCGCACTTACGTCTGGTGCACCGCGATGAGGCTCTGCTTGTCCAACGCCGAGAACAGCCCCTGGCTCGATTGCACGAATCCGTCCCACCCGTGGCTCCACGCGTTCAGCGTGTCGTTGTAGTTCAGCACGATGTAGGGCCGGTCGTCGTAGACCATCTGCTGCATCTGGTACACGATCGCCTGGCGGGCCTGTTCGTCCACCGTGCGGGCCTGCTTGGCATAGAGGGCGTCGTAAGCCTTGACGCAGTAACCGGAGTCGCTCCAGTTGCCGAACGAGTGGCACGTCATCGCCGACAGGATGAAGTCGGGGTCAAGCGGCGGCGTCCAGTTCCACATGGCCAGATCCCAGTTGAGGTACTTGTTGTCGGGCGCCGTCATGATCCCGTACACGCCCTGGGCCGGCTTCTGGACCAACTTCACGCCGATCTGCTGGAAGCCTCCCTGGATGATCTGGAACGCTCGGTCGCCTGCTCCGCGTTCGCTGCCGGGAAACAGCACGTCGTAGGTCATCGGGTGACCGTTCGCGACGCGGATCCCGTCTGATCCCTTGGTGAAGCCAAGCCCGTCCAGGATCTCGTTCGCCTTCGGGATGTCGAAGGGGAGCGGCTGGATGGACGAGTCGTGCCAGATACCCGCCGTGGTGGGCACGATGGTGGTGCCGGGCTGCGCGTGGCCGAGCCACGCGGTGTCGATGATCTGCTGACGGTCGGTCGCGTACTCGAACGCCATGCGCACCTGCGGATCCATCAGCTCGGGGTTCGTCTTCTTGAACGGACTCGAGTTGATGATGAACGTTCGATAGGTGCTGGCCGGACCGATGAACACGTTGAAGTTCGCGTCCTGCAAGGTCTTCACCGACGGTGGCGGGACGTTCTCGATCACGTCGATCTGATCGGTCTTCAGCGCCGTGACTTCGGCGTCCTCATTCGAGAAGTACTCCAGGCCGAACCGATCGATGTGGGGAGGGGTGCCGTACCAGTTCGGGTTCTTCTCGAAGATGGTGGTGCCGTCCTGCTGGTACTGCGTGACCATGAAGGGTCCACCGGAGACGGTCGGAGTGTCCTTGGCCGGCGTGTTCGCAAAGGTCTTGAGTGCCTTGCCATCACCGGCCGCGTACTGGGCCCAGGTATGTTCCGGCAGGATCGAGGTCTGCTGCACGTTGGCGAGTACCGCGGGCACAGGGCTGTCGTAGGTGAACACAACCGTGGTGGGATCAGGGGCATCGGCCTTCACCAGGTGCTGGACCACGCCTGCAGATCCGGCGGTCACGGAATCCTTGAACTTGAGGATGTTGTTGAACGTCCAGGCCACATCGGACGCGGTGAGCGGTTGTCCGTCCGACCACTTCGCGCCCGACTGTGTGGTGAAGGTCCACGTGAGTCCGTCCTTGGAGTGGGTCCACGACGTAGCGAATTCGGGGATGAACTCGGCCTGCGGGTCGTACTGCACCAGTTGCGGATACATGTACGCGTAGGCAGCGTATGAGTCGTCGTTGACGCCTACGTAGGGGTTCAGGGAGTCGATACCGTCGAACGCGGCGATACGGAGCGTCCCACCTTCCTTCACCGAGCCGCCGGAGGCGCTCACCCCTGTGGTTGAGCTGGAGCTGCCATTTCCCCCGCACGCCGCCGATACCAGTGCGAGCGCGAGGGCCGCGCCGACGAACGACTTCCGCATCTTTGCCTCCTGAGTTGGCTTCGAGTTGGCTTCGACCGAACGCATCGTGGCGTGAAACGCTCCGGACCGCAAGGTGTCCAGTGGCGGGTCGGCCGACCGGATGGGTGCGAGCCGTGGCATCATTGCCGCCATGACCGAGCCGACATTCCGCGTATCCACGTCCGAACTCGCCGCGATCCGAGCCGACCTCCTGGTAGTTCCGGCCACGAGTACCCCGAAACACGGGCCCGCCCTACCCTCGGGCGCCGGTACCGGCCGCGGTGGCGGCCGCGGCGGAGATCTGGCATCTCCGCAGGTCATGGCCCGGCATGGCTTCACCGGGGCCGCGGGCCAGACGCTCATGTTGCCCGGCCCCGACAGGAGCGTGCTCCTCATCGGCACGGGACCAGCCGCTGGGGCCGGCGCCGGCGGGGCGATACGCGCGGTCGCCATGCGCGCCGGCTTCGACGCCCGTCCCTTCGCCACCGTGGCCGCGGTCCTGCCCGCGCAGGGTCGCGAAGAGGCGGCGGCTTTCGCCGAAGGGTTCCTCATGGGGGCCTACCGGTTCGACGGGCTGAAGACCAAGCCCGACCCGAACCGAACGAAGACCGTGACCGTGGTGACCGATGCCACCCACAAGACCGAGGTGAAACGGGGCCTCGACAGGGGCGCGGTCATCGGGAGCGCGATGAACTGGGCGCGCGATCTCACCAACACCTCGCCATCGACCGCAACGCCCGCCTACCTGGCGGAGCAGGCTCGCGCGATGGCGAAGACCTACGGTCTG
>Ga0315281_10013222_pt1 | contig 11185 bp, 9 predicted proteins | sample YL17G07_0_MG_FD_204540 | JGI IMG/M metagenome (GOLD analysis project Ga0315281, IMG submission 204540) | Sediment microbial communities from Yellowstone Lake, YNP, Wyoming, USA - YL17G07_0 | ecosystem: Environmental > Aquatic > Freshwater > Lake > Sediment | place: USA: Wyoming | collected... | reverse complement strand
GTCTGACCAGAGCCGCGGCTTCCCGGCGCGGAACGAGTCGCCCTCCACCGCGAACGCCGCAACCATGATCTGTGCACTCGGCGCGGCGTAGAACAGCTCGTGTTTGGTGCGCGACCAGGTCGGATAGTTGCCGCCGCCGGTCGAGATCTGCCACTTGCCGCCGGGGCCGGGGAACGGCCGCACGTACACTTCCTGGCGTCCGGTTTCGTTCGACCAATACGCGAGCCACCGCCCGTCCGGCGAGAACATCGGCTCGCGCTCCGCGAAGGGACTGTTCAAGAACACCGTGGGCTTCCCGGGCTTCCAGCCCGACGCCTCGTCTCCCTCCATCGGCAGAATCATCAGGTCGTAGTTCGTTTGCGGGGTCTGCTCCTCGAACGCCAGGAACTTGCCGCTCGGATGCCACGAACCGGGAAGCTGCAGGTTCTTGCTCTCCGTGAGGCGCTGCGCGTCGCCCGTCCCGTCGGCTCGCTGCCAATAGAGATTCAGCGTGGATTTGCCCCCGCGCGACGATGCCAACACGATGCGGCGGCCATCCGGTGTCCACACCGGCTTCCGGTCGTCGGCCGGGTCGAACGTCAGCCGCGTGAGCGTGTCGCGCGCCCACTCGTAGACCCAGACGTCCCTCCCGTTGCCGTCCAGGATATCCACAGCGAGCCGGCGGCCATCGGGCGCGAACTGGGGATAGAACCAGTTGGCGGGCGTGGCCCGCAGCGGCGTCGTCTTTCCCTCGTGAGTCATCCAGTGGATCGGTACTCCGCCGCTGTTGCTCTGCCCCGGCAGATACACCAGCGTGCCCGTGGCCGACACGGCAAACTGCGCGCTTCCCGATCCCGAGTTCGACGTCACGCCTTCGAGCGCGGGCACCGGCTGCCCGGTCACCTCCAGTCGGTCGAGATCGAACGGCGCGGCAAACAGCGTCCCGTCGTGGATGTACACCAGATGGCCGCCTTCGCGCTCGTCGCGCTTCGGCGAGCCAATCCCGCTGGGCAGATAGCGGCCGTGATAACCCCCGCGTTGAACAATCTTCCGCGCGCCCGTCGGCAGTGGCTGCACGACGATGTTGGCGTCTTCGAAAGCACCGGCCGTGCCGCCAGTAAAGAGCACGGCCTTGCCACCCGCCAGCACTTGTGGCCACCGCTGTGTGCCCTCCCCCTCGGCGAGCGACGTCAGCGGTTCCGGCTTCCCTCCGGCCGATGACACGCGTAGCAAGCGCACTCCCGATGTGGAGTCGGGCGCGAACACGATCGTGCCATCTTCTCCCCATGCGCCGCCACGGCCGTTCGTCGCGTCGCACAGCGTGACGGCCGCGCCGCCCGTCACGGAGATCTTCTTCAGCTTGCCGCCGGCGAAGAACGCGATCCACTGTCCGTCCGGCGAAAAGAACGGGCTGTCGGCCTCGTCCGTCCCCGACAGCGCCGTCGCCTGCAATTGGGTGAGGCGCCGCAAATAGAGCTGCGGCGTTCCGCCCCCGCCCCTCTGCACCACAAACGCAGCGACGGCGCCGTCGGGCGAGAGGATTGCGGCGTCTCCTACACCGGAGGCCGCCAGCGACACGTCAGCGCCCAGATCGACGCTCACACGTTGCACCGAGCGTGGCGGCGCCGTTCGCCACGGCGCCCACAGCGACAGCACGATCGCGAATCCAGCCGCGGCGCTCGCGAACAACGCCCACGGCAGCGCGCGCTGCCAGAACGGCGCGGTACGTAGGGCGGGTCCTGTGGACCCGCCGGCCATCGGCGTCTTGTCATCCGGCTGCGCGATCGCGCGCTCGATCGCGATCCGCGCCTCGCCCATGTCGCGCAGCCGCTGCTTCGGATCCTTGATGAGGCATCGGGCGACGAGATCGCGGACGCGCGTCGGCGTCGCCGCCGGCAACGCGGCAAGGTCGGGCTCGCGCGTGACAACGGCCGCGATGATATCGGTGATTGTTTCACCGGCGAACAGCGCGCGGCCCGTGAGCATCTCGAACAGCACGACGCCGAACGCCCAGATGTCCGCGCGACGATCGACGGTCTTTCCCCGCGCCTGCTCGGGCGACATGTACGCCGCCGTGCCCAGCACGACGCCCGCCTGCGTCGCGTTGAACGTCAGCGTCGGCGACATCGACATGCCGGCTCGCTCGCCTGAAAGGCTCGCGCTACGGTCTTGGAGTTTCGCCAGCCCGAAGTCGAGCACCTTCACGGTGCCGTCGTCGCGCACCTTGATGTTCGCCGGCTTCAGATCGCGATGGACGATGCCCTGCTCGTGCGCCGTCTCGAGCGCGTCGGCGACTTGTCTGGCAATCGCCAACACCTCACCGACCGGCAGTCCCGTGCCTTCAGCCCTCAGACTCGAGCCTTCAGACTTCTCCAGTCGCTCCGCCAGCGTCGGCCCTTCGACCAACTCCATGACGATGAACGAGGGCGCGGCACTGACCTGCCCTTCCAGCCCCTCCAGCCCGTAAATGTGCGCGATGTTCGGATGATTGAGCGAGGCGAGCAGCTGCGCTTCGCGGCTGAAGCGCGCCAGGCGATCGGGATCGTTCGCGACCTCGGGCAGCAGGACTTTGATCGCGACGTCGCGATTCAGCTTCGAATCGCGCGCGCGGTAGACCTCACCCATGCCGCCGGCGCCGAGCGCGCCGACGATCTCGTACGATCCAAGACGGGTTCCGCTCGCGAGCGGCATGTGGGCAGATTATAGAGGGTCGTGCACGCGGAGTCCCGGGATCTTCACGAATCGGGCATCGTGCGTCCACAACTCGGTCGCCCCGCCTTCGAAGGCGACGAGGGCAATCTGCAGGTCGAACACGCGCGCACCGACCACGTCAAGGTCGGTCGCCAACTGGACCAGCCGATCGCCGAAGCCCGGTCCAGGCAGCCAGATGTGCGCACCGGCCTGGGACAGCGCCTGAAGGAAGGCGCCGGCCTGTTTCGCCGTGGACGGCCGGCCCTCGGACGAAGGATGCGTGGCGATCGCCCAGAATTCGGTGAGGCTGGCTGCGGCCATGCCCCATCCCTGCGCCGCCGAGGCGCGTTCGATGGCCTTGCGCGCGCGCGCGTGCTCAGGTGTGCGCGAGCGGTGGGCGTACACGAGGAGGTTCGTGTCGATCGCGATCATCCGCGGGTGCGCAGCCAGTCGTGCATCGCCGCCCGGTCGCGGATGTCGAGTCCCTTGGGCAGCCCGCCGTCGACGGTCACCCAGCGAATCGCACGCGTCCCGGCGCGACTGCGTCCCGTCGGCGCTCGACGCAACTGCGCGCGCAACCCGCGCTCGACCATGGCGCGCATCGTGCTGCGCTCCTCCGCGACGCGGTGCTTCACCGCGATGAACAAGTCGTCAGGAAGCTCAATCGTGGTCTTCATATGGTTCTACAGGTTACCATATTTATGGGTTTTATCGCCCCTCCCACACCGGCTTTCTCTTTTCGAGAAACGCCGTCACGCCCTCGCGGAAATCCTCGCTCGTGTAGCACATCTCGACGACGTCGGCGTCCTCGCCTGGCCAGAGGCGGCGCTTCGCCTGCAGGCGGCGAATCAGTTCTTTCGTCGCGCGCAGGGTGAGTGGCGCATTTGACGCGATCGTGGTCGCCAGTTCCTGCACGACTCGATCGACCTCGTCGGCCGCCGCGATGCGCGTCACGACACCGAACGTCTGCGCTTCCACGGCGTCGATCAAGCGGCCCGTGAAGATCAAGTCCTTCACGCGGCCTGTGCCCATCAGATCGAGCAGCCGCTCGTAGCTGTTGGCCGACAGGCAATTGCCAAGCGTCCGCGCGATGGGGATCCCGAACGTGGACTCCGGCGTCGCGACGCGCAGGTCGCACGTCAGCGCGATCGCGCAGCCGCCGCCGGCGGCAACGCCCTGCACCTGCGCGATCGTCGGCTTGGTCACGCGCTCCAGCCGGTCGAGCACCTGATCGAGGCGCTCCTCGTACTTGATGCCGTCCTCGCGATCGCGGAAGCTCTGGAACTGCGAGATGTCCGTGCCGGCGACGAACGCCTTGCCGCCCGCGCCCTTCAGCACGAACACTCTGACCGCCGCGTCGGCGTCCACCTGATCGCAGGCCGCGGCGAGCGCCTCGTACATCGCCCACGTCATGGCGTTGCGCGCCTCCGGGCGGTTGAATGTGAGCGTGGCGACCGGGCCGTCCACGTGAAAGATGGTGTGCGTCATAGAATCACCCAATGACTTCAGCGCTTTCCGGGCTCCGCGTCCTCGACGTCACCCAGGTGATGGCCGGTCCGTTCTGCGCCATGCTCCTCGCCGACCTCGGCGCCGACGTCGTCAAGATCGAGCCGCCGTCCGGTGACTCGACGCGCGAGATGCCGGGCGCGGTCGGCACCGACAGCCCGAGCTTCAACGCCGTCAACCGCGGTAAGCGCAGCATCGTCCTGAATCTCAAGACGCCCGGGGGCCGCGACGTCTTCACGCGGCTCGCCCGCACTGCAGACATCGTAATCGAGAACTACCGGCCCGGCGTGATGGCATCGCTCGGCCTGGACTACGCGGCACTCTCGGCGCTCAACCCGCGGCTGATCTACGCGTCGATCTCCGGGTACGGCCAGACCGGGCCGCAGCGCAGCAAGGGCGGCTTCGATCTCATCGCGCAGGGCGTTTCCGGCATCATGTCGATCACCGGCGAGCCCGGCGGTCCGCCCGTGAAAGCTGGCGTTCCGCTCACGGATCTGGGCGCGGGGCTCTTCGCGCTCGTCGGGATCCTCGCGGCAGTCGAAGCGCGGCATTCCACCGGCACCGGGCAGCAGGTGGACACGTCGCTCGTCGACGCGGGCGTCGCGCTCTCGGTGTGGGAAGCGACCGAATATTTCTCGGGCGCGGGCGTCCCCGTTGCGCTCGGATCCGCGCACCGGATGAACGCGCCGTACCAGGCGATCCGCTGCGCGGACGGCTACATCACGCTCGGCGCGGCGAACGAGCGGCTGTTCCGCAAGCTGTGCGATGTGCTCGGCCACACCGAGTGGACGACGATGCAGGAGTTCAGCGACAACGCGAGCCGCGTGAAGCATCGAGCGGCCCTCGCGGGGCGGATCGAGGCCATCACGTCGCAGCAGCCGCGCGCGCACTGGCTGGCCCTGCTCGAGACGAACGATATTCCGTGCGGACCGATCAACAACTACGCGCAGGTGTTCGCCGACCCGCAGGTCCGCGCGCGCGAGATGGCCGTCGAGGTGGACCATCCCACGCTCGGCCGGCTGAAGACGCTCGGGTCACCAATCAAGATGAGCGCGACGCCGCCAGTCGTGACCCGCCGCGCGCCGATGCTCGGCGAGCACACGGACGACGTTCTCGCGGAGGCAGGATTGAGCGCCGGCGAGATCGGCGAGCTGCGGCGGTCCGGCGCGGTGAGGTGAGAGAGATCGAATTCTGAATTCTTAATTTCCAGGCCATACGCGCGGCTGACCACTCGCCTGTTCGAACGCGTGCGCCATCTGCAGCAGGCCCCAGTCGTCCTGATGGCGCGCGACGATCTGCAGTCCCACGGGCAGGCCGTCACTCGTGAATCCGGCGGGCACCGAGATCGCGGGATGACCGGTGATGGAGATGTAGTAACAGGACTTCATCCAGTCGATGTAGGTCTCCATCGCCACCCCGTCGATCTCGGCCGGATACGGCTGCGTCACGTCGAATGGCGGGACCTGGACGGTGGGTAGCACGAAGAACTCGTAGCGGTCCATGAACAGCCGGAGCCGGTGATAGATCTCCGTCCGCTTCAGTTCAGCGCGGCCGACGTCCCCGGCACTGACGTGCTGACCGCGATCGAGCTCCCAGAGAATCGTGTCCTTCATCTGCGCGCGACGACCCCTGGCGAGGTCGGCGTAGGCGGCGACGAATGCCAGCGCGCGCAGCGTCTTGAAGACGTCATCGGCGCCGCGGAAATCCGGCTGCGCGTCTTCCACGATACAGCCGAGCGACTCGAACACGCGGCGCTGGCCGTTGACGACCGCGCGCACGCGCGGATCCACGGGACACCCGAGGTCCTGCCACCAGGCGACACGCACACCCTTGACGTCGCGGCCGAGCCGCCCGGCGAATGTGTAACCGGGATCGCCGAGCGAGATCGGCGACCGGCGATCCGGCCCCGCGATGGCGCTGAGCAGCAGCGCGACGTCGGCGACGCTCCGCCCCATCGGGCCGTCGACGCTCATCGTCGACCAGCCCATCCGCGCGGGCCAGCCCGGCACACGTCCAGGCGACGGCCGCATCCCGACGATGTTGCAGAAGCTCGCGGGATTGCGGAGTGAGCCGCCCATGTCGGTGCCGTCGGCGATCGGGAGCATCCCGCACGCCAGCGCGACCGCGGCGCCGCCGCTGCTCCCGCCGCACGTCTTCGTCGTGTCGTACGGATTGAGCGTCGTTCCGAAGACCGGATTGAACGTCTGCGAGCCGGCGCCGAACTCCGGCGTGTTCGTCTTGCCGACGAGAATCGCCCCGGCCACGCGGGTGCGCTCGACGAGCAGCGAGTCCTCGGCCGGAATGAAGTCTTTGTAGATCGGTGAGCCGAACGTCGTGCGGATACCCTTCGTGAGCTGGAGATCCTTGTGCGCGATCGGCAGCCCGTGCAGCGGGCCGACGCCGGCCCCGCGCGCGAGCGCTTCGTCCGCCTCTGCCGCTCGCGCCATGGCGTGATCGGCGACGAGCGTGACGATCGCGTTGACCTTGGGATTGACGCGATCGATCTGCTGAAGATGCGCCGCGAGGACGTCGCGCGCCGAAAGCTCCCCCGCGCGGATCAGTCGCGCGAGCTCGACGGCGCTCAGTTGGCAGATGTCGGACATGGTCTCGCTCGGCTGAAGCCTCGCGCGACGGCTCACACGCTGGCGCTACGAAGCGAGAAAATCGAGCGCAGCCGTGACACCGCCGCGGGTGAACGGCACGCCGGACGCGGCGAGGCCCATTTCCACGCCGCTCAGGGTGCCGGCGAGCATCAGATCGTTGAAGTCGCCGAGGTGGCCGATGCGAAAGCCCGTCCCCTTCAGCTTGCCGAGACCGGTGCCGAGCGACATGTCGAAGCGCTCGAACACGATCGCGCGAAACGCGTCGGCGTCGTGGCCGTCGGGCATTTGCACGGCCGTGACCGAACTGCTGTACTCGGCGGGATTCAGGCACTGCAGCTCGAGTCCCCACCCGCGGACGGCGCGGCGCGTCGCTTCCGCGTGGCGACAATGCCGCGCGAACACGGCCGGCAGCCCCTGCTCGAACAACATCGCCAGGGCTTCGCGCAGGCCGAAAAACAGATTGATCGCCGGCGTGTACGGAAAGAAGGCGGACGCGTTGTCCTTGATCATCGGCGTCCAGTCCCAGTACGCGCGCGGCAGCCGCGCCGCCTTCGACGCGGCGATGGCCTTGTCGCTCACCGCGTTGAAGCCGAGACCCGGCGGCAGCATGAGGCCCTTCTGCGATCCGCTGACGGTGACATCGACACGCCACTCCTCGTGGCGATAGTCCATCGACCCGAGCGACGAGATCGTGTCGACAAGCAGGAGCGCGGGATGCTGTGCCGCGTCCATGCGCGCGCGGACGTCCGCGAGGCGGCTCGTCACGCCCGTCGACGTTTCGTTGTGGACGATCGCGACGGCCTTGATCGCGCGGTCGCGATCGGCGGCGAGGGCCGAAGCGATGGCATCAGGATCGACGCCGTGGCGCCAGTCGCCGGGCAGGAACTCCACCCGGAGGCCGAGGCGCAGGGCCGTGTCGCGCCAGAGCGTGGCGAAGTGGCCCGTCTCGACCATGAGGACGGTGTCGCCGGGCGACAGCGTGTTGACGAGGGCCGCTTCCAGCGCGCCGGTGCCAGACGAGGGATAGATGACGACGGCACCAGTGGTCTGGAAGACGCGCTTCAGACCGTCGATGACGTCACGGCCCAGTGCGGCGAACTCGGGACCGCGATGATCGATGGTCGGCCGCGCCAGCGCGCGCAGCACGCGATCGGGGACGTTGGTGGGTCCGGGGATCTGGAGAAAATGCCGGCCGCTCTTCACGCGCAGGTCACCTCATTCGACTTCCACACGATACAGGAAGTGACCGACGGACGGAAGGTGGCCACGAAGGAGGCTACTTGATGTGGAGCGTCAACGCGGACGGCGGGATCCCGGAGAGCGACGCGATCCACGTGTCGCCCGGCGCGATGGGCATCGACTTCGTCAGCGAGCCCGTGCTGATGACGTCGCCCGCCTGCAGCGTCTCGCCCCCGCGACGCCTCATCGCCTCGGCCAGTTCGCCGACGCATCGGGCCGGGCTCTCGAAGACGCTGGCGCCCGCGCCTTCCCCGACGAGCTCGTTGTTCCTCAACACCCGGACGGTGAAGTCCGCCAGTTCGGCCGCGCGTTTCGTGACGTCCTCGGGCTCGATGTAGACGGGCTCGCCCACGATCAGCGCCGCGTGCAGGCCGAGCGACGCGACGAAGTCCACCGGCTGCACTTTCCAGTCAGGAAAGACGCAGTCGATGATCTCGAAGCCGAGCGCGATCCACTCGGTCGCTTCGAGCACGGCGATCGGATCGCTCGACGCCGGCACGCGGGCCAGCTTGAAGACGATCTCGGGCTCGATCTTCGGCGCCAGCATCGACGCGATGGACAGCGTCGCATCGTTCCAGTCGGCGTAGCGCACGGTGTCGTCGTACATGGGCGCCCACGCCACGGTTTCGAGTTTGAGCGCGGCCCGCGTGGCGGGGTTCGCGTAGGCGACTTTCCAGCCGACGGTCTGATGCCCGGCAGCGCGCCTCAACTGCGCGACCTCGGCCCCGACCGCGTAGGCCGCCGTCAGATCGAATCCCGCGTCGCGCGCGGACGGCGGCTGGATGATCTGGCGGCTCGCAAACGCCGCCATCAGCTCCTCGGCGAGCGACGTCATGTCTGCGAGGCCGCGATGCGGGCGTGATGCGCCACGCGCATCGGCTTGACGACGAAGAACGCCGTCGCGGCGACCGCCAGATTCGCGACCGTGGCGACGAGGAAGACCGCATGCCAGCTGCCCGTGTAGCTCTGCAGCCAGCTCGCCGCCGGCACGAGAAAGGCGGCCGTGCCCTTGGCGGTGTACAGGAGGCCGGCGTTGGTGGCGGCGTATCCCGATCCGTACATGTCGGTGCAGAGCGCCGGAAACAGGCTGTAGATCTCGCCCCAGGTGAAGTACACCATCCCGGCGGTGATGATGAACATCCACGGCGTGGTGCCGATCGTGCCGAGCGCCCAGTACGCGCACGCACCGCCGACGAACACGACGGCCATCGTATTCTCGCGTCCGAAGTGATCGGACACCCAGCCGAAGGTCGGCCGCGCCAAGCCATTCAGGATGTTGTCGACGATGCCCGCCATGATCAGCACGGTCGAGCTGATGAAGAGAAAATTCACCGGCAGCCCGGCAATCTTGTAGTCCCGCGCGATCGGCGCGACCTGCGCGGTGACGACGAGACCGCTCGACGCCACGAGCACGAACATGACGTAGAGGATCCAGAACGCCGGCGTCTTGATCATCTCCATCGGCTTGAAGTCGCGCGCGCTCTGGCTGAGTTTGCGCGCGGCCTTCGGCGCCTCGCCCGGCTTGGGCGCCTTCAGGAACTGCGACAACACCAGGATGACCGCGCCCTGGCCGAGGCCGAACCAGAGAAACGCCTTGTCATAGCCGTACGTGTTGATGACGTGGATGATGGGATACACGGTCGCAGCGGCGCCCGCGCCGAAGCCCGCGGCCGTGAGCCCCGCCGCGAGGCCGCGCCGGTCGGCGAACCACTTGAGCGCGTTGCCGACGCACGTGCCGTACACCGCGCCGGCGCCGACGCCGGAAATCGCCGCCCCGGCATACAGCATGGGCAGCGAACTGGCGATCGAGTTGAACGACCAGGCGAGCGCCACGACGATGCCGCCGAGCATGACGACGATGCGCGGGCCGAAGCGGTCGACGAACCACCCCTCCACCGGCACCAGCCATGTTTCGGTCGCGACGAAGATCGTGAACGCGACCTGGATCTCGGTGCGGCTCCAGTGGTACTTCGCGCTGATCGGGTCGACGAAGTAGGTCCACCCGTACTGGAGGTTGGCGATCATCACCATGCAGAAGACGCCCGCCACGAGCTGCAGCCAGCGATTGACGGGAATCACAACGCCGTTAGCTTTTGACATCAGTCGACGGCCTCCGCATGGCAATAACTGCAACAGGGTCCGACCCTCATCGGACCCTCATCGGACCCGGGTCCGACCCTCGTCGGACCCCGCGTAGCTTAGCGCAGGTCTACCGGCCGGGATCCAAATCTCGCATGACGACGTGAAGGACTTGTCCGGTGACGCGCGCGTCACGCTCGTTCACCGGCGCTGCAGGCGCGCCGGCCGCGGGCTCGGCCAGCTCGCGATAGCGTCGCGCGACCGCCGGCAACCGGGCGCAGCCGCCGCGAATCAGACCTGCCCGCTCCGCCGCGTCGATTCGTTGATCGAAAGACAACGCGGCGATCACGGTGGCTGGTGGCTGGTGGCTGGTGGCTGGTGCGAGGGGCTCGGTCGTGTCCGGCTTCAGCCGGACTGCGGCATGCTCGAGCGCGTCAGTCATGATCGCCTCGAGCACACTGGCGAACAGGATCAGGGACTGACGAGCGTCACCGGTCTCGAGCGCCGCGCGGCCGTCGGTCAGCGCGCGTTCGAGGACGGGACGCAGCTCGGCCGTGTGCACGAATTCGAAACGTCGAGGGGACGGGTGAGTTGGGGACGGGTCTCGGGTTCCCGGCGCACCGAGACCCGTCCCCAAGTCTCCGAAACCTGTCTCCTCCGTCATTTGCGCGACCGACGAGCGCGCCTGCGCGAGGACATCCAGCAGGCGCTCGACGATCTCGGCGGACGTGGCCTCGACCACGACACCGCCGTCAGTCGCGCGCACGAGGAACGCCTGACTGAACGCGCGCGAGAGCCAGTGCGCCTTGCTCCCGCCGGACAGCTGGTTGACGAGCCCCGCGCAGTCCTGCTGCCAGGCCCGGATGGCGTCGACCGAGGGGATCTGCGCAAGGCGGCGGCCGCGCTGCATCAGCGCCTCGATCTGAGCCAGCGCGGCGCGGACCACCTCAGTCATTGCGGATTGAGGAATGGTGCAGCAGATCGGCGATTTGATCGATGTGGTTGAGCATGGCGCGGGACGCGGCGTCGCCATCGCGGACGCGCAGCGCGGCGACGACATGCTCGTGGCCCCGCAGCGATCGCGCCGG
>Ga0315281_10013220_pt1 | contig 11186 bp, 9 predicted proteins | sample YL17G07_0_MG_FD_204540 | JGI IMG/M metagenome (GOLD analysis project Ga0315281, IMG submission 204540) | Sediment microbial communities from Yellowstone Lake, YNP, Wyoming, USA - YL17G07_0 | ecosystem: Environmental > Aquatic > Freshwater > Lake > Sediment | place: USA: Wyoming | collected... | reverse complement strand
TATTAAGTTTTTGTATATCTGGTGTATAGTGGTGCAGTACACATCCTGTTGGGGTTGTGGGTTACTCCCAAGTCTTCAAATCCCCCAAGATTGGGGGATTAAGGGGGTTGACCAATTAAGTGCATAGAGGAGGCAAATAGTATGGATAACAAAGCGCTGGAAGAGGAATTAAAGGCATCGTTGGTTGCAGGAAAGTTACCCTGTGCGGTAGCGTTCCGGATAGCCAGGAAGCTCAAAGTCAGTCCTAAGCAGGTCGGCGATGCAGCGAACAGGTTGAAGATAAAGATTTCAAGCTGCCAGTTGGGTTGTTTCCCTTGACATCGACTGTGACAACTTAATTGGAGAGTGGAATAGAAGATGCCTGACCTATTCGAAAGGTTAAATGACAAGAAAAGTAAAGATATAAAGGTCTTGAGTCAATTCATAGCTATCTATTGCCGGGAACATCACCGAAGGGAAGTCAGGGATGCATTTCCTGTCAAGGATGAGAGGCTGCGCAGTAGTCTGGGACACAAAGACCTGCTTTTATGTCAGGATTGCAGCAAGCTGTTGAATCATGGTATAGCAAAGTTGCTTCTCTGTCCTTATGACCCTAAGCCGACATGTAAAAGTTGCGAGACACACTGTTATGCGCCGGGGTATAGAGAGAGGATTCGGAAGGTCATGAGATTCTCCGGAATGTATCTGGTCAAACGGGGCAGGCTGGATTTAATAATTCATTACCTGTTATGAGGTCGAGGGCGAAAATGAACACTACCAAAGCAGCACTGATAAAAGCGATGGAAGCCTATTTCAACGGTGACGCTAGAAGAATCAACCATGCCATCAGGGTTACGGAATACGCTGAGGAGCTATTGAAAACCGAGGGAGGGGATTATTCGGTGGTTATGGGAGCAGCCGTGCTTCACGATATAGGGATTCACCAGGCTCAAAAGAAGTACGGCAGCACCTCCGGCAAATATCAGGAGATAGAGGGGCCGCCTATTGCGCGGCGAATCCTGACAGGGTTGGGATTTGAGCGAAAACAGATCGCAGAAATCTGTGAGATTATTGCTCATCATCATAGCCCTGGAAAAGTGAACAGCAAGAATTTCGCCATAGTCTACGATGCTGATTGGCTGGTGAATTTGAAGGATGAGTATGATATTCAGGACAGGAGCAAACTGAGCAGAATCATTGAGAAGGTATTCCTCACCCCTGGCGGAAAAGCCAGGGCCAGGGAGGTCTACTTACAGGGGATAAGTGGGACCGGCGACTATATGATTTAAATCATGGCAAGGCTTGCGGCTAAGCTTTATTATCGTCTTGAGAAATAATAAGAATCTTTAGTTTACCAAACAGGGAGGTACAAGATGCAAACAAGGGTTGTGAGGAAGATTGTGAAAATCGACGAGGAGAAATGCAACGGCTGCGGCGCTTGCGTCCCAGGCTGTGCCGAGGGAGCACTTCAAATCGTAAATGGCAAGGCAAAGCTTGTCAGCGAGGTATACTGTGATGGGCTTGGCGCTTGCCTGGGTGAATGTCCCGAGGGCGCTATTACCATTGAGGAGAGGAAGGCGGAAGAGTTCAGCGAGGAAGCGGTGAAACATCGTCTAAACGAAAATGAGCATTTACATGTAAAGAGGCATGTCGAAGAGAAGTTACCATGCGGATGCTCTGGAGCTACGGTTACTCAATGTGCCCCGCATGAGGTAAAAGAGGAGCTTCCCTGTGGCTGCTCCGGGGCCACGGTTACCCAGTTTGCCAGGCATGAGGCAGAGGTTGTCCCGAAAGAGGAGGTATGCTATCGCTCGATGCTGGGGCACTGGCCGGTCCAACTCACTCTGGTGCCGCCAGGAGCGCCTTTCCTTCAGGGGGCTGACCTGGTGCTGGCTGCGGACTGTGTTCCCTTCGCCTACGCCGGTTTCCATCATGACTTTCTCAAGGATCACGCTCTATTGGTGGCCTGCCCCAAGCTGGATGACTTCCAGGCTCATCTGAGCAAGCTGACCGAGATCCTGCGCCGTTCCGATGTGAAGAGCCTGACGGTAGTGCACATGGAGGTGCCTTGCTGCTCTGGGCTGACGCATATGGCGAAGCAGGCGATACGCTTAAGCGGCAAGGATTTACAGCTTAAAGAGGTAACTATCGGAATCAAGGGCGACAGGAAGTCTTGAAGCCAGGCTCCAAAATGTCACAACTTTTTAAGCTTTTGTCAGCCCGCTTTATGATTTCTTAACCTCTGTTTTGTTATCATAGCTCGGAGAGGTAGACTGAGATGCTGAGAGTAAAGAGGGTTTACGAAAGCAAAGAGGCCGGTGACGGTACAAGGATACTGGTCGACAGGCTATGGCCCCGCGGTTTGCGCTCGGAACAGGCTGCTCTCGATGAGTGGATGAAAGATGTGGCTCCCAGCGACGAGCTGCGCAAGTGGTTTGCCCACGACCCGGCGAAGTGGACTGAGTTCAAGCGAAAATACACTCAAGGGTTAGCTGCTCCTGAAAAAGCGGCGCTCCTGAAGCGGATTGCCAAATTGGCTGAAAGTGGCAATGTTACTCTTGTCTATGCAGCTAAAGATACCGAGCACAATAACGCCAGGGTGCTTGAGGAATTGATAGCTAGGGCTGCGGAGAATAAGGCTTAGGCATCTTTATCACTAGAACGTTTGGCAACTGGGGAGTCCAGAGGGGCAAAGCTCCTCTGGTGGGGGTATGGGGGTGTCCCCCAACCTTAAATTCCCCCAAGAGTGGGGGATACAGGGGGTTGAAAAGAGATTAATAAAACCTCTTGATACCCCACTTTACATCACATACGAACTGACAATATAATATGGGGTGTTATTATCAGGAGGTGATAAGGAATTGTACAAGAAGATACTCGTTCCACTGGACGGCTCGAAGCTGTCTGAGTGCGTGCTGCCTCACGTGGAGAAGCTTGCGGAAAGCGGAGTAGCTAAGGAGATTATACTGCTGCGGGTCTGTGATTCCCCGAGTATTATCGCTGATTACCCTGAGGGTAAAGGCAAGACCTGGGAGAAGCATGTGGAGCGGATGACCGCTAACGCGCAGCAGTCATGCAGTCTCTACATCGAGGATGTGGAGAAGGATTTAAAGGACAAGGGGTTCAAGGTAAAGACAGAGTCCTCCCTGGGCAAGCCTGCCGAGGAGATTGTGAATTACGCGAATAAGAACAAGGTTGACCTCATCGTCATGGCCAGCCACGGCCGTTCCGGGGTCAGCAGATGGGCCTATGGCAGTGTGGCCGACAAAGTCTTGCGCTCTACCTGTGTGCCTGTGCTGCTGGTCAAAGCACCGGGGTGTGTGGCAGGCATCTAGCTAGACTTTTGTATGCAACTTGGTAGGGGCACGGTGCACCGTGCCCCTACTTTTGATTTTGACGCAAGACTGCCCGTACTATATCTTTGTTGTACTGTACCAGGCAGGGCGATGTCCAGATACCTGCCCACCTTTGGGTAGATAAGTAAATGAAATTCCTTTAGCCTTCAATTCCGCAATGACTGGAGCGAGTTCATTACTTCCAATAAGCCAGAGTGCTCCACCTTTCGGTCTATTGTCTTCGAATTTGATATGCCGCCGAGTTAAGAAATCGATTAGGTCGAATGAAGATTCTTTGGCGATTTCAGGTTCATTTGGATGTTGAGAAGATACTTCGCCAGCTTCGATATTTGGGCTGAGCATTGAAATGGATTCAGGCTTTTGCGTCTGTTTTTGACCAAGAGTGTCATGTTTAAGCAAAGCCTCCTTTACGATTCTGTCTACTATAGTCTGTGCTTGCGTCTGCCCTTGCCCAGAAGTGTCATACTTAAGTCCAGATTCAGCCATCCTTTGTGTAGCGCTCTCTTCTTTTGACTTATATACTTCCGCTTGTTCTCCAATTCTATTCGGCGACGCCGAAGTTTGAGGCATAATGCCCATCTCCGCTAACGTTGTCCAGAGTGAATCTAACGAGTGGGAAGGGTCGCGATAGTATTCATACCCCCTGATTCTCCAGAATCTCCATTTGCAACGTTCAAGTATGCGCTGACGCGCCACATCATTTTCGTATTGCTCAATTCCATGCCATTCATCACCATCGCATTCCACCGCAAGTTGGCTTTTTGTCCCTTCAACTACCAAGTCAATATAATAGCCAGCAACCTGATATTGAGGAATAACTCTATAGCCTCTATTGCTTATTGCTTTACACACATCCTTTTCAAACTGCGATTCGCATTTGGTGAAATCGGTCTCCTGTGACACTCGAGTTGGGCTCAGACAATACTCCAGAAGCTTGTAGCGCATGCATTCAGGATGCAAATCGCTCAATGTAGCAGTGTGAAACAAAACTAATTGGTCTTTAGCCCTGCTTGCAGCCACATTGAAGCGTCTTTTATCAGCTTCCTTATTTAACGGTCCAATTCTCTGGTTGGGAGCCGCTACCATGCTCAAGAACATGACGTCACGCTCATCTCCCTGGAAGGCGTAGGCATCGCCGCAAACCAGCCTGCGTCTTTCCAGTTCTCTAGGCTCCATACTCTTTAGTAGAATACTTTCGATGAGTTTAGCTTGAGCTTCGCCTTGAAGCGATATTACCCCAATTGTTTTGTCCACATACTCTTTTAGAGAACAGAAATCGATAATGGCATTGACTATTGCATCAGCCTCAGGACGATTTTGAGCATTCTGAGTATCCCCCTCACGAAAGCCATCTTCCACATGCCGTACGACTATTGGTTCAAGCCTTTTTGGCGGATATTGTCGTAGAGGCTTTAAAGGAGTATCCCTGTAGCACAGATTGTTCGAAAACTGGATTATCTCAGGCATGCAACGGAAGTGCTCCCGTAGTACAACTCTGCCTCCGAATCTGATACTTGCGTGAGCGAAAAGGCTGGTTTCAGGTCCATAAAGGTCTTTGAAAGGAATCTCAGCAAGATGTCTTTTGACCAGTAAATCTACGTTACTCAAATCTACGCCAACCGCGTCAGGACTTATTTGTTGGCTATCGCCGACTACAATGCATTGTTTTGCTAGATACTGGATAACAAGTCCTTCAGGCCCCGTTTGGCTGGCTTCATCTATGATTATGACATCGAAAGTTTCGGGCTCAGGATTCACTGTCTCGAATACACGATAAAGCGGCATAATCCATGCTGGTATAGCTCCTTTACATTCATCCATATAGCTTTGAGCTTGCTTTCGATAAATTGGGGCACGTTTACCTGTGCCTTTTCCAATTTTCTTCATCATCGTAGCCCAAGCTATGAGGCTGGCTCGCTCTTGTTCTTTTAAAGAACTTAAGCAGTTATCCCAAGCCTTAGCTGCAACGAGTTTGGAGATTGTATTTCTTTTATCCTCACCAAGCTTTTTTAATTCTGCTTCGAGTTTCGCCTTATTATGCTCTCTATTAAACCTGGATAGCCATTCATCTGCTTGTCTCCACACCCAAGCAGACTCAAAGTCCTTTGCCCTTTGCTCCCATATATTCTCAGCAAATGTGCTATGCAATTGACTAGTGATTCTAGGAGCAGCTTTTTTCAAGCGCTTTGTTAGTTGGTCACGTATATTCAAGCGTCCTCGGTATATTTCCAGTGCTGCAAGTTTATCTAAGCATCGTGCCAATGCCTCAGCATCACGTTGCTGTAATGCCACTAAAAATTCTTCATTCAGGCAATGCGCTTTCGGGTCAGCTTGAATAATGCGTACCCTTTGTATAACATCTTCTATCGCTGAATTAGCTCTTGTATAAACGTGTTCTGACTTCACAGCATTCAGGTCAACCATAAATGCCTCAAGTTCTTCTATTTTATGCCATTGGGGCTCAGCTAAATTGGACGCCTTGACATAAGCTTTTGCGACGTTTAGATATTCTTCAAGATTAAGAACAGTCTCAAGAGCCTCGAGACGTTCCTCCAAGTAGCCAAGCTGAACTAATAGTGAGCCATCTTCTCTTTTGTCTATCCCTTTAAATGCGGCCCAGAGGTTATCCATTTCTTCAAGAGCATCCAGGTAGGTGGTCACTAGAGCAAGTGTTTCTATTGTTGAGCATTGTCTACCATTTATCATTACTTCTTTCATTATGTAGCGAGTTCGTTTCACTACTTGAGGGGCTAAGCACTTCCAACCTAGTCTCCCGCCCTTCTTTAGATGGTCCAGCAACTCCATAGCGTCCGCTCGAAGCTCTTTTCTATCAGTATCCTCTGGAAATCTCACCTCGCAGGTCTGAGCTATATTAGCTTTCTCTCGTAGATGTCCGAGATGGTCAACTATGAACACATGAAGGTTTTTCCAAGGCGTGTCATTATCACTGAGCATATCTGATACGGCTTGCGACACCCATGTGAACCTTTCTTTGATTGAACTTACTGCTACAGTCAGCGCTTGCACCGAGCTACTCAATTCTTCTATCTGGTCTTCACTAAGTTTTTCTAATGTACGAAATCTTAATGATTGACGTCTGGACTCGAGTGTATCAAGATTTTGTTTCGCTGCCTTCTCATCGTCAGTCATTTTGATAAACTCAGTTATATCTGGTATATCCTGTTGACTGATTACTAACTGTTTCAACTCTGCACAACGATTGTCAGGAATCTCGCGAAACAGTTGCACTAATTCCCCAAATTCCGCAAAAGACAGTGGGCAGGATTGACCTTCACCAATGCTATCTTCCAACCAGGAAAACCTCTTTTCCTCATCTTTGACCCGACACGCAATCTGTTGGGCTGTTCCTTTGTAAGCTCCATAAGCTACTTGATGCTGGTATGTTTCTATTTCCCGTAATTCTCTCAAAAGTCGATCTGTGTTGGCAGTGTTTTTGTTAATATCAAACAAATCCGATTCGAGGGCTGCTATGGTTTTTTGGCTATTCTTAGGATTCCATTCGGAATATTTCTGGTTAATACCTTGGACAGAACTCTCAAGTTCCTGGCGGGCAGCTTGGTCGTTTCCTAAAAGGGTAACGCATAAAGCCGCAATCTCTACTGGTATTTTTTCCTTCAAGACCTTAAGCGCACGCGGAGTCTGACTGGTAACTAATACGCTTTTGCCTTCGGCGAGCAGAGAACAGACCAAGTTGGCGATTGTATGGCTCTTTCCAGTGCCTGGTGGCCCTTGCACCAAAATACCCCTGCGATTTCTGAGTAGACCAACAACCTGAAGTTGCTCCTCGTTTACAGGGAGTGGAAGATATGGAGTGGCTTCCAAGAGTCTTCCTTCATCCGAATCACTCACTACACTGTCGAGCATGGGAATGTTATCGGATACTTCGCAGAGAAGGCTTACTCCTGATGGGATATCTCCACCTTTCTTTATCTGTTCGACAATGCTGGTAAAACATTGAACTTGGCTTCGTTGAGTGCGTTGCCTTAGTATTAGCGCAGGGGCGAAGGTAACAATTGGCTTAGTTATACACTCGTTGGTAGGAATTGGAGAGTCAGAGTATATTCCGTCCGCTCTCATCGATTGAATCCAACTGCGCAGTATAGCGTGAATTTCCTCACTGTTCCACGGTGATTCTGATGTGAATCCCAATCTATTTTCAATTTCCTTTTGTTGTTCTGGGGATGGAATATAATTCTGCTCTATCATCTCGAGTTCGAATCTAAGTTTTACCCCATCAGGAGCACCTTGCAAAATGAACTTCGCTCGGTCTGAATCGAAAGTGAGGTAACTATCTCCAACAACTATGTGACGCTTGATGATTTGGTTCTGCGGTGTCTCCCAGCTCAGCAGTCCTAACCCTAATATAAGTTCGTAACGCTCACCGAGCTTTTTGAGTTGTTCGTGAATCGAAAAAAGCCTAAAGTAAAGGTCATTGGCCGCTTTCCAAGATTTATAAGCTTCGGACCACGGTTGCCAACTCTCCTGAATGTAACGATCCCACTCATTTTTTATCCCCGGATGATTATCAAGTCGGTCTAAATTTGTTTGAGCATCGTTAGTAGAAATTTCGGGTTTTAAACTCGGTTTAACTAGAGGATCATTATCTTCCGGGGTTTCATCAAGCCATTCTAAACAAGATTTCGGAACAGGCGCTTTTTGTGGTTCCTGCTGTCTTTTAACCTCAAGCCATATTTCATCCTGTGTATCGCTTTGCTGTCGCGATAGTATTGAGAAAATACCCTTATATTCCGGAACATCTTGAAACCACACTACTTCGTCATACGCCTGCAAATCCCTCGTGACTTTGGTCTTGAGTAGTGAGAGTTCCTTGAGAAATGTGAATAGTCGAACGGCCCTATCGCGTATTACTTTGTCATCGCCTTCAAAGCTGGTCATAATCTGCCCCAGTTTGCTGTGCTACATTCCACTACGAGTGTATATTATAGCAATAACCAGTAGATTTACAAGGATAAAGGTACTGAAGATGTTTGAGGGGCAGGCTTAAATGCGAAACACTGCTTAAAGGCTTGTAGAGGCGATGTTTATTTCTAAACGTAAGGCTCCGTGACCTTTTCCTGCTCTCCCGCCTTTTTCTTGGAGAGCCTCTGCTCTTTGAGCACCTTCTTGGTGTGCTCTATCTCCTCTGACGTAACCTTCTGCCGTATCTCCTCCAATTGGCGCATAATCTGCGCGAACCTCGGGCCCTCGGCAGCGCTGATCCATTCCAGTTGCAGCCTCTCCGGGCGGATTCCCAGCTTCTCCATACGCCCCCATAGCCTCTCGACGCGGCGTTTGGTCCAGTGATTGGCGTTAATGTAATGGCAGTCGTTGATATGGCAGCCCGAGACCAATACCAGGGGAGCACCCTTCTCGAAGGCATGGAGGATGAACTTCTCGGCAACTCGTCCGCTGCACATGGTGCGGATGAAGCGGTTATTGGGCGGATATTGCAGTCTGGATACCCCGGCCAGGTCTCCGCCTGCGTAGCTGCACCAGTTACACAGGAAGCTGATTATCTTCTTCTCGGGCTCTGCCTCCAGCGCAGCATCTATCTGTGCCATAATCTGTGCGTCGCTAAAGTGCTGCATGGCGATGGCATCGAAGCGGCACTCTGCGGCGCAGGTACCGCAGCCGGCACAAGCCGCAGCAGTTATCTGTGCCCCTGTTTTGGCTTTGACATCCACCTTTATTGCCCCGTAGGGGCAGACCTTGGCGCAGACGCCGCAGGAGTTGCATTTTGTCAGGTCTACTATTGCCTTGATAGCCTCGCTCGTGAGTTTGCTTGCGTTCAATATGATGGAGCTCCTGGCTGCTGCCGCCCCCGCCTGAGTTACGCTGTCCTTTATGTCCTTGGGCGCTTCCACGCAACCGGCGAAGAAGATGCCCGGCGTGGGTGCATCAACCGGCCTTAGCTTGGGATGCGCCTCCATGACGAAGCCGTCGCTGGTCTGGGAGAGGTTCAGAATATTGGTGAGCCGCTTCAGATGGCCATGGGGCTCCAGGCCTACCGATAAAATAACCATATCCAGCTCGTACTTTTCTATCCGTGCCGAGGTGGTATTCTCCACCTTGAGGTGGAGGTTTCGTGTGGCCGAATCCTCAGTTATATCTCCGGGCATGCCGCGGATGTAGTGGACGCCTATCTCCTTGGAACGCCGGAAAAGATCCTCGAACCCCTTGCCGAAAGCGCGTATGTCCATGTAGAAGACATATATCTCGGCATCTGGATGATGCTCTTTAATGAGCAGGCTGTCTTTTATCGTGTTCATGCAGCATACGTTGGAGCAGTAGGGGTTGCCGCGGTTCTTTGTCCGCGAGCCCACGCACTGTATGAAGCCGATGCGCTTCGGGGTCTGATGGTCGGAGGGACGTATCAGGTGGCCGTCGGTAGGCCCGCCGCCGCATATCAGCCTTTCGAACTCCATGCTGGTGATGACATTCTCGAATCTGGTATATCCATACTCATCCAGCGGTGTGGGGTCGTATATCCCCATGCCTGTGGCCACTATGATAGTACCCACCTGGAGGTCGACAATCTTGTCCTGCATGTGCAGGTCTATGCAATGCTTATCGCAGGCGTCCAGACACTTGGCGCAGGCAACCGGGTTATTCCCCAGGCAGTGCTCCATGTCGATGAGGTAGGACGAGGGCACAGCCTGCGGGAAGGGCATATATGCTGCCTTGCGCGAGGAGAATCCTTGCTGTAACTCGTCGGGCATCACCACCGGGCAGACTTCAGCGCACTTGCCACATACTGAGCACAGAGTTTCGTCCACGAAGCGAGCCCTCTTGCGCACACGTACCTTGAAGTTACCCACATAGCCTGATACCTCTTCGATCGTGCTGTTGGTCATGAGTTCGATGCGGCGATGACGGCCCACATCCATCATCTTGGGTCCGAGAACGCAAATAGAGCAATCCATAGTGGGGAAGGTCTTGTCCAGTTGCGCCATGATGCCGCCTATCGAGGGCTGCTCTTCCACCAGATAAACCTGGTGGCCGGCATCGGCTAAATCGAGGGCTGCCTGGATTCCGGCAACACCGCCTCCGATCACCAGAGCGGCGTCGGTGACAGGTATCTCCAACTCATGCTGGGGCAGGAGGAGGCGGGCCCGGGCAACTGCTATTTTGACGATATCCTTTGCCTTCTCAGTGGCTGCATCGCGGTCGTGTAAATGTACCCAGCTAGCGTGCTCCCTGATGCTGGCCATCTCCAGAACGTAGGGGTTGAGTCCGGCCTCTGCGATACAGTTGCGGAAGGTGATCTCATGCAGTCTTGGCGTGCAGGAGGCCACCACCACGCGGTTCAGCTTGTGTTCCTTGATGTGCTTTTTTATCTCCTGCTGCCCGGGGTCGGCGCAGGTATAACGGTTTCTCACCGAGACTGCTACGCCGGGAAGCTTTTCCGCAAACAGTCGTACCTCCTCGGTGTCCACCGACCCTGCTATATTAAGTCCGCAGTCGCAGACAAATACCCCTATTCTTAATTCCTCTTCAGCCAACAGACTCACCTCCTAGTCCAGGGATTGTGCGGCCAAGCTTGCCAGGTCCTGGATTTCAACTCGGGCAACCCTGCCATCGCTGCTTTTCTGGGCACATCTCAAATGTATCTGGCACTTGGGGCAGGCAGTCACCAGTATCTCTGCCCCGGAAGCCTCTGCTTGAGTGAAGCGCTGATTCTGTATTTGCCGGTTTACCGCACCGCATTGCAACCACGAGGTTGCGCCACAGCACAGCGCCTTCTCCCGGCTCTGTTCCATTTCCACCAATTTTAAGCCTGCCACAGCACCCAGGATCTGGCGGGGCTCATCGAATATCCTGGAACATCTA
>Ga0315281_10013219_pt1 | contig 11186 bp, 13 predicted proteins | sample YL17G07_0_MG_FD_204540 | JGI IMG/M metagenome (GOLD analysis project Ga0315281, IMG submission 204540) | Sediment microbial communities from Yellowstone Lake, YNP, Wyoming, USA - YL17G07_0 | ecosystem: Environmental > Aquatic > Freshwater > Lake > Sediment | place: USA: Wyoming | collected... | reverse complement strand
AACTTTGTATTTTTTGTCAAAAAGGTTTTTGAAGTATTGATATTTTTCATTTGCAAGAGCTACAAGGGGAACCATGTAAACAATTTTGCATTTTGATTTTAGAAGTTTATTGATTGTTGCTAAACTTGCGATTAAAGTTTTGCCTCCAGCAGTTGGTAAAGAAATGACAAGATTCCTTTCTTGAAAAAGTTTTTTTCTTACTATGTCTGCTTGTGGTGGGTATAACTCAAAAATTTTTTCTTCTTTAAATTTTTGTATATATTGTTCAGGTATTCTGTAATCAGATAGCTCTTCGATTTTCATAAGATCAACAAGGATTATTTATTGATTGCAATTTAAAGAAGTTATTTATGAAGAATGTCATGTCCTTCGGCATTGAATCGACTTCTCACACCTTTGGAATTGGAATAATCAAAGAAGATGGTATTATACTGGCGAACGAGAGATCTGTTTATCAGCCGAAAAAAGGAAAGGGAATAATTCCGCGGGAAGCTGCTGAACATCATACACAAAATGCAGCAAAAATATTTGAATCTACTCTAAAAAAAGCAAAGGTTGAAATAAAAGATATAGATGTAATTGCTATAGCTATCGGTGCTGGTTTACCGCCTTGTCTTCGTGTTGGTCTGGTGTTTTCTCGTTACCTTGCTCTAAAATACAAAAAACCTTTAGTACCGGTTTGCCATCAGATTGCACATATAGAAATTGGCAAGCTAACTACAGGAAGCAAAGATCCTGTTGTTCTTTATCTTTCTGGCGGCAACACACAGGTGATTGCATTCACAGAAGGAAGATATAGAATTTTTGGAGAGACTGAAGATGTACCTGTTGGAAATGCAATAGACACATTGGCAAGAGAGATTGGTCTTTCACCTCCATACGGTCCAAATTTCGATAAAACTGCTGAGAAAGGAGCATATATAGAACTACCTTATGTAGTCAAAGGAATGGATCTCAGTTTTACTGGGATTGTGACTAATGCTGTTAAAAAATTTAAAAGTGGATGCTCGGCTGAAGATGTTTGCTTTAGTTTTCAAGAAACTTGTTTTGCAATGCTTACAGAAGTTTGCGAGCGAGCATTAGCTCATACCGATAAAAAGGAGGTTTTGTTGGTTGGAGGTGTGGCTGCAAGTAAAAGGATGCAAGAGATGGTAAAGATCATGTGTGAAGAACGTGGAGCAAGAATGTTTGTTGTTCCGTGGGAATATGCAGGAGATTGTGGTATAAATATTGCTTGGACTGGACTGCTTGCTTACAATTCTGGCATATCTATGAATATAGAAAAAAGTAAGATAAGGCAAAAATGGAGAACCGATGAAGCAGAGATCCCTTGGATTAAATGAGTTCGTTCTCGCTGACTATTACAAAGTCACCGATTGATTTTACTGCACTGAATGGAATTAACAGTCTTCCTTTTTCATCAGACTTTAAGTTTAGATCACTCAAATGTTTTGTGTGTTGCTCGACTATCACATTCAATAGTTCCCCACTTTCTGTAACGAAATCGATGTTGCTTACAACACCGAACTTTCTTCCTGTTTCCTCACTAACTATTGTTTTGCCGACTATGTCAGCAGCTCTAACCTTTGTTTCAGCCATTATATCACTATTAGTAATATGCTTTTAATAATTTTAACCTTTTGCTGTAGTAAATAAATATATGGCAAGGTGTTTTATAGGTTTTTTGCTTCCTGAAGATGTTAAAAATGAGGTTGTGTTAGTGCAAAAAGAGATAAATGCTTTTCCTATGGTTTGTAAGCTGGTTGAAAGAGAGAACTTACATATTTGTTTTTCATTTTTAGGTGATATAGAAAATTTAGATGAAACAAAAGAAAAGTTAGATATGATTGCTCAGGAATTTTCTAAAACAGAAGTTTTAATTGGGGGGTTGAAAGCCATACCAAATGAAAAGTATATTCGAGTTATGGTCTTGGATGTTCGAGATCAAAATGATATTTTGAACAAAATTCAGAAAAGAATTAATCAAGAAATAGGTGGCGACAACAAACCTCCACATATAACTTTATGCAGAGTAAAAAACATTACGAATAAAAATCTTGTTGCTGAAAAAATCGAAGAAATGAGAAATAAATCGGGGAGCAGGTTCATCATTAATTCAGTTCAACTCATAGAGAGTAAGCTGTGTAGATCGGGTCCAATCTACACAGTCATACATGAATCTAAGCTTAGCTAGATGTTTGGATTTTTGGAATGAATTCCTTCAATTCTTTAGGTTTTGGTTCTATTCTATATTGTTCGATTGAAATTTTTTCCCTTAGTGTTTTAAAAATTTCTTTTTTAGAAAGCTCTTCAACTTCCTTTCCTTCTGGTGCTTTTGCTATGTAATCTATGTCAGCCAGTTGAAGCATTTCCTTGATTATCAAATCTCCTGCCCTATCACCATCAACAAAAAGTGTTGTTAATTTCTCTTTTGTAAGATTGGTTATCTCTTGAGGAATTATGTTGCCGCCAATGGCTATGACATTTTTTATTCCATTCTTCAGGAGATTCAAAACATCTGCCCTTCCTTCGACCATTATAATTTCATCTGATGTTGTGATCTCAGGGCCAGCAGGAAGTCCGTTGTAATCTTGAATTTGGGCTGTCCTAACTGTTTCTCTAATTTTTTCGGTCATTAAGGTTGTTGCTGGAATTTCTTCACCAACAAGTTTTTGCAAAATGTCCTTAGCCCTGTTAAGCATGTACTCTCTTTTAATCATCCTAACATCTTTTATCGTCGTGGTTTTTACTGTTGCTATGCACGGCCCAATCCTTTCAATGGTTTCAAGCGAAGCTGCTATTAGAGCTGTTTCTGAACTGTCTAAGCTAGAAGGAATCAAAATCTTTCCAGCAGTCTTGCTATCCTCTGCTGTTATGTCTACATCTATTCTACCAATTCTACCGGTTCTTTGAAGCTCTCTTAAGTCAAGATCTTGCCCTAACAAACCCTCGGTCTGGCCGAATATTGCCCCGATGATGTCTGGTTTCTCTACCACTCCATCTGCGCTGAAATCGGCTTCGATTAAGTATTTTATCGTAGATTGAGCAAGTTTTGCCATAGTAATCATCCTCCATGAAGTTTGTGAAACGCTTTAGTTCTTCAATCTTGTGAATTTTGAATGAAGTGAATTTCTTCCTTATGTTTGGAAGAATGTGAATTCCATCATATTGTAAAAGTTTAGTAAGTTGTGATGCTTTGATTTTACCATCATCATCAAAATCTGTCAAGATGATGGCGTTTTGAAAATGATTAGAATTTATTTCATCGACAATCTCGTGGGTTGTTTTCCCAGAAATGCCAAAGATATTTTGAAGACCGATCTTTTCTAAAACATTCTTGTCTTTCTTACCTTCGACTATTATACAGACTCTACCGTATTTTTTTATTTCTTCTATTGTTTTTTCCAACTTGTTGAATGAAAACATGGACATCTAAACTATTTCCTCTAAAATATCTCTTTCGGTGATTATGCCTTCAAGTGTATTGCTTTCATCTACTACAGGCAATCCTCCTATGTCATATTTTTCAAAAATCTTGATGACGTTCGAAACGTCTTCAGTTTTTTTAGCCGTATATACATCTTTAATCATCAATGATTCTATTGAATTTGAAAGCTGGGATGAAAAATTTTTGTTCTTGCTCATGAAGTTCAATATGTCTATAGCTGTTATGAATCCTACTAACTTTTTGTTGTCGACTATTGGCAATCTTCTATAGTGAGTGTTCACGATAGCTTTGAGTGTATCAAGAATTGATAAGTTTGGTTTTATAAGGAATGGTTTTTTTATCATCAGTTCCTCGACCTTCATGCCAAAATTTACTTTTGAGAAATGCTTAACAATCTCTCGCTCTGTCACTATTCCCACAAGTTTTGATTTATGCAGAATCGGAAGCGTGCCTCTTCTAGAAAGTTTGAACTTTTGAAGAACATATCCTATCGTATCATCTCTCTCGCAAAAAGTTATGTTTCTTGCCATGATTGATGAAACTTTTTCATTGAAGTTGTTTTTTCTCAAATATGCGTCTAAAATATCCATGATTGTTATCATTCCAGTGAATTTCATATTTTTAGAGATTATTGGTATTCTTCTATGCCCGGTTTTTGAAATTGTTTCCACTAGATGATTTATTGTGTCTGAATCTTTGCAGTAAGATGGATGCATTTGAGCTATTGTTATGATTTTTTGAAATCTGTCCAATCCAGCTTTTTCTAATTCAATACTCATTCTTCTGTTTCTTCCCTGCAGGTTTCACATATCCACTGATCATCTTTGTTTCTAAGATCGTCGCTGTATACACTACACGAATCACAAATGCCGGAAGTCGATCTTTCTGTGATAATCGGCTCTTTTTCTGATTCTCTCATTTTCAGTTTCCATTCTAAAAGATCTATCATCTCAGGACAAGTTCTTGCTATCTCGGAGAGTGTGAGCATTCCCACAAGTTTTCCATGCTCTACAACTGGTAATCTTTTGATGCTATTTCTTTTCATTTTTCTTGAAGCATCTAAAACAGTTTCATCTGTATGAACCGTAACCAATGGTCCTCTCATCAATTTTTTAATTTTTACAGAAGATGGCTTTAGATTTTTAGCAACAACTTTTTTGATTATGTCGCTATCAGTTACTATTCCGATTGGTTTGTTGTTCTTTGTGATAACTACTTCATACTGCCTGATCTTGTTCATAAGTTCTGCAGCATTCTTGATGTTTTTGTTAACATCGAGTGTTAGGATTTTTTTGTTCATAACATCTCTGACATAAATCGGCAATCAATCACCTACAGTTATAATATGTATGTCAATTTTTATATAAAAATTCACCTAAGCCAATTCCATCATCTACTAGCACCTTATGTTTTGGTTTCAAAATTCTAATTTTTCCGTATCCAAAATCAACAACAAGGTGGTAAGGAAATCCTTCTAATCTGTTTTGCATCCAGCCATAGTAATAGAAAATTTTTTTCTTCGTGGACTTTATTTGAAGTAAGATGCATTTTCCCTTTTTCAGACATATTAAGTCTGCCTCGCCAAGACTAGCACCAGCACGAATCACTACCCAGCCATTCTTCTCAAAAAGAATCCTAATTTTTCTTTCAACCCTATATCCCTTCATTTTTGTGAACACTTATTTCACCAAATGATCAATATTTAAAATGTATTATGCAAAGAAATATTGGTTGTTTGTATGAATGTATTGGTGATAAGCGATATACACAATGATATTGAAAACATCATGAATTATTTGGATAAAATTAGTCTGTTGAATTTTGATGTAATTGTTCTTCCTGGAGACTTCACTGACATCCCTTCGAAAGGATTTTCTACACTTGATGTAGGAAAAATAATTATTGAGGAATTAAAAGGTTTGAAAAAATCTATTCTTGCTGTTCCTGGAAATTTAGATGGCGATTTAATAGAACTGTTAGATAAGGAAAAAATTAGTATTCATGGTAAAGGAAAAATTATTGACAATGTTGGTTTCTATGGTTTCGGTGGAGCTAAAACTCCTTTCAAAACTAGCCTTGAACCGAGTGAAGAAGAAATAAAATTAGGTTTAGAAAAGGCTTACAATGATGTGAAGAGCGCAAAAATAAAAATTCAGATAACTCACACACCGCCTGCAAGAACTGCTGTTGACATGCTTTATACAGGAGCGCATGTTGGATCTGAAGCTGTGAGGAAATTCATAGAAGAAAAGAAACCGTTGGTTGCTGTGAGCGCTCACATACATGAGGCAAAAGGCATTGATAACATAGGCGAGACGAAGCTGATCAATGCTGGGAGATTTCCTGAAGGCAGTTGTGGTTTGATAAGCATTAAAGATGGAAAGGCCGATGTAAAAGTAGTCAATTTAACATAGCTTCTAAAGTAGCGAAAAGATTTTTATTCAGTTCTTGACTAATCATAAAGTACCACGGAAGAAGAATTTCGGAAGAAGTGTAGAAATATACAGTAAATACGATAAACCACGGAAGAAGAAGTGTAAAGAATGAATAGCACAGAGACACTTATAAATATTTCGCTAGAGAAAGACATAGATGAAGTAATAGCTGGCTTAGTTGATCGTCTTGATTTCTTAGATGTTCAAATTTTGAGGAAGTTTTATTCTACAGGTAAGGAGTTTCCATTCGATACTCAACCTTATTGTTTTCCTGTTCTGTATAAGGAGATGAAAGAGGTTCACAGGCTGAAGATTGGTTTGGAAGCTTTAAGGAAGAGGTTAGATGTTTTGGTGAGGTTTGGATTTTTGGAAAAGGTAAGTAGTTCCAATCCTGCGAACTACATGCCTGTGAAAGGGAAGGAAATGTTGGTTAGGAACATGATCATGAAGTTCTTCTTGATAAATGGTTTGCAACAATTTCTATGATTTCTCTAAATTAAGTTAGGTTTAGTGGTCATCATTTTATTTTTTATGCGAACTTTCCCTAAGACACATATAATAAATATGATTTTTCCTAAAATATTTGCAACTCGACGAAAATTATTTATGATGTAAAAAGAATTAATATGATATATATTATATTATAGAAAACTTCATAAATAATAAATAATAAATAATATTTATTATGAGAGAGAAAACTTTACAAAGTTTGTTTGAGAATTTTTTGATTAAAAGAAAAATTCCATATGAAAGAGAATACCCTTGTTATTTCGGAGCTATAGATTTTATGATACAAATGGCTGGTAAATCATGTGGGGTAGAAGTGAAATCACTGAACGGGAAACTATATGTAGCTATAGGTCAATTAATTCTTGCCCAAAAGACATTCTCTCATGTATACTTGTTAGCACCAGATGATTTCATACAAGAAATAGAGGGTTTGATGTTAGAAAACGGAGTTTTGAACAACATAGGACTAATTACTTTTAAAGAAGGTGAAATTATGTTCATTAAAGAACCATCTTCTAAATTTTATTATTTTAATCCAGATGAAGTAAAAAAAACATATCCAAAAAGTGGGATAAAACACATGTTAGTGCTTGATATAGATTTAAGTATATTAAACACATTTCAAGATAAAATATTTGATTATAATTCACTTCTAAAAGAGACAAAAATTTCAAGATCTAATGCCCATCAAAGAATAAAGAGACTTCTTAGAATGGGATTAATAGAAGAAATCAGTCCGTTTCACCCCAAACAATATCGTGTTAAAAGCGTTCCCGAATGGGGAACAAAAGTTCCTGTCGAGTAGCACATATTCGAACATCAATCAGAATCTTTTCAAAAAACTAATAAATATGTAAAGTCATAGAAAATAATATGAAGCGAGGAAGACCAAGCGCTAGAAACATTGTTCAAACCAACATTTTAGAAGTTCTTTCCTTATCTCAAATACCTCTTACAGTTTCTTCCCTGGCAAAGATGATCTCACCGAAAGTTGGTAGAACAGTTAGTTGGAATACCGTTCAGAAATACTTAGACGAACTTGTTCAGTTGAATAAAATACAACCAATGCCTTTACCTCATTCTAAGATAGAAGGCAAGACTGGTTTGGTTGTTTATTCTTTAAAGAAATAATAAAAACTGTGCGATGGTACCTCGCATGCTTCGCGAGTTCAATTCACACCTTCCGCACGAAAATTTAATATTTTAGAGTTGCGTAGTATAAATGATTATAAAATGGCTGGAGTTATAGAAATACGAGGTAAACTAAATGAAAGTATTCATAGAGATGTTCGAGGAGAGATAAGAAGATATAAATTTGATGTTGATCGATTCAATATTGTAGTTTCAAAAGATGGTATGTTGAGAGGTGGAGAGGATCATCCAGTTGATCAATATACTATAGTTGTTTCAGGCTCGATAAAAATCACCATGAGAAAATATGATCCAAAACTAATTGAAGGAATAGATCCTAATAACAGAACTGAATTTGAAGCTATTTTAATTAAACACGGATGGAATGAAGAAACGATATTAAAAGAGGGAGAAAGTATTGTCATTCCACCAAACATCCCTCACATGTTTCAGCCAATTGGAGATAGCATTTTTTGGGAGGGTTGGACAAGAGGTTATGAAAAAATTCCAGAAGAACAAATGTATAGGTACTATACACCTTATAGAATAAAAGTAGATAAACAGATAAAAAAATACAGGAAAAAAAGAAGTGATTTTTTAATGGGTTCAAATCTTACCTCCCGCACAACTACTCATATCAAAAATCAAAATTAGCTTATATATTAAAAAATAATATTTCTTTGGTAACATGGAAAAGCACGAAATTTTGAAAGAATTTTTAGACAAAGGATGTCAGCTAGACACAGAAACACTAGATTATTTTCATCAGAACCAAAGCAATCTAAATATTTTTTTGAATAAAAACATTCAACTTCCACCAATCATCGACCTAAATTTTGTTTCTAATTATCTAAAAAAGCAGCCGATAAAAATAAACAACAGACGAGAAGAAATCCCGCCAAAAATTTCAACCGATTTTTTTGTTCAGTTTCTGAACAAACGGTACGAAACGATTAAAAATTTTCTTGTAAACAGATTGGAACTTGTTAATTTAATTTCAATCAACAAAATTACATCAAACACAAACAAATTTTCTCTAATAGTAATGATCAAGGAGAAGGATGAATTAACTAAATCCCTCACAGTCGAAGATCAAACCGGAGAAGTACAGGTATTGTTGAACAAGATAGATCAAGAAACATTTAAAAAAATAGTTTTTGATGAGGTCATTGGAATCAATTGCGAAAAGAACGAAAGAATTGAGGTTACTTCTGTAATCTGGCCAGACATACCATTAAAGAGAGATTTGATCAAGGCAGAAAAGGATGTTTTTTGTTTGTTTATTTCTGATATGCATCTAGACGATCAAAACTTCAATGAACAGAATTACGAAAAGTTCATCAAATGGTTTGATGAATCAAGCTATGAAAAAATGTATATTTTCGTTCTAGGAAACATTTCACAGAATATTCATCAAACAAGGGATTTCCTAGGAAAACTATCAAAACATCCAACATTTTATGTGAAATCCGACTCTGAAACAGTGCCAGAATTCAGTGGGACAGTTTTAGAAGACAATTCAAACATAACCATTGAAAACGGAATAAATCTTCTTTTGAGCACAGGAAAGACAATTCATTTGTATGAACACTTGTGGCCAGGAATGATGCCAGAGCAGGTGATGTTGAACCTGCTTAAAAAACGCCATCTCAACCCAGTAATCGAAAACATACAAGAGAGCATCAAATCAGAAAATCAATTTCTAATCGATCCTGTTCCAGATATTTTTGTTTCAGGCAGTCTTCACAAATCAGGATTGTTAAACTATAAGGGAACAACAATACTTTCTAACAGCGATTTTGTAACAGAACCTATGTTTTGGTTAGTGAATTTGAGAACACGAGAAACTATAAAACTTTCTTTTACATAAGAATATGATATGGAATTAAAATTCCAACTTATCGATTGCGATTACACAATGGTCAATGACTTACCGGTGGTCAGGCTTTTTGGTAAGACAGAAGATGGCAGATCTGTTTGCGCTTTCTACGAAGGATTTCTACCTTATTTTTATGTTCTACCTAAAAAGAGAGACGAAATTGTAGAATTTTTGAAAAATAAATATCCCCAACTTCTGGTAAAGGTGGAAGAGGTTGAGAGATATCTGCCCATAGGATTTAGTGAAAAGAAAACCAAGGTACTAAAAATTGTATTAAAGAGTCCGCCACACGTTGCCGACATCAGAGAAGAACTGAGAAGCAGTGGTCTTATAGAAGAGATATACGAGGCAGATATTCTTTTCAAGTATAGGTTCATGGTAGATTTCGGCCTATATGGAATGAAATGGATCAGAGTGTCAGGCAACCCAGTTAAAACAATTACAGTAAAATGTCCAGCGATTCGTTGCGAAAATATTGGACCAATTGAGATTATGGAAAATGCACCATTAAAATATCTTTCATTCGATATAGAATGCCTGCCGTCAGAAGGTATGCCAGATTCTAAAAAAGACCAGATTATTCTAATATCCCTTTCTTTTGAACCTGCTTTTAATGGTATGAAAGACATGGTGATTCTTGCAAAAAATGTTAGCATCCTTGGATCAATTCCGTGTTCAGACGAAAAAGAAATGTTGGAAAAATTCAAAGAGACGATTAAAAAATATGACCCAGACATATTGACTGGTTATAACATAGAAGGATTTGATCTGCCCTATATTTTTGACAGAATGGATGCTCATGGAATAAAAAAAGACTTGGGAAGGGCAGATAAAATATGTTTTAGCCAAAAATTCGGTTCTGCTCAAAGATCAGCAATTGTAGGGAGGGTAGTGATCGACCCATTCTATATTATAAAATATCTCTCTGTTTATGACCAACCGCACAAATTTAGAAGATACGACCTTAGCACTGTTGCAGAAAAAATACTCGGCGAAAGAAAAATTGAATTTGAAGGAAGTATAAGAACATTCACAGAAGAGGCCTGGAGTGGCAACGGAAAAAAACTAAAGCAGTTTATAGAATATTCTAAAAAAGATTCGGACCTTGCACTTAAACTTATTACAACACATAGGCTTGTTGACATGAATAAATTTATAGAAATGGCAAAATTGTCAGGCCTTTTGTTGCAAGATCTGATGGCTGGGCAAGCGGCAAGACATGAAAATGCACTTCTATATGAACTAATTAAAAAGGACGTTCTCCTGCCATGTAAACCCCATGGAAAAGTTTTTTCTGGCTCAGAAAAAAAATTCGAGGGTGCTATTGTTTTGGAGCCAGCTGTCGGTCTACACAAAGACGGGGCAATCCTCATTCTAGATTTTAAATCGATGTACCCCTCGATGATCATGCAATACAATATCTGCCCTACTGTTTTGGTCAGGGAAGGGACAAAGATAGACAATACAGAGTGCAACGTTTCTCCAACCAGCACTAAATTTTTAAAGAAGAGCGTAAGAGAAGGGATATTCCCTTATGTTGCAAGATATTATTTTGATAGCAGATCTGAAGTCCAGGCACAGATGAAAAAAGAACAAGACGAAGGCAAATTGAAGATACTGGACGCCAAACAATACGCATTAAAGGGCATGTTGGTTTCTTTGTGGGGGTATATTGGTTTTGTTGGTGCAAGATTTTATGTTCCAGAAGTCGCGGCATCGATTACGGCTTGGGGAAGGGAGAACATCACAAAAACCAAAAAACTGATTGAAGAAAACTTTGGTT
>Ga0315281_10013217_pt1 | contig 11188 bp, 11 predicted proteins | sample YL17G07_0_MG_FD_204540 | JGI IMG/M metagenome (GOLD analysis project Ga0315281, IMG submission 204540) | Sediment microbial communities from Yellowstone Lake, YNP, Wyoming, USA - YL17G07_0 | ecosystem: Environmental > Aquatic > Freshwater > Lake > Sediment | place: USA: Wyoming | collected... | reverse complement strand
GCCTGAGATATTCCAGATTTATGTGAATGACTTGTTCGGAAACGCCCGTGCGTTCACCCAGCATGATGGCATGTAGGTTCCTTGCAAGGTCGGTGATCAACGGCAAAGCCTGCTCCACCCCGTTGGGGTTCAGACACGGCAGCGCCGCAGCAGCGAATATCGCGAGTAACCATGCCCGCAGATCTGCCTTGGTAAATCTCTTGAATCCGCCGGCGAACTGCGTTCCCATCGCATCCACGCCGGCCTGCAGAAAATGACCGACAAGAAGAAGCACCATGAATATGGATGTCGTGTGAAGCCAGCCCAGACTCCAGGACAACAGCGGAACAACATACAGGAATCGACGCCGGCGCCGCTCGTCCTTCGCAATGCCCGCAGACAGGTAGACCGCCACAACCCATGCAAGATACATCGTGGCTTCCGCTCTCAACACCGCGCGCCCTACCAGGTATTGAAACGAAACGCTCGTTGCAACAAGAATGGCCACCAGCACGGCTTTGCGTGAATATGCTTCTCCGCCCGGCAGGTCACGCTCGATGATCGTGACAATCGCTTTCGCTCCGATCGCGAATATCGCACCCCAGACAAGCGCACCAAGGAAAGACACCGCCGTGTATCCGCCGGCAAGCCAGGCAACATAAAGCCAGAGTCCCCAGAGCCAGCCGACAAACAGGGATGGCTCGCCCAATGCGGAATAGATGTAGAACTCCGTTCTGGGTACAGCCAGGGTCCCAAAAGTTTCTTGCCCGGCCAGCAATTGGAACCAGACGTCCTCGTCCACCAACTGACGGAGACTCAGCGCGAAAAAAAACACAAAGACAAAAGCAAGGCAATAGCCCGGCCATCGTGATATCGTGAATCTCATATGACGCGCACCCAGGAGATGTCGAAAGACAGCGCGCATCCCGGGCCTGCAGGCACGGCGTCCGCCGCCTGAACGTCAGTGGCAGGGCATAGGAGCCGCTTGTCGCCGCCTTGCGGTCGAGAGAACGGTGTCATCGTCGAGCGACTCCAGTCAGGAATTCCTCAAGGGCGCGGATCGGTGCGAGGTCCTCGAACAGGACGTGACGCGACGCCTCGATGCGCTCGCGGATGCTCTGTCTATATCCTGCGTCCTCTGCAAGCCTCACTCCGAGCGCAATGTAATCCTCCTCCGATGCCGCGACCAGCTCCGGCAACCCGATACGCCTCAGCAGCCCGCTTGCCAGTCTGCCGCGCATGAAGCGACCCTCCATGGTCGCGATCGGAAGGCCGCATTCCAGCGCCTGCATTGCGGTATTGAACCCGGAAAAGCCAACCGTATCGAGATAGACGTCGGCTCGCTTCAGCAGTCCGTAGAACCGCGGGCTGCTCTGCCAGGGAATGAACTTCACGAAGCGGTCGAAGTCCAGCCCGCTGCGCGCAAACACGATTTCGAGGCGCTGCCGCAGTTTCTCCGAGAGTCTGTCGAGCCTATGGCTGAAGAACACGAATTGACACCCACTTAGCCTGCGGGCGATTTCGACAATGATGCGGTCGTGCCGCGGTGAATACTTGAACGGTACGCCGGGGCAGACAATCAGCGGCAACCCTGGCTCAATCCCCAGTGAGCGCAGGTCGGCAATGGCGTCGCCAACCGGTACCGGCTTATAGAAGCACCCCAGGTGAGGCAAGGCAATCAGCCGTTCAACATAGTTGTCTTGCGCGCCCTCGGGCTCGAGATCTTCCGCCGACAGGTAGTAGTCGATCGTCCTGAGACCCGTCGTGTCCGGATGTCCCCAGGCGGCGAGTTGAACCGGCGCCAGGCGCAGGCTGGCCAGCCTCAGTGTCATCGGATCCATTCCGATCTCCGGATAGACAAGCACGTCAAGTTGTCGGGCCATGATGGCCTCCACCCACTGCAGCAGTCCCTTAGGTCCTTGCTCGAAATGCGCGGCATTGGCCGCTGCAATAGAGGTTTCTTGATCCCATTCCGCGCCGAGGTGAAACACATCAAGGGAAAAACGCTCGCGGTCGAGTTGCAGAAACCAGCCTTTGACAATGGCGTTCCAGACAGAATGATTGTAGAAATACCGCGAAACAACGCCGATGCGAATGACGCCGTCGTAGTCCCGCTGGCGGGGTTCTGGTAATGCCTGTCGATCGAGCCAGGCGCTCATGATCCGGTTGCACAGGCTGCCATATCGCGCGAGCAGATCCCGGTTGTTCTCCTCCTGGTACGCAAGGCAGAACGGCTGCTGGACGCCTACGGCCTTGTAACCCTCGGCAACGCGATCCGGACCGAACCAGCGCTCCAGCTCCCCGAGTTGCATAGAAAACGCCGCCCGGTAGCGCGCCGGATCCGCGTCGACGGGGTAGACCGCAGGTATCTGGGACATCGCCAGCGCCCATCGGGCCTCCGCATAATCAGGCCTGAGCGCAAGCGCCTTCCTGTAGCAATCGAGCACTTCCTCGAACCGGTCCTGGTCCCTGAGCGCGTTTCCCAACAGGTAGTACGCCTCGGGCCAGTTCGGCTCCAGCCCGAGCGCTCTGCGGTAGCTGGCAACGGCCTGATCCAGCCTGCCCTGGTCCTTCAGTGCATTGCCAAGATTGAAGTGTGCTTCGGCGAAATCGGGCTTGAGCGCAATCGCTTTCTCATAGCACGCAGCAGCTTCGCCCGGCCTGCCTTGGTCATTGAGCACGTTCCCAAGGTTGGAGTGGGCTGCATGGAAATCCGGCTTGAGCGCGATCGCGTTCCGGTAACACAGGACGGCTTCGTCCAGCTCACCCCGCTGCGCCAGAACATTCCCCAGATTGAATCGCGCTTTGAAGGAATCAGGCTTGATTGCGAGGGCCTGTCGGTAACACTGAATGGCTTCATCGTGCTTTCCGCTGTCGACAAGGATGTTTCCAAGACTCAAAAGCACCGCCGGCGAATTGGGCGCCAGCGAGCGTGCTTTCCGGTAGCACGCGATGGCCTCCTCGGGCTTGCCTTGTTTTGAGTAAAGCGCGCCCAGGCTGATATGTGCGTCAGCATAATTTGGCTGCAGGGTCACCGCCTTCCGGAAGCACGCCCGGGCTTCATCCAGCCTGCCCTGCGCCCGCAAAACGTTTCCAAGGTTATTTTGTGCGGGCGCATCGGTCGGACTCAGTGCAAGCGCCTGTGAAATGCGCTCCCAGGCCTCGTCGTGCCTGCCGAGCTGGTAGGCAGCCACGCCCAGAAGGTGCAGCGCGTCGAAGTTGGTAGGATCGGACGCCAGAATCTGGCGATAGGCGGCCTCCGCCTCGGCGATGCGTCCCGCCTGATGGTGTTGCAGCGCGACGCCGAGGGCCTGGTGCCCGGTCGCAACGGCGCTGCCAGCGGTTGCATCGCCCGGCCCAGAGACCTTCGCCGAGGAAGGCTTTGCGCCCGGTTTACCGGTCTTGAAGAACCGTCTGAACATCACGACCGGATGCGATCATTCAAGGCGTCAGCATTTCTGCTTCCGCAATACCCGGGCAGTCCGCCGACAAGGGCGCCGCAGACACGAGCATTCAGCGGCTCGATTTACGGCGAGCAGCGGCTTCGAGCGAAATCAAGGTCACGAGTTCGTATGTCCACGCCTCGACAAGATCCCGAGGGTAACCGCCTTCCCTTAGCGCCCACCGAAAACTGTTTCCCAATCTCGCCCTCTTGTAGATATTGAGTGGATGCGTGCGTGCGAAATTCTCAGCGCGGGTGAAAATCGCGTGATGAGAGCTCTTGAGCTGACCGGCAGTATTCTTCTTCCCGGAATCCAGCGAAGACGGCGGCACACGCTTGATGAGTTCCGCCGCGATCGAGCGCGCGAACTCGTCCATGTCCTTGGTATCGAACCAGTTACGCATCCCCATTGGCTAATCCTAGCAAATAAAACGCGTCCCGACGAGGCAGCCCTTCGACAGGCCGCCCTTCGACTCCAGGACACGATAACCCGATAACATCGCGGGACAAGGCTGTTCCCTGACGTCCCGGCGCAGAACTCCCTGTACGGACTCCCCCGCGCCCACATCGCGGCGAACACTAATCAACCTTGGCCGCCTGTTTCTGCGCGACGAGGTACACGTTCTTTCCAAACAAGCGCCTGCAAATCATGTCCATCGCGCGAGACATCGGAAAAATGACGCGATCAAATATGACCAGATGGGCTGTGTTCAGACTGCCGTCCTTGCTGCCGATGAACCGGTACAGGAACGCCAGCAGGAAACCGATCGAATCCACGTAGTAGGCGTGCTCCACGCGGAAACCCGATCGCTCAACGACGTCAGCGAGGCTTTCTTGCGTGTAGCGCCTCTTGTGCCCGATACGATCATCCAGGGCAGTCCAAATGCTTTCAAAGGCCGGCACAAACAATGCCAGCCTGCCGCCTGGACGCATTTTCCGATGAATGGCTCTCAACGCGCCGAGGTCGTCATCCAGATGCTCCAGTACGTTTGACGAATACACGAACGAGACTGTCTCATCCTTCAGCAACTCAACGCTGGAAAGCACCTCGTATCCCTTCGCGCGCAGCGCTTCGGAGTGCTCCGGCTCGATTTCGATGCATACAATGTCTCCCAGATCCGACATCTGGTCAGCGAGAGTCCCGATTCCAGCCCCGAAATCGACAATAACGCCGCCCTCGTACTGTCTGCGGAAAAGACGGCATATGAAGCGATTGTAGTTTCTCAGCGCTTCAATCTGCCGCAACTCCGGCGTGCCGGCATACCTCACGCCGTCTTGCGCTTGATCGGTGTTGCGCACGAGCTCTTGTTTCTCATCGATCTTTGTCCTCGAGGTCACTGGCGTTCCCCGCTGCCTCCATTGCCCCTATTGCACCAATGGCCCCAAATGATGCGCCCATCGCGGGCAAATCGCTCCGACACCGCGCGCCGGCGTCGCCCATGAACAGGTGGCATGCTCAAAACGATGCTCCATTATGAAATAAACGGTTTCGCCTTTACGATGGTGCCTTCGCAGTGATGCGGCGGCGTGTCGGCCAGCCACTGGTCCAGCGAGCCAAGATTGACGGCGCCAAAACTCGTAAAGGATCTCAGATATACGTTGTTTCCGTCGGTCATCAGTCTGTTGACCGAGTTGAAATAAAAGCGCTCCCATCCTTTGCGCCCCTGGATCGTTTGCACTCCGGATGGAGAAAACAGATCGGGGCATGCCTGCTCCACCGCAGCGAAAGCCCGGTCGACCCGTTTCGTCTCCATATCGCCCTTCGCCGCCAGGTGCGCGGAATGACCGGGCCGAACGCCGCAGACCAGTAATTGATTCCCGGGAATCCTACGGGCAACTTCGGGCGCGCGATTCTGCGCGGAAAAGACCCAGTTCTGGAAATGGTCGAAGCGGATTTCGACGAGGTCGCAGGCCTTGTCCGGCTCCAGTTGAAGCTCGTACGCCGACAGCACGGCGTTCACATCCGTCGCAATTCCTTCGGTCAGGACACCATTTTGCAGATGCGTATCCCTGTAGTCGAATATGACCTTGGTGCGCCCGATAGAGCGATCCAGCAGCGACCGCAGCCGGCGGGGCATCCGCTCGCCGGCGGGCATGACGTATTGTCCGACGACGTTGGAAAACGACGAATCAGGATGAAAATACGGAATGATTGCAGACCAGCTCTGCAGTCCCAGGACAATGAAGAGGCCGGGAGACTGGCGCAGAGCTTCAGGAACGCGGACATCCAGCCACTGCGAATCCCAATGGGTCGGCGTATAACGCAAATTACCCGCGGAATAGAGTTGAACTCCCTGGGCAAGGCAGACCGCGCCCAGTGCCAGCAGGCCCCGGCCGGCACTGGACATGCGCACGGTCCACGCCGCGATCAGCGGCCCCGCGAGCAGCCACAACGGCATCGCGTAACGGCCTATCCTGGAGGACACCGCCCACAGCACGAAGCACGCGACGAAGAAAGCGGTTACAAATCCAAGCCGGCGGGATACGTCGGGCGCATTTGCCGATGACCCGCGCTGCCAGCCCCAACGCCGGAACGGCAGCGCAACCGCCGCGAGGACGAATACGATTAGCGGGCGGATGTCCGGAGCGACCCCTTCCGAGTAGATCGTTGTCCGATGTTCCAGCATCCGAAATGGAAGCGTCAGCAGATCGGTGACATCCCCCTGAAGATACCTCAGGTCATGAAACATGACCGGAGGGAAATCCTCGGCCCGGAACAGGTCGTTGGCCACGGGGAACAGCGGATTGCCGAATTCCCGCCAGAGAAGGAAACTCCAGTAGCCGTGCGCGAGCAGGCCCCCTGCCAGAGCACCGAGGACAAGGGCGAACACGCACAGGGCGAGCCCCCGCTTCCGGCCAACCATCGGCAGCAATGCGAGCGTGGCGCCGAGAGCAAACAGGCCATTGGCCAACTTCAGCCCGGTGGCCAGCCCGAGCAGGAGGCCGGCCGCAGCGAACCGTCTCCTGTCCCAGTCATCCTTCGAATACTCATCGAGCAGCAGCAGAAGACCCGCCAGCACCAGGATACTGGTAAGCGCCTCGGCGAAGCTGCTGCCCAGTTCGGCAAGAAAAATCGGTGACGAGAACGCCAGAAGAACGCCGCAGAACAAGTACCACCGGCGGAACCGCTGCGACGCCGGCAACAGCCGGTCGCAGATGTGCCATGCCAGCAGCAGATTGAGGCTGTGAACGAAGGTCAAGACACCGGCAATGGCAAGGCTGTGCCAGCCTGCCCTGACCATCAGATACAGCGGAACGTGGACGAGCGGGTTCAGATAGCCCGCGAGACCGCCGCCGAAGTAGTCCCTGTCGAAACGTCCTTCGAGCAGAAGATGGGGGCCGTACAGATGGTAGTTGATAAAGTCGAAATTGAGATCCTTGCCCGCAACGAAACACCAGACAGCGGAGGCCAGCAGGAAAAACCCGCCCGTTGCAAAACTGGCCAGACTGGCCCTTGCTTTTTCCACTGCGGCCATCCTAGCGCTCAGGGGTCTGCAAATAGAAAAGCCGCTTGATTTCGCGCTGTCCGCGCTTGACCGACTCCAGGATCACCCCGCATACAAAGCTGACCAGCGCCGACAACATCACGCCGGTCGCCAGTAGCGCCGTTGGCTGGCGCGGCACCAGCCCCGAGTTCATGAACTCGATGATCACGGGCACCGCCAGACCAATCGATATGGCTGCAAGAACGGCAGCCACCCCCGAGAAGAAGGCAAGCGGCTTTTCCTCCTTGAACAGGACCATGATCGTCCGAAGGATCCGCAAGCCATCCCGGAACGTGGAGAGCTTGCTCGCGGAACCTTCCCGGCGGTTCCGGTATGACGTATCGATTTCGGTCGTTGGCACGCCAAGGGACAGTGCGTGCACCGCGATCTCCGTTTCGATTTCGAACCCGGCAGACAAGACGGGGAAAGACTTCGCGAATCGGCGCGAGAAGACCTTGTAGCCGGAGAGCACGTCATCGAAATGCGAATCGAAGAGTCGGGAAATAAGACCGCTGAGAAATCGGTTGCCCCAGCGATGCCCGAACCGGTAGCTGGCCGGATGCGCCTCGATCCGCCTTCCGTTTACGAGGTCCAGATTCTCCGACAGCATCCTTGCTATCATTGCAGGGGAAGATGCTGGGTCGTAGGTGTCGTCCCCATCCACCATGACGTAGATGTCGGCGTCCACGTCCGCCAGCATCCGGCGAACGACATGTCCCTTCCCCTGCCCGCCCTCCTGCCGCACCGTCGCTCCCGCTTCCCGGGCGCGGGCCGCCGTGTCATCGGTCGAATTATTGTCGTAAACGTATACCTGGGCAGAGGGTAGAGCCGCCCGGAAGCCACGAACGACCGCGGCGACCGTGGCCGCCTCGTTATAGCAGGGGACCAGAACCGCGATTCGCGTGTCGATCATGGTCCTTCAGACCCATAGTTCTTCACGTCCTTGGTCGCTCGCTGAAGACGAGGTACTTCGACATCAGGAAGTTGGATACCAGTCCCCCTGCGGCGCCGACGGCCAGCGGCACGAGCAGGGTGCCGGCCCCAACCACCATTACGATACCCGAAAACACCCCGAGGTTGATTGCCGAGCCGATCGACTGCGCAATCAGGTAGCGAATCGACTCTCCTGCCCACCGGTTGCTCGATCCGAATGTGAGCGTGCGATTCAGTATCCATGTGACGCAGACAGCGAGCCCAAACGATGGGATCCTTGCCAATGCCCAGTGCCAGCCCCATTCCGTGACCAGCACTTGAAGCACCCCATAGTCAATCGCGAATCCGACCCCGCCGACCAAAACGAACTTGAGGTAAACCACCCGAGGCCTGGATGCGGACGAGTGCCTCGATCCGTAAACCCACGGCGAAGACTGCGCCGATTGCCGAGGATTCATGCCACAGTCTCAAAACGCCGGCAGCATTGCATGCCTGGCGCCCGCCGGATCTCGAGTCGTCATCAGATCAACATCAGGTCATTGTCAGGTCAACATCGGCCTTGACGGCGCCCCGATCGCGCGCGCAGCAGATGCGGGCACTCCATCCTGGCAGCACATGCGTTCTTCCCGAAAAAAAGGGCATGCCATAAGCATGCCCTTTCCTGAAGCAAGAAACGCTAGGTCTTCATCAGCCGCGGCAGGAGCCCGGCAGATATTTCGGCGGCAGGGGGCTGGTGAGGCCCGGACCGCACTTCCACGAGAATACCGAGGTGCCAACCATTGTATTGGTCATCGCGCCCCCGCCCGAAGCCAACGGCGTCAGTGAAAGGGTGTGATCGTCGATATCGGTGTTGTTGAAGCCCTGCGCAGTCACCGTGACCATGCCGTTGTCATCCGTTTCAATCTTCTTGACATACTTGGATGTTGGATTAGAACTTTCGCAACCCCACGCGTTCGCCCCCGGTGCCGTCCCCGAACCCGACTGATAAACCTCGGTGATGGTGGTACGGCAGGCACTCGCAGCCAGCACCACTTCCGACATCTTGGCGCGAATCGTGTAGTCCTGGTATGCAGGCAACGCAACCGCCGCCAGAATGCCGATGATCGCAACCACGATCATCAGTTCGATCAGCGTAAAGCCTTTTTGTATTGATTTCATACAATCTCCTTGAAAATCGACGCAACATGCGCCGGCACCATCACAGACGCAAGGCGTATGCCAATACCGGAAATAACTCTAATATGATGGTTTATAACGATATTGTTCAATCCAGCCGGGTGGCCACCCGCCCCGATGGCACACTGTGCGTCCCAATGTGACGCCCCGCGTCAGTTCATGCATTGCCCCGGTTGGGCGCTGGTGCCCTCGGGCCGGCGCCGCACAATTTGCCAGATTTTGCGCTGGCCAGCCAATTCGCGCGTCGGCGCAGGCGGGGTTGCGCACTACACCTGCGCGGGAGACAGCACTTGCAGGAGGCGGTCGACGACCTGGGACCAGAGGAAGCCATTGGCGACGGCGCGCGGGCCGGCGATGCGGGCCAGGGCGGCGAAGTCGGGGCGTTCGATGGCGGCGTTCATCTGGCCGATGAGACTGTCGAGCGAAGGGACGAGCAGCCAGCCTTGGGCTTCCTTGATCATGACTTGTTGCTCTTCGGCGGCAATGGGGAGGGCGAAGTCGGAAGAGGTGAAGTCGTCGGTGGAGCCGCCGGCGGTACAGATTACGGGCATGCCACAGGCGGCGGCTTCGAGGGCGGGGAGATTGAAACCTTCGGCGGCATAGGGGCTGACGTAGGCGTCCATGGCCTGATAGAGCTCGCCGATTTGGCGGAAAGGAAGGGTCTGGCCAGCGTACGCCAGCCGCGGCTGGACGAGCTGGATTTCGGCGGGTGTAAGGCCCTGGCGGCTCAGTTCGACCCTCTGCTGAGAGGCATAGAGCATGTCGTTGCCTTTCAGCGCGAGGCGGGCGTGGGAATGACGGCTGGCGACGGCAGCGAAGGCCTTGAGCAGCGTGCGAATATTCTTGTTGTCGGTCATGCTGCCGAGATTGAGGAAAATGAAACCTTCGAAACCGAGCCTGCGGCGGAGGATGGTGCGGTCTTCGGGGGAGAGAGGATGGAAGACTCCGGGGTCGATGCCGTGGGGAACGACAAACACGCGTGCTGGATCGGCGCCGCTGTGTATGAGCCCCCTCCGGGACCATTGCGAGGGGGTGATTAGCAGGACATCGGATTCGCGGTGCCACTGCGCGAGGGGACGGGCGTCAGCGATGTTGGCGACGGGGAGACAGCGGTATTCGGCGGTCATGAAGACGCAGGTGCGGATGCCCGGGACCGAGTTGAGACGATGGGGATAATCGATGCGGAGGATGGCGTCGGCGATTTCGCCGGGGCCGGGTGCGGGAATATCGCGCAGTGCAGCTTCGGCGGGCGGATCCCATAGGCCGCTGACCTGGCGCCAGTGCGGCGCGCGGAAGGGCATGTCGCGGTGGCGCAATTCGACGTGGGGACGGCGGAGCAATTCGAGGCACTGGAACTGATTGACGACGGCGTAGGAGTGGGCGAGAAGGCGCCATCCTTCGACGATTAACCGCAGGCGTTGGGACTGCGCGGGAAGCTGCATTGCGGCGTTTCGATTGGCACCGGGCCTGGAGCAATTAATCGCGATTCGGGACGACTTTTTCGATTACGTGGATCGGTTCGGCGGATGCGCAGGTGGCAGCAGTGTAGATGAGGAGTTCGACGCCGCGGCGGGCGAAGGCGGACCCGTCGCCGAAACCGCGGCCCCAGATGCCGGAGGCGGAGATTTTCTGAAAGACTTCCTGCATGGGATTAGGCACGAATTTTGTAACCGTCCGGGAATCCCCATCGTTGCGGCGCCAGTCGAGAAATGGTACTGCGGATACCCAAATAAACATAGGCAGCAGCGAGAATTGCAGCTGGCACAAGCGCCTTCAGGAGTTATGCTTAATTGTTTAGCCACTTATCCGTCACTCACGGATCAACGTTGGGACAGTGCTGAGATAGGTTCTGATATTCGTGTGCCCTTGAAAATGAGGCCGACGTCCGGAGAACGATCGCAATGCGCCAACTGCTGAAACGGCTCGTCCCGTTCGGCCGTGCATCGCCGACCGAGTCGGCCCGCGAGCTTTCGGCCGATCCCGCCAAGGAAGATGCGGACCGGCTGATTGCGGCGGGCAATCGGTCCGAAGATGGAGGCGATCCGCTTTCGGCGTGCGGGCACTACCGCAAGGCGGTGGAGATCGCGCCCAACTATGCCAAGGCGCACCTCAATCTCGGCATCGGCCTTGCAGCCACGGGCGACTCGGAGGGCGCGGTCCAATCCTACAGGGC
>Ga0315281_10013215_pt1 | contig 11189 bp, 9 predicted proteins | sample YL17G07_0_MG_FD_204540 | JGI IMG/M metagenome (GOLD analysis project Ga0315281, IMG submission 204540) | Sediment microbial communities from Yellowstone Lake, YNP, Wyoming, USA - YL17G07_0 | ecosystem: Environmental > Aquatic > Freshwater > Lake > Sediment | place: USA: Wyoming | collected... | reverse complement strand
GCGCGAACACTGTCGCCGAAATCTTGTTATAGGGCAGCCCGTCTTTCTCCAAATCCACCTTCCCCTGGAGCACGGCCGGGAGATTCAAAATGCTGATGATTTTCCAGACCGCCCGTTCCTGGGATTTGAAGATGCGTCCATTTTCAAGCAGGATGTCCACCTTACCGTCCAACGTGGGATATAGCCCGTGCGGGTTCTTCCCATGGCCGCGGATCGTCCCTGTTACTCGAGCTTCACCTGTGATTCCGTGCCCTTTCTCTCCCGCCAGCTTCAGCACATCTTCCACCAACAAACCCGTCACTCGAACCGAGAGCTCAGCATTGACCGGCTGCTTAGGCGGCAGCTGCACCACGATACGTCCGGCGACTTCTCCATTGGTCGATTTGCCGGACACACGATCCAGATCGAGCACGCCGTCTTGAATCATGATTCGGGCTGAGAGACTCCCAAACTTGAGATGTTGGTAATGGCCGCGCGCCATCGAGATGGTTGCCTGGACCTTGCTGGTGGCGGCGAGGGTTTCCAGAAATTCTCGGATCGGCGACTGTTGGCCTTTCGGGATGAGAAGATCGAGATCCATCTGATTGGACTCGATCTTCGCGGTAATCGTAGGTTTCGTTGCCCAGTTGCGGATCGTCCCTTCCAGCGCAACGTCGCTGTCAAGCAAGCGAAACGAGAACCGCTTGATCTCCGCGCCGTTTTTCACCAATTGGACCCGCAGATACAAGTCATGGATCGGTCCCTCGACACCCTTGGCGTTCATCATCCCGTTGGTCAACGCAAGCCACCCAGTGGTCTTCCAGGATTTCCAATCGAGACCTTTACCCTTCATATCGAGCGACAACTCGATATTCCCCGCTTCAAACCCTCCTTTCGCAATCCATTCCGGCACGCGAGACAATGACAGGGTGCCGGTCGACAGCGCCGCATCGATGGAGAATCGTTCACCCAATTGGATCTTGCCTTTCACCGGCAATCGGATTGGGGGCACGATCAGCTCAATCCTGTCGAGCAAGACCCCGGATCCATGAGGAAGCATGCCATAAAATTCCACCGTCGCCTCGGCGCCGGTCGGTTTTTCAACCAGACCAGGAATCGTCACTTTCGATTCGGTCAGAACGACCTCGCCCCGCAGAAACGGCGAGAGGGTCGGCCCAGTTAAGACCACGGCGCCGTTGATCAAGCCTTCGAACGTCCCGGCTGGAATGGTTTGCGCGGGCAGCAGCTTGGCCATATGGTCCGCATCGCCCTTGACCCGAATCAGGAAATCCTGAAACGCGCTGCCACTGCCCCCCGTGATCCCTCCACTGATCTGCAAGTCCAGACCGCCCATATGTCCCGTGATCTGATCGAACTGAGTCCCGCCTTCCGACAATACGAACCGGCCCTGCAATGCCGTCAGCCGCTCAGGCAACGACGGATTGGTCAAACTGACATGCTGAACGGTAATCTCTCCACCGGCAAAGGTGACGCCGCCAGGCTGATTCAGCGGGCCGACCATACGAAACGTAGGAAAGGCCTCACCTTCAACCTCCTGCGATGTGGCCAACACACGCGACAGCTGTTCCGACTTGACGGTCTTCGCGAGAAACTGCAGCAGATCTGCAGCCGTCATCGTTCCCACAATGTCCATTTCAAGCCACGGCCCTGCCTCCAAAAATGAAATGAGCGCCTTGCTCTCATTCATATGGATCGTGCCATAGAGTCCGCTCAGACTCGACACCCTGAGACGACCGGCTTCGACCGACACCGCCGCCGCCAAATCCTTAGCCGGGACACGACTGTCTCCGATCAGAGCTTGTCCCTGTTGCACACGAAATTCCCCCGTCAACGACACCTGCGTCCCCTCTACCGACGATCCCGTGACGGTCGCAGAAACAATTTCCACAATCCCGTCGATCTCCCGGTCCTTCATCACCACCGGCAGCTGCGGATGCACCCATTCTGCCGGTACGGTCTTGAGCAACTGGCTCAACTGGATCGGAGGTGCCGCAATGGTCATCGCAAATGTGGGCTGAGGCGTCAGTAAGCCGGAGAGGCTTGCTTGGCCTTTGAGGCTCAGCTGTTCGAGATTCGCGGATAGATCGGACAACACGACATCATAACCCGCGACGCCAGGCACGGCCCGAACGTGACTATGCATATTGACGGCGCCCCGCAACTGATCCAAAACCTGGCGGGGTCCGAAAAAACCTGCCGCCTCCCGAAGATTGAGATTGGCCACTTCGGCGGTGCCATCGAACTGGAAGGTGACTGGCGAAGCAGCGGCACCGTCGATCGCCAACGTCTGCCGCTGAGCGGCGCTGATTGTCCCGGCCAGGGAAATGGCAGAGAGGCCCTTCTCGCCTCCATGACCGGCAGAGACGCGCAGATCCGCCTGTCCCTGCTCTGCTCGAACGACCAGCGACGCTTCCACCGAGTCGAACGTCATCGATCGTGTCCCGTCTTGACGTGCGTCGTCGATGATGAGCACCTTCCCGTTCACCAGCGTCGCTTCACGGATGCGGAACATCCTGCCGATCGTCTGGATGGCCTCCTGATCGGCTCCTCCCCCTTGAACGACCTGATCGAGGAGATTCCAGTGCCCGCTGCGATCTCGCCGAAGCGTCAAGGTCGGCTCTTCGATGAGCAACCGCTTTCCCACTACCTGCTTGCGCAACAGCGGGAGAAACCGCAGGACCAAATCCATCTTCTTGGCCGATAGCAGGATGTCGTCGGAATTCCGATCGTGAATCGCAACCTGCGTCAGTTCCAATCGGATGCGTGGGAACAGGACCAGCTTGATGCGGTGGACGTCGATCTTGCGCCCGATACTCTGCTCCAGCTGCTGGAGGAAAAAATCTTTGACGTAATCGTCCCCAGTCAAGTAGGTCGAGAAGGCGAGAAACGCGCCGCCGCCGATCAGCAGAATGACAATCAGCGCGATAACGACACGAGTTCGGACCACTCCTACTCCCTGGATCGATCATGCTTGGTGGGTAAACTCGCATGATTTCTGCGAGTGAGTCATCTTACCGAATCACCTGCATGAAATCTATGAAGTCTGTGTCTTGACAGGGAAGTTTCCGCTTTTCTCGTTCAACAATCGGCAGGATGAGAAACCGTCCGCATACGAGCAACGGGCACGACTAGCGATACTGGCAGGATATTGAAAAATCTGCCGACACGAAGTAGGTCGACGCTCAGCCTACCTCGCTTGCTGCGGCCGACCCACGTTTCACGCCTAACGATTCAGGGCTCTGAGAGTGCCGCGACAGGTCTGGAGACGGTTTTCGTCAGATCGATCACGAGTTCGTCAGTGGTGTTGGCCAACAACGTATCCCAGAGGCTGTGCCGTTGTGTGATGATCGCCTCACCCGGCTCGAAGAACAAGTCGAATCCTTTGGCAGCCGTCGGTCGCATAGGATAGCGGCGATCGTAGATCATCCCATAGGTCGGAATGCCGTAGATCACCTGCCAATTCCCCAAAATGAAATGCAACTCAGTGTCATGGACGTATAATCCACCCGTGGTGATGATGCGCTTGACGGACGTTTGCGGGTGACTGAGGTAAAACGTGACACGTTCGTCCGGTTTGGCCTCGGCGAAAGCCGCTGCGATCTGCTGCGACAAGAGAACCCGTTCCTCAGGACGAAACGCCGGTATTAGCGGTGCTTCGCCCTGCAGCCATCTCTGTAGCCAGATCCGATGTTCTTTGACCGAGATGCCTCCGAGAATGCGAGAAACGTCCTCGGCACTCATCGCCTTCGGATGCGCGTGCGCGCCGGGAGGCCACTCCGGTAAAACTGTCTCGTCGCGCTCAAGCCGAACATAGTTGACCGGGTCTTCATAGACCGCGCGATAGGGCACGATAGGAATGGCGCAGCCTGCGAGCAGGGCGCACAGGAGTGCGCCTCGTGAAACGTGAAACGTGAAACGTGAAACGACCATCCGAATAATAGCTCTCCTTCCTCTCACCTTTTACATTTCACCTTTCACTTTTTACGTTAATCCGTGATCGTGACTGTCATTTCAATTCGTTCGAGGGGATTGTCCCGGCCGTCGCGCTTCATCCCGACGATCTTGTCCGCCACGTCCATCCCGCTGGCCACTTCGCCGAATGCCGTGTACTGCCAATCGAGAAAGTTCGCATCCGCGACACAGATGAAAAATTGCGAACCGGCGCTGTCCGGATCGTTCGAGCGAGCCATGGAGAGCACCCCGCGCTTGTGCGGCTTGCTGTTGAACTCGGCTTTGACCCTATGTCCAGGCCCCCCCATACCATGCGACGCACGGTCAGGGTTCTTGCTGTTGGGATCGCCGCCCTGGATCATGAAACCGGGGATGACGCGATGAAACGTCGTACCGTTATAGAAGCCTTCCCGGGCTAACTTCGTAAAATTCTTCACATGTCCTGGAGCCACATCGTGAAAAAACCGCAGCACAATCTCGCCCAACGGCGTCCCCTTGCTGCTGATGGAAATGGTGGCTCGTGTGTTCTCTGTCGGCTCTGACATCGTCCTCTACCCTTTCTTGGTTAGCGAAAATGGAAGGGCGACGGAGCTTCCCCTCCTTCAAGGCCCTGATTGATGGGATTCCATGTCCGTCCGTCGTCGTCGCTTCGGAATGCCCCGTCGCTCGTGCCGGCATAGAGCACTCCGGCGCCGGACTCGATCAACACCTGGATGGCCATACTCGTCAATCCCTTATTCAGCGGCACCCATTGACGCCCCTTGTCGGTCGTTTTAAAAATGCCGTGCCCCGTCGCCACAAAAAGCCCCCGGCTGTTGAACAGAATTCCGCGGATCGAATCGTTCGGGAGCGCCCGGCTAATGGGCCGCCAGGTTACGCCCCCATCAGCGCTGCAAAAGACGCCTCCGTCGAATGTGCCGGCATAGATGCCACCCTCCGGATCGATCGTCAAGACGCGAATGAAGTTCTCCGTCATACCTTCATGATCTTTGAGCCCCTGTGGCTGACGCACCCAACCAGTCGATTGAGCCTTAAACTGCAAGATCCCTTTTCCGGAAGTACCGGCGAACAATGTCCCGTTGGACGAGAGAGCCAACGCATGGACCAGGATATCGTCGAGACCGGTGGTAACCACAGACCAGCGGTCTGCAGCGAGTCGATAAACCCCGTCGCTCGTGCCCGCGTACACCCCATCACTCACGGCTAGAAGAGCTTTGATTTCCAGACGCTTGAGCCCACTATTGATCGCCTGCCAACTTTTCCCTCCATCGCGCGAACGAAAGACCCCGCCGCGGAAGGTTCCGGCATAGATGGCGCCGTCTTTCCCCGTCGTGAGCGTCAGAATAAACGGATCGGTCACGCCCTGGCCCGACTTTGTCCAGTTGACGCCGCGGTCCTCGCTACGAAATAGACCAAGGCCAAACGAGCCGGCATAGACCAGATCGCTCCCGACAGACGTGAGCGCCTGAATGCTCGCGGCCTGCTGACCGGAGGGATCGTATTGAGACTGGCTTTCCCCATGGCCCGAAGCTTGCCGCGGAGATGGCGGGACCGGCGCGGGTGCCTGAGTGACAGCCCCCCATACCCCACCTGCGCTCCATATACTCAGCGCAAAAACCGTCGGTATCATCCAAACCAATATCTTCATGAATCCCATTACCCCGCTATCCCCCTACCCCGTATTCCTTTACCCCGTTACCCTTTACCAGCTTTTATCGGACACGCTGCCCCGCCGGCCCTATCGGCAAATCCGGATCGATCGGCAAGCTGACTTCGCTCGGCCCTCCCCGACCAAAAATGCGTGCGCCAAGAATTCCGATCTCATACAACACCATCAAGGGCACGGCCATCAAGAGCATGGTAAAGAGGGTCGCATCGGGCGTGACGATGGCCGACAGGATCAAGGCGGCCAAGATGGCATGTTTTCGATACTTTGCTAACACCTGGGCCGAGACGACCCCGACCCGCGCCAGGATGGTGAGTACCAGCGGCAATTCGAACGCACAGCCGAATATCAGGAGAAATTTGACATTGAAGTCGATGTAGGTGCCGACACTCAATTCAGGGGTGACATCGTGATCCATGCCGAAGCTGACAAAAAAATCGATGACCAGCGGGAGAATGACGAGATTGCAAAAGATCAAACCGAAGGCAAAGAGCGCTCCCGCCAGCACGAACAACGGAACACCCCAGCGTTGCTCCTTAGGGAGCAACGCCGGTTCAATACACTTCCAACACTGATAGAAGATGACCGGCAGACTTGCCAGGATCGCCGCAAGAAATGAAACTTTGATCGAGGCGAATAAGGCTTCCGTCGGTCCGTAGAACACCAGCTGGTTGGGAAACGGACGATTTAGCCACGCGACCATCTCTCCGGAAAAGGTAAAGGCCACTGTCAGAGCCACCAAAATCGTGACCCCGACGATGATCAAACGTTTTTTGACGGTCCGGATATGTGCGGCAAGGGGATTGAGAATCTGTGCCATGACTCCGGTCCCAGTTGCTGATTGACGCCGGCCCTACAACAATGCCTCTCACTGTGGAGCGGCCTGCAGTTCGTGATCTCGCCAGACACGAATCATCTCAGCCATCTTGTCTTTCTTCGCCAACTTCTCTTTGTGCAAGCCCTTCACGGTCAGCTCTTCGGCAGGAGTCAGGACATGGCGCTTCTGTAACTGGATCAATTCCAGGTCCAGACGGTGGTGCGCCTCTTCCAATACTCGGAATTCTGAACTGGATTGATGCAGCCGTTCCGCAATCATACTGTCTGTCAGCATGTCGCACCTCCTGGTTATGAGACTCCTACAGCGGTCTCGTATGTCCTCCCTCGCAACCGGCTCCGTATGTCAATCGACTCGACTCCGACGCAATCGGGTCCATCTCCATCAGCAACGCATCTTCTATGGGATTGGTATAGTACGTTGGCCGGGTCGTCACGTCGCGAAACCCAAGGCTTCGGTAGAGGGTATGGGCGGCATGGTTCGAAGCCCGCAATTCGAGCACGGCGCACTTCGCCGCTTGTGCCAACCCCACCTCCAGGGCCTGCATGACCAAGGCCCTGGCGATACCCTTGTGCCGCATCGACTCGATGACCGCTAGGTTCATCAGCCGTACTTCCTCGAAGACGACCCAGAAACAGAGATACCCGACAATCGAGACTGAACCGACTTCGCCCGGCGGCACCCGCTTGGCCAATAGAAAATGCGCGAAAGGATTGCCGCTCAGTTCCGCCTCCAACATTTTGCGCGTCCAGGGGGCTGAGAAGCAAGCTTCTTCGATATGTAGAATGTCCGGCAGAGCCTCGACGGTCGCCGGCTCAATGACCCAATCGCCCATCACCGGTCCCTATCTGGGAGAATGCTGAAAAGTTGATCTCAAGACCCGTGAAAGGTGAAGGGTAAAATGCAAAACGTTGGATTGCCGAGTGCTATTCATCCAAAACCTTTCACGTGTAACGATTCACGTCTTACGACTCACTGAACGGCCTTTTTGAGCATCCTGACGTGCATTCACTTTTCTTGCAACCCGCTCCTGACGCAGGGCCACCGGCGAAATACCGCCGGATTCTTCGTACTTCAGCTCTGCCGCGGTGCGTTGCACATACAGTGGACTGATGCCAATTCCTGCATGCTCACCTCGCCGGAGCCGCTCAATTCCCGCCAGCCCGATCGAGACAGCCGAGGGTTTCATGGCAAGAGCCGGCGCCTCGGCGATCGTGGTGGAGACAGGAATCGACGCACGGATGGCCGTCCCTTCGACCGTCCAGCCTTCGCCAAATACGAGGACTGATTCTATGAGGCTGCTCCCCAGCATCGCGGCTGTACCCACCTGCTCTGACACTACTCGCTCCAACCGATCATCGCTGGTCCAGCGAAACAGCGCCCAATAGAGTTCCCCACGCCGGCTGTTGAGAATGGGACAGAGTGGCGCCGAGATTCCTCTGAGATTCCAGGCCATACCCTCCAATGTCGGCACCACCGCCAAGGGAAGCCGACTGATCGTTCGGAACCCGAGAAGTGTAGCCAGGCCGACACGAAGTCCTGTGAAAGACCCCGGGCCGATCGATACAGCGAGGCCATCCAACTGCTTGAATGTCAGCCCCGTCTCACGAAACAATCGATCGATCGTCGGCAGCAACAGCTTGGCATGCGACCCAGCCGCGTCCTGGTCGTACCGGGCAAGGACTCGCGACTCATCAAGGATCGCCACACTCTGCCACGAAGTTGCCGTCTCGACTGCCAACACTTTCATCGGAACGAGACCTGAGCGAGATCAGCTGCGGTCACCGGTTGGTTCGGAATCATTTCGTGAAACGTCACCTGCACGCTCCCCTGCCCCTTTCCATCTTCCAATACGATCTGAAATGGCCTTAGCAGCTTCCCTTCTCCGATCGCACGAAAGTCCTCGTACTGAATGGTCGCTTCCACCGCGCCTGATTCCGTGAGCCGATCTTCCCGAACGACATGTAATGCCTGCCGCTCGAACCACAGCTTCCGGCGCATGAGTTGCGCCCCACTGGGGGACGGACCGAAGACATCCAGCCGGTAGCGATCCCCCTCTTCCACAAGGGCGACCGTCTCGTTTTTTGCAATCGTGCCGGTCCCCAACACCCCCCCCATCGCCCACACACTCAACTGAAATGGCCGAGCGAGCTTTCCCATCTCGCTCATGTCGGACGGACTGCCTGATAGGACACGGCCCATCGTCGGCAATCGCAACCGGAACTGATCGCCTGCCTGCACAAACTCGAAAAGTTCGCCGCCAACCGCGGTAAACCCTCGCAGGCGCATGGCGTTCGGACGACGATAGTACAACGCTCCCTCCACCCGTGACGCGATAGGAATGATCCCTCCCCGCACCTTTGCGCTGAAGAGACCTTTCATCGTCTGAATCGCCGCCTCTTTCTGACTCAGCAAAGCCGTCAGTTCCTCCACCGTCGCCTGCTTGAGTTGAACTTCCTCGCGTGGCGCAAATAACGAACAACCAGACAAGAGGGTAAGAGCCAATACACTGACAACAATAGTACTAACGAAAGGATGCCCGGCGTTCCCTCTTCTCCCACCACCAATCACAGCGAAAGGGACAGGTGGATGAGCCTCCACTGCGCGCGTCCAACGAGGGGAGTCCGCGACCGCGCGTTGCGCGAGCACAGAGGCTCGTCCACCTGTCCCGTTACTAAGCCAGTACCACATCCAACGCTTCTCCCACTTCTCGGATGCCGATCAATTCGATGCCATCGATGGGATCGAGCTTGGCCAAGTTCCGTTCCGGCAACAGACAGCGTTTGAATCCCATCTTGGCCGCTTCACGAATCCTCATCTCAGCCTGGCTGATTGCCCGCACTTCACCGCCGAGCCCGACCTCGCCCAACACCAACAGTCCCGGCTCAATCGGCACCTCGCGCAAACTCGATGTCACCGCCGCGACAATACCCAAATCGATAGCCGGCTCGTCGATATGCATCCCGCCGACAACGTTGACATACACATCTTGTCCGGACAGATGCATGCCCAGCCGCTTCTCCATGACCGCGAGCAAGAGCGAGACTCGATTCTGCTCCACGCCGTTCGCCATCCGTTTCGGCATCGCATAACTCGTGGACGACACCAGGGCTTGGAGTTCGACCAAAATCGGCCGCGATCCTTCGAGACTGGAGACCACCACCGATCCTGTCGTGCGCTGAGACCGTTCCGCCAAAAACAACTCAGAGGGATTGCTCACTTCCTCCAGCCCGGAATCTTTCATTTCGAAGACGCCGATCTCGTTGGTCGAGCCAAAGCGATTCTTCACCGCACGGAGAATACGAAAGCTATGACCCTTGTCTCCCTCGAAATAGAGCACCGTGTCCACGATATGTTCCAGCAGCCGCGGTCCGGCGATCGCGCCTTCTTTCGTCACATGCCCAATGATAAAGACCGGCACGCTGCTGCGTTTCGCGTACCACATCAGTTGGCCTGCCACTTCCTGCACCTGGCTGATGCTGCCAGGCGCGGACGTAATCTGTTCCGTGTAGACCGTTTGAATCGAATCGACAACCATCGCGGCCGGCTGGATCTCTTGCGCCGCTTTGAGAATTTGTTCGAGGGAGGTTTCCGCCAGAATTAACAGATTCGGATGCTCAATGCCGAGCCGCTGCCCTCGCATCTTGATCTGTCTCGGAGATTCCTCTCCGGAGACATACAACACCGGTTCTTCCTTGGAAGACAGGCGCGGAAGCGCCTGGAGCAACAACGTCGTCTTCCCAATCCCCGGATCGCCGCCGATCAGAATGACCGAGCCTGGAATGACTCCCCCGCCCAGCACCCGGTCGAATTCGCCGATATGCGTCAGCCGCCGGTCTTCACCGACCACTTCGATCTCGGCAATCGGCGTGGCCTTAGCCTGGACCGTCTTCATCGCAGCAGGCCGCCCCTTGCCGGTGGCCGCCTGCCGTTCCTCTTTCATGGTATTCCAGCCGCTGCAGTCCGGGCAGCGACCAAGCCATCGGGGCGACTGATGGCCGCAAGCCTGGCAGGAAAAACTCGTTTTCGCCCGCATGAAGAGGTGCCTCAATAAGAAGGATATCCCAAGCCCATACTAACGGATAGGAGGAGTGAATGGAAGATACACGTGGGTAGAGCGTCTGTTTGAGATAGCAGATCTTGCAGGGTGGACGGTTGAAGAGATCCGAGCGCATCTCTCACCATGTGAGCATCTGAACCTCGAATTGGAATGGGATGACGTCGGCCCTTCCAGGGGCATTTATAAGCCAGGTCTGTACAGAATGGAGGAAGGGGTCTTGCCATCCGACATCTCGCGGCGCGTGGCGGTGCGGCCTTCTTCGTCATTCGCGAATCGTCACTCGTCCGAATCATTCAACCTTGAGCATTCTGTCCTTTACTCACCCTCCCCACTCATCCGACCCATTGAACATTCACCATTCAACATTGAACATTCCGCCCCACCTCCTCACACGACGACGGACCAAGCCGGACGCGAAAAGTACTCTATTGGCACTCCTCAGCCCCTGCTTTTCACCGGTTGTTGCGCTGGGATATCATAGGATCTATTGGATTATTTTCCTTTTCCACTGGGCTCACGGGAGATGCCCATGTCCCTTGTATTGGAGCATCTAGCCCGCATTATTCATGACTGATGGTCAGCGGGGCAGTGGTTGCCATTCCGGATGCATCGGCGACTCCGATACCGCTGTCGCGGTCGCTCATGGCGGCAGCAGGCCCCACATTCTCTGTTGGGAG
>Ga0315281_10013214_pt1 | contig 11189 bp, 10 predicted proteins | sample YL17G07_0_MG_FD_204540 | JGI IMG/M metagenome (GOLD analysis project Ga0315281, IMG submission 204540) | Sediment microbial communities from Yellowstone Lake, YNP, Wyoming, USA - YL17G07_0 | ecosystem: Environmental > Aquatic > Freshwater > Lake > Sediment | place: USA: Wyoming | collected... | reverse complement strand
GGGTTAGCGAAAGCTGACCCCTTTTCATTTAGTGGCACGTAGCCCAATCGTAGCCGTTTCCCCGTTTCCCACAGATTTAAGCTCGGACAGTCGATCAACATATTCGGCTAGCTACGCTTGAGAGGTGGGCATACTTTCTTACCATTTCCACGCACTCCCAACCACCTGGCTCCTGTAATACATGTAAAGGCGTTCCCGCCTGCACATGCCAACTTGCCCACGTATGCCGCAGATCGTGCCAGCGGAAATCACTGACACCGACCTTTTTCAGCGCAGTTCTCCAAGTTTTGGTGTTGACCTGGACAACTGAATTACCCCGGTAACTGAATACATGCGTCGGGTGCTTGCCGATCTGGTCGCGTATAACGATCACAGCAGCAGCATTTAACGGCACAGTAATCGCTTTTCTGGCCTTGGCTTGGTTCGGGTGTATCCATGGCTGTCCGTCTGACAAGATCAACCTCCAGGATCAAAGCCGCATCTTCGGGTTTCAGCCAGCGCACCCGCCCATCTGGCTCTTTCAGTATCTTGATCGGAGGGATCCGATCTACCTATTACCACTCGTCCCGAGCCTTGCGCATCCTAACCAACGCTAGGACTTTATGGTAAATCGTAGCGACAAATCCACCGCCGGCACGTCTTTGGTGAGGCTGCCCACCGAGATGCGATCCACGCCGGTTTCGGCTACCGTCCTAACCGTTTCCAGTGTGATGCCGCCGGAGGCTTCCAGAACGGCGCGTTTGGCGGTGAAGGCCACTGCATCGCGCAGGTGGCGCATGCTGAAATTATCCAGCAGGATCAGTTTGGCACCGGCCTGTAGTGCTTGATCCAGTTCCTCCAGCGTTTCCACTTCAATTTGTATTGATATTTCTGGCCCGGCCAAGGCGCGTGCTTGCTTCAGGGCCGGGGCGATTCCGCCTGCCGCCATGATGTGGTTTTCCTTGATCAGGATGCCGTCGTACAGACCCACGCGCTGGTTCTGTCCACCACCGGTTTTGACTGCGTATTTTTGCGCTAGCCTTAATCCGGGCAGGGTCTTGCGGGTATCCATGATGAACGCGTGGGTGCCTGCGACCGCCTCGACATAGCGTCGAGTAAGGGTGGCAGTGCCGGACAGGGTTTGCAGAAAATTGAGGGCAGGGCGCTCGGCCGTGAGCATGGCACGAGCGTTGCCTTTTATTTCGCACAGTGGCTGGTCAGCGGCGATGAGGTCGCCGTCTTGTACAGACCATCGGATTTCGATACCGGGATCCAGCTTCCTGAAACAGCCTTCGAACCAGGCGCTGCCGCACAGCACGGCCTGTTCGCGGCTGATGACGTGGGCTGTTGCAGTCTGATCGGGCGGTATCAGTTGCGCGGTCAGGTCGCCGCTGCCGATGTCTTCTTGCAGTGCCGCTGCGATGTTCGCTTGTATTGCCGATGCCAGATCCAATGTCCTGCCTCCTTGTGCTTTAGATTTTATCTCATTCGTAGCGAGCACGTCGCCAGCGGTTGAAATTTGTCACCGTCACCCAATCTTAGGGGCAACAGCTATTATTGAAAGGAAGGGGGCACCATGCGCTTTGACAAATTAACCACCAAATTTCAGCAATCGATCTCCGATGCGCAGAGCATCGCCGTCGGCCACGATAACCAGATGATAGAACCGCAGCACCTGCTGCTGGCCTTGCTGGAGCAGGAGGAGGGCGGCACTTCATCGCTGTTGCAGCGCGCCGGCGTTAACGTGCAGCCGCTCAAGACTGCATTGCAGAAAGCCATCGAGCGCCTGCCCAAGGTTGAGGGGCACGGCGGCGAGGTGCAGATTTCACGCGACCTCAACAACCTGCTCAACGTCACCGACAAGGAAGCGCAAAAACGCGGCGACCAGTTCATCGCGTCGGAACTGTTCCTGCTGGCACTGACTCAGGACAAGGGCGAGACCGGGCGCTTGCTAAAGGAACACGGTGCCAAGAAGGAGGCCCTGGAAGCGGCCATCAGCGCGGTGCGAGGTGGTGAGGGCGTGCAGAGTGCAGAGAGCGAAGGCAGCCGCGAAGCCCTCAAGAAATACACCCTGGACCTGACCGAACGTGCGCGCCAGGGCAAGCTCGACCCGGTGATCGGGCGCGATGACGAAATCCGCCGCACCATCCAGGTGTTGCAGCGGCGAACCAAGAACAATCCGGTGCTGATCGGCGAGCCGGGCGTGGGCAAGACCGCCATTGTGGAAGGTCTGGCGCAGCGTATCGTCAACGGTGAAGTGCCGGAGACACTGAAGAACAAGCGCGTGCTGTCTCTCGACATGGCCGCCCTGATCGCCGGCGCCAAATACCGCGGCGAGTTCGAGGAGCGCCTGAAAACGGTACTCAAGGAATTGGCGCAGGACGAGGGGCAGACCATCGTCTTCATCGATGAGTTGCACACCATGGTCGGTGCCGGTAAGGCGGAAGGCGCGATGGATGCAGGCAACATGTTGAAACCAGCACTGGCACGCGGCGAGCTGCATTGCGTCGGTGCTACCACGCTGGACGAGTACCGCAAATACGTCGAGAAGGATGCCGCGCTGGAGCGCCGCTTCCAGAAAGTGCTGGTGGACGAACCCACGGTGGAGGACACCATTGCCATCCTGCGCGGGTTGCAGGAGAAATACGAGGTGCACCATGGCGTTGACATCACCGACCCGGCCATCGTGGCCGCTGCGGAGTTGTCGAATCGCTACATCACCGACCGCTTCCTGCCAGACAAGGCGATCGACCTGATCGACGAGGCGGCGGCGCGCATCCGCATGGAAATCGACTCCAAGCCGGAAGTCATGGACAAGCTGGAACGCCGCATGATCCAGTTGAAGATCGAGCGCGAGGCGGTGAAGCGGGAAAAGGACGAGGCTTCGCAAAAACGCCTTTCACTGTTGAAAGATGAGCTCGGCAAGCTGGAGCGCGAGTATGCCGACCTGGACGAAGTGTGGAAGGCTGAAAAGGCTCAGGTGCAGGGCAGCCAGCATATCAAGGAAGCGCTCGACAAACTGCGCGTGGAAATGGAAGAAGCGCGCCGCCGAGGCGACTGGCAGAAAATGTCCGAGCTGCAATATGGCAGCATCCCCAAGCTGGAAGAGGAGCTGAAACGCGCTGCCGAAGCGGGTGCTGTGGAAGCCCCCCACAAGCTGCTGCGCACCCAGGTCGGCGCAGAAGAAATCGCCGAAGTGGTGTCGCGCGCCACCGGCATCCCCGTGTCCAAGATGATGGAAGGCGAGCGCGACAAGCTGCTCAAGATGGAAGATGAACTGCACCGCCGTGTGGTGGGGCAGGACGAAGCGGTGCGCATGGTGTCCGACGCCATCCGTCGCTCGCGCGCAGGCCTGGGCGACCCGAACCGGCCTTATGGCTCATTCCTGTTCCTGGGCCCCACCGGTGTTGGCAAGACCGAGCTGTGCAAGGCGCTGGCGGGCTTTTTGTTTGATTCGGAAGATCACCTGATCCGCATCGACATGAGCGAATTCATGGAGAAGCACAGCGTAGCGCGCTTGATCGGCGCGCCCCCCGGTTATGTCGGCTATGAAGAGGGTGGCCACCTGACCGAAGCGGTGCGGCGCAAGCCCTATTCGGTGATCCTGCTGGACGAGGTGGAAAAGGCCCATCCGGACGTATTCAACGTGCTGCTGCAAGTGCTCGACGACGGCCGCATGACCGACGGCCAGGGGCGCACCGTGGACTTCAAAAACACCGTGATCGTGATGACCTCCAACCTGGGCAGCCAGATGATCCAGCAAATGGCGGGCGACGATTACCAGGTCATCAAGCTCGCGGTAATGGCTGAAGTGAAAAGCTACTTCCGCCCCGAGTTCATCAACCGTATCGACGAAGTGGTGGTGTTCCACGCCCTGGACGAGAAACACATCAAGTCTATCGCAGCCATCCAGTTGCAATACCTGACCAAACGCCTGGCAGCGCTGGAGATGGGGCTGGTGGTATCGGACGCGGCGCTGGCGGAGTTGGCCACGGCTGGCTTTGACCCGGTGTACGGTGCAAGGCCGTTGAAACGGGCGATCCAGGCAGAGCTGGAAAACCCGCTGGCGAAAGAAATTCTGGCGGGCCGGTTTGCCCCAAAAGACACCATCAAGGTGGGCTTCAAAGGGGGTCGGATGGTGTTCGACAAGGCATAGACGCCGAAAACGAAAAAGGGGAGCGGATGCTCCCCTTTTTTTCGGCCAGAATACATCAACGAATCCAAAGCCAAGCGCAAGAATGGGGCTTGACGTGGTTCCATTTAATGATACCATTACACCATGAACACAACGCACCGAAAGACACTTGCCACGATCTATGCGGAGCCTGTTTCCAACACCTTGGAATGGCGGCGAATCGAGGCGCTGTTAGTTGCTATCGGGTGCCAGGTGATCGAGGGCAATGGTTCGCGTGTGCGCTTTGAGAAGGATGGTCATATCGCAACATTCCATCGCCCGCACCCGGCCAAAGAGGCGAAGCCTTACCAGGTGCGCGACGCCAGGCAGTATCTTGAGAATCTAGGAGCGAAACCATGAACACGATGACCTACAAGGGTTTTGCGGCCCGTGTCGAATACAGCGAAAATGATGGCTGTTTTATCGGCCATATCGCCGGCATCCGGGACGTGATCGGCTTCCACGGAGAAAGCGTTGCCGAACTTCGCGCCGCCTTCGAAGAAGCCGTGGACGATTACCTGGAAACCTGTAAGAAGCTTGGGCAAGAACCCAACCGCCTCTATTCCGGACAATTCCGCCTGCGGTTGGAGCCGGAGTTGCACGCGCGCGCTGCAATGGCCGCAGAAGCACGCGGAAAGAGCTTGAACGCTTGGGTTTCTGACGTGATCGAGAAGAGCATCACAGCCGCCTGACGGACTCCGTAAACGTAGGGTGGGCAGGTTTCATCTGCCCACCATGAACCTGTGGATGCCCACATTTTACCCAATGGGGATGAATCCACACGGCGGAAGGTGCTTCGCTTTTCCGCCCTACCCCGCTACCGCGCTGCGAACCTCATTGCAACATCCTTGCTTCTTTAGCCAGATCTACGTCGTCTGATCTCGACGGGTTTCGAATTACGCCTTCCAAAGCGTCGGTCGTCATATGACGATAAAGCATTTTGTTCCAGCGGCGTGTTAGTTCTTCCGGATAGTTCATGGCATTTTGGATGTTCCGCGCACGTTGAATCGATAGTGAATGTGTGTCCCCACGCTGAAGCTGGTTCATTGCTTCGGCCTTGGAGTCGCGTTGCGCCCAAGATTGAATCCATTGCTGAAGCAGGCGTCTCCCGTCATCTCCGCCTTTTAGTAGCATTACGGTTGCGAACTGGTCAGCCATGTCCTCTTCGCTTGAACCCGGTTCGCCCCATCGATTCAACAGTGAGTGCCCGTATTCGTGAAGCAACGTTGCAATCAAAGCACCGCCATTGCCCTGTGTTGAAAATTCGTGCATTAACTCTGAGCAAAAAGTGATGTCGGCGGTTTTGCGATCGGAAAATGCATTTGATTGTCCGCAAGGTTTAACGTGAAGGTTGAAGTCAGCGTTTTTGAACGTAGACCTTAAATGTGATTGAACCTTTTCGAGTGGAGCTTGCATCTTTACGACTTCGTCGTCCGTTAGGATTTTTCTGTAGTTCAAGCTAATCGCTATGTTTTTGCCGATGAATCCAGCATAACTATTATCGAGAATTAAATACTTATCACCCGAAGCGGTTATCGTGCTCCTTATTACTATCGGGGTTTTTGATCTCACACTGCCTTTGCATGGCGCACCTGCACGATATTCTCTTGCCTCATCCTCGCTTCCAATACAGGCGGTTATGTCGTTGTACACCTTGTTTGAAGCGAACACTCGAATTGCCAGTTGATCGCCGACACTCCACGGTCCGATTGGAACGAGTTTTATCTGTAAAGGAGGTACGGTCGCGCTCAATTGGGTCAGGCCTTCAAAAGACTTATCAACCTGAACTCCTGCGGCGAGGCTGCAGCGGCAGAAGAAGACGATGACGATGACCAATGTTGCAATAGGTAAGGCACGATTCATGTGGTATCCAGTTCGGTAATAGTGCTGGTAACAATAGCGGTAGGGTCAAACACGATAATGCGATATCTATCTGTTTTCAACTCGCCGCACTTCGCGCATGGCGCGCAATGCGCCAATGGACGAGGAACACTCCGACGTCGATCAACAGGACGATCAGTGCTTTGACCAGGGTTTGCATGGCGGATCGCTGCTCGCCTTTAACGGCGCGGCTGTAGCTTTCAAGCCGCTGTTTGGTCAGTTCCGCCTCGGGTGGGCGGGATTTGTTATCCACTGATGCGTAGGGAGGGCACGGGGCCGCCCCGCTGCCGCCTTGCCAGAAGGCGTCGTTGGTCTGGTGTCTTTGGTATGTCCATTGGTCGAGCGTGAATTCAGGGGTGGCCGCCTGAATAGCGCTGTAGAGGCCGATTCCCAGCGAGATCACAAAGCAGGCGACCGTGAAAAAACACACGGTCAGGGCGTAGGTTTCGAGTGCCGTTCTTTTCATGGGTGGCCCCGCGCTGTTTGACGATGGCTGGATTGTAGAAGGGGGCACAGTCCCCGCGCAAATAAAAAAGGGGAGCCACCGGCTCCCCTTTTCGTCACGCTTACAAGCCCCGATTACAGGTCTTTCGCGTGTCCTTCCAGGTAAGCAGCCACGCCTTCTGTCGAGGCTTTCATACCGGCTTTGCCTTTGTTCCAGCCGGCCGGGCAGACTTCGCCGTGCTGTTCGGTGAATTGCAGGGCATCGACCACGCGCAGCATTTCATCGATGTCGCGGCCCAGCGGCAGATCGTTGACGATCTGGTGGCGCACGATGCCGCTCTTGTCGATCAGGAACGAGCCGCGGAAAGCTACGCCAGCATCGGCTTCCACGTCGTAGGCTTTGCAGATTTCATGCTTGATGTCGGCCACCATGGGATACCCGACCTGACCAATGCCACCTTTGTTGATCGGGGTATTTTTCCATGCCAGATGGGTGAAGTGGGAGTCGATGGAAACACCGATGACTTCCACGTTGCGGTCTTTGAAATCCTTCAGCCGGTGATCGAAGGCGATCAGCTCGGAAGGGCACACGAAGGTGAAGTCGAGCGGGTAGAAAAAAATCACCGTGTATTTGTCCTTGGTGTAGGACTTGAGGTTGAAATTTTCTTCTATGCTGTTGTTGCCCATTACAGCGGCAGCGGTGAAATCGGGGGCGGACTTGCCAACCAGGACGGCCATTCTTGTTCTCCAGAGCGAATTATTCAGGGCTGGCAAATTTGCCCGTTTCCGCGTCAGATGTCAATGCCGCCGCTGCGAGTTCCAGTGCCATGCGCGCAGTGCTGCCGTTGCGGTCGCGATGCGGGTTGTACTCGGCGATTTCCAGAGCCAGCAGACGTGGATTGCCGGCGACCTGGCGTAGCGCATGTACGAACTCCCGGCCCAGCACACCGTCCTGGGCCGGGCTGCCCACCCCCGGTTCCTCGCGCGGGTCGAGTGCATCGAGATCGATGCTGATGCCGAAGCCTACGGTGCCGTTTTGTGTAATCTCCAGAGCATCACGAAACACCACGTCCATGCCGCGCCGGTGCACCTCCGCCATGTGGAACACGCGTACCCCAAGCCGTTCGAGCAAGGCTGCTTCCTCGATCTCAAAGCTGCGTACCCCGATCAGGCACACATGTTGTGGCAGCAGCTTGGGGCCGGGTACGATGAGGTTGGTCAGGGCAGGTTCGCCATAGCCCAGCAGGCAGGCGAGTGGCATGCCGTGCAGGGCGCCGCTGGGAGAGGTTTGCGGGGTGTGGCTGTCCATGTGTGCGTCGATCCAGATCAACCCTAACGGCCCGTGCAAGCATGCGCACATGCCGCTCCAGGTGCCAATGGCACAGGAGTGATCGCCGCCGATTACCAGTGGTAATCCCCCGCTGGAAAAAACTGCCGCCGTCTGATTCGCCAGGCGTTGGCAAACCTCGGTGACAATGGCAAGGCGTTCCTGGCCATCGGCTGGGAGCAAAGTTGTCTGCCACTCCGCAGGCAGGCCTTGAGCTTGCAGGTGGGCTGCCAGGCCGGCCGCATGCAACGCATCGGGGCCGTCTTCGCAGCCTTTGTCGCGGGCGCCCCAGCCGCTGGCGACAGCGATGATTTGAACAGTCTTCATGCTGTGACAATAGTCTGTACCAAGCCGTCAGGCAAGGTTGACATGGTTGTGGCGTATCGGTTAGGTTTGGGGAGAGACTATTTTTTGAAATTGGATGTAAGCAATGGCCGACAAACTGGTAATGATGCTGCTTGGGATCGACCCGGAGCAACCGCACCTGTGCGGTACCCCTTTTTTTCAGGCGGCAGCGGCCGCAGCGATGGATGTGGAAGTGGAAATCTATTTCGCCAGCCGTGCAACGCGTTTGCTGGTAAAAGGGGTGGCGGAAAAGATCTACCCCAGTGATAACCTGGCGAAATCGGTGTACGGGTTTATGCAGGATGCTTCAGGACTGGGGGTAAAGTTTTTTGCTTGCGGCGGGGCGATGGAAGCTTATGCCATCACCTTGAGTCACCTGGTTCCGGAATGCACCGGAATTGCAGGGGCGACAGCGTACATGAGCCGGGTATTAGACCCGGAGTGGACGTCGATTTCTTATTGAGGTGCCCCTGAACTGCCCATGAATTGGGCGGGGGGAAGGTGGAGGTGGACGCCTCGATTAACACAAAAGGAATCTCACCCTCCCACTCTCCCTATTACGCACAAGTTATTTAGCAGTTACCGCAGTGTGCAGCACGCCAATCGGTTTCCCGTCACTCATAATGGGAACGCTGACCTGCACGCTTGATATCAGGGTCGTCGGGTCTGCCTTGGCCTCGGGATCTGAATAGGGTTTACCCCCGATAGCGTTCTTGAACGGCGGGCGGACTGAATTATTGTAGAGCGCGGGCTTGTTGCTGCCGGCCACCAGATTGCCTTTCTCGTCGCGCGCATACAGTTTATTGATCCCCTTATCCTCTTCCAGCGTTGTCAGATATTTGCCCGCGGCGCTGGTCTGGAAACCCGTCACGACAGGATCATTGTCCTTGAGTTCTTCCCATTTTTGATTTGACATTCCGGCCACCAAACCGCCTTTGGCATTGGAATTTTTCACAGCGGCAATAACCGCAGGGTTGGTTGCCCAATCCGTTAGTTTTTTCTTGTACTGTTCGACTTTGGCCTGAAGCTCAGGTGTAATCGGATCGGCTGACACATTGGTTGCAGAACACAGGGCAATTACCGCGCCGGCTAGAAATGCTGAAACAACCTTCGAACATTTGATTGAAACGCTTGGTGCTTTCATAGAAGTCTCCATTTAAACCCAATGCTGCATGAATTCGGGTTATCACTGCACTATCAGATTGAAAATCAGATATCCCTCGTTATGTATGAGGAGGGGGTGAAGCAGATTTAACGGATCGCCAGGAAAAAACTTTACAGCATCTTAATACGCGGCTGGATGCGTATCTATTGTGTGGCTGTATCGGTGCTGAGGTCGAGGCCATTGATGAAGCCCCAGGTGCGGATGAAAATGGGTTCCAGTTCGTCGAAGTGACGTTCGACTTCTTCCCATTCCGATTTTTTGATGGCAGCTTCGATGCTGCGTGCGAGACGCAGCATTTCCTGGGCTGCGATATAAGCTGATGCACCCTTGATTTCATGGGCGAGCCGCGCACCTAGCTTGCCGTTGCGTTGCGCGATGGCTGCTCCGAGTTGTTCGATAAGGGTTTGTGTGGTGGACAGGTAAATCTCCAGCAGTTCCCCAACTGCACGGTCATCGTGTTTGTAGATGCCTTGCAGGCGGCTCAGATCGACAGGGGGAGCTTCGGCAGTGGGCTTTGTTTCAGCATCGCTGGAAAGGGTGGTTTCTGAGGTTTCTGCCGCGGCTTGTCCGGGTAGCCAGTGTTGCAGCAGAGCAGCCAGATCTTCGGTTTTGACAGGCTTGGCCAGGTAGTCGTCCATACCGCCTAGCAGGCATTTCTCGCGGTCGCCGGGCATGGCGTTGGCGGTCATGGCGATGATGGGAAGGCGGGTGGGAGCAACCTGCTCGCGCCGCCGGATTTCTGCGGTGGCCTCGAATCCGTCCATTTCCGGCATCTGGCAATCCATCAGCACCAGGTCGTAAGGAATACGTTCCAGCGCCATCACCGCTTCTTTGCCGTTGGCGGCAACGTCCGCACGCAGCCCCAGTTTCTGCAACATGTAAACCACCACTTTCTGGTTGACGATGTTGTCCTCCGCTACCAGGATGCGGCAAGGTGCGGGAGTGCTGGCAATTTTCGCCAGGGTGCGGGCTCTGGAAAGCGTGAGACGCGGGGCAGGGGTGTCCACTTCCCCGGCTAAAGCCTGGAGCAGCCGTGCCTGACGTACCGGCTTGGCGAGGGTGGCGTCGATGTCTGCTTTGAGTGTTTCTTCATCATGATGGCGGCTGGCGATGGGGGTCATGAGGATGACTCGCGGCTTATGCACTGCGGCGTCGTGGCTGATGCCCTTGGCCAGGATGGCTGCGCCCATGTCGGGCAGGGCATTGTCGAGCAGCACGATGTTGAAAGGGTCGTCCAGCATCTGGAAACTGCGCACCATCTGGGCCGCCTTGGGCGCGTTTGTGGCACCCTCGCTGCGTATGCCCCAGAAGGCAAGTTGCCGTCGCAGGCTACCCAGCGTTTCCGGGTGGTTGTCTACTATTAATACGTGCAGTGCCTTCAGGCCGTCTGGCGCGAGTAGGCTGGGTTGGGCAGCATCCGGCTGTTTTTCCAGCGGTAGATTGAACCAGAACGTGCTGCCTTTTCCGGGCTGGCTTTCCACGCCGATCTTGCCGTCCATCATCTCGGTCAGTTGCTTCGATATGGCTAGGCCCAGGCCGGTTCCGCCATACTTGCGGGTGGTCGATCCGTCCGCCTGCGAGAACGCTTGAAACAGCCGGTTGCATGCTTCTTGGCTGATGCCGATGCCGGTGTCGCGCACTTCAAAGTGGAGTTGCGCCGTAGTTTCGGATTTCTCGCTGGCACGTACCCGGATCAAGACCTCGCCGCCATCGGTGAACTTGACTGCGTTATCGGCCAGGTTGGACAGCACCTGACGCAACCGGCCCGGATCGCCGCGCAGCCTGCTGGGCAAGCTGGGTTGAATGTCGCAGACCAGTTCCTGGCCCTTGCTTTGGGCGCGGTCTGCCAGTAGTTCGGCTACTTCCTCAACCAT
>Ga0315281_10013213_pt1 | contig 11190 bp, 14 predicted proteins | sample YL17G07_0_MG_FD_204540 | JGI IMG/M metagenome (GOLD analysis project Ga0315281, IMG submission 204540) | Sediment microbial communities from Yellowstone Lake, YNP, Wyoming, USA - YL17G07_0 | ecosystem: Environmental > Aquatic > Freshwater > Lake > Sediment | place: USA: Wyoming | collected... | reverse complement strand
AGCCTTATACTAAAGAAATTTCTTCTGAGCTTAAAGAGGTGATAAAAACCCCAATTAAATTAAAACAAGTAGAAGCCATGCCAATTGCAAGAATGGACAGAACAGTTGAAAAACAACCTGTATTTGTAAGAATAGACAGGTTCCAGGAAGCAATTAAAAATTTTGAAGAAATAAGAAAAAAGCTTTTTGATATTGAAAACTATCTTTCTGAGATAAAAACAATACGGGCAAAAGAGGAAAGAGAGCTGGAAAGCTGGGAAACAGAAATTCTCGAGCTTAAAAACAAGCTTGAATCAATAGACTCTCTGGTTTTTAAGAAAATTGAATAAAATGCTGCCTTATATTAAAGTTGAAAATGATGAGGGAAAAGAAGCAAAAAAGCTTCTTTTGTCTTCTGAAATAAATTTTCTCAATCTTGCAAAAAAAATACAAAATTGGAAAAAGCTGAGAGGATACGAGTTTTCTAAAAAAACAAAATTAAAGGCTGAGTTAAAGGGCTGTTCATCAAAAATTAATATTATAGAGAAAGAAATGCCAGAAGCAGAGGGAATTCCCAAGCTGCATCTGGTAAAAACAACCCAAGTAAAAAAAAGAGATAAAATAGAAGAAGAACTTTCTGAGATAAAAGAAAAATTAAGAAGAATATCCTAAATTTCAGAAATAAGTCTGAAAACTTTGTAATATTATAAAATTAATAATGATAACTTTATGGTAATATAATCACTAAATCTATTGATAATCAAATAGCAGATAACTTAAGATTACATATTAAAAATAGGTGTGGCTGTTTCTCTTTCTGAGATAAAAATTCTTGGCTTCATATCTTTTCTTTCTTTCATCAAGTTTTTAAAATTAGATAAAGCAAGAGAAGAAGTATTATTAACAGCGCTAAGATGAGCAAGAACAATATTTCTTAATTTTCTTGTTCCGTGTTCAAGCACACATAATCCTGAATTTAAATTTGAAAGATGTCCTCTATCTCCAAGAATTCTTTTCTTTAAAAAAGCAGGATACGGCCCGTTTTCAAGCATCTGAATATCATGATTGCTCTCAAGAATAAGAAAATCAGAGTCAGATACAGACTCACAGACTTCCTTGGAAGCATATCCAACATCAGTTATTATGCTTAGTGTCTCTCCATTTCTAATTCTAAGAGAAATAGGATCTGAAGCATCATGAGGCTTTGAGAAAGTTTCTACTTCCATTCCTCCAATTTTGAGAGTTTCATCATTTTTAATCACATTAATTAACTCTTCCTGCGAGCACAAAAAGCCATTTTTGCATGTTCCTGAAGTTGCATAAACTGGCACTCCAAGCTCACGGGCAAGAACATCAACCCCTCTAATATGATCTGTATGTTCGTGAGTTACAAATACTCCTTTGATATTTTTTGGATTTTGTCTCAGGCTTGCTAGTTTCTCGAGAACTTGCTTGCATGATATCCCACAATCAACAAGTATAGAAGAATTTCCATTATTAATATAAAAACAATTTCCCGAGCTTCCCGATGCCAGTGCTGATATTTTCATTTTCTCTTTTTTATTTTTCGATTCTTTTTATTAGATTATAGAAAAAACCATACTATTAAAACCTATTTAGTTAATCCATAATTAGGCATCATATATATTTTAACACAAATTTATTTAAAAGGATTAAATACTACTAAATTCTATGGCAAAAACAGGCAATCCGCAAATGCGAAGAGAAGATACTCCCATACCTTTAAAAGGAGTAGAAAGACAGGTAGTTTTAGAAACACTTAGAAGATTACATCCTAATTATGATACTAACATGCCCATTCATGCGATAGGTAGTTGTTATGTAGTTGAAGATGATGGTTTTGAATTGCATTTAGCCATAAAAGGACCTAAAAAAATGAAATTGAGATTCCAAACTAATCTCCCTGAAGAATACGTCCGGCAAAGAGGACTTGACAAAGGTGAAGGATTTGGCTCAGCTGTTCTATATTTTGAAGACGGAAAACCAGGATTAGAGCTAATTGGTTTGTCAAGAGAAGAGTTAGATAGAAGATCTAGAAAGAGATAATAGGATTATTCTAAATAAACCACAATTTTATAGATTTTTAGAATCAAAAAGTTGCTAGTTAATTTTATATACGTAACAGATTATATCACTTAAATTTATAAATGAGAAAAGTTATTTCCAAATATGGAAGACATAATTCAAGTTAAAAATCTCATTAAAAAATTCCAAAACCTTACAGCAGTAGATAATATCTCTTTTTCTGTTAAAAAAGGAGAAGTTTTTTCTTTCCTTGGCCCAAACGGAGCTGGGAAAACAACAACAATAAAAATGCTTACTACTCTTCTTTCTCCAACATCAGGGGAAATGCTTGTAAATGGCTTTAATCCAATGCATGAAAAAGATAGTGCAAGACATTCTTTTGGTATAGTGTTTCAAGATCCTAGTTTAGATGATGAACTTACTGCCTATGAAAACATGGAATTCCACGCTGTTCTTTATAATGTCAATGAACATCTTAGAAAAACAAGAATAGAACACTTATTAAAATTTGTAGGGCTATGGGAAAGAAGAAATGACCAAGTCAAGGTTTTTTCAGGTGGAATGAAAAGAAGATTAGAAATTGCCCGCGGATTAGTTCACCATCCTAAAATTCTCTTCCTGGACGAGCCAACAATAGGACTAGACCCCCAGACAAGAAACTTTTTATGGAGATATATTAAAGAATTAAACAAAAAAGAAAAGATGACTGTTTTTCTCACTACCCACTATATGGAAGAAGCTGAAAAAATCTCTGACAGGGTTGCAGTAATTGACCATGGAAAAATTGTTGCAATGGGAACTCCTGCTGAACTAAAAAAGAAAACTAAGTCAAAGACACTGGAAGATGCTTTTCTTAAGCTCACTGGGAAAATAATAAGAGAAGAAGAAGCAACAGCAAAAGACAGAATGAGAATACGTGGCAGAGCATGGGGGAGAAGATAATGGGAGCAATTTATGTAATGTGGCTGAGGCAATTGAAAAGATACTGGAGAAGCAGAGCAAGAATGGTAGGCTCTCTGGCTCAGCCTGTTTTATTCCTAGTTGCTCTTGGCTTCGGCTTTGGCCCTATTTTCCAGAAAGCAGGAGGAGGAAATTATATTGATTTTTTATCTCCAGGAATAATTGCAATGAGTATATTATTCACAGCAATGTTTAATGGAATAGAAGTTATCTGGGACAGGCAATTTGGATTTCTAAAAGAAACTTTAGTTGCCCCTGTTTCAAGATATAAAATAATGCTTGGAAGAACTTTAGGAGGAGCAACTGTTGCTTCATTGCAGGGGCTTGTTATTTTAATTATAACCTTAGCTTTAGGATTCAGACCTTCAAGTTTTCTCGGTGTTTTGCTTTCATTTGTATTCATGTTTTTGATAGCAATGCTTTTCACAGCATTTGGCACAGCAGTTGCTTCCAGACTAGAGGATATGCAGGCATTTCCTTTAATAATTAATTTTATAATCATGCCACTGTTCTTCCTGTCAGGAGCATTATTTCCTTTAGATAGCCTGCCCGGAGCGCTAAAGCTAGTTACTCAGCTTAATCCTCTTTCTTATGGGGTAGATGGTTTAAGGGGGGCTTTAACAGGAGTATCTCACCTCGGTCTCGGCATGGATTTCCTTGTTCTCATTGTTCTTGGCTTTATAGTAACTCTAATTGGAAGTTATTTATTTTCTAAGATTGAAGTTTAAATTTTATTTCAAATAAACTTAGAAACAATTGGCTTATTTTTTTAATATGGTTATCATATAGCAAGCTATTTTATCTTTTATTAAATCAGGCATTAAATAACCAGACAAAGAATTATAAGTAAAAGCCTTAGGGGTTATAGTGGATATAAATCTTGCTAAAATTGGGTGGCTAAAAAATATTTTTGCAATTCTTTCAAATTGGTTCATAGTAGGCAATACATAATTTGAAGCATCTTCTTCTAGAATTATCTTAAATTTATTTTTTTTAACTTTATTGATAAAACTTTCATAGGACTCAAATTTTTCAACAGCCATTCCAATTTCAGTTAATTTTAGAGCAATCCTTTCATTTTCTAATAAGTTATTTTTATTTTGATAACCATCAAATATAATAAAAATTCCTTTGTTTCTTAAAATTCTATATACTTGATTTAGAACTTCTGTTTTTTTAGTGCTGTGACATAAGGCTTCAATTACAAAAACTATATCAAAACTTGCACTATCAAATTTCTTTAAATTATGATAATCTCCAAACTCTGGATGAAAGTTATTAATCTTACTTGCCCTTTTAAAAGCATAGCTCAATTGACCTTTAGAGGTATCAATACCATAAAAATCAATATTTAAGTATTTCTTAGCTAGGTAAATTGAATTAGCTCCGCGGCCAGTACCAAGTTCAAGAACTTTTTTACTTGATTTTTTAAGAAACTTTTCTACAGTTTTTGCAGCTTCTAATAAATCCTCTTCTTTATACTTTCCATCTTTACTAATGCCCATATGTAATAAATCTTTTTTTGTATGAAAAATAGAATAGGGAATTTTATTTGTGTTATAGTACTTTTTGATATATTCCTGATTTATTTCCTTTTTTAGAATATCCCTTATATTAAATACTAATTTAATTTTTTCTAATTTTTCTTTTATTTTTAATTGAGTGAGCATAAAAGATAATCTGAATACATCAATTTAAAACTTACTAAAATAAGAGTTCACTATCCGAAAAAGCACACTCTTGGAAACATTTTTATTCCAAATAAAGGCTTGGCTTGATTTTTTCTCAAGTCTTAATCATCAGCACCAGTATCAGCATCAGCCAAGCCGCCAAGAATAGTTCCGCCAACAGCTATCACTGTTCCAAATACTAATCCAACAAGCCCGCCTGTTGCAGCACCGGTAACACTTGCCAGTGCTCCTTCATCTAACCTGCCTATTGCTCCTGCAGTGAATTGTTAAGTTAGAGGGTGTTATTCCCCTTAAAAAATTATTAAATCTGTTTTAAATCCAAAACCGTTTTATCAAAATCTATAATTAAGATATTTGGATTACTTGCATACCTCTCGCTAAAATGACTGTCTTTTACTAATATCGCTGTTTTTTGTTTTGATTTTATAATATTATCAGCAGACAAAAAGATAGATATATCTCCTACTTCTATAATTGGTTTTTTAATTTCAACGCAACATAGAATATCATTCTTTTTTATGGACTGATGTTCACTTAAATCTGATAAGAACGGAATTATCTCGTGGATTATATATTTATAATCCTCTCTCTTATTGTAATCTCTGTTTAAATGACTACAAGTTTCTGTGAATATATGCGGAGTTATCAATAACTTACCAAAATTTTTCTCTATCTTGAGTAAATGAAATAAATCAATTAAGTTATGATAAGAAGTATCCTTTTGTTTACTAAATCTTATTTTAATATACCCATCTAAAAAGATTTTTAAGACGCTTGTGTCTATAAAAATTCCTTCTTTTATAAACGGGAGAATATGTTTTATAAAATCAGTATGTTCATATTTTAAGTCAAGAATCATTTTATTCCTTAGACGTCTCTTCTTTGTCGTCTTCAACTATCTTATAACTCTTTTTTACTTTTTCTTCTTCTGCCACATCTCCTTTGACTGCTTCAAAACTTACAGTATTTTCTTTTAAGTCCACTTCTGCCTTATACACTGTGGGTTGTTGACTTGAAAGAGTCTTGTAAAAACTACATGTAACCCTCCATTTATCAGATTCTTCTCCCTTGCCATTGTTTGGTTCAAGTTTATCAACACTAAATCTTAGAAGACCTAAGTTTCCATGTATATACTCAAAAAGTCCTCTCACCAATTCAACAGCTTGTATTTGTTTGGGTTTTTCTTGTGCCATAAAAAGTTTACCTCTCATTCATAGTAGAAAAGAGAAAAAGAGTTTAAATAACTTTTCCCTCGCAATTTTACTATCAGGTGGGGGTGTTTATGCCTCTTTTCTCTTTTTGTTTTTTAATGCCTCTTTGAGGGCATTTTCCACATATTGAGAATATTCTATACCTTCATCAATACATTTATGTTGTACCTCTTTCCAAAGCTCAGGGTCTATCTTAACGCTTATAGTTATTCTTTCTGCCATAGTAATATAGTAATTTAAGAGTATATAAATATATATGTATTTGAGTATCTATATATTGTAGTATAGATATATTTATATACTATTAGTAATATATATTACTATGACAAACAAAATAATATGCCCAGATTGTAAAGCAGAACATATCAAGAAAGACGGCAAGAGAAAAACTGAGAATAGAGGACTTATTCAGAGATATAAATGTCTTGAATGTTCTCATAGGTTTACTTTAGATGATGGCTTTTACAGGATGAGAAATAGCCCATTGAAAATAACTCAATCAGTAGACTTATTTTATAGAGGGGCTTCTACTCGTGGAGTGCAGGGGCATTTAGCTATGTTTTATTCTCATAATGCGAGTAATGTTTCTGTTTATAATTGGGTTGTGAAATACAGCAAGATGATAAGCAAGTTCACAAACAAGTTGAAATTAAGAGTAGGAGAAGAAGCACAGACAGACGAGATAGAATACCATAGAAGAAAGAGCCACAAACATAAAGGTACAGAAAAGAACTTTTTTATTGACAGCGTAGACCCTGAAACAAGATTTATGATTTCTTCTGAATATATGAGAACAAGAAGTTCAAGAGATATTAAAGCAGTAATGATAAGAATAAAAGAGAGAACAGGCACACAAATAAAAGTTATGACTACTGACGGATGGATGGCTTACGAGAACATAATAAAAAAAGTATTTGGCTATTCTCTGAAAGAAGGCAAATTTAATGTAATTCATAATAGGGTTGTTGTTTCAAATGAACAAAGGAATTTTAACCATCCTATTGAACGATTGCATAACAACGCAAGAGCAAGAACAAAAGTAATGCGTGGATTTCACGGCAGTATTTCTTCTGCAAATTCAATTATGAAGGGTTTTGAGATATACTACAATTTCATAAATAAACATCAAGCAATAAATAAATGTCCTTATGAACTTGCTACTAATTTGAAATTAACGCAGAATAATAAATGGCTTGAACTGATAATGTTAAGTAAATTTAGTTTTTAGCTATTTCCACTTTATAACATAAAGGCATCCAATCAAACTTATATTCAATCGGGAATATAATTGTTTCATATCCCTTGACCTCTGAGAATTTTTCTCTGAAATCATTCATAATGTTGTAAAATTGTTTATTATCTTTTACTATTAACTCAAATTCCAGAAGCCAACTTCCAATAGGAAATATAAAGAAACCAATATTTGGATTGTTCTTACAATAATTAATAATTTTATTCTTTGCATCTTTTGAAATAATATTAAGATTTATTGTTGTTTTGAAGAACTGCATTCCTAAAACCTCCAAATCAAGAGAAGTTGTAAATCTTAGTATTATTCGTTGTTTTTGAAGCTGCTTAATTCTATATATAACAATTCTTTCCGTGGAATTAGTTTTTCTTGCTATTTCTGTCGCACTCATTCTGGCATTGTTAGCTAAAATCTTAAGGATTTCAACATCTATCCTATCAAGATTAATATTTTCAATTCTGCCTCCAACAAAAACAACTTCTCCCCCGGTTTCTTTTTGAGATATCCAATTTTTACTTTTAATTCCAACTTGCAAGGTTGTATTAAACTCCTGCTCTAAAATATACTTTCCATATTTTGAGATGAATTCTGAGATAATTTCATCAAAATGAGTTATATCGTTTGCAAAAACAGCTATATTCATATCCCATCTTCCCTGTGCAGAAGCAAACCAATAAACAAATGGGTTTTGCATCAACCATTCAATCATCTCCTTTTCTTTTTCTTTAGATAAATTTTGAAACTTCAGATAAAGTTTAAACATGGTATAGCCTAACTTAGCAGGGTCGATAACAGTCGTAAATTTTCTTATTATCCCCCCTTTGATGAGATTACCAATTCTATAATTCACTTTCTCCCTTGATATTCTCAATTTTCTTGATAGTTTGGTAGTCGGGATTCTGGCATCAATATCTAATTCATAGAGAATTCTTTTATCCAAATTGTCCAACTCTTCTAATCTATTCTTCATATTTTACATGTATAACACTTAGTATTTAAATATTGTCATTTATGTTAGATATTTTAACAGAAATTAATAAATACCGACATTACTAGGAAATAGTAACTAAAAGCGATAAATTCGCACAAATACAAGAACAAAATAAAAACATGAAAATCGAAAAATGCCATTATGAAAACTCACTAGTAGACGTTTCAGAATTAGCTCCCGAAACTAACATTTTGGATGAGCTAGGCGCGCACGCTATAGAAGTGAGGAATCTCTGCTACCTTGTAAATAAGGGAACTCCTACTGCTACTACTGGATTAACTCTTAGGAATACATTGTTTAATCCATCTTCCTCACTTGAGCAAATTGTTGCGAAGCAAGACGCATTAAGAGAGATTCGTTCAAATGAAACTTTAAGGCAGAAGATTGAGCACTTTTTATATAATGTATCGGGCGTTGAAAGACGTGCTCCAGCATTTAGATATTCTCTCGATACTGAAAGTTATGAATCATTTAGAGAATTAATTTCAGCAATATCAGAATTCAACTTAACTATCGAGGAACCTAAAACTCGTTATTTAAGAAGCTTAAAGCAAGATCTTGCTAGATTAAGCAATGGAAAGGTGAGGCGATTAATAAGAAATGAAAAACGATTTAAACGTGTAGTAAACTATCTGGCTGCAGGATTATTTTGTGTTCCTCTTGGAGCTTCTATTGCATTAGGACAGCCCACTCCAGCAGTTCTTGGTACACTCGGTGCTTTAGGATTGCATTATACAGGAGATTTTGTTGACCATAAGAAGTACCTCTCGCCCATGAGTGATTTGATGGAAAATGATGCGGACATCAGAAATGCCTTTAAAGCAATAGGAAGATTGGGAGAACTTGCGGCTTTTGATAACTTTGGCAGGAGATTGAAACATTCTACCTTGCCAAAGCTAACTGACGGCGATAGGCATTATTTCAGGGCCAAAAATTTGATTAATGCAGGGCAATCTGATGAAAATCCAAATTATGTGCCGAATGATATTGATATCGGAGATGGTCAAAGATTAACCTTTTTTACAGGTCCGAATAGCGGTGGAAAGAGTTCACTATGCAAGGCAATTGCACAGGCACAGGTATTAGCTCAGGCAGGAGGTTATGTTCCTGCAGATTCTGCAGAGATTGGTCTTTGCGATAAACTCTTTTATCAGACAGGTGTAAATGATTGCTTATCTGATAATGAAGGAGGATTAGGAACTCAACTAAAAATAGCTAAGGAAGTTCTTTTTTCTTCTACTCCTAAATCCTTAGTTGTTATAGATGACCTTATTGACGGAACAACTTTTAGAGAAAAAACAGAGCAAACAAGAAACCAGTTATACGGATTTTTGCATAAGAGGGCAGATACAATATTTGTTACACATCATCATGAACTTGCACAAGAATTTGCTGGTAAAAATGTCGGGCAATATCTTCAGACAGGATTTAATTGCAAAAAGCCGACTTATAACATAATTCCAGGAATATCTACAGATAGCCATGCAGATGCTGTTGCAGAAAGAGTAGGCGTTAATGCTGAAAGAATAAGAGAGCACCTTATATCCAAAGGTTATTTGCTACCTAATATTGAATTAAGAGATATATCAGGACATGTGAGGCAAGAAAATGACAAACAATAAATTCACAATAACAAAGAAAATAACCAAACACGGCAGACAGGCAGTAATTATAGTTCCAACCTTATTACAGAATAGACTTCCTGCAAGAACTTTAGGTAAGATAACAATCGAGATTTTAGAAACCAGCACCCGCTAACTTAACAATACACTCCTGCAGCAGCATAAATAAATGGCAATGCACCCCCTATATAAGCAGGACCACATAATGAGAAACCCCTTATAGTTCTGCATAGAGAATCATAATTCTGTCTTTCTGTTTCACTAATAGCTTGTTGAACTTCAGCCATATATTTTCATACTAAATTAATTTTTAAAGATTATTATCTTTGAGCATATAATATATTTATTCTAAATAAACCGCAGGTTTATTTGGCCTGGCTTTTCCTGCCTTCCCTTCAGGGTCAAACTTATTCTTGTCATTAACAGCAAAAATCTCAACTTGGAGATTAGTTTTCTTCTTTAACATCTCAAGATTATCTGAATATACTTCAAGCTCTTTAGGTAATACATAAATATAAGCTTTTTTAACAGACTTGTTTTGCTTCTTTATTAAAAGAAGAATATTATTAATATCATCTCCAAGTTTCTCAACATTTTTCTCCTGCTCTTCCAATTTCTCATTTATCTTGCTTTCATCAGCAACAGGCCACTCTGAAAGAGAGATAAAGCCCTTATTTCCCAGCTTGCTCCAGAGTTCTTCAGCAATATGCGGGCAGAATGGAGAGATTAATTTCAATAATACTTCATAATTTTTTTTAGATATGCCAGAAGAACACGAGTCCATAGCCTCAGTAATTGCAATAATTGCCTTAGGATATTCAAATTGCTCAATGCTTTCTGTAACTTTTTTTATTGCAGAATTAATCTTGCTTTCTTCCCTCTCACTTGCTTTATTTGCAACTTTTTCCTTAAGATTAATCAGCCTATTAATAATTCTAAAGCTTCCCTCAACTCCAGCATCACTCCACTCCATCTGTTTATCTGGAGAAGAAACAAACATCAGGAACAATCTAGCAGTGTCTATGCCATATTTATCTGAAATATCAGTCTGATAAACAACATTTCCTGCTGATTTTGACATCTTAGCTCCGTCTTTATACACAATTCCCTGATTAAACAATTTCTTGAACGGCTCATCAAATTTCACAAATCCTAAATCTTTCAAAGCCTTAATAAAAAAGCGTGCATACATCAGATGCATGACAGCATGTTCAGCTCCCCCAATATACTGGTCAACAGGCATCCAGTATTCAACTTTCTTCTTGTCAAAAGCCTCTTTCTTATTCTTATTATCACAATATCTCAAGAAATACCATGATGAATCAACAAATCCCCCCATAGTATCTGTCTCTCTTCTTCCAATCTTGCCGCATTTTGGGCACTTCACTCTAATCCATTTTTCATTTGAAGCCAAAGGATTCTTAGCTTTAAAATCAACTTT
>Ga0315281_10013211_pt1 | contig 11190 bp, 11 predicted proteins | sample YL17G07_0_MG_FD_204540 | JGI IMG/M metagenome (GOLD analysis project Ga0315281, IMG submission 204540) | Sediment microbial communities from Yellowstone Lake, YNP, Wyoming, USA - YL17G07_0 | ecosystem: Environmental > Aquatic > Freshwater > Lake > Sediment | place: USA: Wyoming | collected... | reverse complement strand
CGCGAACCGCTCGGTCGGCGCATCAGCGTGCGGGGGCGGAGATGGGGCCGGCCGTATGCCGTGCGGAAGCCAGCCGACTGGACGATCGCGCGGCCGGGTGATCTCGTCGAGCTCGACACCCTCGATGTGCGCCCCGTCTCGACGGTCGTGCTCAAGCAGTTCACCGCTCGTGACCGGGTCAGCCGCTGGGACGTCGTGGAGCTCGGCCGGCGGGCCACGGCGCAGGCCGCGGCCGAGGTGCTCGACCGGCTGGCCGAACGGATGCCCTTCCCGATCCGCGCCATCAGCATCGACAACGGCGCCGAGTTCCGGGCCGAGTTCGAGGCGGCCTGCGAGACGCGCGGCATCCGCCTCTTCGTCCTGCCCCCGCGCTCGCCGAAGCTGCATGGTTCGGTCGAGCGGGCCAACCGCACCCACACCGAGGAGTTCTACGAGGTGACCGATGCGCCCGCCGAGCTCGGGGCGCTCCAGACGGAGCTGCGCGCCTGGGAAGTCGTCTATAACACCATCCGGCCCCACCAGGCCCTGGGCTACCTCACCCCGGCCGAATACCTCGCCTCCGTGGGGACCGATGTGTAACGGACGTACTGGACGAGTACACGCGTTTGACGCCCCAGCGACCCGGCGGTACCATCCGCGTTCGCGCCAATGGACCAGACGCTCGCTTCGCGTCGCCTCGCGCCCGATCAGAGACCTAACGGATGATGTACGCAGTCATCGAGAGCGGCGGCAAGCAGTACCGCGTCGAGCTCGGCACGGAGATCGCCGTCGATCGGCTCGAGGTCGAGGCCGGCCAGAGCATCGACTTCGAGCGAGTCCTGCTGGTCGCCGATCAGGACGAAGCGGCCATCGGGCGACCGACCGTGGCCGGTGCGCGCGTCAGCGCAGACGTGGTGCGGCAGGCGCGCGGCGACAAGATCGTCGTCTTCAAGTACCGCCCCAAGGCCCGCAAGCGCACGAAGCAGGGGCATCGCGCCGACCTGACCGTCCTGCGCATCTCGGACATCGTGCTCGCGGGCAAGAGCGCGAAGCAACTCGGTGCGGCGGCGCGGGCCGAAAGCGAGCGGATCGCGGCTGAGGCCGCCGAGTCGGCGTCGCGGCTGGTTGCCGCCGACCAGGCCCTCGCGGCCAAACTGGCGGGCGAAGCCGCCGCGGCCGAGGAGGCCAGGGCTACGGCCGAGGCCATCGCGAAGCCCCAAGCCAAGCCCAAGCCAAAGATCACGGCAGCGGCGAAGGCCGAACCCGATACCAAGGCGGCCGCCAAAGTGCCGCTCAAGGCGGAACCCACAACCACGGCCGCCCCCAAGGCTTCCAAGGCCCCGAAGAGCGCCGCCAGCCGCACCCAGGCACCGCCACCGGTCGCCAAGCCGCGCGCGCCGCGCGCCACGAAGAAGGACGAGTAGCCGCGATGGCACACAAGAAGGCCGGCTCGAGCTCGAAGAATGGCCGCGACAGCGTCGGCCAGCGGCTCGGCGTCAAGGCCGGGGATGGCAAGTTCGTGACCGCCGGTTCGATCATCGTGCGCCAGCGCGGCATGACCTTCCTGGCCGGTGACGGCACCGGCCTGGGCCGCGACTACACGGTCTTCGCGGTGCGCGATGGACGTGTCCGCTTCCAGCACCAGACGCGCAGCAAGAAGCGCATCCGTGTCGAGGCCGAGCCCGTCGGGGCGAGCGCATGAAGCCGGGGATCCATCCCAAGTACCTTCAGGCCGAGGTGAGTTGCGGCTCATGCGGCCGGAAGTTCACCGTCGGCTCGACGCGAGCGACGCTTCATGTGGACGTTTGTTCGGCCTGCCATCCCTTCTTCACCGGCAAGCACACCATCGTGGACACCGCCGGCCAGGTCGAGCGCTTCCAGAAGCGGCTCGAGCGCGCCGTGCGCTCCTAGCGATCTGCGCGCCTCGATGACGGCGGGCCCTCTCGGGCCCGTCGTTGCGTGTTGGGCCGGTCGGTAGACTGCGTTCATGCCTCGCTTCGCCTACGGCGGTCAAGCCCTCATGGAAGGGGTGCTGATGCGCGGCCGCGATTCCGTGGCGGTCGCGCTGCGCCATCCGGACGGCGTCATCCGCACCGCCACCGAGCCGCTCGACTCGATCCTGCACCGCAGCCGCTTCGCCCGGACGCCGTTCTTTCGGGGCGTCGTCCTGCTCTACGAGACGCTGGTCATCGGTACCCGTTGGCTGATGCGATCGGGCACCCTGGCGGCGGCCGGAGAGGGTGTGGCGCTGGGGCGGGGCGCCATCGCCGGAACGCTGCTGTTCACGCTCCTGGTAGCGGTGGGCGTCTTCGTACTGGCGCCGCTGTTCCTGGCGCGGGCGGCGACCTCCTCGCTGGTTGGCAGCAACGATGTGCTGTTGCAGCACCTCGTCGAGGGCCTCATCCGCATCGCCGTCTTCGTGGCCTACCTGATGCTGGTCAGCCTGGCCCCGGACATCCGGCGCGTCTTCCGCTACCACGGAGCGGAGCACATGACCATCCACGCGCTCGAACACGACGAGCCCCTGACCGTCGAGCGCATCCGGCGCTACCCCACGGCCCACCCGCGCTGCGGCACGGAGTTCCTGGTCGTCTTCGTCATCGTCAGCATCCTCGTCTTCAGTCTGCTGGCCGGCCAGTCGCTGCTGGTCAGCATCGTCGGCCGCATCGTGCTCATCCCGGTCGTCGCGGCCATCAGCTATGAGCTTCTGCGGTTTGGTGCCCGCTATCGCGGCAACACCCTCGTGCGCTGGACCTTCATGCCCGGCATCTGGCTGCAGCTCATCACCACCAAGCCGCCCGACGACGACATGATCGAGGTCGCCGTGGCGTCGATGCGCGCGGCGCTTGCCGTTTCGGGTGACGAGGCTCCGGCGGGCAGCCTGGACCCCGTCCACCTGCCCATGTTCGAGCAGTCGGGCGCCATGCCGGCGGCAGGTGACGCCGGCGACGCATGAGCCTCGAGGCCCGGCTCGCCGAGATCGAGGCGCAGTCGCTCGATATCCAGGCCCAGCTCTCGCGACCCGAGGTGCTGGCCGATCACGACGCACTCAAGCGCTATGGCAGGGAGGCCGCGCGGATCGCCCCGGTGGTGGCCGTGTACGGCGAATTGCGCGCGGTGCGCCACGAACTGGAGGGGGCGCGCGACGTGCGCGAGCACGACAGCGAACTCGAGCTGCGCGAGATGGCGCAGGCGGAGATCGCCCGCCTGACGGATGCGGAGGATGCCCTGCTCGAACGGTTGCGCCTTCTGCTGCTGCCGCGCGACCCGAACGACGACCGCAACGTGCTCATCGAGATCCGGGCCGGCACTGGTGGTGAGGAGGCGGCCCTCTTCGCCGCTGAACTGTTCCGCATGTACGTGCGCTACGCGGAGCGTCATCGCTGGTCGGCAGAGACACTGACCATCAGCGAGACCGGTATCGGGGGCATGCGCGAGGCCATCCTCGAGATCCACGGCGACGGCGCCTACAGCCGCCTGAAGTTCGAGGGCGGCGTGCACCGCGTCCAACGGGTGCCGGAGACGGAGTCGAGTGGACGCATCCACACATCGACGGCCACGGTGGCCGTGTTGCCCGAGGCCGATGAGGTGGAGATCCACATCGACGACCGGGATCTGCGCATCGACGTCTACCGGTCCACCGGGCCGGGTGGGCAGAGCGTCAACACCACCGATTCAGCCGTGCGGGTGACGCATCTGCCCAGCGGCCTGGTGGTGGCCATCCAGGACGAGAAGAGCCAGATCAAGAACAAGGCCAAGGCGCTGGCGGTGCTGCGCGCCCGTCTGCTCGAGCGCGAGCGGCGCCGCGCGCACGAGGTCGAGGCCGCGGCAAGGCGTTCGATGGTCGGCTCGGGCGAGCGCTCGGAGAAGATCCGCACCTACAACTTCCCGCAGGACCGGGTCAGCGACCACCGCGTGGGCATGGACCTGCACGACCTGCCCGGCGTGCTCGACGGCGACCTGGACCGGCTCATCGACACGCTCATCACCACCGATCAGGCCGAGCGTCTGGCCGGCTTCGACGACGCCGGCTGAGGGACGTCCGATCGCAGCGACGATCCGCGACGTCCTCGAGCTGGCGGTCGAGCGCCTGCGCGCCTCCGCCTCGGAGTCAGCCCGCCTCGACGCGGAATTGTTGCTCGGTCACGCGCTGGGCATGGAGCGCACCGGCATCCTGGCCCACCCCGAGATCGGCATCGGGGAGGGGCCGCTCGAGCGGTTTGCGGCGCTGCTGGAGCGTCGCACCGCCGGTGAGCCGGTCGCCTACATCCGCGGCGTGAAGGAGTTCTACGGCCTGGCCGTCGGTGTCGACGCGCGCGCGCTCATCCCGCGCCCCGAGACGGAGACTCTGGTCGAGCTTGGACTGGCCCACGTCCGGGCGGCCCTCACCGATGCTCCTCGTGCGGCCGGCGCGCGGCCCTTCCGAGTGCTCGACGTGGGCACCGGCAGCGGCGCCGTCGTGGTCGCCCTCGCCCGAACGCTGGGGCGTGCCGGTTACGGCGGCAGCGTCCGATTCACAGCCAGCGATCGCTCCGAGGGCGCCGTTTCCCTGGCCATCGAAAACGCCGTCGCCCACGGCGTCGCAGACCTCATCGATTTTCGGGTCGCCGATCTGCTGGCGCCCGCGATCGAGGTCGATGGGCCGGTCGACCTGGTCGTCGGCAACCTGCCCTACGTGCCCACCGCGGACCTGCCGCGATTGCCGGTCGCGGCGAGCTTCGAGCCGCGCGAGGCGTTGGACGGCGGCCCCGACGGGCTGCAGGTCGTGCGCGGCCTGCTGGCCGGGCTGTCGCGGGTCCTGGCCGCGTCCGGAGCGGCGCTGCTGGAGATCGGCTCAGATCAGGCGATCGCCGCGCTCGCCGCCGCGGGCGAGCTGCTGCCCGGATGGCGGGCTGGACTGTATCCGGATCTGAGCGGCCGGCCGCGCGTGCTCAGCGTGGCCAGGGCGACGTCGTGAGCGCGGTCCGGCTCCTCGCCCTCGACCTGGACGGGACCATCCTCGGCGGCGAGCGGCCGATCAGCCGACGGACTCACGAGGCCGTCGCGCGGGCCATGGCCAGGGACGTGCGCGTGGTGCTGGCCACCGGACGCATGTACCGGAGCGCTCTGCCCTACGCCGCGTCGCTCGATCTGGACGGTCCGCTGCTCTGCTACCAGGGCGCCTACGCCCGGCAGCGGCCGGGCACGGACGGCGCGCCAGGGGCGATCCTGCGCCATGTCACCATGCCCGCCGCGGTAGCCCGTGAGGTCGTGCACTGGGCCCACGATCACGGGCTATCTCCACACGTCAACCGCGATGACCGGCTGGTCATGGAGTCGGGTGACGGGGAGGCTCCCGACTACGAGCGGCACGCGGGCATTCGGGCGGACTTCGTGATCGACCTCGCCAGAGCGTTGCGCGGGCCGGTCACCAAGGTCCTGGCCGTTGGCCCCACCGGTCTGCCCGCTCAACTTCTCGCGGCGGCGCGGGTCGTCTTCGCCGGCCGTGCGGAGGTCACCGTCTCGCACCCCGACTACCTCGAGTTCGTGGCGCCCGGGGTCCACAAAGGCGCCGCGCTGCATTGGCTGGCCGCGCGGCTGGGCGTCCCGGCTGCAGCAACGATGGCCATCGGCGACCAGGTCAACGACCTGGAGATGCTGGCCATGGCCGGCATCGGTGTAGCCATGGGCGGAGCGCCGTCCGAGGTGCAGGCCGCCGCCGACCACGTCACCGCTCCCCTCGAGGAGGACGGCGCGGCCCAGGCCATCGAGCGTTTTGTGCTGGGTCGCTAGGCGGCCGACTGCCGGGCTACCGTTCGAGGTTGAGCCAGACGCCGCCCGGGCCGGCATAGCTGTTGCCCTCGCCCCAGATGGCGATCGACTTGCCCGCGCTGGTGATGGCCATCTCTCCATAGTCGCCGTAGACCTCCAGGAACCCACCGCGCTTCTTGTAGGGCGCTCCGCCCGAGGCGTCGGAGATCTTCAGCGCGTCTGTCCAGTGAGCGCCGCCGTCCGTCGAGCTGCGATACCACACGTTCCAGCGATCGACGTCCACGCCGGCCGTCTGCATCCACCACGCCCGGACGTCCCCATGGCCGCGCGACTCGACGGCCGGACTGGTCGCCTCCTCGCCGATCTTGGATAGCGTGAGCGGCGCGCTCCAGGACCGGCCGGCATCGGTCGAGCGGCGGACGGCCACGGTCTGCAGGCCGCCCCCCGCGGTGGCTTGATCGTAAAGCGCGACGAGGTCGCCAGTGGCGTCCGCCGAGAGTGCGGCATGGCCCATGTAGAAGTCATCCTTGCAGCCCTCCGCGACGCAGGCCAGTCCGACCGGGCCCTCGGCCACGAGGTGGTCCTCCCAGCCTGTTCCACGGTCGCGGGAGATGAAGACGTGTTGCCGGATGGTCCCGATCGGGCTGAAGCTGTCGACCGTCGGGTAGAGGAGGCTCGACTCGGCAAAGTAGACGGTGCCGTCGGGCGCCACGTCCGCGTCGAAGGCGTAGAAGTAGCGCGCGCTCTCGACGAGCTTCTTCTGCTTCCAGGTCGCGCCGAAGTCGTGGGACTGGGCGACCCACGGATCGCCGTCGCTTGGCCCGTTCCAGGACACGTAGACATCGCGACCGTCGTCGCTCATCGCCAGCGCCGGCTTGTCGGTCCACGCTACCTTGCCGTAGGTCCTGACCGGCTTCGTCCAGCTCGCTCCGTGATCGGTCGATGTCACGAAGACCACGCTGAAGTCGTTCATGTACACGGCATAGACGGCTCCCGTCGTGGGTACGACCTCGATGATCGGGTCGAACTGGCCCGGACCCTTGCAGGCGCAGAGGGGGGCGCCGGGACTCCACGTGGCGCCGCCATCGACGCTCACCTCGAGCTCGATGAAGGGGACGGGGCAGTTGCCGGGGCAGGGCTTCCCGGCGCCGTATCGCGTCACCAGGGCGTATACGAATGGCCGGTGCGGATCGGCCGCGATGGCCGGCTCCCAGTCGTCGGCCGCAGCCGCATCGAAGGGCGCCTCGCCGATCCAGCCGGCAGCTGGACCGTCACCAGCCGGCCTTCGCACGCCGACCACAGCGACCTGCGGGTCGGCACCGAGCGCCACGAGCGACACCGGCCTCGTCTTTCGAAGGGCAGCCGCCACAGGGTCTTGTGCAGCCACGGCGCCAGGCGCAGCGGGCGCGGCGTTCGGCCGCGCCGATCCTCGGCCGGAGGTCCCTGGGATGGCCAGGGCCCCGAGCACGAGCAACGTGGCGGCGGCCAGGACACGGAGACGTCGTTGCAGCTGGGGTGACGGCACTTCGCGGCTCCACTATCCCGGGCGGGCGGTCCGGCGCGGCACGCCGATCGTGCGCCGTCGGGCGTGGCTTCGTCAACCGGTCGGTGCTCGGATGCATGCCCGCCCGCCATGCGAGCGGTCGGATCCCCGGCCAAGCACCCACGGGTGGCCGCGACCCGGGTCCGCGTGCGGCGCGGGTACACTCAGGCCGATCAGGCTGTGGGCAAGCTGGCGCGGGTGGCTGAAGGAGCGACAGAGACCGATGAGCGTCTCCACGGGGACCGGGCTGGGCTGGGCGTCCATCGCCGAGGTGGATCCCGATCTCTGGGCGGCGATGGTCGCCGAGCGGGTCCGCCAGCACCGCAAGATCGAGTTGATCGCCAGTGAGAACTACGTCTTCGCCGCGGTGATGGAGGCGCAAGGCTCGTGGCTGACCAACAAGTACGCCGAAGGCCTCCCCGGGCGCCGCTACTACGGCGGCTGTGAATACGTGGACGTCGCCGAGCGGCTCGCCCAGGAGCGCGCGCTGGCCCTCTTCCCCGGCGCAGAGCACGTCAACGTCCAGCCCCACAGCGGAGCGCAGGCGAACATGGTCGCGTACATGAGCGTGCTCCAGCCGGGCGACCGATTCATGGGCATGAATCTCGCCCACGGCGGGCACCTGACGCACGGCATGCACCTCAATTTCAGCGGGCGCCTTTACGAAGCCCACGCCTACGGCGTGCGCGAGGACGACGGGCGCATCGACTACGACGCCCTGGAGCGCTCGGCCGGCGAGGTCCGGCCGAAGCTCATCGTGGCCGGCGCCTCCGCCTATCCGCGCATCATCGACTTCGGACGCATGGCCGACATCGCCCATGGCGTCGGTGCGCTGCTCATGGTGGATATGGCCCATATCGCCGGCCTGGTGGCCGCGGGCGTCCACCCCAGTCCCTTCCCGCACGCCGACATCGTGACCACCACCACGCACAAGACGCTGCGCGGCGCCCGCGGCGGCATGATCTTCTGCCGTCTCGAGCTGCCCGCCGCGGTGGATGCGGCCGACTTCCCTGCCGTCAAGGGCACACTCGCGCAGTCGGTCGACCGCAACGTCTTTCCGGGCGTCCAGGGCGGGCCGCTGATGCACGTCATCGCGGGCAAGGCGGTCGGCCTGAAGCTCGCGCAGGGCGAGGACTTCCGGGCCGACATGCGCCGCACCGTGGACAACGCGCGCATCCTCGCCGCGACGCTCGTGGAGCTGGGGGCGCGGGTCATGACGGGCGGCACGGACACCCATCTCATGCTTGTCGACGTGACGCCGCTCGGCGTCACCGGCAAGGTGGCCGAACACCTGCTCGACGAGGTCGGCATCACCGTCAACAAGAACGCCATCCCGTTCGATCCGCTGCCACCCAACACGGCCTCGGGCATCCGCCTGGGCACCCCGGCGGCGACGACGCGCGGGTTTGGGCCGGAGGAGATGCGCCGTGTCGGCGCGCTCATCGTGCGCGCCATCGGGGGCCGCGACGAGCCCTCGGTGCTGGCCGGCATCAGCGCCGAGGTCGACGCCATCTGCGCCCGCTTCCCGGTGCCGGGCCTGGACCCGTCCTGAGCCGGACGGCATGAACGCCCGCCGGGGTCGCCGGTGACATCGGCCGGCCCCCGGGCGCTGCTCTTCATCGTCGCCGCTCTGCTTGCTGCCGCGGTCGTCGCCTTCATGGTCACGCCGCTGGCTGCTCGCGTGGCCCGGCGCACAGGCGCCATCGACCGGCCGGGCGCGGCCCGACGCGTGCACGCCATGCCCATCCCGCGTGGCGGAGGATTGGCCGTGGCCGCTGCGTTCGCCGGTGTCGGGCTCGGCGCCGTCTGGCTCGACGGGCAGCTGGGAGCGCTGCCCACACTCGGCTCGATCGGGCCACGGGAACTGGCCGTCCTGTTCGGGGGCGGCAGCCTGGCGGCGCTAGCTGGCTTCCTCGACGACGTCGTCCAACTGCGGGCGCGCTGGCAGATGCTTCTGCAGATCGGGCTGGCGGCGTTGGCCGTGGCGGGTGCGGTGACCATCGATGCGGTCAACAACCCCTTCGGCGGTGGCGCCGTGCGCTTCGCTCAGCCCTTCGCCGTGGCCTTCGCGCTGATCTGGATCGTGGGCATGATCAACAGCATCAACTTCATCGACGGCCTCGACGGGCTGTCCACCGGCGTCTCGCTCATCGCCGCCCTGACGCTCGGGGTCATTTCGCTGACGCTCGGCATCGACCAGCCCGAGGTCGCCCTGCTGTGCGCCGTGCTGGCCGGCTCGCTGGCGGGCTTCCTGCCCTGGAACTTCCACCCGGCACGCATCTTCATCGGCACGGCCGGCGTGTACCTGCTGGGCTTCTCCCTGGCCGTACTCTCGATCATCGGCACGGCCAAGGTGGCGGTGGCCCTGCTCGTGCTCGGCGTGCCCATCATCGACACCTTCTGGATCATCGTGCGGCGGCTGCTGGCCGGACAGTCGCCGTTCACGCCGGACCGCGGACACCTGCACCATCGCCTGCTCGACCTCGGCCTCGGCCACCGTGGTGCCGTGCTCGCCATCTATGCTCTGTGCGGGCTGCTGGCAGTGCTCAGCCTGATCCTTTCGGGAAGCGGGCAGTTGTTCGCCTTCGTGGGCGTGGTCGTCGTCGTCGGCGCGTTCCTGTTCGTCGTCACACGGCGGCAGCAGGGCGCCCTCGACGCCGCCTCGTATGAGGACGACACGCCGGCGGATGGCTGAGAAAGTCCGGTCCAGGCTGCCGCTCGATCAAGCGACACCTTGCAGAACGGCAAGGTAGTGCTAGCATCCGTGTGCGGTCCAGCGCTCACCGCATCGCTGCGTGGAGGTCCATGCCACCCGTGATCACCGTACTTTTGACGCTCGGGGCACTTTCGCTGGTGGCCTTCCTGATCCTGCTGGCGGTCATCCGCCGGCTGCGCGCTCGCATCGTCCGCGGCGAGGAGACCCGTGCGCTGCGCGATGCCGAACCCCGCCTCGCCGCGCGCCTCGCCAAGCTCGGTGGCACGGCCACGACCGGGGAGCCCGGTGGCGCGCCCGGGGAGCCAGTCGCCTCCGTGGTGCGGGGTCGTCCGGGGCTGGGACGGCGGATCCTGACCTGGATCGCCGAGGCCGACCCGCGCCGTCGCCTGTGGGTCGACGTGACGGTCGCGGTGGCAGCCCTGCTGCCCATCGGCGTTTCCGTCGCGCTGGCCTTTCCATCGATCCTCTATTACACACCTGTCATCGCCAGCCCTTCGCTGAGCCCTACGCCGATCGCACTGGCGACATCCAACTCGGGACCGACACCGATCCCGGCGCCCACCTATACGCCGCCTCCGACCGCCAGCCCATCGCCCGTACCCTCACCGACCGTGGAACCGTCGCCGACGCGTCCCGGTGCGACTGCGCGTCCGACCGCGCGTCCGACGGCGAGGCCGACGGCCGTGCCCACCGCCGTGCCGCCCGGCGTGACCCCCGCCCCCACGCCCGTGCCCACCGCGGTGCCGACGGCCGTACCCACGCCCGTGCCGACGGCCGTACCCACGCCCGTGCCGACGGCCGTGCCGATCACGGTCAGCGTGGCCGTCATTGACAATGGTGGTTGCAGTTGGACGTTCGTCGCCAATCCGTCGCGCACGCCAGACTCTTACGCCTGGCAGATCGACGGATCGCCCGCGGGGAGCGGGAGCTCCTTTACGCATACGTTTCCTACTGGCGGACCGTACGACGTGACGGTCACGGTAACCAGCGGAGGTGCAACCGGCTCGGACACTGCCAGTGTCGAGTGCATTTGACCGGAAGCACGGACCCGGCCTCTGACCGGCTCAGCTCGCGGCCGGCCTGCCCGACCTCGGCCGCGTGGGTGGCAGCTGCTATACTGCGCCGGCCTTGAGGGGCCGCCCTTGAACGGTCTGGGACGGTCGGGCGCGTACCTCGCGCTCTTTTCCGAGATCGGCCTCAT